>Ga0065711_1028488_pt1 | contig 40919 bp, 30 predicted proteins | sample Hoacrofraction12_FD_59098 | JGI IMG/M metagenome (GOLD analysis project Ga0065711, IMG submission 59098) | Hoatzin crop microbial communities from Cojedes, Venezuela - Epithelial fraction 12 v2 (version 2) | ecosystem: Host-associated > Birds > Digestive system > Esophagus > Crop | place... | reverse complement strand
CCGGCTCTGGGGGGACAGTTGCCCCCCCCCCCCCCCAGTTTCAGAGAAGGAGTCCCAGGCACACATTAGACCTCCCCATAGCTGGTCAGAGCAGACAAGCGACTCCAAGCTCCCAGTGCAACCCTGTAGCAAACAGGTGAACGGGCTCCTAACGCATTGGTGATGGGGGCAGAGGAGAGACAGCAGGGCTTGGTTTTGTGCAGCCCACACTGATTGCACTGGGTGCTGAGGTTTGCGATTTCAAAGGACACTGAAAAAGTGGGAATAGTCCAGAAGCTGCAGAAGGAGAAAGAACCCTGGAGGGTGCAGGTGAACCTGGGAGGTGGTTTGGTTGCGGTTTAACTGCTTTCATGGAGACACCGATGGGACTCTCCAATCCATCACAGAAACGTGGCAGACTAAACACAGGAAAATCAGCCATGCTGGACTAAAGGGAAGATGATCAGACTGATGTTCCTCTCTGGATTTATTGTGCCTGAAAGGAGCCCTGATATTGTCTAGATGATGGAAAACCACAGCTTTGGTGCTGCATTTCCCTAGAGCATTGGTAGCTGAGCCATGTGGCCAGGGTATGCTCAGGAGACCAGACCTACTGAGGTGTCTTCTGCAGAGCAAAACCTGCTCGTTTCCAGCATCACAGAAGGGGAAGGTGCTCAGAGGCTGATGAACCAGAACACGTGAAAACCTCTCCTTAAATACAGCATAGTGTTTGGGGAGGACAAGAGTAAAAGGAAAAGTTATTATAATTTAAAAAAATAACTCTCCCTTCCTTAAATGGAAACCAAGACTGCAGGAGGAGGAGCAGGTACCAGATTTCACATATTTCCTTGCTTTTTAGCGTGCACTACCCTGCCATTTCTAGCCTTCAGTATCTTTAAGGAGTGATATCTCTGCCACGCGCAGGTAGCAGAGAGCCTGCCGCAGTCCAGGAGAGGGCCTTGTGCTAGGCGCCATGCTCCCTTTGACCTTCTGGAGCTGGAAGGGTTCAGAAACCAAATCCATTTTCCTGAATCCTTGTAGAAAAGCTGAGTACTGAGCTTTTCACATACACCTGCCTCTCATGCCACAACACAACACTCACAGCCCCCAGATCCACGCCTCCCCCAAGCAGGTCGCTCACTCTCCTAGCCAGGCGATCCCCTCTGAGAGCCCCCGAGACCCCTCCTGCAGCAAGGATTTTGCCAGCGGCTGAAGCAAAGCCCATCGTGTCTCCACCTGCTCCCCTTTGCAGGATGCCCCTCCACTGAGGGCATCTCACTGCCAAGCCTCCTGACCCACCAACGTGGAGAAGAGACCGAGTACAAGGTATCCCATAAAAGCACCCTCCCCTTCTAAGCCAGCCCAGCTCCTTCTACGGGAATGCTCGCCTTAGGAAACCTCGCTCCATGTTTTCCGTTGAGACTTGCCGGTGCCTCTTTTATACCCTTTTTTTTTCCTCCCCCTCTCCAAACATTTGTTTTTATGAGCTTCTTGTTGAGATCATAAAATACTGGGCTGGAGGACTATAAATTCACAAGGAGGTATTCTTTGAAGGGAGTTTTTCTTCTTACAATTAAAATAATTAAAAAAAAAGAAAGAGATGGGAAAAAAAATCCCCATCCTTCCCTTTCTTGCAAACACCGTCCTATTTTGCAGCACAACATCTAAGTGGGGATCTGGACCCCTACATATCATCTTTCCTCTCAGATCTGATTAGAGCAGGTTTTTGCAGCCTGGGAACCACAGGTAGAAGTGAGCTGCAGCCAGCCCTGGCATTGGTGCTTGGGCCTGAGGAAAACAGTTTATTCTGGAGCTTTGTAGGGTAATATTTGCTTGTTCGTGCTGGGTTAAAGTTCCTACCACGCTGGTGTCAGAAAGCACAGGGCAGTCAGCTGGAGCTGAGGATGCCATGCTTCACCTTTTCATCAGGAAGACTAAAAGCACTTCACAGACAGAACAACACGAGGCTGTCAAACGGATGCTCAAAAGCCCAGCTCTTTGGCCACCCATGCATGATGATAATACATCACGTGTCCCCCCCAAAGACACAGACTTGCCTTAACCTGGTGCTACAACAGCCACAAACTCATCACAGGACACCCTGGAACATCCCATGCTTTTTAGGAGCATCATTGGTTTTTCAGATGGGGAAACTGAGGCACGGGAGTTATATCATAACTTACCTTGTGGCCAACAGACCTGAGCTGCTCCCCTCACTGCCACGCTCCAGACCCACCAGCTCTCGGGTAACTCAGGGCTGCCACTCACTCCCTGGTGAGCCTGATTCAGTTATATTGCGTCCTACCTACAGCAGGGGAAGAGCTGAGGGGGCACAGCTGACCTCCTAGGTGAGGAACATTCTGCTGGGATTTGGGGCACTATTAGCGAAATCTTGCAGCCTTGATTCAAGCAAACCTTCAGCTGAGAGGCATTCCTGAGGTGCAGCCTTAATTGGCTTATTTAAGATTAACTAGGCCAGCTGCCTGAGCCAGCTGAGTCAGCAAGGGAGCGCAGGGTTTTTTCCCTCCTTGTCTTCAAACAGGCTGTTAAGGGAGCGAGTCCCATCCACTCCCAGGGCCTTGCAAGCCTTGACTCGGCTCCAGATTAACTCCAAATCCCGTCGATGGAACCAGAGCCCTGGCTGACTAATTCTGAAGCTGCTACCGTAAAATGCCTCGCTGCTGCTGTCGGCTCTGGCTGCTCTGCTCCATCGGGAAAGCGGGGCGAGGGGTGCCTGTCTGCTGTCCCCCTGCCCTTGGACGTGTCCCCCACAGCACTGGCTGCTCCCTGCCCACAGCCCAAAGAAGGGAGTTGCGAATGGCAGGGCTGAGGGCAACATCTCCACAAGGCAGATCCTCTGGTCCCCCATTATGGCTGCTTCTTTTAAAAGCAACAATTGTGCGCAAGGAGGAGGAGGAGGTCACATGAAGGATGCCTGAAATTCTTTCCAAACCACAGCCGTTTCTGACCCATCACAAATTTCCCCGCTTACTCTGGCCTGTGAACTCTGGAAAATGCAATTAAAAGAGAAAAAGCAGAGACCTGAAACCTCTGGTTCAAATGGGCTCTCTGACATTAATTAATATGGCCAGCCTTATGCGATGCTGATTCAATAGGAGCTACTGTCTACTTCCAGCCCCAGTTCATCAAAAGTTCATCAGCCCTCCCTTCCAAAAGAAACCCGCCCAAAATTCATTCTGCCTTCCCAGAAGGAAGCAGCTTATTTAATGGTTTAATATGGCTAAAATTGCCATTTGTTAGACTGACAATGGAGATGAGCAGCTCATATATATATATATATATATGCACTTATATATACTCTAACTTCCCCCTTATAGCTTCTTCTTTCTATAGCTGGATGCACCATGCACCGCCCGAAGCCCGACTGCCCTGCTGAGAGGGCGGCAGACAGCTGCGTCTCCCACCCCAGTGGGGGCCAGCCTTTTGGTAAGGGCACACTGCAAGCCACCGGCATCACCAGAGCTGAGCCAGCAGCTACTGGGCACATTGTCCTTCTCCCCTCCGCCCATGAGTCAGCAAGCAGATCCCGATACCGCCTCACTGATTCGTTATCTGATATTTGGTTCCCCACCCCATCCCAGACACACACAGCCATAGACACACAGCCACCTCCAAACCAGTTGGTTTTAATCATGAAGCTCATTTCCAGTGGTGGCAGTGGTGGAAAGCAGCGGCAAGAGGAGATGGATGGGGATGAATGGCTTCAGTGCGTTTGGAGGTGGCCCTGGGCTGATGATGGGGGTCTGGGCAGGAGGAGATGGAGGGGCATGAATGGCTTCGGTATGTTTGGAGGTGGCCCTGGGCTGATGATGTATCTAGGCAAGAGGAGATGGAGGGAGATGGATGGTTTCAGCACATTCAGAGGTGGCCTCAAAATAATAGTGAAAATATTGCACAATGAAATTAAGCCCTTGGGCTGAAACAGAGGGGCTGCACCCCTGGGAATATGTGGGGTTTATTGTGAGCAGTCCACCCGTTCCCCTTCCAGGGCATTAGCCTCCTTCCCCAGGAAATCTGTCCCCTACCCACCAGCTCCCCATACATCCCAGGCCTCTCTGTGGCAGAAGAGGCTCCCACAGATCACGCCATACAAAGCTCACCACTTGATCTCTGAGGTAACGTTATCACCCTCTGTTTAATACCATTAAGCAAAACTGCCTGCGTGGGGCCACCTGCATAAGTGGAGAACCTCCTGTGGCCACACACCAAGGTGCCTCCTTCCAGCCTGGACCCACTACCGGGGCAGGACGGGGGTGGTCCCAGGAATGAACGTCCTGCTGCTCCGGACGGTGGGTTGTTCCAGCTGCTGGCAAAGCGAGATGGAGCCCCATCTGCCCAGGGTCTGAAAAGGGCACTGGTGATTTGGAGAGTGATGTGCCTCTCCCTGAATCCATGGAATGGCGCCTGCCCACTGCTATGAAGATGAGCAGGATGACTTCTCCGGAGCGGTCAGTCGGGCTTGATTTTTGGGAACGGAGTCCACCTGAAAAAGCCAAGTGATTCCCCTCCGCGGTTCAAGGTGCAGGAGCGTGTCTGGCTTCCTGCACCGGCGTGCTCCTCTGCAGACGGAGCTGCCCCTCACCACGGGGTGCTATGTCCTCCACGAAGAGCCTGAAATGTATCATTTTGGATGAGAGGCAATTTATTGCTTTCAGTAGGGAATGGCCGAGGTGAGAAAGCGCAGTTTGGCTGGGGTGAGACCCTAAGTCTAACCCTGATACTTTGTTTCCACAACAGAGAAATGCCAAAGCCCTATGATTCTAACCGACAGCAATATTGATTCCTTCAAGATTTGGTGCAGTTCAGGGCTAAAATGTTGTGGGAATAATTTATTTTTAAGTTTTCCACCATACCAAAATTACAGAGCTTTTAAAAACCACCACCCTTCAAAAAAAGTAGAGTATTTCCTTACTTGTCTATATTTCAAAGCACAGAATTAAGAGAAAACTGTCACGGATTTGAAAAATAGAAACTAACTCTACTTGGAGACCACTGGCTGATTTCTACCCCAAGCTCTCAGATCAGTTTTTAAAGGGCATTAAGCAACAACCTCCATTATACGGACTGGGGAACAGAATCATATTTTGGATAAGCATCTGAAAGCCAGTGAAGCAAAGTCAGTAGCAGCACTGGAAAAGCCATTCACATCTCCTGACTTCTCCACAGGTTTGCCACCCAGGGACTAAACGAGCAAAATAGACCTCAAACCGGTCACAAGGGAATGCAGAAAGCGCAGAGGAGATGCCAATTAAAAAGATACTAAATTGTACCCACCACAACGTGCAGTTAAAGCAATTAACTCCTTCCACACACAGAAAAACAAATGGTTTTGAGATCTGTGGCTTCGCTGACAGATTCCTCCCCATGACCTGCAAATGAGAAAAGGCAGCAAGAAGGGCTTTTCCCCTACCTGGCGCGGTGGTTTGTGGAGCAGGAAGTGCTGGCAATGCTACCCACAGTTGCATTGAGGAGGCTGGGTGGGCTAAAACACTGCAACAAGGGTAGGGCTGAGGTTGGGGGAACTTTTGATCTTCATTTGCCTGGGTTTTTTGAGAAAAGCGCTATGTTCGGATTCCAGCTGCATATTTTTAGCTGCAAGAAATTGCTTCCACTCCCAGCCCACAAGAGAACACATCACCTGTGGGGATGGGGAATTATAAAAACACAGGGAGAAAGCTCATGGTGGCTATTCGAGCCAGACATCCATCTGTAACTGGGGTTTTCAAACTCAGGTTGTGGCTTCCCCACCTCATGGTATTTCTCTGTGTGTCTTTAAAAAGGGTCTGCTGAATTGCAGGGAACACTAATGTGTATTTAAAAGTAATTTCTCACAAGCCACTGGAGGGCTGTTGGAGCAGGAGTGGCTGGAAAGAAGACTACAGACTCCCAGCTGTCATCTCCAGGAGCTCTGGCCTTGGTTATTCAGCCCTATTGCATGGAAAGTGACTTTCTAGAAATACTTCACTCTTTAGATGTTCAGAGTTGGCTGTCTGTCCCAGCCCCATAATTCGGCTGCCCTAGGAAAGATCAGTGCTGGGACCAGCCAGGGTTTGCCACTGCAGGGCAGGAGTGGTGTACCACAGCTTCACGGGCAGCAGCACCACGGGAAAACATCGTTCAACGTGCACAACCTACAAGGGGTATGGTATGTAGCTGGTATGTAGTTGGGACTGTAAAAAACAAAGAAATAGCCCCAACAATTCTAAACCACACGGTTATATTTTCATTTACACCAGCTTGGCTTTATTTTTTTTTTAAACACATTTCTGTCTACAGCTGTAATTGGATTTACTGGGCCTACCAGCTGACTGCCAATCACGTTTCCATGGAGAAAACAGTAGGTCCAGCTCATTCTCACGTGTACTTTTATCTCCAGCTCCCTCAGAGGCACTGCCTTTGCTGCTGCTTGAGAAGCACTGTCACACCAAGGACAGGAGTCCCAGGGAAATAATCAGGAACACAGAGAAATAATCAGGAACATAGAGACACGGTGTGCTCACAGCATCCCAACAGCCCTGTACAGGGGTTTGAGGCGTTTCCTTTGCAAGCCCTGCCAGGAGCAGACAGCACAGAGCCCCGAAAAGCGGAGCATCCTGCGGAGACCAAGCCTCCCCAGTTCTGCTTGAACCCCTCTTCAGCACCAAAAGGTACCTTATGCAATAGAAAATGCAAACCAGTGGTTCAAGGGCTCACAAGAGCTGATGTCAGGGAGTTTACACTCCTTTGTCCTTGGTCTGGGCACTGCACCTCTCCCTGCTGTGGGAACTAGTGGAAAATACTCGCTGCGACCTCCACCCAAGTAACTCATCACTTCAGACCCCTATTGGCGTGCACTTTCACGTGCAGCATCGTATGAGTGGAGCTGCCCTTTATCTTTGAGGTGGGGCTGCCAGAAATCCACAGCCAGGCCCACTCCCATGTCTCACGCCTATTGTTAACGCAACCAGGCTTTGGGAATCGCGGTGAGGCTGGCTGGCATCCGCAGCCTGGGTCTGCTCTGCACTGCCTCAGGAAGCTGCTCTGCACCGACCTGCCACCCCGTGCTCCCGAGAGCATCGTGCGGTACCCACAGGGCTCGGACGCCTATCCTCATGGAGCGGGGCTGGCAGGACCAGTGCAGTCTGCTTAGGGCTAAGGGTGGCTCCTGGCTGCGCAGTGGCTGTCGCCAGTGACCTCCCGCCATGCTAGACATCCCTCACCTCCCGGCTTCCTTAGGTTACCCTGGCAAAGTTTCTTCCAGTGCACCGATCTGTAATCCACGGCCAACTTAGCTTTCTAGAGAGAAATAATCCCACATAAACCCTCATAACCCCATCACCCCCCACATTCACCAGATCCCCAAAGGCTCTCATATGCAAACTTCAGTGGCAGTGGCACAGCAGAAGAAGGAGGCACCCTCCTGCCAATGACAGCAGGGAAAGGATGCAGTCTGCAGGGCAATTTGCCCAGGGTTTGTCCAAAGCCACAGCACAGTGGTGGTCCCGTGGTCTCAGGCACCCTGAACCCTGCAGCCTTTCCTCTCGCTGGCAGTCGCTGCTGCCCGAGCCGCCTTTGCATCCTGGCCGAGCACCCGCTGCTACGAATGCCAGGCAAAGGGTGTAATCAATGGTAAGCAGGCTGCATTTTAATTACCCTTTATATAATGCAAACGTGACTGTATTAATAATCTTTACAAGCCATGCGACCGTCTTACAAAACCTTTAATTACTCAAGGAGCTCAGCATTTTCCATTGTCATATAATTTGCTTCACCTTTTATTATCTCGCCAGGCTGCCAGGCCCTGCAACACAAAGAGAAATGCTTTCTGCAACTTCGCCTGAGCCAGGCATCTGAAAGCTTTGTACCTGCTCCAAGACCATCATGTTTCCCTCCCTTTATTTCCTCACAGCAGAAAGCCAGAACATCACCCAAATGCATGACATTCTTAGTAAGTGCATATGCGCAGGGTGGCTCCCCCTCCAAAAAAAACCCCAACTTTGTGCCGAAAGGGTTATTTCCAAGGAGCTATCTATATTAGAGTGATAAAAGATGAGACTAATGGGTGCTTGACACGTTGCATGGGGCCAGGCCCAGCAAAGCACTTAAGAAAGCGAATAAAGCTCTTAAGCACATTTTCCCATTGACTGGAGCTTACCTTTTATTAAGCACTGAACATGAGCATATGGGTGTTTGCAGAAAGGGGAATTAGGCTCTGACGTGACATCCTGGATCAATCAGATTTTTCCAGTGGCTTCAGCAGCAGCAGGAAAAATAACTACTCATCAGCCTGTACTGGAAGTTGTCCTCATTTCACAATGACTGGCATGCTAAAAAGCTTCCATGGGACAAAAAGCAGAGTTCCTCTGTCCTCTTGCACTTCATACCATGGATAGCACTCAGGTGCTCCTTAAATTTCTTTTTCCCCCACGTCCTGAAGGGTGAGATTTGCTCCATTTCATTCTCTGCTTCCCAATGCAAAGTCATGATGGACAACTTCATACCATCCTTTTCGAGTCCTGCCAGACTTCCACCTGGGGTCTGCTGTAATGCTTGCAGTTCTGCTGAGATACCGGAGAGTATTCAATGCAAAGAAAATAACGCTTCATCACGTTTTCACAAAGCATTGAAGGGACCATCAAAGACCAATGGATCATAATTATTTTGCAAATTTTGCACTGAGAAAAAAGCAGGAAAAATAATAAATAAAAAGATATTCCCTTCTTGCAAGGGGGTTCCCTCCAGCACTGCTTGACCCATCACCCAACCTCCTGCTGCCATGGAGGTGGACAGAGATCCACAGGGGGATATCAGAGCTGCCTGGAAATGTATCTAAACTCTTAGACCCATTAATAAAGGGGCTTCCTTGAATTTCTCCTACCTCAGAAGTTTCATACATCTATTTACGACATTAAAGCAAGGTCCCAGCTGGAAAAATGTTCATCAAAAATTTTACACACTACTTCTGTGGGCCTGATTCTGGTACTGGTTTGCACTGGTACCAGAGTTTCATCAATATTACTGCTGACGTGTACCTGCAGAATGGCAACCAGGACCAAGCCCATAAATAAATAAATAAATAATAGAAGCAAAATTCGGTATTTACGCATTTGTAGATGCTTCTCACCACCCCATCCCCAAAGCTTTTATGTACAATTAGTTTTCCTAAGGTCCCTATTGGGGATCATTTCATTAAATAATAGCTCAATGTTGAGTTACAGAAACGAGTCTATAAAATATTATAAGGCACGTTAAATGATGCGCGAAAATAAAGTAGGTCAGTTGGGGAATACAGATTTCTGTCCTCTGAAAGGTCACATATCTCTTTCTGAGGGACATGACAGCAAGCACTGATACGTAGGAGCTGCCATGATGGCTCAGGCTGCTGGTCCTTCTCCTGCTCTAGCTTGGCCTGGCAATCACTGCTGCCAGATATTTCAGCGCATAAACCCCCTCGAACAACCTTCCTGAGGCAGAACTTCTCCTAAGTCCCTATAAGTTAAGACTGACAGAGGGTTTAAGGACTTACAGCTTTCTGAAAGCTCTTTAAAAAAAATAAAATATGGTTATTCCTGCAGATGTCTTTGTTATTTGTGGATATTTTACCCTGCTTGGCCTCACTTTTATTTTATGGCAGAGTTTCACATAGATTGGCCAGGGGAAAAAAAAGTTTCCTTAAATGAGTTTTGAAATTATGCCTTTTCTGCTCCTTTTAGTGTTCAACAGTTCAGTGCAATATAGGTAGGAGGAGAAAGCGGAGAAAGAGGTACAGGGAAATTGCAGAAGAACAGCAAGCGACACTGTATCACAAAGTGTTAACAAGAGCCCTTCATATACATTCAGAAGAGACTTTAACCTGGGCCTAAAACACAGCAACCATGTCCTGCTGCCCATAGTTGCAAAAAGACACGGTAACATTGAGAAGAGGGCAGAACGAGGCCACAAACATCGCTTCAGAGCTGGAAAAGACGCCTTCAGGAAGGCATCTGGAGAGCCATCTATCTTATTGAGACGGAGGATTCAATTACAGTGCACAAGCACATAACTTCAGGCATTAAAAGTCTCTGTCAGAAAAAGGGAGAACAAAAACTAAAATCTGCAGACTGGAGCTGGACAAACCAAGTCAGAAATGTATCAACAGCACAAGCTTGAGAGTCGGAGAGAAATGCCAAAGGAAACAGCAGAGTCTCCATCTTTTGAGATGGTCAAAGCCAGCTTGGATAGCTGCCTGGAAGACATGTTTTAGCCAAAAAAACAAGCTAACAGACTTGGTGCACGAGGGATGAGGTGTGGTTACATGGCCTCAAACACGGGGAAGATGGGATTGGCCATGCCTTCTCACCTTGTGCTCTGTGGACAGCGTACAGCAGACTGTAAGGTAATCGGTTCAGTACAAATCACTTCCCAAAAATGCATTGTTTCTTAAAGACTGCAGCGCTGTAGAAGCCACCAACCTGCAGCTATCAAAAGAGGATTGATTTCATGGTTAAGGGTGTTGAAAGGAAACAGAAACACCCCCAGGCATGCGTCATGGGACGAGAAGGGTCATCCACACTTCTCACAAGGAGGCAAGGGCTGGGGACAGCCAAGTTAGACGGCTACACCTCATCCCTTCATGCAGGAGAGGAAAACAAATTTTCCAAAAGGTGTTTCTTTGCTATAAAGCTTCAGCAGAGCTGGTGGTTCGTTACAGGGATGAAGGGCTGGGCTGGGAGGACTGGCCTGGCCAGTCACACACGCCCTGTGCCTTGGCACATTCACCTGCAGCATTGTAACACCACTCACCTGCCTCCCAGGATAGGGAGACTTCATCAACTTCATCACACTCCTCTGCGTTAGGGACGGTTTGGCTAGACGGGTGCTCTACAAACGGCAACATCGATTAACACCATTAACTCCCAAATTGTAGTGAATACCTAACCATGGTCAGAGCCTTGCATATAGTTATGCTTGCTAAAAAAAAAGGGACCTCTGCCCACCCCTTCCCCAGCACAAGCTCACCCAGAAGAAGACTCCAGCGTGGATGCTACAGGGGGTCCCCTGAGTCCCAAGACACCGTGGTGGTCAGGGTTAGCTCTGTGCCACTGCCGGGGTGACAGGAGTGCTGCTCTGAGCTGCTGGGCTCAAACCCTAAGGGAGCAGCACCACATGGCCCTCACTCACAGCCCTCAGAAACTGTACAGATACAAAATACCATTTTCATTCAAAGATGCAGAGAAGGAAACTCACTACACAGCCCTCACCCCTTGCGTGAGCAAGCAAGGGCAGCTCCAGCAAGCTCTTCCTTCTCCTTTAATTAGTTTTAGGCATGAAAATGGTTTCCTGCTTTCACCAGATTTTCCTGATACAATAATTAAAGTACCTTCCTGCAGAAGGAATACCGATTGAGAGGTAAAGCCATTGCCTGGAGGGCACTGGGCTTCCAAGGAAGTGCTAATTAGTCCCTATTTGAGAAATCTGGTTAAAGCAAGTGAGCAGGTGTTGCTAAAAATTGGAAATAATCTGTACAAACATGTTCTTTCCTGTGTGACAGCAGATCTAATTACACCTCCTTGGGTCACCACTCCATTTTTACATAAAATCTCTCTGTCAAAAGTGTATTACCACCTGGCACCAAATGAAACACTTTAGCACTTGGTGTCAGCAGTGAATTAACCCCTTCTCCCATCACAACTTGAGAGGAAGGATATTGCTATCAATGGACAGAGAAAACATCTCATTCCCCTTTAGGCATGTGATGCACCGTGCAGTGTGCCCTGCCTTGTGCCCTGCTGTACTGTCGCCAGCAAGTTTGATCTTACTTGGTGTCAGCGTTGGAAGGGTTTGTGGATGGTTATGTGCTATGTCCCACTTCCATGGCGTGTGACCAAAGCTTTGCAACCTCCTGGAAAACCGAAATGTCCCCTGTGGGATGGTGGTGATTGACATACGGAGAGGGGACAACGCCACAGCAGCAACAGAAGTAATCACAAAGCTAATTATTTTTTATATGAGATGGTGTATGTGCAAAGCTTTTGCAGGTGCAATGGCGTCATTGCATTGGCTCAATCTCACGCCAGTGTGAGGTGTCCATGCATATCTGAAAAGCTAGAACCAAGAAAAACGGAAAGGGGTTGCTCTGCACAAGCCGGCACAGGAGGAAAGCAGCCAGCTGCGGTTTATTTGAACAGGAAGAATTTCCTAGGCACACTCCCAAAACAGAGGTATCTCTGCGCTATTTAGCAAGCATCACACAATCTTAACTCCCGGTTTGCACCACATCCATTGGAAGAGACAGGGGCCCAACGTGGACTGTGTGGACAGAGAGACATCCGTCAGTCACTGCATGACCTAGGAGACATGCATGACTCCACTGGGACTTCGTTTTCTGTTGCAAAAGGATACACGGATGTGTTGATAACACCTGGGAAGTGGGAGCTGTTGGAGGAAGGGAACAAAACCACCATGACTATGTTTGTGAGCAAAAACCTGGTTTGGGGGTTTGCCAAGGCAGTGAGGTGGGCTCTCCCTGCAGGTAGAGTATGCTGGAACATACGTAGCAGAGATTCTGCTACAGCCACGTGCCTCCAGCCTTTTGTACCGGGAAAAGGATGCACCTGCAGCCCAGGATTTGCTCCTGCCACAGAGAGACCCTGGCCCTTCCACCTGTTATATACAGGATGATAAACGAGGAGAGATGCAATACTCAGCCTGTGATAAATCAACTGGGCGCAGACAGAATATGCTCCTGACAGCAGCAGTCACTTCAGCCCAAGGTTGAAATGCTAGTCCAGATAGCTCTGACCACCAACAGATCTGAGGAACGGAGACAAATCCTCAGTGTATTGCAGGATAAGGTGAAATTTGCCTCTGTTGCAGCCTCAGTCACAGGGCAGGCTGAGCAGGTGAGAGCTTTCAGTAAAATACCGTGCATTCATCCAGCCTGGGGAGCTTTCACAGAAAGTCCTTTCTCTATGGGCAAAACCTGCTCAGCATCCACCGTTGAGCCGCCTTTCCAGCGCCACCACTTTCTCCAGCCGTGGGCACTTATGGCCGTGCCTGCAGTCAGTCCTAACCTGCAGCTGAGCCCAAGACTCGGGGACAGTGGCATTGCCATGGGACCAGCAGCAGGGCAGCCCCGGCCAAACCCGAGCAGAAGGGGTACGCTCCTCAGCAGTGCAGCTGCCCCTGCAGTTGCTCCCAGCTTTCCCCATCCCAGCAGCTGAGCACGGCCGGGCTGGATGCGGAGGGAAAGAGAGACAGACCCTCTTTGTAAAGCTGATTCCAGACACATTGCCCTACACACGCACCCTGCAAAGAGGGCCCATTAGCGCTCAGCTCATCAGAACTGGGATCACACTGAGGACAAAGTGTTGAAAGCATAATGGGAGCTGCTATTTGGGAGAAAGGAGTGAACTGTATCCCTATAGAAATGCTTGGTATGGGTCCTATTTTCCTCCCCTGTGCCCTGTTAACTACTTCAGAGGCCCAGGGGGAATGTGTTGCTGCCTGCAGAAGAAAACAGCTGCAGCTGAGCAGGGTGGTGTCCTTATCCATCCGTGGGAGAGCCCACATGCATGCTCAGTCTTTCCTAAAGCCATTTCTGACTCCTGACTCTGCATCCAGTCAGAGCGATCAACCTACATATCAGAGGGACTGACGTGGCCCTGAAATTGTAACTCCTGATTCCTTGGTCTGTTAACATGCATAAGGCAGAACAACAGGGATGTTCCCATTCCGAGATGAAGACTGGAGATACAGAAGTAGTAAAATATTTCCCCACTGAGGTCTTTGTCAGACCAGTGCCTAATGCTCCACCACTGCTCCATCGTCCCCACAGAGGTGGGATGCAAGTGTCTTAGTACGACAGCAGAAACGTGTCTCCCTCTCTCAGATGGTCTGTTGTGCCCTGGAGACTTATCCTTCCCTCAGCTTTCTCTTCTTTCAGTCTCAGTAGGTCCAGCTAGTTTGATCCTTTGTTGTAGACCACATTCCTAGTACGATGTTTGCCTTTTTCGTAACATCATTACAATGCTGAATCATGTCAAATTGAAGTTCAAGCATTATGTAGGAGGCTTAGAAATGTCCTACCTCAGACAAGGGAATTGGCTCCAGTTGGAGGATGGCTGCAATTCAGGCCTCTCCCAGCCATGACACTGACATTAAAAATAAATCTTGTGGGCTAAAATAAGAGCACACCTTGGATACACCTTCAAGTTTCTGAGCCACGTAGGTCAAAGCTGCTAAGGATGGATATGTGATCATTTTGCTGAAGTGAAAGCTGAGATTCATCATTCAAATGACATCTGAAGATGGGATTTTAAGAAAGTACACACATACCACAGGGCTTCTAATAAGCTGCCTCCACTGGCAGGTACTTTAAAGTCCAGTGCAAGAAGTGGTCACTATACGTGACTCACTCCAGCCTTGAGGCCCTGCTTTATCCATAGGTGACATACCAGCTCTTGCAATGATGGATAAACCTGGCCAGCAGCCGTCAGGGCTCTGTGCTGCTGCACAGCGTGACTCTCTGGGCATCCTGGCTTTGTAACGTGGGACAGGGATGGTGAATATAAACCTGAATTAGCCCAGCTTAAGAGATGAAGGACACAGTACACACTCAGCAAAGCTTATGTGAAGAGTGGTTTCGGGCAAGTCCATGGCTCTAACTGCTGCCATGTGCATGACACTGCGTGAAGCTTTCTGCCTACCGGCTCCTCTTGCCCCTTAATCCTGCAGAGGCTCCTGTTTGCTGCAGGGTGGTGGGATCTGCCAGAAAAGAAAAGAGCTGGGAGCCAGACTGGACTGGTTTTGGGGTCGGCAAGGGAAATTAAGGAGCAACCCCACTATCTGTTATGACTGCAGAGGCAGATAAAGTAAAAGCACCCCCCCCTTGCTTCAACAGCCACTGTCCAGCTGCAAAGAGGCGTGCTTTACTCCTGCAAACAAAACTTCCTTCCTCTGCTATCTCCAATGCTGCTTCAGTTTGCAAAGAAAAGCTTCTCATGTGCTCACCCGTTGACAGAGCAGACTTGCAGGATAGTTTATGGCACCTACTGTACTCTCAGCTCAGAGCTGTAAAACAATATTCACTGTAGCTACTGTGCAGGGCTTGGCTAGCACAGCCACATCCAGAAGTATCCAGCAAGAAAAAAAGTGAAGCTATTAAAAACACTCACAACACAAGCCAGGAAACATCTTATTATAGATTTTGGTTTGAAGAAGGGAAATTAAAAACCCATACCCACACTCAGCATATGCCCAGCTATATTTGTCTGATCCATTTATTATCTTGTACTACTCCAGTCTTTTACACTAAAAAAAAAACAACCAACCCAATGCACAAGATGCCATCGTTAGCTTACAGCTGTGGCCTATCCTGTTTCTCTGAACATTTGCTGATTTGGCATCAGCACAATATGGAGGAAAGCAGAGGGTGGGGGCTGGGATCTGACTGGAAGATGTGGATCACAGTAAAACAGTCTTTTTCTCTATTTATAGCATTGCTGTGTCAGAAGGACAGCATTTTGTTTGTGCGCTGATCTTTAAAACTGTGGTGGAGAAGGCATTACTTTGAATGGATTCCTTCACTGAAGATGTATCTTGTGTATGCATTTCTCAGGCCGCAGAACTGAAAATAAAAGCTCTGGCAATGACACATCAGGCATACAAAGTTAAATATGCAATGGAAAACATTACAGCTTTGTTAGTTATTGCTCCCATAGTGAAAAGACTGGAAATCGATGCTGCAAATACTTTATGAAGAAGTAGGAGGCTTGGCACTGGAATAAAGAAGTGTACACGTTCCTGGGTAAGCACAGAGGAAACACGGCCATGTTGCAAGCTGAGATTCACCAAAGCCAACTGTGGGTGTAGCCATGCCAAAATCACCAGTGAGCCCGCCGCCTCCATGGGAGAGGTGCCATGGGGTGCTCCTCGGTGTGTCAGCAGGAGGGAGCCTGTGCTGTAGCCGTGCCCCCGGGACAGGTTTGCAGCAGCTCCTCTTGCACAGAACAGATGCTGGAATGTCGCAACTTCAACATGAGCTGGAAGCGTTCTGTTGGCTGGAAAAGCCAAAATGGCTTGGGTAGCTGCTTCTATATCCTTGATGCAGCAAGCTTATATGGGGCTCTGCAACACTTGCTTTTATTAATAGCCTGGACGTCCTGAGCATTTTTCTTTTTTGGTTCTCACGAGTTATTTTCACCGCACAGCTTCCCATGATCACTCAATTTTTGGAGCTGATTAGACCAACTGGTGGGATAAGTCCCCACAGATGAACCCACACCCAGAGAATCAGGAGTGTTTCTATAAAAAGTTAGGAACATGTTCATGGCATTGTGGGTACAAACAAGACTCGGCACGTATCTGCCTTTCCTCTGCTGAGAAAAGCTTGTTTGGTTACATGGAGGTTTAAATAAAGACTATGCTGGCCACTTTTGATAGTACCTGGCCCTTGACTCGTCCCCCTTGGGCAAGCTCTCAAGGTATTACTCAATGAGGGGAAGGGAATTACTTTTCCATGCTAGCTCTGTTCTCCTGTTTGTAGTGAAGTGCTAGGGATCAGATCTGTCAGTGACTTGCTTTTGCACGGAAATCTGCCCTCTCTTAATACTTCAAACATCCGAGGAAAGACCATTGCACAGGGACAGAAAGTCCTCTTGGTTGCAATTAGGGCAAATGAGTTCTCTTTATTCCTACAGCCTGCCCAGGCAGAGATGTAGAGTTGCACAGCTGTAACAGTGGTGTTAAACACTTCAGGCAACATTGTGGTCCTGCAAAAGTCAATAGAAAAACCGTCTTGGATCCTGGTCTATATCCAGACTGTGGAAACAGTGAACTGTGCAGAAAAAGGCAGCATTAAACCAGAGCTACAGAAGCTGGTGCTCAGCAAGAACTTCCAAAGGCCTTTGAGGTTTGTTCCCTCCAACAATGAGCTGCCAAGGGAGCTTGCAGAACATATTTAAGCAAGTACAGTGGGACTTGGACAAAACATGGGTCTTCATGAAGGTCCAGCACAGACTTCTTGTGTGTACAGGGGCATGTGTATTGAGCTCTGTGGAGATATAAGCCTACTACCAGCACTCACACACCCTCCTCTCCTACATGTACCAGCAAGACCAGCTTTTGTAAATACACATACCTATGTTTCTTTGTGCAGACAAATTCCCATATCAACTAAAATACAGGAGCTATCCTAAGCAGGATGTATTGTACACATGTCTGGGGGATGTGCATGCCATGTTATTCATAGCAGCCCGCACTGAAAGACAACAATTTTTGCCAAAGCTATGAAGTGAAACACTCAGGAGTGTGCTCCTTAACTCCCTGTGTAGGAAGTACCACACAATCATCAACTACATGACTGCAGACTACTTCCCCCTCCCACGTTCAGTTCCTATTTTGGATCATGATCACTCAGTGAATGAGAATTCAGGATTTCATTGTATACCCCTTCGTGAGCCTCTATTGTGCCACATTCAGACTCTTCTCTGAAGACAGGTCTATTGATATTTCGGGGAATTTTTGTTTTATCTTTGTCATGGTCTGAGTATCAACAGCGTGAACACTAACAGCAGAGGAAGAAAGTCTTCTTGCCTCTAGCTCAGGTATTTGGACCCAGACCTGCCAGCTGCCAAAGTCTCACTCAGTTCCTGGCTTGGACTTGGTTAACTCCTGTAAAATCTTCTGGGAATTTCTCTGTAAAATCCATATGAGCACATGTAAATGACTTCCCCTTCCCTGAGGTTTAACATAGCAAAACCTAGATGTACTAGGCCCCAACAAATTTCATAATTCCCAGCAGTACGACTATTAGAGCTACTCTAGAAGAAGCTTTCCAGAATATCAACTGGGGAAAAACTCTGAGTTTTCGCTACCTTTATTTTCAGAAACGTACAAACTTCTCTAAACAAAAAAAATTTAGCTGGAGGTAGAAACTGCCAACACGAGATTTCAGGCTGATGGCTTAGCCCAAAGCAAGTGACAGTACCTGCGTGCAACATAGCTCAGCCTTACTAGGTGAGATATGGGACACCCGATGGCATCTCCAAAGCAGCTATGAATCCTGTCATCACAGCCCACCTGGGACACAAGGAAGGGCTCCCCACATTTTAGTGTCAGAACATTGAGCCTATGGGCGAGCAGTACACCTGGTCTGATGTACTGAAGAAAAGTAGCATGGAAAGCAAACTCGTCTAGTGCCCAATCTGCTAGACTATGCTTTCTTCTTGATGTATACAACTATAGACCAGAGACACATCCTTCCACATGACATGTGTGCCTCTGAGAAATACAGGATAGACCTGATCTACAACAGCATCCAAAGCTGATGCTTTTCAAAAGACAGGGAACTGGAAGATACTCTCTTCACAGTCACTAACAATATGGATGTTTTAGCACCGCCCTCCACATAGCTAAGATAAAAATAACCTTTCTATAAACGCACCACTGTATTCTGAGGTCAAATAAGTCTGCCAATGAAATCACTCCAAGGCATTCAGAAAACAATTTGCTGTTTATCTCACTGAAGAAAGCAAGTCCCTAGTTTTTCCTTGTCTCTTCTTGCTAGGGCTATAAAGACCCTGGAGGATAACTATTTCAATAAATTGCATAACAAATTATGTTTCAGGGCTGTGCATCTCTACTGCAGAGTATGGAAGCAGCATAAGGCCGCCTGTTTTCATGAGCTATTTAGAGACACAACGGCCAGCCCTGGCTTTCTCAGAATCCATCAGCATCGCAGTAAATGTTTGTTCCCAAGCACGCACACATACACCCACCACCGCATGTGTCTCATTGATCCGATGATTCCCACATATCCCCCCTGAGAACAGACATTCCCCTTCACACCAGATGATGACCAAGAAGGTGTTCCACTTGAGAAGGTCTGATAGCAAAAGGAAAGAATTCAGCTCACCCACATGGTGGGCTTCCAGCTTTGATCTCCTTGATAACCACTGCATCTGGTGACCATCTGTGGTTAAAAATGGCTTCCTGGGAAGAAATGCTTAGGCTCAGCACATGGAAGTCGGTTATTTTTAACCAAAACCTATTCTGCCTTGGTGTCTCAGGAAAACAAGCATGTTCGGCAGAATCAGTCCTTTAGAATCAACGTGTGGTATCACAACCTACTGTTACTTTTGGCAAACAAACCAGTATCACCTACTTGCCCAGGCTCATCCTTGTACAGCATGGCTGCCAAGGGAAAACAGGATGAAGAAAGGATGACATGTTACTAATCTCTAACCACCCATGTTCAAAGTGCAAATGGAAAGAATGAACACCCTTGACCCTACACTCCCCTGTTTATCACTGAAATAAATGAAGATAAATGAAGCCCCGGCTGTGACTGGGTAATTTTCTCCATAGTGTGAGTATGTCTCTGTCCTAGGCAGGGGGTCGAGGAGACAGCTGTGACTCCAAACCTCTTCAGCTCCGGGACTTCTTTGATAGGGCTGTTAATCACAGCAGCGGCAGGGATGCAGGGCCACTAAAACTGGGCTGTATCAGATGACCAACAACACCCATTGCAAAACAACAGAGAGCTAGGACTTGGTGTCTGGACTCTGCCTACTGTTCAAAAAGACCTAGTCAAAGTAAAAACCAGGAACCCATAGAATGAAAGTCCTTCCCTCACCCTTTCCTCCCCCTGCCCAGTCATATGCAAGTGTGAAGAAAGAAGCAGCATTGCCCTGTCTGCATCTCTCTGCTCTGGTTGACACCCTGCCTTGTCTCTGAGACAGTGGAGCTCGGATGCTGCTTTGCATTTGCTGTCACACACCTTGTGCAGAGCATCCTGTGTAAACACTGCAAATCTTGACTTTGCATTGTTGAGATGTGCGTACGTGCCTGAGTCATGGCTTTGATTTGATTGACAGCCCTTGGCTCCAGAAGCCTCTGGAGAGCTTAAGCTGTGGGAGTTTTGTAAGCAAGGATGTTATGTAAGTAGATAGCTATTTTTGTTTAAAGTTTAGTTCTCTACTCTACTAGACTAAAAATACATGGACACAAAGCTAAAGAATACATTTCTAAAACTCATTAAACAGCCATGCCCTTTCTCCCATGATCCTCTCCCTGGTGCTGGCAACTGCCAAAAGCTTTCTGTGCACTGCAGAGAGCAAGGCTTCTCCTTCATAACCAGCTTCCTCTTCTGCCTTCATTATCCTCTGAGACCACAGTCCGGCGCTCAGGACACCACAAGCACTTCCACCACAAAGAAATGTGGTAGCAATGCTGGAGCAGAAAATAAGATTACCTTAAAGTGGCCATAGGTGACTGATGCAGCTGTGAAACCAGACCATGCTCAGCACCTGAGGCAGCCCCCACCTGCCAGCTGCAAAGTCCCTTCTGCAAAGTGGTGGCCTTATGACCCCAGACAATGAGGAAGAAGGATGTCCTGTCAGGCAGGTAAGGACAGCACAAGAGGTTGTGGGCTGCTGGGAGAGGAAAAGCAGCTTCATGGCTAGCAGCTGCCTTATTTTAGCACAAGACAGTGCTAGAAGCAAGTCCCCCACGGGTCCGTACCCTGGTCTTAGGGCAGCATAGAGATGACCTGGTAATGCAGCATCATCACTTCTCTGTTCTGCCCAACATTTTCTAAGGGATCTTCGGTCAGTGCCTTAAGCAAAGATCCACAGAGGTCTACAGAAAGGCCTTCAGCAGATGTCCAAACAGCAAAAGTCAGCCTGCCTTAGTTCCTCCCTCTGTAAAATTCAGATGGTAACATGGCTACCTCCACCAGTGTCACCATTATACTTATCTTGTTGGCTGGGAGGTGATCAAGGGGGTGGGAGTGGGAGCCAAAATGCATAGAGTGTAGCTCAGGCACAAGCTAAGCCTTTGCTTCTGTTCCATGACATTTTTTAGACTAAATAAGTCAGGCCTGTTATCATTTAGATGCTTAGAAAAAAAAAATCCCACTGAACTTCTAGAAGATTGTCTACCGTCAGTTAAAGCCTTCAGACAGTTAAATGATACTTGCTAATTCTGGTGCTCCGCTAGGCCCAGACATCTATCCCTGCTGGCAGGTCTAATGAGGACTTCGGTCTGCACAAGAAATAGTTATTCATCATTAGATCTCCTTGCCCCTTATGTAAATGTTCTGCTTCATCTCAGAAGAAAGGGGGGAGAAAAGCTATAAATAAAAAGTAAGTGGTTATTTTTGGAAAAGAATTTTCTTCCTGGTGTGTGTGCGTGTGTGAACAATTATCTTCTGCATTTCTGTCAGCTTATCTAATCTCTTAAACAAACAGCAAAGTTGTTTTTTTTGGTTTTTTTTTATGGCCTGGTTGTCTTCATCAGTCTCTCCAAAAGACTCCTTCAGGGGTCAGGCTCTCCAAGCACCACGGTGTGTCCCAGTGGTGCCCATCATGGCAATCAAGCTGCAACCGATGCACAAGACAAAGTCTGACCCTTGCAGTCATTGCTTGATCCCATGTCCTGTAAAGACATAATTCCCTACAGTTGTCTACATGTATATCTGTACCTGCATCTTGCATGTGCTTTAATTTCACTCACCATCATGCTAAGGGTGTACATGTGGGTGATTTTTGGCTGTGGGCAACTGCTCCCTGCACCGCCAGTCCCCCTGCCCATCAGCATCCTCTGAGCCACATACCTAGTACTGTCGCTTCCTCAGAAAAGGCTGTTTCCAAAGCTGTGAGGTGGGGAAGGACACTACCCGAATGCTCCCGCAGCAAGCTGGAATAGCCTGCCCTGGGCTTGTGGGAGCAGGCAGGGCAAAAGGGATTTCATGGAAAATGAGGTAGCTGTAGTTACAGGTTGATGAGTACCTTGTGAAGGCGAATGGGCAGGATATATATAAAACAAAAAGCAGCTTTAGGAGCAGAAACAAGCTGCTAATGGCAATGGAAAAGCTCTCCACAAGAGACAGCAGCCTGCAGCCTCGTGTGTGCTGATAAGAGATAGGGTTAAGCGAGTGGAACATCACATGCCTGGACTGTTCACAGCTCTCCTTCCTACGCAAGCAACAAGCTCTGGAGGTTGATAACACTGGAATGTCAATGCAGAGCTAAAAAAAAACCCCTCCTGTGAGCTGCTCTAAATATTCCTAGGAACTCAGGGCTTGTTCTGAAAGAGTCTGATTCAAAGCCTAGGGAGGGCTCTTCACTTGAGCTTGTGATAATGCTGCCTACCACACTGGCAGGCAGGCAGAGGCGAGGAGGCTTGAAATGCTGTGTTGGCCTTGCTGCGTGTCAAATCATTTTCACCAGGAGTAAAGAGATAACCAAGGAAGGGACAGAGAGAACAGAATGACTCAAATACTGGGTTTGCTAACACAATAGCAAGCACATTATGAAAAAAAATTAAACACAATTATTCTACACATGCCTTGTCCTTTATGCCCTTATCCCCAGCCTCTCTGTGCTGCCTGGTGTCAGACACACAAGCTTGTACAGACCTTGGGTCCAATAACAGACGTCACTTCATATGAGAAACCATCAAATACATAGTAATTTTTTAACTATTTAGCTGAATTCCCAACCTCGTGGAAATCACTTTTCTCACTGCATTCAGAGCCAGAAATTAAGTGATTTGACTGTGGTCAAACTGAAAGTCCATGGCAGAGGGAGATTTTAGTCCAACCCAACCTTCCAGTCAAACCTAGTTCTCCAGCAAAACCCATGAGCTCACCCTTCTTTCAGTGCAAGAAGCCTGTATTTCCTTCATCCAGCTACCCCAAGATCAACAACTGTTGATGGTCTTACGCCAGCGTGGAGGATATTTTGAACGCTGGTCACCCCGAGGTCCAGACTCCCTTGTTCTCAGAGTTTCAAAGGCCTAGAAAACATAGCAGAGATCAGGACTATAACCAGCTGCCTTTCCTCCCACCTCTAATTTTATGCTTTAAACTACCATGGGAGCCAGGGTGGGCTCTCAGATCTAGGACCAGTGGTGTCCATGCTTCTAGCCCAACACATTCATGCCCTGATCTTGAGAGCCGCAAATGTCTATGCTACAAACAGTCAGACAGGGGCCACACATGCTCATCATCTGTTAATTGAAAAAAAAAATTCAGGCCAATATAATCTGTTTTATCAGTTTTAAACTGTGACACCCAAAACCCCTTTCCCGGGTGCCTGAATACACTCATTTGTATGAATTCAGCTTTCCTTGCTGAACACCACCTGCCACACTGCAAAGTGGAAAAGGGACCACATCTTTTGAAGTACGTGGTGGTAGAAGACCTTTCAGACAGAGGCCATGGACACTTTGCTCCTTGGGTTAATTGTCCCTTGTCTGGGACACAGGAGGAAGAGGATACCCCAGGGTAAGCAGGCAGGACAGTACCGCACCAGCGCTGCATGCAGAGGGCTGGTGCCAAAGCAGCTCCTGGCTCCCCACACTCAGCCACCGTCCAGCAGAACCTGGTGGCTGTGGCCAAGAGCAGCCTCACCAGGGCAAGTGCCATCTCTGGCCCACAGCTTTCAGTGCACTGCTTCTGACATCCCAGGATTAAATAGTCTACGACGGGATCTCTGAAGCCCTGAACTCTTGCTCTCAGCTAGTGTCTTGTTTTCCATTGCACTACAGAGCCTGGCTAAAACCCATGCTGCCATTTACCATGCTGGCAGGCAGATGCCTTTGCTAGAACAGAGTTAAACCAAACAGCTGCATGAAAATCTGCAAAACCTGAAAGGCCAAAAAACAAGGTTGCAGCAACTTCTCCTCCCCAACTTTCCAGGGCTGAATTGAGTGGATGTTCATATGGGCTGGCCAAGCCCAGAACTGAGGTGTCTCAACTACTGTGGGGTTTAGGGCCAAAGGCTAAATTCAGCTCACATACTGAAGTCAGTGTGGTTTTGTGGTGCAAGCTAGACTGGAACATCAGTCTGGTGGTTTGAGGAGGGAGGAACAACTTTGATTTAAAAAGGAAAGAGAAACAAAATAAAATGCTGGTATTCCCTTGCAAATCCCAGGCTCTAGAGTAATTCTGCTGCACTGGGTTGGTTTCCTTATGGACATCATTTCTACCAGGTTTAGGAGCTTGGCCCTGTGGGACATACATTCTCCATCCTGTCGGACATTTTTGGCTCAAGACATTCAGCCTGCTTTCCTAGGGCTCCCTCTCCCTACAAACCACACGAGGGGCTTCCACAATAACAAAGGCAAACCTTAAAACCTTGCAGTCTCACAAAGGCTTTTCTGTACTCCCTCATCTTACAACCGTAGTTTAGGCCTCTGCTTTTAGCTCTGTTTGGGTAGGGAATTCCTATCCCTGTTTACTCTCTTTGAGCATCTCCAGGCAGCCCACGAGTGTCTCGTAGCCTCCCACTCACCATTACAGAACAAGCATATAGCATCCCAGTTTTAACAGTGCTTGGTGGATTTCCTCTGCTGTTAAAAGCAAAACAAGTTCTGTTTCACCAAAGCAGAATTACTACAACACAGAAAGGAAAACCAAGGGAGACGGAAGGAAAAGAAAGGGAGAGTGAGAACACCTCCAAGCAGGAGGAGGATTTGCAGCAAGGAAACAAACTGCTGATCACATAGTGCAACACCCAGCCAAACACCACCTGGTCTCCTAGACTGCCCAGGACCCTCTCTGTGACTTCAGCCAGGGACAGCTGCTTTCCCCCACCACCATTTATCCATGCTCTGCCACTAGCTAAGATGACAGTGGGGTGAGATATATGACTGATTTTCTCCTGTTCATTAACTGTGTCATTTCTTCTCAGTTACTCTCTGCAGCTGTAGCTGGTTCTCAAGAGAGTCCTGGGGAGGTAGGAGAGTCTGGCAGGTTGGGCAGACTAACCAACACCTTGCCACTCATATCATAGCCCTCATGCCCCTATTGGCAGAAAATGCAAAGCCTACATTTGTCCTAATGTTTTCTCAGCTAATGCAATCCCTTCTAATACTTGTTGGGTTGTTCTTGGCTCACACCCACATAGGGGTCTCGCCACAGTGCCAGCGCAAAGAGCATGACATATCCATATGGCAGGCTAAAATGTGACACTGTCATGACATTCATTTTGTATTTCTTTGTCCCAGCAAGTGGTCTTTAACAAAAGGCATGCTTATCACCAGTGGCCAGTCATCAGTGTCACTCAGGAGCTGCCCAGTCACCAGCTGGGAGCATCCAGGTGTTGAGACTACAGATCCATCAGCATCCCCAGTGAGACTGGGAAGGCCAAGCCCAAGAACAACACTGTCCCCCACACTATGTAGAAGCGATGCCACTACTAGTCCTGAAAGTGAACAACCCCAACCAGTTCTCCACCTCTCTGACTCTGCAGAGATGGAGAAGGCTCAGGTTCACATCCCCCCCACAACACCTTTTCAGGCAGCAATATTTTTAGTAAAGCTGAATTAAAGGAGGCCAAATAAATCAGGGGGTGGGACAAGACCAAGTCTCCATCACAAAATTTCATATGGCAAAGTAGCCTTCAAGTACGAGGTTTCCTCAGACGTTTTGTACCCAGGCCAGCATGAAATCAGATGCCAATACCTTCAGATTCAATGATAAATCCCTTTCCCATCTGGCCTCCTCTTCTGAGAGCTTCAGAGAAGGACTGAAATAACTTCATGGTTTTCTGAGGTTTCCTGGCTACACTTCTCCTGACAATGGTAATAGGTCAGTGGCCTCATTCACATTGCATGGGTATACAAACATACCTTGGGCAATTCTCCCAAGTCACTTCAAGTAATGAATGTTGGTCTTTGCATTTTCTTGTGCAGCTTCAGTTGATACTCAAATTAACAACTAACAACTAAGAAGAATTAAACAGGATTTCTGGTAGCTAGGGTGCCACTTACACTAGCTCAGGGGCACAACTGAGCAAGTTGACCAGTAGGTGAATTACTGCAGAATTCGTTTCTGTGTCGACCATCTCTGTTCTGTGCCATGACAGCAACCTTTCAAGAGGCAGAGGGGTCAAGCTTGGCCACACAAAGACTATCACCACTCAGACACCTTTCCAAGCATAACAAAAGGCTTAATCCAAAAAACATCCTGCATAAACTTTAAGAGCAAGAGGAAAATCAGTTTTCCAAAGTTTTTTTTTAGTAGAAAGTTATGATATAGAAAAGCTAGGGCATATTCCAATGTCCTTTAGAGCCTAATTTTCTTTCAATCACATACTGTAAACTGTCATCAGCAAAGGGCTGAAAACCCCAAAAAACTAAAAGAAAATAGTTCTTCCAAGATTCTATATTTATTCTATATATTTTATATAGAGATCCACTCTCCTCTCAGACAGGAGAGCTCTGCCATATCTGCACACAACTGCTTACCTTTGTACATCCACATTGCCGCCTACGTGTATCTAGTTGCAATTTAGACCGACATGCTTTACTACCACCATGGCAGAAAATCAGGCTATAGAGAGGTATGATTTTCTCCAGATGTGCCAACCTGACCTCTTTTCCAGGGTAGGGGGTGCAGGAAAATGTCACAGCCAAAACTGCCATAGGCACCATAGTGCCAAGACTGAACAGAACTCCAGCCTAACATCTTGCTCTGCCCCACAGGGATCCCTAATCAGCCTGATTCATGGCCAAAGGTGTCCCTTTCCCACCTCTCTTTGCAGATATTTCTGGACAACGATTGTTGTCTATTCAGGGAAACATTTCCAATGAATTCCTTTAAGGCCACTCCTTTTCCTCACTCACTCCCCTAGTTTTCCTTCTTTCTTATATCAGATTCCAACCCTCCTGCTGGGCTGCTGTAAAAGCCCTTAGGGGGCACAAGCATTAGGACATTTCACTTTCCAGCCCCTCACAAGCACTCAGAGGCAGAAAACACACGACAAGTAACCTGCGTCTCCATCGAGCCCAATCCCTTTTCACCCAGCATTCCCAGCCTCACAGCCATCCTGTGCCTGGAGAAGGCAGTCCGGGTGAGCTGCCACTTCCCCCCCCCTCAGAGCCCAAGTGACCTTAGTGTGAAGAAATGTTTTCCTGGTATTCAGCCTATGTTTCCCCTCGCCCAGTTTATCCCATTGTTTCTACTTAACCCTTCCTCGACTACTCTGTCACCCAGAGATCTCTATTTAGCTGCCATAGACATTTCTGAGATGCTTTAGGTGCAAGTAATACAGGTTAGCAAGTTATATGGCGCCCCAACAGAAATGGTGTGTGTTCATATGCTCTTCAGATGTCCCTTATTTCAGGTCTTGAATTACCCAGTGACTTTCTGTTGAGAGTTACTTACAAGAAATATAACATCAGTGGAACAAACATACTTGCCACTTGCACACAAGGAATGAACTCCACATCCCCCCCAAGCTTTCTGCAGGAGCTGTGGGGTTTGTTCACCCCATGCCTGCTCCTTGTCAGACATGGTATCCCACATCATAGCCTTGCTGGTGGGCATGCAAGAAATCAAGACACAAACACAGCTTCTGCTTCAGACACAGCAGGGCCACAAGAGTTGGGAAGGGGTTAGTGGGGAAGCAGAGTATTGTTTGGAGACTGCAGTTCCAAGGTGAATCTTTGCAAGCCCTTCTTCCAGGAACAGGGGTATTGCCTCTGCTGAGGAGCAGTCCCTCAGAAGCCAATGGGGACACCTAAGGCACAAAAATCATGATTGTAACCCTTTTATATTAAGACATAATCCAGTTCGAGGGTATCACCAGAGAAGGCACTGGGATGTTATAAGACACAGGCATGCTGTGATGGCATGACAGACTACTGCTACCTGCAAAACCAAAATCCCTACGTAGAAGAATTCCTGGAAATCAGTTTGAGACCAGCTCTTTCATGTTTCCTATGAATTTCCATTACTTCCCCCATACAAACACAAAATAATTCTTTAAAAACTGAGATATGGAGTGACAGAGCAATATTGCAGAATATGAGCTTCTGAATGCATCACTTAACCAGACTGAGCATCTCAGCATTGTTTTGTAAAGCCCGTAGCTCCCTCTGCCTTGTAACCCTTTTTAACCTTTAAAATTTATCACACACTCTCTCCAAAGAGGACTGCATGTCCATACCCAGAAGACAGACCTGTGAGACTCAGTAGCCTTATACTGCCAGATCTCCCCCAGGCTTGCTTATCAGTGATTCGCCTCCTTTCAGCCATTCAAAGTTATGTCCCAGGAACTTTCTCCTTGGTCCTAGCACTTCTATTTATAAGGACTGATCACAAGCAGAGCATTTCTTCAGCAAAACATAGTCCAAATTAAGCCCTGTGCAAAGTTTTCACTGGTTTCTTGCTGAAAGAGCCAATTTTATCAGACTCCTGGGCCAGACCAAAAAGTTCAAACTGGAGGGCAAGTTTCTCATTTGGAACAAAACTCAAATGCAGGAAAGTTTCCAGTCTCCTTGAAACAGCTTTGAAAGCTTCCTCACCAGGCAACCTGTCCTTTGCAGGGATATGCCTGCTAAGAACCACACCATTGCCTTCAGGATGGGTAAAAGAAGGGTAGAATGGTGATGGATAAGCCACCAAAGCCTTCAGAACTCAGTTCCCACCTTCCTATTACTCTTACACAAGGCTGTGGATTAATTGGCAGGTTTTCAGAGCTTGAGGATGCTCAAAGCACTGTTAAAGGGTTAACAGCAAGACTGGTTCCACAGAGTGAAAGAAGGTCTGGCTACAGCTTCCCTTTGTTTCCCTCTTCCTCCCTTCCCCACCTTCCCTCCTGCTACTTCTTTTATGAATAGGTCTTTACTCTGCCTCAAAAAAACCCTGCCTCTCTGATGGCCTTGCTTTCCCCTGACTGCTTGGGGCCATCAGAGAGACAGTCAGAGGGTGGCTTTTGTAGTAAGGAAAGCTTCTTCCAGGCAAAGGAACATGCTGCCTAGGGCTTCTATATTCACAGATTTTCTATTTCTGGCTCTCCCTTTTCACAGGGCTTTGTTCGCTAAACCCTGGTCTCCCCCCACGGGGCATTAGTGAGCATACTTACCTCAATCAGAATAAACTGGAAAAAAACCCCAACAACTCTGGCAGAGCCCACCCCAGAGATGAGGGTCTTTGCATCTTACCTCTCTGCCTTTTCTCCTTCCAGGGAGTTTTCTGGAAAGGAGACTAATTAATAGGAATGCCTTAATGGCTTAAATCATGCTCTGTGGACTCCAATTTGCCTCTTGAGGTAGAAAGTAGAAAGTAATCCTATTTTCAGTATAGACAGAGGTAGACTGTGCTGATACTGAGCCGAAAGCAAATTGAGAAAGGTCACTGCACGGGATGTTAAGGTAAACAAAACAGCCCCAGACCCTCCCCAGATTTCTGCCAGAAGGATTTCAGTCCATAGCATCAGCTCACAGCAGCTCCCCCAACCCTAGCATCAGAGATGTGACTGCCGCCTGCACCCACACAACAGTTTGGGCATCCCATCCCTTCCCTCCTGCCTTATGCCGTGCAGCGCAGCTGGGTACCAGGACCACCAGCAGCAAATGCACACAGGGAAGCCAGTGATCAGCCATCCCCCTCCACCCTTCACCACCTCTGTGTGCTTCCAGGCTCTTCAGCCAGGTCACAGCTTTGCCAGGGTGCCCTGCTCAGCAGCCACCAGCCCCGTCAGGTCACTTTGGCTGCAGCCCTTCACTCCCTTAACCCACATACCCTGACATCTGTCACCACTGATGGTGCAGCCAGGTTTGCATAGAAGCACCCATTGGCTTAGTTCTTTGCCATGTCTTATCTTCCCAGTTCAGAGAGCTTCTGAACACCAGGTTTTCTCCATGCCCGTCTCTCACATGGGTGCAAGGATCCTAAACCAGGCATCACCAATTTTACTTCACACTATGTTGTGCACATGACCTCCTCCAAGAGCATGTGAGTTTAGCTAGAGCAGGGTCACACACCCAGCTTGACACCAGATTTTGAGGCAATACTTAAAATTCCCTGTCACTGCATTGCCAAGGTGCCTAAAATACATAGGAAGGGTAAAGTGTCGCATTCTCTCAAAATCTGCATAGATACCTATTTGCCAAGCTGGATATTACCACTATCTGTCTTTCCACATTAACTCTTTAGATCTAATGTGTCTTCTTCCTGAACCTCTTTCCTAAGAATTTTCCATCAGTCTTCCTGCAAAGGTCCAATGAAGCCAGTCTCACCAGTGAAGCACACAATTGACTACTCTCCCATCCTCTGAGGGCTACAAAGCACCTTCCTGTAGATTTTCCTTCCGTGGTTCTTTTGAACATTTTTTTCCAAAGCCTCTTGAAACAAGCCAGTGTTCACACACAAGCCTGTCTGACACCTATCCTGAGGTCAAGCCAATTATTTCACTCCTCGCCCACAGCCACTGAAGCAGTCACAGTTTGCACCAACCTTTTAGCATTTTCACCACCTCCAGCCGACTGCAGCCTTACCCAGGGAGTTTACGCCCTGTCACTGTTGACGCCTGCAAAGTCACCAAAATCATATGCCATCTTCCCAGCGCTCTTCTGAATAGTAATGTTTATTATACTGCTCCCTCTCTGAAATTCAAGCCAGCTGGTCCTTCAGTTAGAAAGCTCTCTGTCTTGGGTGCAAATTTCCCCAGGATCTGGCACAGCAACATTTTGATAAGGTACCAATAACAAAAGTGTGTAGTGGTTTCCATCAACACATGAAGTTATCCTTTTCCCAGGAAGGGACGATCAGGGACTTAGTTGTAATCTTGGACAACTCTCCAGGCTCCCAGCTGCCACTGACAAGGCTTGATCTGCCCACGTGAATGCACTCCCATTCACTTCTTGTTTTGCTAGCCCACCCAGTTACCGCTTTGGGATATCCAGCCCATCTCTTTGGTTCTTTTGATCTGAGCACACATGTTTCCTGATCTGGCACCAAACAGATGAGAAAGCATTTGTGTGCCCAAGTCACAAGTGCACACCAGTATCAGCTGGTCTAATTGGAGACATTTCTTCCTGTAATTTCCAATGGGGCAACAACGATCTTGCCAAAACCAGCTCTCAGTTCCCTAATCACTTGCTGGGAGCTGCAGCAGGAGTAGGGCTTGTCAGAGCAGTGGCAAGGATGTTTATTTTCACAGAAACCACAGACCAGCTCTACCAGAGCAACAATATTCCCTTGCTGCCTGGATGAACACTGTGAACCCAGAGGTGAAGGACTATGACAGCCCATTACCCAGCCTCCTGAGCCATGCAGTTCCCAGCTGCCACTGCTCTTGACAGATCACTGTGCTACACAGCTCAGTCCCTGCTCTTTTTCTCCTCCAGTCTGAGCTTGGAAAGAGAGTGTGAAAACACATTTTCCTGTCTTCAAGTGTTTTTTCTTTGCTCCTCAGCAGATCTGCTTCTAGCCCATCACCCTGAGGGTGCAGGGAATAAGACACTCAGCATTTCAGATGTCACATTTAACCTCGTGCATGATGGAAGCCGGAAACATGAATTAGCAGTAGCACTGTGGGCAAGCAGCTGAGAATAAGTGGTGTTGTAACTTGGAAACTTCAGGTACAGCCATGGGAGGATGCAGTGATGTGTTCTTTTGTCTCAGCTTAACTCCCAGAGGGCTGCTGTCCTACAAACCACTTGCCAAAAACTAGATACACCTTCAGTCTCACACAGGTAACAAGCTCCATCCCTTCTCCCCCAGTTAAAATAATAGAGATGGTTATTGGAAATATCAGAAAGGCTTCCTCCCATCTTGAAACTTTGCAAGCTTGGTGACTCTTCTGACTACCTACATATGCAAGGGAAGCTTGGCAGGTCCTGAGGGGAAAGGCAGAAAATCCTTCCCCTACCAGCAGTATCTTATAGACGTTTTCATCAACAGGTACCAGTGTACTTTGCAGATAAAAAGCAGCATGTTACCATCACTACTGTGGTTTTTGGAGAGCAGTCAGGAGGTGGCACGTCCAAGGTTAAAGAACAGCAATGGAAATGAGACAGTGGCACAGAAGACAGTCCAGGAAGTGAAGCAAAGCTGTCCTCTGTAACTAACACAGGTCAGGATCTCGCCATTTGCAGAGAAAGCCTCTAGAAATGGGTCTTTGAAGTGCTCCTGAAGCCATCCAAGAAGACAGACTAGGGCTTACCAAATCTAGTATTCTTCCTCCACGTTGATTTCCCCATTTTCACTTCCATTTTGCTGCCTGAGGCTAACTCTAGGAAATACCAGATAAAACTGTGCTAAAACATATCAGTGGCACAAAATGAGGAACACGTTTGCCTGTCCACAGCCCTCTGAACTCTGCTTATAACCCAGCAAAGCCTAAAGCAATATAGACACTGATGGAGAGACTCAAGGTAGGTAGAGGCAAGACCTGCCATGCTGTCAGGTAGCCAGGTTGGCAGAGGAGGACATGCCTACAACTCCATAGCCCATCTGCATGCCCAGAGCCCAGCTGTGCTTCAGTTTTCAGGGAAACTTTGCATTTTGATGGGTCCCCGCGCTAGGAAGCCAACCTATGTCCCCCAGGAAAGCATCATTACATTCCTCTTCACCCAGAGGGGAAGCTCATCTGCACAGACTGGGACACCTTGCTTGTAACCATCTCTAGCAAGTACGGCTTGTGAACCCCTTCCCAGACCAAGCACTTTCTACTGAAGTCAACACCACAGATTTAGCTCCAGCTACGACACGGCACCTGCCTTTATACCAGAGGACAGGGCTGCAGGCAATACCTCATTTCCAGCATAAGGGACTTCATTACTGCACAAAGACTAGGAGACCATACCTGCTCCAAAAAGCTCATTCTAATAGATAGAGACCCATTATTCTCATTTTACAGAAAGCCAGGCAGAGCGTGGGGGACAAAATTGTTTTCCTGGAAAGGCTGTGCAGTCCTTGAGTCCACTTGCAATACGATGCTGCACCACAACCCTTCTGCACCTGCTCAGCACCACTGACCCACACAGTGTTGCCTCTGCATCACTGACCAGCATGCACTCAGCACCAATTAACCTTCTGACACCCAAAGTCTAGCACTATCACACCACTGCTGGGCTGCAGGAGGAGTAGCAGCAGGTCGTGATGACCAAAGCCTCATTTAAACACAGCGTGCCCGCTCACAGGAACTGCAAATACACCAAATACAAAGGATGAGCAAAAGGAGCAAGAGGATTGCTCTGAATGTTCAGGGAAGTTTAAAGGGAGCAGGCATGAAAGTTTTGCTTTAACAGAGGTCCCGCAATCCAGCTGACACATTCAACCCCTCCACCTGGGGAGCATCTTCACTTCGATCAACACTTCACTGCTTACAGGGTACTTCCTAATGGTCTATTGATTTCAACAGATGTCCCAGTAAGTGTGTTACAGAGGGAGCAACAGCCCAGCGGCAATTGCGAGTTCATGGGCTAGCACCCCACTGTTCAATGCAAAAGGGAAAATGCGTTTTGAGAGGGCAGGTTATTGGCAGATCTACGACATGCTTGTAATTCTGGCAACAGGCAGCCCACCTCAGAGCAGGGGTAACACAAGCAGGCACAGCACAGCCTCCCCTCCATGATCTGTCCTCATAAACAGTGTCACCTCCTGGTTCAGCTTCCCAAGGCTCCTGCCACCCTCCCAACATATCTCCATCATTGTAGGAAACATCACTTGCCAGCCCCAGCTCTGCCAGTGCAAGGCACGTCCCAGAAAACATCTGCCTGCCAGTCCCAGGTAGCAGATGACCTCCTTGTGAGCATGGTCCAACCAAAGCACCGGAGCTGGGGAAACACAAGCAGGGGCAGAGTGGCTCAGCCATGTGAGGAGGGGTCTGGCAGGTGGAATTACTTGGAAGCAGCCTCTGCTGAGGAGCAGAGCAAGGACTGAATTTCTATTCTGGAGCTGTTTGCGCTTCCTGTTTGGTGCGACAGCCTCAAAGGGGAATTCGTATTTATGGGGCTCCGGTCACGTCATCCCATTGTTTCCATGAAGTCAGGAGGCTGCTGGGAGAGAGGAAGAGAGAGCAAAGCATCCCAGCAGGCTACCCCAGCCGCGGCTCTCTGCCAGCAGTGGCACTTTGCAGGAAGGCAAAGCAAAAGGGAGGGTGAAGTTTGCGATTTCCCACCTCCCGCCACTGGAGCAGCGCAGAGAGGGGAAGTCAGACTGCTGGGAGCACAGCTTCTCCCTTCCCAGGCATCTTCTCACAGCAGAAAGTCAAAAAGGACAGGGAAAGGGATTTTTCCTCAGTCAATTTAGAAGATGCTAATGCACTCTAAAGTCCTTGTAGACCCAATGAGAGGAGCTTTAAAGCCTTTTGAGGGAAGTCAGCTTCTCAGCTGGTCCAAAGCAACCCCTTCTACAGAGCCATTATGCTTTCCACTGCAAACAGATCCATGTCATGCCACAAAGAGGCCCAGTGCCTTCTGCATGGGAAGGAGAGGAGCCTCCTGCAAAAGGAGGGTATGCCAGCAGGGCCCCGAGACACCCCGGGAGGAGACAGCAGACCCCTTCAGCCTACCCTACCCAGCTCATGCACTTCAGTGGGGGTGCACAGCAAAGCAGAAGTCGGGATAGAGAAGAAAACAGGAGCTTCACAGAGGGAATTTGTGGAGGAGAGGGGAACACAGGACAGGAGGATAAAGCAGACATGGCAAGGGGAAGCTGGGGGCAATTCCTGCTGAGAAGCCCGCAGCGAGAAGCAGCACAGCATGAATAAAAGCCATTTTGGGCATTACCTCAGGATGATGCTCTTCGGTGTTGTACAGCATCACTACTAAAGACAAGGGAAGCCATTTTCTCTTGTGGGAAGAAGGGGCAAAGACAGAAGAAAGGCATAGCAGGAAAAGGCCTTGCACCAGTAGAACACAAATGCCCTTTATAGCAAGACAGCCAGGCTAAAGGATGTCGGTAAATCTCTGATCATATTCTTCACCTGTGCCAGGAGAGACCTGCATCTCCCAGGGCTGCACAAGAATGAATGCAATAAAGATGATGAAGCACCAAGACCATAAAGTAATGGGGGTTGTGCAAGTTCCCACATCAGTAAAACTCTCTGTTTCAGCTCAAACAGTAGCAGGAACTGTCTTTGTGGCCACTTTTTCCTAGATTATGAAGTCTCTGAATTTGTACTTGTGGGACTGCCTTAACTTATTACTGATTGCATTTCAGTCACTGTTTTTCTATGGGTCAGGACTCAGTCTCTCATGTGAACAGCATGAAAGCAGACTAAGCATTTTAGGCAAAAAGAGGTACACATGCACAGCTTGCTCTGTGAGAAAGATCCAGCCTCCAAATTCTGACAATTAACTTCAGAGGACCCAGAATTTCACCTGCAGTATTTGCTGACTGATCGAGCAGTCGTGTAGCACTTCGTTGAATGAGAACTTCTGCTTCTCTATACCTTTGGCACAATTTTATACAACATGTTTTAATGTTTTTTTTTTGTTTTCTTTCCCCATTTCATTTCCTCTTTAAATTCCAAGACAACTGCCTGTGTGCAAGGGTAGCAGCTGTTTTATTCCTGGAATTAGCACTCAGTTACCGGACAAACACTGGGTTTTCTGCAGGAAACTTGGCTTTCCTGATTTGTTGCAGTTTTCCTTAGGCTGAAGCTAATATGTGCTTAGAGCCAGAACTGACGTTTGGGGTTTTGTCTATGGAAAGAAAGAGCTCACTGCTTGTCAGCAGCAATGTGTGTCCTTTCAGAAACAGAAATATTTTCACTTTTCAATTTCAGCAAGACATTCTGGCAGCCTTATGAATCCAAACCTTTGGCAGAATCATGCAGGCAGTGAGACTTCACTGAAAATGTGAAAAGCAAGGGGGATCACAGCTCAGCGCTTCACGAAGGGCACCGGAGTCCTTCCTGCACAGCGCCCGGTGTCCACAGAGCCGCTGCCACAAAGGCAGTGCAGAAAAGGGCTCAGACTGCAGCACCTTGTTTTCGTGGTGAACAGTTCCTCACAGCACAACTGGTACAGTTCTGTAGTGGCCTGCAGAACTGCAACACTTTGTACTTCAACGTGCATAAAGAGCAAAATCCATTCTGGAAGTCAGGGATTTGTGTTTTGGACAAACTACAATGCTATGGGGAGTGCACCGTACATGTACCTCCTCTGTGACAGCTGACAGCTCGCCAGGAAAAGATTAAAGTCACCAGTTTCCACGCATGGGGATGTTTCTTAGTTAGCCAAAGAGCTGCTTCCGAGGGCTGGAGGAAAGCGGCATTGTGCTTGCATTGCCACAAGCCTTTGGAAATAGAACAAATGCTGTGACAAAGCTTATTTTTTGCCTCCAGTAAGCTCAGTTAAGTCCAAACATGCGCAAAATAAGTGTTGGTCCAGTACTGAGTGAAGCTTCTAAAAATGTGAAGTTTTCCTATCCCTGGCTATATCTATCCTCAGCTTTGCTCTAGTGACCACTCTGTGGAATGAGGGGACAGAATCACGCCACTGCTGAAAGGTGCCATAGAGACTCTCAGCCTCCATACAAAAAAGTCAGTGCCATTTTCTGAATGGAAAGGTGCATTGCTTAAGGTAAAATTTCACCTCCTCATTTTCAGTTCAGGCACCCCAGCCTCATGCCACCTCAGGTCACCTCCTAGGAAAGGCAGGTAATGTCCTCTGGTCAGGTCAGACTCCTCTCCTCCCCTCGCCTGGCTGCTCACCTGCCTCTCTCCTTCCCTTGCCTCTCCTCCATGTCTACGTGCAGGCTTTGGCTGGCCTTCAAGCCTACACTGCTCTTGCAGACGTGAGCCTGCAGCACTTACTCATCACTAGTATCTGCACAAGCCTGCTCAGGAAAGGTTACTCACACAATTAAGGGCCCAGCTACCCTGCAAGCATAACTGTGCCTTTGCAGCTGATTTTCAATCCCCTCACCTGACCTTGTCACCACAACACTGAGGAGCTACAATCCCTTCACTTTCCCCTACGCTTACCATGTTTTTAACTTTGCAGCCATGACAGAGGGCAAAGCACAGCCATCTTCCCACACCACTACTTTAACTGTCAAAAAACTGGCCACGCCAGTGTTAGCAGCCTGCTCTTCCCTTACCAAAGAACCTTCAAGCCTCCCCATGAAGGTTAGCTCTCCTCAGGTCTCACCAGATTGTCACCATCTCTGGTGAAGTTAATGTCCTCCACCAGCCACCCCAGACACCCTCACCCTGGATGCCAGACACCCAGGGGAGCAGATCCCACTCCGCCACAGGTCCTGGGACTGGGACAATGTTCATGATGGGTCAAGCTGGGTGGGTAGCTAGGTGGCAGCTGAGGCCAGGGAACACATGCAGCACACGTGTTGAGACATCCCTGTGGATGTGAGCATGGATGGGAACATGGAGGAGAGAAGTGCCTTCAGGGAGCAGAGGAATGCTTGCTGGGCTAAGCCACCACACAAAGAGGTGGAAGGGATGCACGACAGCAAGCCACGCTGGATGCCACCATCATCTACACTGTAAGGGCTTGCTGTGCCAGACAGTGAGGAATACCTGAGCAGGTATCACCCAAAGACGATATACAAGTAGTTGACACAGCCAGTAGCAAAGCAACAAGTATTTGTGTCACTGCACACACACTTTTAGGGCTGACAATGGCCCCGAGAGCTGGAGAACTACAAGTCACAGGTGAAAATGGGGAGAAGAGGAAGGAAGAAAGCAAGAGTGGAGCCTCAGTGTCTGCTCCTGCTCCATCCTGGAGCTACCAAAGACTGCCTTCTCCTTTGCGAGGTGAGGGCACAAGGCCGGACCTGCCAAGCACAAGTGTCTGCAAATTGGGTGTCCAGACAAAAATGGCAATAGGTTTGGTTTTGATCTTGAGTTTTTCAAAAAAACCCACTGAGTGAGCACGTTTTTGATGAAGCATTTTTGTGTTGGTTTTCTGCTTGTTTTTTAATATGACCTGGGTTCTCTTTTCCTTCCATTTATGAACCTTCAGCATACTTTACTTTCTCTAGGTTTTCTCTGGGCGGGGAAAAAAAAAGGCTGGAAACATTCCTTTTCATTTAAAAGGAAGCTGAGACTCCTTGACAATGGGATGACTCCAGCAGCTGGGCTTTTAAGGACACTGGAAATTACAAGACTCGTGATAAAGTCATAGGAGTTGGCAAGGCTGTATTTCCCCTGAACAATTATGATTTATTCGCCTGTGGGTATCGCTGTGTTGAAACACCTCTAAAGTTCCTGCTATGTCATTGAATTTGCATGCATTTCTTTTTGGTTCCTTCCTTCTCCAGCCCTTGCCAGAGAGCAGACATTCCTGAAAATCAACTAACCACACTCCCATAACTTTACAGCCTGAAGACCTTGAAGCAAATGAGCCTTGAAGAGTAATTGTAGCATTACAGGCACCAAATGATGCTGAATTATGCAGCGCTTAGCGGACGCTGCTTAGTGGATTAATTTGGGGAAAAACTTTGGATAACATGAGAAAAAAAATCACTTCTCCAAATGATACAGCAATGGCTGTATCTTAAACTCTCACTCTTTTCAACTCTATCGGCAAAAAAAATCAGGACTCCTCCTGTCCAGCTCTGGGGCTGGACTGGAGGAGTCCCATTTTTAACAGTTAAACCTTCGCTGGGTAAGGACCTCTCCTTTTAGAGAACATTTCAACCCACCAAATTTATACATCCCCCTCTGGAGCATCTGCATTGCTTTAGGAGGTGCTCAGAGTGACTACACACCAAATCCAGTCACTTCAGGTAAGAAGCATCAGCCAGGATGAACCAGGTCTTAAAGGCAGATGTTTCCATTCTGGTGGCTCAGATGCTGTGGGATCCATGGACCTTAATCAAGATGCATCTTCCTAGCATGATAAATTAACTCCTAGAATTCTCTCTGCAAGAGTTTGTTTGTTTAAAAATGATTTAGAAAACATCCCAGTAGCATTATCACTAACCAAGCCAAAAGAAAAGCAGCAGCAATAGAAATAATGAAGCAAATGTGATGGATACGTGTTCAGTGATGTCTGGTGATGTATATTCATTGCAGGGGGGTTGGGCTAGATGACTGTTAAAGGTCCCTTCCCATCCAAACCATTCTATGATTCTATGTTTGCTAATCATTGACCATCTCTATGTGTTTACGTGCAGGGTATTTCTGCACGGTCTATGAAAGGGGTTCATTATTATTATTATTTCCATTCTTCACATGTAGAAATCAAGCTGAAATTAAGCATTAGTTAAGAAATTGATGTAGAAAATAAGCAGCTTGCTCAAGATCACACAGGAAATGGGTGAGGACTGAGGGATGGGAAGTAGGTATTCCCCTGACTGGACTGTCACATGGTAGTGGCTTCCTACCAACACCTTAGCATTGCATAGGACCTGGAAAACACAAGGCTGCTGTAATGTTTGGAGGTCCTCATCCCTAAAACGTTGATATTTTTCATGGACAAGAACTTAAGAGAAGGTGGGAAGGGAATGGAGGAAAGTCTATTTAAGCCCTCACCTCTGCTTCATGGGTACTGGTTAGCAGTGAGAGTGATGGACAGGGCAGTGGGAAGAGCAGGAGCTTTGATGACCAAGAAATCCCCATGCAGCAAGTATGTGCAGTGCCTGGCATTCCTGGCGGGTGAAGATGGGCAGCACGTGGCTCAGGTGGACAGCATGAGGGGCCATGCTGTGGCACCATGAGAGAGAATAACTCTGCCACTCACAGAGCATCGCTTCACCCCAGAGTATAGACCCCAGGCATGCCCAAAATGGGGGAACTGCATGCTAGATTTCTCAGTGCTTACCCACCACATGATGCCATGTCCTTCATCCTCCTTCCTGATATTCCCATGCAGGCAGGCCAGCCTGGAAAATAGCAAGAGCCACGAGTTACCCCAGCACGCGACAAAGCAAGAGTTTGAGGGAGGATGAGGAGGAGGGAAGGATAAGTAGGTGACACTCTAATTAAGGAATGCATGATAATGCCTTGCAGCAGCAGCCAGGCTGCAGGAATTTGCTGCAGGCATTTCCTGACCGCTGGATGCTGCCAGCCTTGCCACCTCTGAGGTCGCCTTCCTGCGGCTTTTAGACGCTGGCCACGGCCCTGCCGGGCTGATGGAGACGTGTCCAAGTCCACCGTCCCGCTTGCGTGCGTGCGGGGAGGTGGAAGCGGAGGCTTTAGGTTACCTTTTGGCTCGCCACTCATTGTTGGGTGTTTAAACACAGGTGTCTGCTGCTGTTGACACTGAGTGATAAGTGGAGACATTTTTTCCATCGGAAAGAATCTCAAGAATTTCCCTGTTCTCTTTTTATTCTTTTTTTCCCTTCTGCCTCGCCGTAAGGAGACTGTTACTGTGGGGTGCAGGGCAGCTGGCATGAGGCGGAGGGGGGACGGTGCTTATTTAAAAATTAGATCCCCCCTCCCCTCCTTTCTCACAAGTGCAGTCGCTCCAGCCCCAAGCTTCAAATGCTCCTTTAAATTGAAGTCTTCCTCCCTTTCCACACCCCCAGCCACCTCTAACAGCTGGTCCTTAATGCTCTATTCCCTGTCTTGTAAACTGGTTCCCCAAAACGGCAGCCAGCAGCCACCTCCAGGGATTAATTATCCCTCCAGAAGCAGGAGGAGCTGTGGCTCCCTTGGTGTTATCTGTATCACTGAGGCTGAATTTGCTCTGTTGCATCTAGGCTCACAATTTAAGCCTCCTCTTGACCCCTTCAAAGAGAAGAGCAAAATGCTCAGAGCTTGGGCTGCTGGCTGGAATAAAAGTGTTCAGATGTGAAATATAAAAGCAATGCTTTCCCAAAAGGGAAAAAGTAAGCACGAGCTGGGAGAGGGGCCCCCTTCTCTCCCTCCTTGCCCATCTTGTGACACTGACCTGCCACCATAAAACAACCCAGGGTGCCATCACCAGAAAGCTCCTATTATTTATTTTTTTATGCTTAACTGTGTCTCAGCTCTATGTTTCAGGTCATTTCTTGTGTCATTCAAGCTAGTTAGATTTTATTCCCCAAAAGAAACCAGGACTGCCTTGCTCTGGTACAGTCTGGTGAGGCAGAGGAAGACCTGGTGATCCCACAGAATCACAGAATCACAGAATCACAGAATGGTAGGGGTTGGAAGGGACCTCTGTGGGTCATCTAGTCCAACCCCCCTACCGAAGCAGGGTCACCTACAGCAGGCTGCACAGGACCTTGTCCAGGCGGGTCTTGAATATCTCCAGAGAAGGAGACT
>Ga0065711_1028487_pt1 | contig 40923 bp, 24 predicted proteins | sample Hoacrofraction12_FD_59098 | JGI IMG/M metagenome (GOLD analysis project Ga0065711, IMG submission 59098) | Hoatzin crop microbial communities from Cojedes, Venezuela - Epithelial fraction 12 v2 (version 2) | ecosystem: Host-associated > Birds > Digestive system > Esophagus > Crop | place... | reverse complement strand
GTGCAGCCTGCTGTAGGTGACCCTGCTTCGGCGGGGGGGTTGGACTAGATGACCCACAGAGGTCCCTTCCAACCCCTACTATTCTGTGATTCTGTGATTCTGTGATTCTGTAATTAGGTTTGACTGCTTGATCTAAACATTTGGTTCCCCTGCACAAACAGTTGACAATTAACCCCTGCATGACATATGTGGAGGTAGCAAGTACATACTATTCAGAGGTAGCCCTACACTGGGCTGCCTCTAAAACACTACCTCATCTTTCAGGTTTTGCTGCAGCCTATTTGCCAGCTTTGGTGTTCGTACCAGAAAAGATGGTAGACAAAGAAGAAACTGGGCTGTGGAAAGAGCTCCAGGAGGAGGGAAAGCTATGAGGAAACATATAGTTTCTCTTTCCACAGCCATCAATAAAATACCAAGTAGGAATACGTACTTTTCATTCTGCAAACTAGTGGAATAAGTGGTATTGATAAGAACAATGTAATTTCGTTGGTTTAACTGAATATGCTGTTTAATTAAATATGTATGGTTGACGTCTCATGTTTTAGAGATGATCAGCAATGACAGTACAGACCTTGCTGTGCTTTGGATGCCCTGGGAAAAATAAGGTAGAATTAATTCTAAATACTCAAATTCATTTTGATGGCAAATAATTTCCACTTTGGTAGTTGAAGCTCTCTTTATGAGAGGAAAAATTTGATGCAACAAATGACACATATGGCAAATTTGTAAATCAATACATGAAAGAACTGGGATTTCTTGCTGCTTGGAAACATACATGCTGCTCCACTACAACAGTTTTAAATAGATTGTGTACCAAATTAAAAGAGAAAATGAAAGGTGAATTTGCCTAATTTATCCAAATTGGGATAAGGAACTTCATTCACCTCTTGTAAAGGTTTTTGCCTTCAATAAATCATAATCCTAAATAAAGAAGACATGAGAATGTATTTTTGATGATAGGAGCCTGTATTTCAACATCCAACTTGCTATCTATTTCCAATGCTTATTTTACCTAATTTTACCTAATATTATAATTTTTCCAGGATCTGGAGGATCTGGCATTTAAAAACATGTCAATGATCACTAGAAAGAAGAAAATGCAATAGTTTGTGGATTGTCCAATCTTCTCTTAGACACTTATTATGAAAGATTATCTAAGATTTTGTCATTTGCTTGACCAAAATAAAATAGCATCTGCTGTAATTAAATGCACCAAGAACACTTCAGGGAAACATGAATATAAGTTTCAGAAATGTCTGTCCAAATGTTGTTACTTTTTTTTGAATGATATAGTGTAAAAATTAATAGGGCAAAATCTGTCATGCAGAAAAGATATTTCAGCCCTTGGGTGTACTCATGAATATGCAAAAACAACCTCAGATGTGGAGAGTCTCAGCAATTTGTTGTAAGCATGTGTCCTTGCATATGGATCTTCGTGTACATACAGGCACAGATCGATAAAGATCTACTGAACTAAATGCTTCAAGGGAAAACAATTCAGGACTTTAATAAACTTCAATAAATCTCAGTTGGAAGACTTTTATTTCTGAGATTTCTTGAAGCCAGGTTGATAACACATGGAATTAGCCTGTGTCCTACACATCTTAGACAAATCTGTACCTAGTTCCCTCAGTAAATATCAGTTATTAGGGACTTCACTGGGATGACAACAAAAAGAAAAAGAAATCTTGCCTTACAAATGAAAACCTCTATGAATAGCTGCCAAAAGAGAAAATACATGATTAATCATTGCTGAAATGCCTCTTCATGTGAGGGGAAAGCACATGATTTCACATCCCAGTCACACTGGTGCCACACACATCTATCAATGCTGCTGTACCTCAACAGAGTGAAAACAAGGCCAGAATTTAGGAGGGTTCAGTAACTGGAATTAAGACCACAACTGAATTTGCAGTTCCATGGCTAAAGCAATAAATACATTTCATTAATCTGATCCAAAATTTTTCTCTAGGGTTTTTTGCTCACATGAAAATATAAATAAAATTACTTTCTTTTTCCCCCCTTTTTTCTTTTTTCTCATCTCTTTTTTTTTTTTTTTAACCATAGAATTGCAGAATTCTTGTGGTTGGAAGGCATCTCTGGAGATTGTCTCATTCAACCCCTCTGCTCAAGCATGCTCACTTAGAGTAGGTTGTCTGGTATTGTATCCAGTCGGGGTTCGAATATCTCCAAGGATGGAAACTCCACAGCCTCTCTGAGCAACCTGTTCCAGCACAAGTTTTTGATCACTCTCACAGTTTTATGTTCAACAGATATGTATAATATAGTCAAATATGTTTAATGTATTTAAAGTATGTCTTCTGAGCTGCCTGCAATAAGAGGTAAGAAGATATAAGACAACATTCAAAGGACTTTAGGAAAAAGTCATCCTTTTGTACTGAGTCACGCATGGCTGCAAGCATATGCATCTGGTTAGCCACGGGAACTTCCTTGTTTAGGCATCACTCCACCTGGTAGGTTTTGAACCAGTTTTCTACCTCCAAGTGGTCTAACCACCAGTCTGCAGGGTATCCAGGTGTAAAAAGGAAAGAGGAGGATGGACTATGACTCACAGCACGGCAGCCCAGGTGCCATCCAGGCAGAGGGATATAAGCCTGTATTCTACCTGACAGGGGTTTAAACCTGAATTTATAGCATGACCTCCTTGATGGCACTTTCCAAACTTGCTACTCAAGTCATCATGTGCAAGGGAAAATTTTAAATAGGGCAGCATCTAAGTGTGCTTTTTTCCCCGAAAGCTTCTGAAACCCTGTGGCTTTTTAAAATAGCTGTACAGGGGTGGAAACCTTTTGCCATTGAGCCACCAGCTGCGATTCTGTTCGGCTCTGCTGTCCTGTGAGTTTTCCACTTAAGCTTTGCAGTGCCACAGCTACCTGTGGAATAGAGCAGCCTGCAGGGCAAGCCACAAGGACACACCAGATCTCCTGCAGTCTTTTCCTTTCTGTGACACACATGACATGCCACCAACAGCACCATTTCCACACTGGCTTTGCAAAGCACTTTCTTGACAGAAATGTTTTTGACCTTTGGCCTATGGGAAGGTTATATAATGTTAACAAAATTTGGGATACAATGGCTCCAACTAGACTCTGGAGCAAATTCACATACTACAGTGTTGATTGTCCCCTACTGTAGGACAGGAAACTACTGAAATGTACCTTGCCTGTATGCCTGAACTTGCCTCCATAGGAAGGTGAGGTTGCTCACTGATGTTTTGCCCTGACACGCAGTAAGAAAGCAATCAGATATGCTCCAAAAGACCAGGACTGTGGGACACATTGGGAAATGCATCCACCCTATCCTGTGGACAGAGCCATGAGAACTGACTTTCCTGTTAGCCCTTGCCCCCTGACCTTTCCAGCATTTATCTGACATATTCTGCAGGCACTGCTTCGTGCGGAGCCAAAAAAGAGAAGACTGTGTCTATTCACTGGAACCAGGCACTTTTTGAAAACTCCAGCATAAAACTAGCTCTGCGCTTGGGAGCTGAACGCTGATTGTGTGCAGTCTGAGGTGAGAGGTTATAATCCGCAGCTCCTGGGCTGAGGCAGGGATGAAGGAGGATTGGAGTTGTGCTGTATATCCTTTGCATATGTAGGCAGAGTTTTATGTCTCAGCCTCATCTCTCTTAAAAGATCAAATTCTCTGCCGCTCTGCCTGGCGCATATATATTCCCCTGTTTTAGAGCATCCCTGTAGAAGTAGGGTTGTTATATTCTCCTTGATATTCCAGAAAGTTTCTGAATGTATAGAAAATGTGCAGCTTTGGAGATGCATGTGACTTCTCACTTAGGAACAGATCAGCAGTTTGCACTTATGCTATAGGTCTGATGTGATGCTGTGAGTGCTCTGCACAGCTGTGTTGTTCACACCTTGTAAGACCAGTGTTTCCTGAATGCATAAAATTTCTTGAACTCACATAAGTGCACATTCATGTGCACAGAAGATACCCGTCCCTTTATTTTGCTCTGATTAGATTGCTGAACATACAGGAGAAATCCAAGCCCAAAACCTCAATTGTGTCCCAACTTTATTTCTGCTAGAGAAAAAGCATAGCACAGGCGCATGGTAAACATACACAGGAACATTATACTCAAGTGCTGCCACTAAAGAGTCGGGGAAAAGTCCAAGTAAAGAACATAAACTGCCTGTATTCCATAAGCATAAAGAAGATTTCTTGACTGGTATGGGAACTATGTGTTTCAGTGTCCTTTACAGATGTTGAAAACTGTATAAAAACCTGTTGTCTGAGTACAATGCATTCCGTTTAGGTCTGTTAGCCAGGTGGCAGCTGGCTACTTGGCTCTGGAAGCCTGTCCATGGACTGGTTCGTTGTCCCATGCATTTTATGTGGCTCAGTCTTCCTAGGAAATTCCACTCCCAGTAGATTTTTTCTGTATTTTTACAAATGTAATCCAGTAGAATCCAAGAGGTTCCATGTATTCGTGGGTTTTGGGTGTACTTGTTAGCTTTGAAAGGCCCCTGGGATGCAGTGGAACTCCTGCACTCTATTTTCACCTGTTGAGCAGTTTGTTTTGTCTTCTTTTTGCTTTGGCTACCTGCTGCTTGCAACACTAAAGTAAAATGCCACTCAAAAGACAGTGAAGATCTTCACTGTGGTGTTCTTCCATGCTTTCCTTCCATGCTTTGGTCAGCCTAAGAACTGGTTTCTCTGCTAACATTTATCATCTCCTTGAGGACTGTCCTTTTGAAAACCTTCTGACTGAAGCAGTGCCAATATCTCTCTTTGAGACTTGTCTGCCTTTGCAGTATGTTGTTTGGCTGCTTGAAGGTGGCTACAAGTGTACTGGTTACACTTGATTACTGTCAAGGCTCTGGTTTTTCCGTGTAACTATAGGAACAAGATTCACTGTAGTGTTTTTAATGAAAATTAAGATTTTGGAATAGAGAGGAGAGTGGGAATGTACCACATATTAATAGTGTAGCTCAAAAAAAGAAAGTATATTATAAAGTGTCATTTTTCTCTAATTCTATTTCTGCCTAAAGGCAGAAACTGTTTCCATGTATAGGTTTTTATACACATACCCACATTTGTATGTATATAAACATATATATGCTTAGAATGACTTTTTTTAATTAAAAAAATGGGAAATGTAACATAGCTGGAACAGATTAAAACAGAAGAGTTTTAGTGGACCAGAAAATATACTGCACTGATAAGGATTTTTTGTTATAAATTCAATCCTACCATAAAGTCATTTATTACCCATTGTTTGTTTTTCTAGAAAAGGCAGTGCAGCACCATTTGCTGGCTGATTGACAATGCAACTCTCTTTTTACAACTTGGAATTTAAAACAGGAAGGCTGCCATTCACACTATTTAAGAAGTCTACATTTTAGATCACCTGGAAAGGTTCATCTTTGGCATAAACAGAAGTGAGAGGTTCAAATGGCTAAAACCAAAATACAGCATTCCCAGCTCAGCATAGTCCATGTGTGCATAGCTATCTGCAAAAACTAAATCACAAGGACTTATTAAAGAAATGCATTTCACTTCAACTCTCCATTTCCACCAACTTATTAGTTTCTCCCTCAGAGAACAACAGAAATGATCATTTTGTATTCCTCTACACAAACTGCAACAGCACAGACTCTGTAAGCCTGGCTTGTCAGCTGAGTTTCATACATCGAAATCTGCAGCTAATCAGTCCTGGTCCAACCAGGATAGGTCACAGCAATCCTGCTGAACTATTATTGAGGTATTACAAGACATGGACATTATTCATCCTCACTGAAAACAGGCAAGGAGAAAATAAAATGAAAGTAAATGGATTAACTCTAGCATATTTGCTGTAGTCCCACTGTGAGAAGGATTGTTTCTGGCTCTTCTTTGACCACTGCGCATACATTTTCCCAACCCTAATTCCCATCACAAGTCACCTCAAAATCCTGTCATTTAAGCATTAATGTCTAGGCTACACTTTAGGCACAATCCTGGGAGCAAGGTGTGTAAGCTGCACTGTCCTAAGACTCAGATCAGGTCTGTGTCAGGAACTTTTGCCAAGAGTGTAGTGCTGTTGTTTTTGGTTTTTTTTCCCTCTATTTTATTCTTTGTAGCACTTCTGTACTGACAAAAGCTAATGTCTAGCTGTAGTTATACTGGATTGCAGGCTGCTCTTGTGCTTGGGCAACCAGGAGAAGCACTACTGGCAAAGCACATTTTATCAATATGAATTGTGTACGTGCTAGGAGAGTTTGCTGCACAGTTGAATCAGCAAAATCTCCCAGAGGGAAGGCTCATCCTTGGATACTTGAGTGAAATACTGGCCTGCTTTCTTCCTAGCTGCACTAGGTCAAAGCATGGTGGCTCCTGGCAGTGTGTTAGGCAGCACTACCAGGGCATTAAAGAAAACGAACAAGGCTAAAGGACGACCTCCTCCAACACAGAGAACATTAACATTCATGAGAGTGCCTCTGTTTCAAGGGAGCCCTGCACTCGGACAGTCTGACTTGGTCATACTCTATCAGCGAAGTAGCAATACAAATGCATGCTTGGACTTAACATGGTGACTCTTCAAAATATTAATTCCTCCTTTCAAATTGACGGATTGCATGGATACTGAGCTACGGTGTTCATCTGTATAAGTAATACATGTTGCAATTTTAATTATGGGCCCCTAAAAGAATGTACTATGCAGGATTCTGAGATCTTTTTCAGAAAACAACTTCCTTTATGCTTAGGAACAAAGCGATGTGAGTAAGAGAAGACTGTCTGAACTAAAAGACCTAAAAGCTATTTCCTGTTTAAAGTGGAGAACCAAAATCACACATGTGATGTCAACATATTTTTGTTCTGCACAGAACAGATCCTTCCTCTCCATTAGTGACCTAAGATGCAAAGAGGCATTTATTTTGTTGAAGAACTGTGACACTTCTCACAGTGGCCACATGCAGCAGCCAGTGTTGTATGTGCAACATTTTCCCTCTTGAGCACACTGTCCAGAAGTGCAAAGGGAAGAACCGTAACTTCAGGCTGAGTTCAAGAGACCTTGTGAAATTTTTACTTTCTGTTTTAAATAGGGAGATATAAATAAAATGGAAAGGTGTTTATCGAAGATGAGTAGGAAAAGCTTCTCAAAGAATGTGGAAGCTCAGATTTAATACCTTGTCTGCAGTTATCAGAGAATCTTTGAGGAATTATATTTTTTAAAATCACTTGATCTTGACGTAAATAATAAGCCAATATTGTGCATTCTTTCCACTAGTACATAACAAAAAGCTTGGAGAAAGATGTTGAAAGACCTATAACTGACCACAGAAACTCGGAGTTACAACCCCATCATTGTTAGTGCAGCAATCTGGTGTACAAACAGCAGCAATGCAAGAAAAGGCAAGAGCTCATCACAGATAATTCTGATTCACCTCGATCCTGCTTGATTATACCGCAAGAAAAAGGTTTACTAGCAGAAAGGACTTGTAGAGCTCCATATAGGTCAGTGTTTTAGGAAGAACAAGATGCCCAGGCTTACAGACTTCTGCCTCTACTTCCTTCTTAACACTACAAACCTAAACAAATAACATGTGATGTATTACATGGGATCGTACTGCAGCAAAGGATTATTGAAAATTGCCATTTCTGTTAGCAAATGTCCATATAGATTTGAAATACTGTTTATGACAGTGGCAAATGTCAAGTTCACTGGGAGAAAATCACTGTGTGGGACAATCTCAGGATAGCCTGTACAAAGGAGAATTTTCATCACCAGAACGACAGACATAGACATAAAACCAGTAGGAGCACATTATCATGCTTTTCAAAATAACTCAATTCCCTGCAGTGCCTTCTGGGATCTAAGTAAGTACGGTAAAAAGGAAGAATACTCTTTTTTTTTTTTCTTGCAAAACTGGAAAAGAATGTTTTATCTCAGACAAAAGATTAATATTCCTGTTTTAAAAAGCTGACAAACAAATGAAACATATTTTTAGTTAAGAGTATTAGATTAAAAATAAAAAAACCAGACTGTGGCAGAACTGTTTCTTAAAATATTTTCCCAATTTTAATGCTGTACATGTAATTTTACACATTATGTATCACAGAGTCACAGAATGGTAGGGGTTGGAAGGGACCTCTGGGGATCATCTAGTCCAACCCTCCTGCCGAAGCAGGGTCACCTACAGCAGGCCGCACAGGAGCTTGTCCAGGCGGGTCTTGAATATCTCCAGAGAAGGAGACTCCACAACCTCCCTGGGCAACCTGTTCCAGTGCTCCGTCACCCTCAGAGTGAAGAAGTCCTTCCTCATGTTCAGACGGAACTTGCTATGCTTCAGTTTGTGCCCATTACCCCTTGTCCTGTCGCTGGGCGTCACTGAAAAGAGTCTGGACCCATCCTCTTGACACCCACCCCTAAGATATTCCTAGGCATTTAGCAGGTCCCCTCTCAGCGTTCTCTTTTTCAGCCTAAACAAGCCCAGCTCCCTCAGCCTTTTCTCACAGGAGAGATGCTCCAGTCCCCTCACCATCCTCGTAGCCCTCCACTGGACCCTCGCCAGTAGCTCCTCATCCTTCTTGAACTGGGGAGCCCAGAACTGGACATAGTACTCCAGATGGGGCCTCACTAGGGCAGAGTAGAGGGGAAGGAGAACCTCCCTCGGCCTACTGGCCACATTCTTATTATTTTTTGTATATGTATATATAGTTTATAATGATTTTGGATGTTTCTGTTATTCACAGTTTATATTTGTGGAATAAAAAAAAATCTACTTATATTAATTGGCAATAAGAACAGTAATCAGACATACCTGATTTATCAGCTGCAGCCTTAGCTGGAGTTAAAATTTCTTCTCAGAGCTGAACTTTTGAGTTTCTCCTATTACAGAAGCTTGACCTGGAGGGTAATTTGTAATTGATATTTACTGCTAGTAAATACGTATTAAATAGAATGCTTCCTATAAATGCTGACTTTTTAACAGTCCTTAAGAGCTCTCTTTTTCTTCTGTTTGTTCCCAGAACCCATATTGTCCTGCCAGAGTGACATACCAAAGCCTCTTCAGGACAGACAGAGCATCTGGGTTCAAGTATTCAGAAGCAGCCCTCAGTCATGGCTCGCTGCTGTGACGTCCAAACCAGAACCTACAGTAGGGATTTTGTAACCTGTGAGGAGAGGTCGCTGGGAAAGAAAAATATCAGTAAGATCAATTATTTTTTCTGCCAATAGTGGGACTAGTGGGGACAGAGAAAAGGAGTGGATCAATTTCTTGAAACCACATAGAAGTCGAAAGCTGTTTTCCAAAAAACGTGATTTTCTGTCAGTATGTCAGAGCCGTCAAAAAATCCTGACTGTTTTTGAATGTAAGTCTTGTCCAGTCAGAACTAGTTAGGATCTGGACTGAGATGCCAAGTTCTTTCACAGACACCACCGAAATGTCCATCACGAGTCACAAGATTCTTTAATTTCCCCGGGACATAGCAACCTGGCCTGGGTTCATGTATTACGGATGAATAGTGAATGCTTTGCTATAAATCTTGGTGAACTGTCTTCCAAAATATCTTTTTATAACACTTTGGGAAGTAAAAAATTAATGATTTAATGCTAAATATGATGTATCATTTACAGAGGGGGGAATTATATTAGTCTTTTATGCATAGTATTATTACTTTAAGTTGTTGATTGTTATTCATTTATTTTTTGCTGGAGTTACTTAATAACTGTCGGTTTTCATTCTTCTGACTCTTTATTCTTTGTCAGCTGTGGATGATCTGCCAGCCCACATGAGAGGGCAGGTTACATTCAAAGGAATTTACTTAGGTTTAGGGACATGTGCAAAGTCTGAGCTAATTGAAGTGCAACTTTATACTTCAACTGCTTCTTATTAGTGACTTCGCAGATGTCTGTGACTTCGTACTCTCCTGTTCAGTGCTTGTACTGGGAACCCACAGGACTCAGAGAGACTCAGGCACCTCTCTGTGAGAGATTTGTTAGATGAAACTCCCGCATTCTCAGGTCATGCTTTTGAAGAAGCTATGAAAAAGTGATGATTGGGAGCTGCCGCTCAGAGTGTTGATGGTCAAGATATGGCCCAGCATGTACCATGTATTTGTTGTTTGGACCCAAATCTAGGGCTGGTTAGAGGAAGTGGCAATGCCCACATCTATCAAGTATTAAAAGACCCCTGATTCCCTGACTCCGATCCCCTGTCTGCCACATCAGGGAATGAGATGATTCCTATGTAAGGCAGAGAAAGTAGTAATGGAAGGGGCTAAAATATGGGAAGTGACGCGAATGTAGAGGCTTAGCAAGGAATGGCTTTCCATAGTATTCTTTGGCTATGCATCAAGCTCTGTTTTATAGTATAAGTAATATAAAGCTAAACTTCTAGGAAAGTGTTCTGATCCAGAGTGTGTAGTGTACTCAGTCCTTCCTGTGTTGAGCAGATGGGCAAAACACTGGAAGAGCACCCTCCTTTGACTTCCTTTGTCCTGCTACATAGCACCCTTGTTCTTGCATTGAAACCCACCTTTTTAATTGAGGAATGGCTCTAGTAACAAAATGAGGGATATCTCTGTGGGTCGTTCTGAAGCAGATCCTCCAAATTAGAGTTGCGGTGAAAGGATTTGCATGTTTGAATGTGCAGGCTGGTCAGTGGCATGTCCAACTGTGTGAAGAGACCATATGAATGTCTGCGTGTACCTCTGTTGCTCTTCCAAGCTTACAGGATGAAGACTACTAAAAATAATGGAGGTCATGTGAATTTGAGCTGGTATTCATGTGATTGTTGAGTTTTCTGTAGCTTCTTTCATCAAAATGGTGTTAAAAATGTGTTTGCATCAATGACATATAAAAGGGCATTTCTTTCCTCTTGGCAAGGGCTGCCAAACCATGATCTTCATCCACCTCCCCAGCCACTTAGTGTACACACTGGACAAACTTCTAGTGGTGCATATAAAGCAGAAAGGAACAAAGGCAAGAGATAAGGCATATTCAATGCCCAAGTGAAAGGGAGAGAGGAGAGAGATGTAACAGAAAGCAGATGTTGCATTTTGCAGTAACTTATCTTACAGAGACCTGGAGAAAATAAAAGAAGGAAGGCCATGAAAGAGCACTTACTCGCGTTTTGTTTTACATATCCAACATGGTGAGTGAACCAGAAGAAGAAAAACTGCAGAAAAGTATTGGTTTGTATGACATTCTTGAAGTATTGAAGAAGTAAGCAGAAAGGAACAACGTGACCTAACTGCCAAACAAGTAAAAACAAGACTATTCTGCATTTTTATTTTATTTGTTTCTTAACTTCTAGCCTGGTATGACTATTTGTTCTTCAGAAGGGATGGCAATGCAAGGATGCAATTAGGCTGCAGCACTGCCTCAAAGACTTTGCCAAACAGTGTTTCATATAGTGTCTCAAAAAGGATATGCCTCTGCAGCAAAATGTGCGTGCCTCTAAGAAACCCACGTCATGTATGCACCTGAGAAACCCTAATGCTGCACTCTGCAACAGAACAGAGCACAGTCCCATTCTCCAGTACCTTTCAAACTTCCTGATAATTTTGTAGAGATTTGGAGTGAATTAAAATTTTGCGGAAGAAGGGATAGAGCATGTAAGCATAACTTTTGTTTCTACTCTGCTGTTATAGTTCATAAGGTTTCCACATTTATCCATCCAATCAGCATCCTATCAGAAACTGAGTAATATTTCCACTTCTGCTCAGCAGTGGCGAAACCCACCTGCAGTGCTAGGTCCAGTTCTGGCCTCACCAGTACAATGAGAACCTGACAATACTGGAGTGAGTCCAATGAAGGGCCACAAAAACAATTAAAATACTGCAGCATCTCTCATATGGGAGGGGCTGTGACAGCTCGAGAAGAAAACGCTCAAGGAAGATTTTGTCAGTGTATGTAAACACCTGACAAGACGAAGCAAAGAAGACTTAGCCAGACTCTGCCCAGTGACAGGACAAGAGGCAGTGTGCACCATCTGAAACACAGGAAATTCCATTTAAACGTAAGAAAAATCTTTTTTTTATCGCAAGGGTGATTGAACATCGGAACATGTTGCCCAGAGAGATTGTGGTGTCTCCATTCCTGGAGATGTTCAAAACCCAACAGGAGACAGTCTTGGTTAAACTGCTCTGCTGATCCTGCTTTGAGCATAGGGGTTGAACTAAGTGATCTCCAGAGGCACCTTCCCACCTCAATTGTTTCGTGACTCTGTGATTTCACTTGCACTCAGCCTGTTCTTAGTTCAGCTGCCATCATTTTATATTGCAATATATGCAGGTTGGAGTGTGCTGCTCACATTCCACTCTTTACATTTCTGTGAACCAGAATTAGAATTTATATATTTGAACTGATAAAACACTTACTGTAAAGAGACAAACCCAAACATCTGGGACAGCTAGTACAAACCATTGTTTCTAAAGAAGTAATGTTCGTTTCTAAAGAAGTAATGTTCGTAACTGAAAATGTCTTATTCAAAAACAAAAAAATACTTTAAATTGTTACTTTTTTTTTGTGTGGCAGAGGAAATCAGCTGTAGCCCAAGACATCAGAATTAAATTACCAGGTTTCCCATTGTGCTTCCTTTTTAAATTGAAATTACGGGATCTTTAGGGTGCTTCTTCTGATATGATTTTATGGAACATATAGTAATAGGCCCCGAGCTAGCTTAATGATAACAGGAACTATAACAATCCAAATAACAGAGTAAAATGCAGAAGACAAATTTTATGGTGCCTTATCTGAGAGACACTTATTTTAACCCTCTCATGAATGCATAAGATACTTTTCTGAACTCCACATTAGTTGGTAGTATAGTTGCAGTGCTTTAAGCATGAATTTGTACTTTGTTCTGTCTTCATTTCATGCACATACTACTTCATTCTGCAGCCTATGAGGTGAAAAGCACACCCAAAAGGAAGCAAGGGAAGAGAAAAGAGGAAACCAAAGTGAATCAATTATTGCCTTCAGCCTTGAGAAACTCATACATTCGACTTGTAACTGCATATGTGCTGTGGTGCTTCAGCTCTTCTCTGCTAGAAGGATGTAGCTCATATTCCCTGTAATGGGCAATCACATAACCAAAAGATATATATTTAGAGTATTTGAAGTAACCTGTGGGCAAAAGTTCCTTCTCCAGATCTACTGATTTTAAGCAACTCATTAGTGAAGAGTTAAAAAAAGCTACGGAACGTGTTGTATATAGGTTGCTATCACGCAGGTGCTTTTAGAGGAGAGGCTGGCATTTTGATAGCTTAACTTTTCACTCAAAAGAATTACATTTACTACTGGTGTTAAAAATTAAAATAAAAAAATTGATTGATTTCAGAAAAGAGCAGTGAACATATTTGGAGTGTGGGGAGCATGTTTTCATAACAAAGATTTTAAAAGCTGATTATTTGGACATAGAATCAGAGTTGTTTTCTGAGAAATGTAGTAATAGCCAAAGAGATTCAATGGGTAGATTCACCATGGAGAAAACTTTTCCCTCACATTTTGAGAAAGTCAAAGGAGCCATCGACCAGCAGTTCAGAACAGAATTCAATTTACATTGATAAATAGCTTGTACAGGTACAGAAGGGCATTTCTGGAGTAATGAGGTAAAACCGCTACTGTAAAATATTTTGGAGAAATGTCCTGACAGCAAATAGAAAACAGTCTCTCAGGAAATGAGAAGTTCAGCTGCCTGGGAAGTTTATGCTGCAACTGGACAGAGAGCTAGGGATCTGTGGTAGAGCACTCTGTTTCAATTAGAGAGGAGTCAGAAGAGCTTCTAGCCTTTCCCACCTTTGTGTTTTAAGAGTACAGGTGTTACAGGCATGCAAAGTAGCATATCTTAATTGTCATCTCCAAATCAGACCAGTTCCACTTGTGTTTGGTTAGCATACTGTATTTTGATGAAGTTTTCATCTGATTTCTCTTAAGGACAACAGTAGCATTTCCACTCATTCAGGAAGTCAAGCTCTTATGCTATTTCATTTACTATGGGCGTAGAGAATTTAAAGTGTGAATTAAAACAATGGAAAAGCCTTTGTGACATGACACAGGAGAGCAAACCTAGAACTTTGACAGTACAAATAGCTGTTGACTGCCTGATCTTTACTCATACACAGGTAAAATTTGCTCTGGGAAGAGAAGGCTGCATAAAGAGCTGCTGGAGCTTAAGAACTTCAAAGCAAATGACATGGAAGTGCAAATCAATAGAGTAACCACGTGAAACTTTTCAAGGGTATTTGATGCCTTCATGTGTTCGTTTTGAAATGTTACTTCACAAATTCCCACTAACCCTATCTTTCTTGAACTCTCTAGCTATTTCCTGAAGAAAATCTAACAGATTCTAGGGAATCATTGTTGTAACCTTGAGATTTTGTCAGAAGATGCTTGAAGAATATGAAAAGCTTCATTTGAGCTTTTTTCAGTGTCTTGCTTCCCGTGGAGAAAAGGTAGTGCAGTCCTGCTGAAGCACTCCTCTGCAGGTCTCAGCTGGAGGAGACAAAAGGCATGCACGGTCTGCTGCATTATTTTGCTGGAATATACTCTTTTTCAGGAAATTTGCACCTTGTGTTTATCCAGCTGTAACCTTCTCCTTAAATTGTTGGAATTTTGATTTTGCTGTTACTTGCTCCTGCTGGTAGCCTAATGTAGGCATAGTGGTCTTTAGACTGGATGTCATCTAGTGCTTACCTATTTTCTATCTTTGTACTTTGTTAAAAGTTGAAAGGAGTGTTATTTGCACTAGTTAGTAATGATGAGACATGATTTGTTCATGTTATAATGCTGTTATGTGGTTCTGATCTTGGACTCTTTAGTCAAATCATATGAAGAAAAATATTTCTACTTTTTGTTACTAAATAATTCTTTCCTTTGGTATATTAGCTGAAGTTCAAGGCCAGGTTGGATTGGGCTTTGAGCAACCTGGAGTAGTGGAAGGTGTCCCTGCCCATGGCAGGGAGATTGGAACTAGATGATCTATAAAGTCCCTTCCAACTCAAACCATTCTATGATTCTATGATATGCAGTCATAATACATTCACTTGTCAGTGCTGATATGTGAGATACTTTAATAAAAACATCTTTAATCTTTCTGAAATGACCACATAAATTATGTTGTACTGTGACTTGACTACTACCTTAAAAGAGCATCATGCAAACATTACTGAGCTTTAAGGCTCCACTGACTTTAACGGACTTTGGATCAGGCTCAGATTTCCTAATGTCAGAGTCTCAGGAAAAGTACTATAGTAAGGCTGCTCTAGTAGCATCCTTTCCACTGCTAAAATGCAAGACAGAAATTTCTTTTAAATGTTTTTGATGGAAGATTTCACGATGTTGCCATATTGTTGTGAGCAACAAAAATTCAACAGTGTTTTAAAGCAGTGACTCTAGAAAAATGCTCTGTACTGTATGAATGTTTGAAAATGCAATGGAAGTATTATTTTCTAATATTCAGTACTCATGAACTAAGGATTCAGATCTGAAATTCACTTTTATCTTCATTTTGTTGTGTAGAGACACTTACATTTTTCTATGTTCCAAAGCCTCGATAAACCAGACATCGTTGTTTTCTTTAATTAAAACAAACAACAGAAATATTACTTAAAAATGTTTATTGTAAAAAAGTGGCTAGAAAACAACATAAATTTCACTTCACACTTTCTTCAAGTTATCTATAGATGCTACTATAGGCAACAATTCACTTTCATTCATAACACATTCAATCATATAAAAATAAAAATATTTACATTATGTCCACATACTTTACAAAATCATCAATAAAAAAGGCACTTGGAGGGGTAATGCTGAAAATATTGCATTTCCTTTGTGCATTTAAAAAAAAAATAATTGTCAAACTCCCACGAACCCCCTCTCTTGCACTTATTCCCGTTTTTTAAAAAAGATTAAAGTTTAGAGGAACTATTCCATATTAAAAGATGGTCAAGCATGCACCAGGAATGTCTGAAGCTACAGTCTTTTTTTTTTTTTTAAAAAAAGGCACATGCGGTTAATTTGTGGCTTTCAATTTTTTGTACATTCTCTTACATGTTTTTCCTTTCCTGTCATAATTACGCAGTTTTAAAGCATTTCAGATCATTAATGAATGCCTTGGCTTCTAATAAAATCAAATAAAAAACACAGCAATGAATAATATTAAACATTTACTAAGGTAAACTTGGAATACTTTTTAAGGCACCTGAGATAAATGGTGTCTAGCAAAATTCACTTGGGTAGTATTTTTATTAAAAGTTCCACTTAAAATACTGTTTCTTTGGTTGAAATGGCTTGGCAGGAATGTATTGTTAACTTTGCAGCCTTTTCTAAACAAGAAAAGACGATATACATTTGGCTTCATCTACAAAGAAAGCTGATAATGTTTCTTCCTTTAGATCTACTTGAAATGTCATGCATGCTGTCTTTCCCTGTATTTCAGAATTCACACTTAAGAATGTAAATGTGTGACTGAACAGAAACTGCTTAAAGCTCATTTCTACTGACATTCTCTAAGTTCTTCCACTATTTTGCTTGTTTGCTTTTTTGTTTGGTGGTGTTTTGGGTTTTTTGGCTGAAAAGTAGACGAGAAAACGCCTTTGGATTTCCACTTATCATTTGGAACAGGAGTGGAGAAATGCATCGAGTCCAGGTAAACATTGACTGCATGACTCAGTGTGCTACACAGCAGCCAGATTCCTCGTGTTTGTGCAGAAGAGACATTCTGGAGAAAGTTTTGGAGCAATTTTTGCACTGGTATTTCTTCACATCTGAGTGGGTCTGCAGATGAGCCCTCAGATTGGATCTGTCTGCAAAAGCCCTGTTGCAGTGAGGACAGGAAAACGGCTTCTCTCCTAAAAAGGAAACATCAAGGAAAAACAGGATAAAGCTTTAAAAAAGAAGTACATGTTTAGGACAGGTAAAACTTGCTTTTACCCTAAGAAACAAACAAACATACAGAAAGGATTTGTTATAATAAAGAATGCATTAATGAGGCCACAGCTACAACCAGCTTTCAGCACTGCTCACTGCACTCGCAGAATGCTGTCTTTTCAGAGTACGCTGCAAAGTGCGGTCTCTGAAGACAGGCTGCTGACACCTTCTGCATCTACAGGTGCACACAGCACTTCTAGGCTGGGCTCCTCCCAACATTTTCAAAGATTTTCATAGCACTTTTTCTGCTTACTGCTGTGTGAATTACTGGGGATAAGAGATTTGACCAAAAAGCAGCAAACAGATGGTACAGATATTACATTGTACATTGTACCCAGTGTTATACTCAAAATTGAGTTTTCGCCTCAACAGGAAAAAAAAAAGTTTTGGTGATGATGCATTTCTAATTCTTAAGGACTTGAGACAGTGCATGCAAAATTTGCCAATTGCTTAATGAGTCAGAAAGTAGTCCCTCTTGCTTTGCCTTTCTGTTTCGCTGCTTGATTTCAGAGTCAGCTGGAGCCTTCTCAAAGTTAGCAATTTCCAAAACCTGAAAGTTAACATAAAATCCTTAAAGCAAACCTTTAGCTAATGGAAATGGGCTAAACAATCCCAAAATTATCAAGAGAACAATGCTGACTTATGTCAGTATCTGGTTCACAGTTATAAGACCATGCTACGCTCCCCTTCCACCTAAACCCTAAGAGGGACAATTTAGCCTGTTGATGATACATATGAAATTCTGCGTATGCATTTCAGGGTTAGTAAAGAAACACTGCTGGCTTTTTCAGCCTGTGGAGGAAGATAGCAAAAGGGCATCCAGATGTTATAGCAACAAGAAAATGCAATTGTAAGGGTTGTTCTTACCAGTGTGAGTTCTAATATGTCCTTGAAGCAGCCAGGGTCTAGAGAAAGCCTTGCCGCAGATCTTGCAGACACAAGGTAGTGTGTGGGTCCTGATGTGCATCTTAAGCGCTCCCAGGCTGACGTACTCCTTGTCACAGTACTTGCAGCTGAATGATTTCCTAGACTGGGCATCACAGTGCAGCTGCTTATGTTTGGCCAACCCAGAGAAAGTTGAATAGGTCTTGTTACATAAACTGCACTGGAACTTTTCAGCTTCAATTGCATGGGAGTCTGAAAGCTTGGACTGGATTCTCTCTTCTTCATCGCTAATGGGACTTTCTGAACCGCTGTGATCTTTGGAGGAGGTGTCAGAAGGTGGAGGTGGGCTGACTCTTCCTAAAGATGAGGGGTATCCAGAAAGCGGAGAGAGGTCGTTGGGTAATGGAGACGGTAGCAGCCCGGTTGTAGTCCACACAGTAATGGGATTGTAAGCTACTGAGCTCAGGATCTCTGGCTGTGGTATGATAGGGACTGGATAGCTTTCATACAGGTATGGGGATATAATCACTGCAGAAAGAATAAAATTTTAAGGTAAGAGAGCCAAAAAGTATTTCAAAAGGCAGCAAAATTAACATTCTGGAGATTAAAAGGTGCATAAATTAAACATCAATAGGGTCATGTGAATATAAGGAGGATTAAGGAAATACTGTTTCATACACAGATCCTGATGGGTAGAGGCAGTGCACTTGAACAGACGAGTTACAATTGGAGAGCCTCTGCAAGGCAGCATGCTGTTTCTAAATCTGTGCAGCCTGGCACAACGAAGCAGTGAAACTTCCTGAAGGATTTCTGTAGAAGTTTCAATTCCACCACCAGCAGATACAGAACAGGAAAAACTCCAAATCCTCTCTCTAGCTAACTGAGTTCAAGTGGGTGAGTAAACTTTATGATTCATTCTGGGCAGTACTGACACATTTCTCCAAACTCCATCCTTGTAAGCAGAAGAAAAAAGCGCTAGCAATGAACTAACCCATTCCCTCAAGCCTGAAAAGCATTCCCCCCCCCTCCTCATTGCTGCCACGCGATGACCGCAACCTCAGGAGCAATGCGGCGGCGTTAGATATCGCCTCGTTACCTGTATGAGTGTCCAGCTCGCTGTAATTCGGCTTCTTGGACGCATTGAAATGTTTCTTGACCAGGAAGGAGCGTGGCATTTTGGATGCAGGGCTTTTCTCCTTCTTCCAGGCTCTCCTCGCGGGTCGGTGTAACGGTCCCCGGCTGGTGGGCAGCGCACGCAGTCACTGCGAGCGCATGGGTCCCCTTCGCGTCGCCTGCCCCGCGCCGTCCATCCACTGTGCTTGCGTAGCGGCGGTGCAGAAGCGCCTTGAAAAGTGCTGTAAATACCCACTAGTCAGGTGCAGGGGGGAAGGGTTTTCCCGCTCCTCCAATCGCTTCGGGAGGTTCTCAAGCACTTTTTCCGAAGAGGCTGTTTTTCTGGGAGGGCTCTGGGGCTGCTGGCAGGAGGGATCCAATCCCCGCTCCTAGGGTTTGGCTCAGGCTTCAGCTCCTCCCGCTGGAGACAGCTGCGAACGGAGGCGCAGGCTGCGGTCGGAGCGCGTTGTCCTGCTGCAGAGTGGGTGGATGCTGCTCCGCAGAATTTCTGTCTTGAAAAATGTGTCGGTCAAAGTGCTTTGAAAAAAGGGTCAGTTTACTGATTCAGCTAAATTCTATTTTTTTTTTTTATTTTTTCTGACAGAGACCTGGATAAGTCATAGGCACTGAAGCTTCTTTTTTTTTTTTTTCTTCTTTAAAAAGCGTCTGGTTTCCAGATGTTTGATATAATAATTACAATGGAACAAACTGTTCATTAGCGTCAGAAAGGGGGGACATTACAAGATAACAAGTTAGTCGGCAGAGCTAATGGAAGCCTTTGAACTGAGCGTGTGCCTGCTCCGCCTGGGAACTGCCGTTGAATAGCTAGCTGTGTTCAGGCAAGGCTGGAGACGAGCAGCCGGCCTCCCTAACCTGCGCCCTTCCAGGCAGAAGGGCCGGCGAGATACTGCGAGGGAGTTCAAGGAGAGGGAGAAACCCTGGAAAAGATGACGTTTCGGAGCAGGCTGTTAGGTTTTATAGAACGTGCACACTGCTTCAGACTGCTCAAATGAAGAACACTTCTTTTTTTAAAAAAGTCTGCAGAATGCAAAACCTCGACCTTTCCTTCCTTGGGAGTAGTTATGTTGCTCTTTTGCCTATGCTCTTAGAGTACTGCCAGGGAAATTTTCCTAATTATCCAAAGCAGTTAAAAGGCGCGCAGATAAGCAACCCCCCCAAAATTATAGACTGGGTAATCTAAATGTCTCTTAAACGTCTCCATTAGTGTATTTAGGACCTCTGGATTTCCTCTTAAACTTCTCCATTAGTATATTTAGAACCTCTGGATTTCCTACTAAGGTATAATCTGTGTTGTGTATTTCCTTTAGGATGAAAGCCTCTTAAACGTGCCACAGAATTTTCAAGTTATCTAGATTGGTTTAGAGGAGATGTTTAGTCACAGAGGGGTTTTTTAATTTTAAAATATTTGCATTTTGAAAATATGGACAGCCAAACGCTGGTAAATTTTTAACAAAAATCACTCTCTGATTGACTCTTGGTCTGCCCTCCCCACCCCCTTCCCCTCCCTCCTTGTGTATTAACTACACCTGCCTGGGCACATACCGGTATGCCGAGCCGGTGTGCCGCTAGGGCTCTGTCCTGTCGGGAGGTGACGCGGGGGGATGGTTCACAGAGACCACCCCAGCCCTTTTTTGCAGCAGGTGTTGGAATAGACATGAAAAAAAAAAAAAAAAAAGAAATCCCTCTGGTTCTGTTAAGACACGTAATAGTGCAGTGCTTTGTCAAGCTGCGTGACTGCTTAATCTTGGGGATGCCAAAACAAGTGCAGAGAAAGTTAGCCATTTTCAAGAACTGATTAAAAAGATTCAGCTGTTCAGCATCTAACTCTGGTGTCTCTCAGTGCAAGGTGTCACACGGATTTCCAAGCTGCAGGGAACACACCCAGGCCATGGGAGGAAAGGGAAAATAGCGAGGAAAGGGAATTCCCAGGTACCTGCTTCGCAGCTGGGGTGGAGGGGCAGGCGCCACTCTTCCCAGAAGGGAGAATAGTGCTTGCAGAGACACTGGCCATTGCTTTCCTCGACTCCACAGAAATGAAGAAATACACAAAGCACTTTTAAAAGGTTGCATTTGTGGTCCTGCTCTGGTCTCAGCTCTGTTCCCTCTGAGAAGTCCCCGTCCCCTGCCAGCTGCGGGAAAGCATTGCACTTCAGGATGTAAGGCATTAGTCTCTATCTAAATAGCCTGTTACATGAGCTGTGATTCAGACCTTGAGCTGGTTGAAGTTTGTGTGTTGAAATGAATGGAGCCATGCAGATTTCCACTGGCGTGCGATCTGTTCTTCTGTATGTTTGTTAAAAGCAAAGGGTCTGATTCACCAGTGAGGTACTCCCTCTCGGGGCATTTTCACCAGCATAACACCGGTGTGATGCAGTTTAAACTAATTGCACTTATATAAATCACAGGAGCGTAAGCAGTTAGCCCACTGGCTGAGCTGAGTGAAGGATGTTAGGAATTGGATGGAAGGCATGTTATTACATGGTCCTGAAAGGATATTAGCAGCACATACTACCTGAGTGAGGTCTGCTGTCAAAAAAAGGGAGAGTCTGTGTGAGGAGTGGGTGAGTCAGAGTAAACAGGTGTTCTGGGTGTTTACGGTAAATGTGGATGAGAGGGCACTCGGAGACGTGCAGCATCCATCCCGTGCGAGGAAGGCAACACAAAGGTCGAGCACAGAAGACAGGAGGATTCCCCTCCTGAGGTGCAGGGATTGCGGAGGGTGGTGGATGGCTCTGATGGTCGCCCTGCCCAGGGGCAAAGCCTCCCGCCTGCCTCCGAAAAGTCAGGCCTGGAGCTTCCCTCTCGCATTTTACAAGTGGTTGGTCTTTTAGGGACTCTTCATGTTTTTACTTTGAGAGGTTGTGTAAAGCTGTCTTGTTAATGCCACTGTGCTGCTAACTGCTGCTCTGCGAAGCAGGTAGGAAATGATCCGGGCAATTCTGTTGCCTGAAACCCTGGCATGTGCTTTCAATCAACAAAATTATTAGGCCTGAAGTTTCCAAAATTTCAAGCATGCAGCAGAAACAGGTTTTGCCTTCCCCCCCCTCCCCCCGGCCACTTGTTCATGTGCCTAAATGACAACCCATGAGCCCCGCTTCAGTCTCCCCATTTGTGACAGCTCCATCAAATCCCTTTACTTCTCAGGCTTTCTGTGAAGGGTAGCAACTTTTGTAACTCAGCTTTCTGGCAATGGAAGAGTGCCAGAACTTTGTCTGTTATCAAAGAAGGAAGAAAGGCCCAGGCTAAGCCATCGCCAGCTTAGTTCTTCTAATGACAGTGTTTATGTCCCTACCAAGCATCAATTACTATCAAGATTGTGGATCAGAAAATGTTAACTACCTGGATAAACCACAGCAGAATCAAGAAAAATCATTTCAGAATATTGAGTTATGCTGGATCACTGTTCCCAGAGCACAATATGTTTCTCTGGCAGGACTGCTAACCACATTTTACCTGGGCCTGCCATGGAGCCCATGGAAGGCAGCACAGCGAGGTTCAGAAGAACCCCCAGGAGACACCGAGCCCAGCAGGGCATACCAAAAGTAGCTCTGGAGGTTTACTGATGCAGGTGACGACTTCACCCCCGAAGGGGTAAAAACGCAAATAACTCACACTTACAGTGTAGCTCTTGCAATTCATAATCCTTCTACATTTCAAAGGAAAGTGTGAAATGGTTAATATAAGGGAAAAAAAAAGTTGATCAGTTTCCAATAGCTGCTTGAAGATATCAACTAAGCTCCAGTCTTACCCTTTGCTTTCATCTTTCCCTCTTAGCACCAGCTGGTATATCCTGGATAAGTAAAGGAGTCATGTAATTTTTGGAAGCGGAAAAGGTTTAGTGGAGCTAGAAGGTGAGGAGTACCTCAACTGTGATTAGATTGGATGTTAGAGAGGAATAAGCCCAAAATTAATATAGTAGAGGGAAACAGTTAGGGAATGGTATTCTTTTCCATTGCCCCTACACACTTGTCTTCAGAAATTTTTTGAAACACATTTTTAGGATGCAGTTTCTTTCATGTTTTGCTCATCTTTCCAAATGCTGATCTGAACTATCAGCAGAAATGGCAGCAAATTTAAAGAAGGACCGTTACGGTACCATGTGAAGATACAGTCCCATAGGCTTTAAGTTCAACGAGTCTTTGTGTCTTGGAAAATTTTTCAAATTCAAGTGAAAATTCTGCACGTTTTGAAGGTTTTGCACCAATAAATACAGCTTTTCTAAAACCAGTAACTTTTAAGTCAGAGTTATCAAGTACAGTCCTGTAATAGAATCTAAATTTGTGAGATTCAAAGACATTAAAAACTAAGTTTGCTGTTAGGATATATCATAGAACTAAGTGTTCCTTCATGTTTCTTTTAATTCGAGTTTGTCATTCAAGTTGAAGCCTATTAAAGAGGTGAAGATTGAACCACAAAAGCCTGATTCAGCCTGAACTTCCCAACAAGTCAAGGAGCTTTGAAGAGGGTGTCTTTGAGGTCTAGGACCATCTGTAATTTTGATATACACATATAAAAATAATGTACATGGCAGAGAAACTTGCATTCGTTAATAAGATGCAAAATGGTTCTATTTGGGTGAAGTAATTCAAGCAAGGCTGGCTTCTGTGTGCTCTCTTCTTCACACCTGTGTGACTTCACTGACTTAAGAGGGTTCAATTTAGAGTTAATTTAGCCCATAATGAATGAACCTGGTCGTAGTTCAAGTTTCCTACATTGTTTCTACATGAAGATATTTTAACAATGGGCCAAATTCCCCTGTCATTCCCATCTGTAGTATCTCCGTTGGCTACAGCTGAACTATTTCAGATTTACTCAAGCAGAGCCGAGACGTGGTTCTAGTCCAATAAATACAACTCTGTTTACGCCTGTGGTACCGTGACAAGCACTCGCTGAACAGCAGTGCGCTACATCCCGGCGAAAGCTGTTACGCTCCGGAGAGCGATGCCTTCTGCGTCGTGTTCCGTCCTCCTCGTCCTCCCGCGCTCCGCCGGGGGCCACAGGAACGGGAGAGCCGACAGCGCTGACCCCCCGCGGGATCCGGGCAGCGGAGCGGGGGCTCGCACGGGGCTTACGCGGTGGGAAAGAGCCATCTGCCGGGCACAGCCGCAGCCGCGCTCCGGGCACCGGAACGGGGACCGGGACCGGGACAGGGACGGGCCGGGCGCCCCCCCCCGCGGCCGGCCCGGGAACTGGTGGGGACGGAGACCTCCGGCGGGGTGGGCGCCTCGGGGGGGACACTGCGAAATGGGGCGCCGCGTCCCGAGTTCCGTCGCACGGCTGGGGTCTGCGGCGTGGGGGCCTGCCCGGCGCCGTCGCTTGCGGGACACAGCAGGGCGAGGAGTGATGGGGTCCTGCGAGAGCCCCCCGCGCCGGTCGCTGCGTGTGCCACAGAGCTGTGCGCTTGTCTGTCGGGAGTTCTGCACCTGTGCTGACAACCTGTTTCTGTAGCTACCTATACCTACGTTTGCGCATATCCGGACATATACTCGTGACCGTATTTCCAACACTGGCAATTCAACCACATGACAAATATTTGTGGGAGAGAAAGCCTCATTATCCCTATTTTATGAATTCGTAACTGAAGCATGAAGAGATTAAGACTGAAATTTCAAAACCTTATTTCTTAAGCATATTTTTAACTACGTCTTGTGGTGCCCTTCTCTCCAATGGCCTATATTCCTGTCTCCAAATGTACAAGCATTTTTCCTATTGTATAGTCCTACTCCTATATATCTACATTTTTCCTATGTAACAAATGTTATTGTACTTGTTTACAGAGTTTTCTGACAATAAAGGCTTACACAGTGTATAATTTTATTACTAAATTATCATTTACATTGATATGACCTTGATCCACAAGCCTGCTGTAGCTTTGTACTTTTCAACCTTTCATAGATTTTTTAAAAATACAATAAAAAGTGGTTGGACACCTATTTAAAATTATCTGCTTGTGCCTTTACTCTAGTTGGTGGGCTAGAGTACTTGGATTTGGCCATCTATGTTTTGCCTAGGTTTTGCTGCTGATGTTCTGATACCAAATACTTCATGCAATGATTGAAGTGTTTTCTCCACTCTGCAGAAGCCCATGGTCCACTCTCGAGCATGCCCTACCTTGCCAAATGTACCTTCAGGTTCCCCACCACCTTCTTTTTTGACTGACTGGCCTTAAGCGACTGCCTGCCACAAACTGCAAACCTAAACCCCATCATCATACACTCTTTGATATTAGATTGAACTGGTTGATGTCAACAACTTCCTGCATTTGGGCTAGGCTTGTATATCTATATGACACCTCCTCTTCTTGGCTACTTTTCCTACACACCTACCTAAGCAGCTATGTTACAATTTTTCTGCTTTCTTCCTTTAAAAGCACAGTTGTTTGTTGCCCGGTAGGCACAACTTGCTCACTGCCCTGCCCCTTTTCTATCGGGTGTGGGAAGCCCAGTAGCCTGTGGCACTCAGTTTCCAGACCATGGCCAGCCCTGGAGTTTGCGTGTTGTGTGCTGGGGGACAGCAGAGACTTCTCCCCTTCTGCTGCTGAACTCAGCACTCAGTTCTCGGAAATGTATGTGGCGTATCTGCCACAAAATGTAATTTTCTTGGGCGGTTATATTAAATTAGTGGACCAGCGAGTGTCTCTTTTTATTTATCAATTACATATTTGTTTGTTCAAAGGATTCAAACTCCTGAGTTCTTTTGTACATCTGTCCAACCCCTGGCATCTATCTCAGTGGCGTGCGCTGTAGTTGCACTGCTGACAACTGGGACACTTATCTCCGTGCTCCAAGATGAACATAGAGTTAGGATGTCTGTTTCAGAGGGTCTCTATTTCGGTATAAAATCATCATTTTGTTGTCGCAATAGAAGCTGAGAGCTGCTAGGTTTGTTTCAGTGTTACTCATCTGTTTCATCCTGAAGCCTAAGGACCTTCTGTAGCCCCCGCTGCTCAGAACGATGGCAGCGCTACAAGGCTGGTTCACCACCTGTATTGTCTGTTCTTCATTTCCTCATCTGCCATTATGTATTACTTGCAGACTGGATCCCAGGCAAATGCTGTACTTTGCTATTCTTGCAATTTCTTGCATTGACTTGAAGAACTCGGTCTTTCCACTTCTTGAGGTCTGTTTTCTGATAATGAAGGTGTCTCTTCTCCTGAGGTCCAGCTCCTTTGCATTCAGACTAGTACTCTGCTTCTGGCTCTGTTGAGTTTGATAAAGACATCCTGTGCTGTCTTCTCCGATCTCCTTAGACAATAACCATTGCCAGCTGCAGGCCTGATGTCTGAAAGTCCTGTTTTGTCTTTATCTGTTATCGCTGGAACAGCTTAGAGGGCAGGCTGATGTCTGGAGCCTTTTTTTCCTTCAGTGGTACCTGGCAAAAGGCGTAGTACATATTGTCAGGGGCTGGGTGATTCAGCATGCCAGAACATATTTTCATCATTGCAATCAGAAACCTTTTTAGTCCCAGACAAATCAAGTAGTATATATTCAGGATTACTGCACACTAACTCCTTTGCAGGGCTCTGTTCCCTGACGAAAGGTTTCCCAGACATCTAAGACATTCTTGAAGGCTTTTCACCACTGTAAAAGTGCTAAAGGCTGCAAAAATGAAAAGATACATCTGCCAACTCTGGTTTCCACGAATGTGAGGGTGTCTCGGTTTTCTGCTCTCCCCAGCTCCTTCCTCAGCAGCTCCACCAGGCCTGAGGGATGTCTGCACTTCAGGCTTCTTGCTAGCTCTTGTGAGATCCTTCAGCTGGCTACAGCAGGTGCAGGAGAAGTTGATCTCCTTACAGTATGTCTCTGTTAGGCTGCTAGAGAGGGCACAGAGAGACTGCTAGCTTTTCCTCTCATGGTGGGAACAGTCAGACATCATATTTCAACCAAACGGGTGGCTTACTTGAGTAACATTCTCTGGCAGTGGTACCACTTTTGCATTAAGTACTGTACATTTCAAGGGATAGTAACTTTGGTTGGTTTTTTTTTAAATTTCTGTGTTAACAGTCTATCTCCACCTGCTGGCTTCAAAAGTGTTTCACTGCATGTTGGCAGTACTTGGCCACACATCTTCACCCTCTTGTTGTGCAGCCTCTCAGTACTGGTGGGAAGGAGCCGCAGCTTTCTCTGCACATTGACTAGAACTGGATCCATCACTGATCCCAAAGTCCAGCTGTAGGTACGGTAGTATGGCTGATTTTTGGATCAGCTCTATTTTTGGTGATCTGTCTCTCAAACTTTCTTTCCCATGGTCCTGAATGTTTCCTCTGCAATAGTGGCTGTCATCGCTCACGTACTTTTCCTGTTCTTCTTGTTCAGAGGCACACAGGATTAGTGTTTCCTTCAGTAATCACCTCTGCAAGGTGATGCAAGTTCACACTGAATGATTGTCCTAAGGAGATAACTTTCATGCCTCCAATGCTACATGAAGATGCCAATGATCTCAATTTTGTGGTACAAGTATCTCGTTCTGCTTGCTTTTTGGGGATATAAAAGTAGCATTTCTCTACGGTCTTGTTCTATTCAGTACTGCTCATTCTGCCACAGAAAAGCAGCCTGGTAGTTTGGTCTCACCAGCATCTCACCAGCCTTCCTCACAGAGGCTGTTGAGGACTTAATGCCGTTCGCTCACCTCTGTTCAGACTGCATTTTGGCTCCCCGCGTGTCTGTGCTTGTGGGTAGCGTGTATCGAGAAGCCTGGCTTCACGCTGTACTGCCTTTTCCTCTAGTTCTTGCTCATGCTTTAGTTCTTCATGAATTACATCTTATAGCTTTACTGCTCTAAGAGAGACAGAGATAGAGAGAGAGGCCTTTCCTGGACTGACCACTGCCAGCAGAGTTTATGGATAATTTGCTGGATAATAACACTGAAAAGAGTGCATCGCCACAGATAAATTGTGTATGTATAGATACAACTAAGTTTGTTACTACATGGAAGAGGTTAGAGACTGTCTTGAGGCTCAACATCACAGCTGACTCATGTTTTCATGCGTAAACTGGTCTTTTTTCCCTAAAACAGGGTGCCTACAGCTAAGCTGCTTATTAGAAATAGTCTTGTAAAAATGCGGAATGATGCTTAGGCCTTATCATCTGGGAGGGTGCTAATGCTTATAGTCAAAAGCCATGCTAGGAAAACACTAAAAATGAAGTAGTATAGACATTTGTAATCCTGTGTCTTGGCTCTGTTTCATCTGCTAATCCAGGCATAGCTCATATTCCTGAAATCAGGCTGATTCTTCATTGAAGGAAATATTTTCCAAGATGTTGAATGCTGATACTAAAACAGGACAAATCTTGTCTGTAGTGCCTCATCTACACCTTTCTTTATAACAGTTCTTTTCCTCCTAATAAGTTATGTGCATTGTACTGTGTATTATGTCCTGACATGCATCTGTCTACGGGGAAAAAAGAATAAAAGATTGATGTATTTTACTCAAATTATGCTGCAATTTTATTATGTGTGATTTCAAAACTTCTGAATCAGACAGTGAATTTCTAAAATTCAGGTCACACATTTTTCCACTGCTGCTCCTAGTCTTTAAAACGTTCTGCCAGCTTCATTTACTCATTATGAAGCATTTATCTCTGTTTACTTTGTATATTTGGTCCTAGCCTCTTATACATTGCTATCCTCCTGGTCTCTTATCTACACAGCTGTTGAAAAAGAGCTAGGTCCTTAGTGAATAACTTCAAGAAGATTTAGATATTCATGACATCTGGGAAACAGCTATCGTTGATCTTAAATATCTTACTATTCATCATGGCAGACGTGATAGAGGCAGGTAATAAGATGAAAATGCCGAGTTCCATGTTATAGGCATCACCACGAAGAAGAATGAGTAACCGGTATGACCAGCTGACATCTTTTGAAGTGGAAGTAATAAAGACTTGCAAGAGGAGGTGGCCTGTTGCAAAATCACAACTAACAAGCATTCTGTGGCTGGTCCTGTTTCAGTAAAAAACCAAAAATTTAGTGGGAACAGTATATATGTGCAAACCCGTATTGCAAGTGGAGAGATATTTGAAATTCGGAAGAGTCACATCTTTCAAACCCTAAAGATTATCTTACATCCTTTTCACTCAAGATAAAGCAGGAGTCAAAACAGCAGGATTTCAAAGATGAAAGGTAACTCTATAGTTAAGGCTTGATTCGCTTCTTCCTGGGAAAGATGCTTCACGTTTCTTCATGCTGAGAAAGAAGTCCCAGTTCTACAGAAGGTTACTACCGTTCATGTTTCAGTCGCTGTTTCTTCTGTCTAGAATGAGGCTTATGGCATTTCCCTATCTTCTAAGCAGGTCTCAAGACTACTGCTTTAAAGCACAGGCAATATTAATGAGGAGATTAGTAGTGCCTTGGAGCGGATTGAAGTCTGGAAGAAAATTCAGAGCTGGGAGAGGTCAATGACAAGGGAACGGAGAGAGGCGGAGAAGGCAGACACAGCTGGAACATGTGTCCTGAAATTCCTTCAAGGCTGCGTCATTTTCCACCCCAGAAACAAAAGGTGGTGCCATGATGCTGTGCATTTGTCCTTCCTCCCCAGTTCAGCTCTTTTGCTCCCGTACCTGTTGTGCACGTGCCCTTATCATTTTGCAGAGTAAATCTCTGAGGTACCATTTGGAAAGATTGTGTGCTGGACAAAAAAAATCTCAAGCTGGAGCTGAGGCTTTTCATTTCTCTGTCTCCTGGTGAAGCAGAGATATGAATGAATAGCTCCTGTCATGTGTTATTGCATAATTCATGAGCTGAAATAGCTACGAAATGCTTTGCCGAAATTTTAAAGATTAGCAGAGAAAATGTTCATTGCAAAATCCAGTTCAGAGTATTGACAAACACAGAATACAGAAAAAGGAGGCCTTCAGGGAGATTGCTTTTCACTTTTTTTCCCTTAATTGCAGTTTTGTTTCCTCATCAATTACTCTTAATAAATGAGTCAATATTTACATGGGTGATAACACTGGCTATACTAGCTGCTAGAAATTGCTCATTTCAGGCAGCTACCTATTTGAAAATTGCCTAACCCCCAGTTTATTTATCTCCACGCAGAGCAGATTGCTTTGACGTGAAGTTCAAGCTTTTTCAGTGATTTGAGCAGGCTGCAGAGGCTGCTCCTCAAGGAGGTAAAAGGTAATTTTGCTTTAAGTTTAACTTGATCTGTGGCCTGTCAGCACTGAGTGCCAAATTACCTATTTTCCACGCAGTGATTTTTCTCACTTGATCACTTTTTCCTTATGGAATGAAATGAGGTACCCAAAAATAACCTTGAGGTCTAAGGCAGTTTAAAAAAAAATAAAATAAGCTAATACTGAAAGAGCTTTAAAGCCTCCTGAAAGTCAGACTGAATGGTATAGCATATAAAAGCACATATCTGCTGTTCTTTGCAGCTCCTAGCTACCACATGGGCTTGATGTGGAGATCAGATATTGCTTTACAATTTATTGTTTGTGGACTGCTTAGTTGCTCATGCAGCCTTTTTGTTGTGGATTCTTTGTGAAATGTATAATTATAAGCAAGTTTCATGTAAGAGAGTCAGATAAAAAGAGAGAAGCATACCAGTGAGAAGAAAGAAGGAGCAAGGCAAGTAAATATCAGGTATTGATCTCTCAGATCATGCAAAGCCTTTGAAAAATATGGAGCCTCTTTCAGATGGTGGAGAAGATGGTTCAGTTTTACCTTACTGACCTCTAAGTGCCAGCATAGTACTGTGGTAGCTGACAAGACTCTTTGCCTCCTGAATTGCTTTAGGAGCAGTGTTTCAATTCCTTCAGATTCTCCCTGAACATCACACTTCTTCAAAAGCTCCTTTTAATTCAAGTTTCTTTGCTAAGAATTTTTCATAGCTTCTCTATCTTAAACTGTCGTACACTTTTTTCACACATTTACTTGCTTATTTACATTCTCTTCCTCCAGGAACAGTCACAAGTTTTCACGCATGAAGAAGATGACAAATGAATGTGCAGCACTGTGCAAATCACTAAAACCAATTTAACAACTTAGGTAACCTTCCTTTGCCAGAGTAGCCAGATATATCTGCATTGTGATGAGAGAAGGATGCAGCAGGACAGCTTAGGGCATTTTTGCATGTGCCTGGCAATAATGTCGAACATGTGCACTAAATGACTATATCTGGCATTTCTGAGAAGTGTGGTGCATTATTGTGCCAGCACAGCCCAGCTGATCTGCACGTGCCCTGCAGAAATATCCAGGACTGGCAGATGTATTGTGCAATTGTCCTTCACCAGGCCGGAGGTCACCGATAAATGTAGAGTCCTCACATTTCATCCAGACAGAGTTTCCTTTTGAGAAAAGAGGCTGTATCCAAGAGGAGCCTGTGACATCTCGTAGTCAGGGCTGGGAATTCAGCTACCTCCATTTTTGTGATGGAGTACTGAGGCACAGGGGAGCTAAAAAAGCGCACTCAAAGCCATAAAAATAACAAACACCTGTGCAGGAGTGGAGCTGGTCTACAGAGAACAAGACCAATTATGGAATAATCTTTCTTTTTCTCAGTATTATTTTCAAGGCATTGCAGAAAGAAGGTGATTCCATCAGCAAGCCTTTGGGCTGTGAGCAAAGGGAAAGACCTCAAGTACAAAGACAGATGAGATGGGCAATGACTGAATAGCACATTTTGCTGTGAACCACATAATTAAGTTATTTCTCCAGTTACCTGCAGTGTCAACTGATGTTATACCTCATGTCTCGTTAAAATCTAGAGAAGATACCTGGAGCATCTGAGCAACATTTGAGAGGACATAGTAATGCAAAAGACCAAGGTGACTCACAGTTAAGTACTGTCAGGGATGTTAACAAAATTATCAGTGGAGAAGAAAAAATGAATCAATGATGAATAATCACGTACTATATCAAGTAAGTCAAGCCATTGTCTCTGCAGTAATTAAGTGTTCCAATGATGTGGGCTGGCAATGTAATGAAGAAGCAGCAATGAATACACACTAATTACATTTGCTTTCAAATTCAACAGAAGCTGAACAGCTGTTTGGTGCAGTAGGTAAATTAAGTGCACTAGTCGGATCCAATTTTGAAGTGGATCCTTGATGACACTCAGTGATTAATGTGTAGGCTGAGTGTTTAAGGGCATGATTCAGCTAAAAAATACTTGTCACTTGGTGTCTTATTACCTCTTGCTGCCTTGATCACACCTTGCCTCTGCAAAAACCCATTTGTGGGGGTGTGCGGAGAAGGTAAGGAAGAAGCAGCTGAGGAAAGTGGCTTCTGTTGTTCTCCCTGCAGAATTTTTTTGTCTGATACTCCTTTGTCGGGAGCAGAAGGAGAGAATAGGATTTGTCCTCTCTTCCTGAGAAAACAGCTGTGGGGACAGTTTGTAAGGCTTGCAGTTATACCTGTATCTGGAGCCTAATGGATTGGAGGTAAACTGGGACACTTGTCAGAGGAAAGAGCTGTCCCAGTTCATCAGATTGCCTTAAAAGGCATTCTAAGCAGGAAAGGAAAATTTTAACTGTATTATGTTAACACACAAAGTCCTTAGGGATTGACTGAGTGGTTCCATGGCCTACACCACTGCATCTTCCTAGCTTTATTATTACAGAGCCAACCCCTATACTAAGGACTGAGACCCTGGGCTGGAGTAACAAATTGTAGTAATATAAACTTTTCTTGTTGTGTTCCTGCTATGTCTGACAAATACTTTCCATATTCTAGTATTGCACACTCTATCTCCCCATCTTGTAATGAGACATTGATAGTCATTTCATTTCTGCTGATTTATTCCATGCTCCACAAAAAATTCCAGTCTCAAGGAGTGATGTGGAAGGGGCTGGCAGTGATTAGTAAAAGCTGAAGAATCACCACATAATCTGCTCCATAGAAGAACGCTGTAGTCAGAAATCAAGAGAAAACACATTTACTCTCAGCCAAGCGCCTTGTTACACAGAAAAAACCAGAATTGACTTACTTAAGGCCTTTACTTTTTTACATTTAACTTCTCATAAAGTATGAGGGCTGTTTTGCTTCTTCTATTTTTGAAACCCTAAGTAAACCCATAGAAAGACAGTAAGTGTAGTGCATGGGATAATCTATTATCATTGCATTGTCAAAGGAACTTTCCTGGTGAGTGACATGTGACAAGTCACTGTCTTTTGTAATCTTGGTCTTTCTCCACGCCTTGAGTAGCAAGTGCATTTCCTTTATCAGTTTACTTCGGCCAGTGCCCTGTTCTGTCTGACACAATGACAGACTGTCTTTGATCATTTAAAATACTATTTTTGAAAGGAAAGAAGAATCTCTCTGGTCAATCTGTTTTTGAAAATTAATTAGTCATGTACAGAGATTCTTGTCTCAGGCCAGCACAGGGAATATATAAGGAGTTACATTCAACATTCTTGTCTGGATGCTACTTCCCTCAGATCTCTTCAACAGTTCTCCTCTGACGCATGGCTTTGATTTAGGTGCATTTGTTAGCTGCATATAGATGAGAATTAGTTTTAGGATTATTAATAAGTCTACAAAGACAGAGTCATGGCAATAAAGACAGAAAACAGCCTGTCATCCTTCTTTCAATGACAGATTGTATGGTTTCCAGAAATGAAGTAACTTGAGTGAGTCATATAATCAGTACTCACAGGGTCAGATGCAAATTTATGGTCCTCTCTGAATGAAAATACTGGTGCTAGAATCAGTACTTTGCTAAAGAATCAGGTTTTGGCAATTTCAGCATGGACTGAAATAGGCTTAGTTAAAAACATTTTTAGTGGAATCAAACTGCATATTTAAAACTGATCTCCATGTCATAAAATAATAGTTTCTCTGTCTAACGTCGTATAAGCACGGAAAGCTAGGAATAAAGAAGTCACTGTACTCAAAGCATCCTCCCTTTTCTGAAAGCACAACATGAGTACAGAAGAAAAGGTTATACAGGCTTTCTCAATAAAAGCCATGCCAAGGTATAAAAATACGATCTGCTAGGCAGCACTGAACCAAATCACATCCATCTCAGAAAATAACTTGCAGTTGTTTCGCAGAGCTCCTTGAAAGTTAAACTGAAGGTCTACAGAATTGATCACCAAGCATAAGCAAACACAGCAAAAGCAAGCAACCACCTCCTCTGTGCTAAAATACAAATACATTGTGGTGAAGCACCTCTTAGAGGTGTTCACAAGTAGATCTGTGTTTGGGTGGTCAGAGAGAACAGACTTTGAATCAGGAAGACTCTCTCAACCCATGGGTCATGATCCTTATTTTGGGATTTCCACCTGAAAGGCAATCCTTCACTGAAGAAGAAGAAGGTACCTCCAGCCACATCTGGCCCTGCCTAAGTACACTGCTTCTGTCACTTCTAATCTATGACATAGACACACTAGGAGAAATATTGGCAAGATGCACAGCTGAAAGCCAAGAAGAGTGTGTGTGGAGGGCAGGGAGGGAGATCAGAAGGGAGAAGCACCTTCTTTTGCTTCCTCTACAGTTAGATAATTCACTCCATGTTTTTTTAATTGGATCATCTTTGGATCAGTTACCTTTCAAGTCTGCCTTAAAAATATTTGTGTTATGTGGTTTCTCATTCCTCTTATTACGTCTCAATTGTCATGAGGAAGGCATTAACCTAAACCGGTATAAAGCACATCACACATTATTTATTATATCATTCAATAGTGAGAAAGAGTAACATCTCTATGCCAAAAGAAAAGGCTTTACTGACATCTCAAAAAACCTTCCTTTAGTCTTGCCATGTCAGCGTTATTCATTAAAAAGAAAAGATTTCATGGAGATCAGGACAGAACACCTGCAGCTTTGCATTGACCTGTACAGAAAAGATGGAGACTGAAAGAAAACAAATGGAATTCAAGGAGAAACACATAGCATCTCTAAGTCAGCAGAAATCCCCATGTTTAACTTGCTTCTCAAGGGCTGGTCTTTTCTTCAGGAAGTTTGTGAGGGGAAATGGCTGTGTTGTATTGTCAAAAGAACAGCAATGCAATAAGCTCTGTTTGCATATACGTACATATACTACACTACTCTCTTCTGTTAAAAACTAGTGATCTGTTTTCACCTATTGTATAACGTTGACCTTTTGGAATCTACTACAAAAACTACTCCTAAATCCAGCAGTTACACTGTAGATTCTTGTTAGGTTTTAAATTTACATGAAAGTCTTGATATTATGTCTTAAAATCCAAGGGAAATGTTAGTTTAATGTCAAAAAGTCTTTTTAAAAATATTTAAAATATTCTAATGTATAAATGTATCCCCTCCTCCCTCCCCACCAACAAAATGCTTTGAGAATGAAACTGAAAAAACAAGGATCTGAAAGGAACTGAAAATAGACTCTGGAAAAGTTTGGGTAACAGAACACAACAATACAAATGAATGAGGTGGATAAAATCACATTGGAGAGAATGCAAATGAAATTAAAGGAGAATAGAATTTAACAAAATAGGAGACAGGATGTCAAATAGAAAGTAATAGACAAAAGCATAAAAAAGGTAGGGTGGAACAAGAAGACAATGACTGGAAATCAAGCAATGTAGAAGGGTCTAAAAGGGAGCAATAACAAAGTGTAAATGAAAGGGAAGGATTAGGCAAAAGAATTTAGAGGCTGATGTCTCATGATACTAAAATTAATAATTTCAATCATTATGTTAAAAAAATCTGTATGTGTAGACTATTGCATAAAAGTCTGAAATGGACACCACAATAAAATAAGTCTGTTCAGAAAGGTGACCTTCAAATTTGTGTCTACAGAAAAAGACAAAAAGACAAATGTAATTAAATTAAACAGATCTGTAAGTTTCCATTCCATGAGTATAAATAAGATGTGATAAACTTATGCTTGTATATGATTTTGGCAATAAGACTTTGTTAGCAGCCATTATATATGAATTTTAAAAGAAAAAAAAGTAAAGCATATCACATTGCTAATGGTTTGACTTCATAGAAATTGTGACTCTCAGCTTTTACATTACACGAAATGAATTTTGCTGTCCCAGGGTACTCAGGTACCGATGAATTCCAAATCGTGTAATGTCTGTGTGACTGTGACAACTCATTACACTTGGGAAATCCAGCCTTTTTCAGACCTAAGAGCATAATAAAAGAAAGGAAAGAGACTAGATCTAAGCTGCTGCAGCAGAGTGGTGTATTGGACAAATCTTGTAAAATACAGCCAAACTGTGTCTACAACTGGAAATTCTTTTGTGACTTCTTTACTCTAAGCTCTGAGAATCACCAAAATTCCCCCCTAAAAATACCAACCAAGACTGACATGTGTCTATCTTGTATAGCTAAGAAGAAAAAAAAAAAAAGAATGAAAAAGATTTTTTGTTGAAAATGGAGTCGCATGAGCAAAAAGATCATGAAACAGAGTATACTGTTGTGACTGATCTTTCTCCTGTTAAAGGGCTGGAATCATGCATTTAGTGTTATGAAAGTGAGAAATTACTGTATCTGTCAGCATGTGACTATCTTGTGCTTCTGACATCCAACAACTTCTGCCTAAACTTTGGAAAATCAGTTAATCTGTAGTAGAGTTTTGTATGTCCGAAGAGACTTATGACTCATAAAATACCTCATTCATTATCATCGATATACAGAAGTGATGCATTTTTGCTGTTTCATTCACATTCTCATACTTTCCATGATTTACTACAGAAAAGTAACTTCCTGTTTGGAAGCCTTTCATACTAAAGCAAAGCTTTGAAGAGTTCCAAAGTAAATGTGCAATTTTTAAGAGACAGTGTAGTATTTACCTATCTGTCTGCAACACTAGCCACCTTGAATTCCTTGTATTCTGGAATTCTGCTTTTCAAGAGACAGTGAGGTCAATTCTTTACATTTTAAGCTACCTTCAAAAAAGAGAGACAAATCAACCACATAGACCAGTCACATATTTATATATAAAACTGAAGACGAATGTTCTGCTTTAAAACTAGTAACAGAAGGGTGAAGAAATAAACCTTTCTAAGCTACTCAACAATATTTATATGATTAAGATCCATAATCTGTCAAATTTAGTCGAAGTTTCACCATTATTTACAACATAGAGAGATGACAAAAACTTACATTTGCTTACTATATGCCTGTCTGACTTTCTGCTTTGAGATAAAACAGGTGTATCTTGCCAAGACACTCTCCATCATAGTTGAAAGGTCATGGCAGTCAGGTGTAGTCCCTGGTGACTGGAAGAATGGAAAGATCGTGCCCATTTTTAAGTGGGGTACAAAGGAGGACCCTGGGAACAACCGATGTGTCAGCCTCCCCTCAGTGCCTGGGAAGCTCATGGAACAGATCCTCCTAGGAGCTAATGTAAGACACTTGGAGGACAGGGAGGTGATTTGAGACAGCCAGCATGGCTTTGCCAAGGGCCAGTCCTGCTTGACCAACCTAGTGTCTTTCTATGATGGAGTGACTAGATCAGTGGACAAGGGGAAAGCAATGAATGTGATCTATCTGGACTTCTTTAAAGCCTTTGACACAGTCCCTCGATATGGATTTGATGGATGGACTGTTCGGTGCATGAGTAATTTGTTGGATGATCGCATCCAGAGCGTAGTGGTCAACAGCTCAATGTCCAAATGGATGCCGGTGACAAGTGGTGTCCCTCAGGGGTCCATACTGGGACCAGTGCTGTTGAATATTTTCATCAATGACTTAGTGAGATCAAGTGCATCCTCAGCAAGTTTGTAGCAGACACCAAGCTGAGTGGTCCAGTTGACACACCAGAAGGACAGAATGCCATCCAGAGGGACCTAGACAAGCTGGAGAAGTGGGCCTGTGTGAACCTCATGAGGTTCAACAAGGCCAAGTGCAAGGTCCTGCACCTGGGTCAGGGCAACCCTCGCTATCAGTACAGACTGGGGGATGAAGGAATTGAGAGAAGCCCTGAAGAGAAGGACCTGGGGGTGCTGGTGGATGAAAAGCTTGACATGAGCCACCAACGTCCGCTCAGAGACCAGAAGGCCAACCATATCCTGGGCTGCATCAAAAGAAGCTGCTGTACTCTGCCCTGGTGAGACCCCATCTGGAGTCCTGCGTCCAGCTCTGGAGCCCTCAGCACAAGCAGGACATGGAGCTGTTGGAGCGGGTCGAGAGGAGGGCCACAAAAATGAGCAGGAGGCTGGAGCAGCTATCCTGTGAGGACAGGCTGAGAGAGTTGGGGTTGTTCAGCCTGGAGAAGAGAAGGCTGTGGGGAGACCTTATTGCAGCCTTTCAGTACTTAAAGAGAGCTTCTAAGGAATATTGGGACAGACTTTTTAGCAGGGCCTGTTGCAACAGGACAAGGGGCAATCGTTTTAAACTAAAGGAAGGTAGATTTAGACTGGGTATAACAAAGAAATTTCTTACACTGAGGGTGGTGAAACACTGGAAGAGTTTGCCCGGAGAAGTAGTGGATGCCCCATCCCCGGAAACATTCAAGGTCAAGTTGGATGGGTCTCTGAGAAACCTGATCTATTTGAAGATGTCCCTGCTTATTGCAGGAGGGCTGGACTAGATGGCCTTTAAAGGTCCTTTCCAACCCAAACTATTCTATGACTCCATGATTCTGTGATTCTATGATTCAATGATCTCTGCTAGTAGAAAAAAATAACAGATAGAAGTGTGCATCAGTTTATATTATTGCTGCAACATTATCCGAAATTCTGAAGGAAAAAAAGTTGTATAATGTACATAGGTATACTATACCTATAATATAGTAGTGTAGTATAACTATAACTTCTTATACTTGAAGTTGCCAGAAATGCTAATTTAAAGCTCAGTATCTTTGCTTAACTGTCATTTTGTACTCTTCCAAAATTTCTTCTAATCTTCCATTATGATACACAATTTAGGTTTGCTGCCAACCTTTTGTGAGGTGTATCAGTAGATATCTCCGGATAAGACTGAGGAAATGCAACATAACACTCATGCTTTTTCTGTTTTAAGAGTGATTCTTATTTTGTATGAGAGAAGGATGTAACACTCACAGGAAGGGGCCTTGCCAATTTATGCCTTTAAGCATAGATGTGATTTAGTTTTGAGACTCAGATTTGTTTGCTAACAGTGGCAACTGAAGTGATACTTGCTGTCTATTCCCACTCATGCTTGCTGACAGGGGGTCTAGATGGGACGTTATTAAAAAGCCAATTAGGCTGGGTTAAAGTACACATTGTGTTCATATGTTGAGGAGCCCAAGACTTTGCTTTCATGTTCATGAGAGTATTGTATGAATTCTGTAATATTTTGCAGGCCTTTCTCAGTTAAGTCTTCAGGTTGTGTGTAGTGGCACCAGAGTGGCACACTATTCTGTTGACATAGCAGTGTACTCACTTAACTCAGAAGACTGCATTGACCCTTGGGCTTTGTTTCTTCAGGTTTTCTTGAATTGCAGTTTAATACATTTCCTTCTGGTTGCCTTGTCTTTCCAAAAAAGCCTTAGATTTTATTGGTCTTCTAGCCCAGAGATCTGAACTGCATGTCTCTGAAATTTTATTTTTTTGAAATGCTGACAAGCTTTTTCAGATGTTCCATATTGATACAAGTGTTGAGATATTCCTGCCATTCATAAAGTGCTTTTTGAAAATTCTCCCACCAATTTTGGTTTTAACAATGAACAAAAAGAACACCAAAGAACACAACAAAAAGGAACTGCAACAAATGCAGAAATGTGTTTGCTTTTTTTTAGCCAACTAGATCAAAACGAAACTTAAACTAGCCCTCTGCAAGGCAACTGGCAAAAAGATGGTTCACTGCATTAAAGCTTATAGCTGTTTCAGCATGGGATAGGAGCAGCTGCTGACCCACACCAAAATGCTATGCATCACCACACAGTATTAAAAAACTTGAGTTAAAATGTTAGAAGTATAGTCTTTTATGTGGCTCAGCTAATGTGAGACTGGTATTTCAATATGCTTATAGAGAAAAATCAATGTATTTGTGAGGGTTCTCTTAAAAATCACTTACACTGAATTAATTCACTGATTCATTCCAAAAAAGTGATGTATAAATGGTCACAGATATGGCAGAACTAAACACATATTCATGCAAATTAAAGATATGTAATGACAGAAATGTAAAAAAAAATTAAGAGAATGTGACAATTGAAAAACATTTTTCATGCTGAAGCGTACATATGAAGCCTAAACCCATAGTGACTCTGAAAAGCTACCAGTATATATCAAATGACCACAAATTTTTCGTTTATTTGTTTGTCAACAGTTTTTCTGCTTGGAGATGGTAGAATAACACACACATACACATCATTTTAATTTTATGTATAATTTAAAATGTGTTTAAAATCTAAACTAAATCAAAACAAAATGAAAATAAAACCAAAGCAAAGGAACTAAGTTAACAGAGGTATTTCAAAGTCATCAGTAGTTTACCACTACAATGCCTTCATGGAATAATCAGCAGCGCCATGGAAAGCAGAAAGTGGTGAAGGCTGGTTTTCAGACTAGCTTCCTCTGCTTCATTTGCTGGTGTCAGATAAACAGTGAGTTCAGACTACAGCATTTCCATGGCTGGAAATTTCATAACATCCCTCTTGGCAATGGATTTCTTCATGTTTTTGGAGAGCTGAGGTCAGACTACATTCTCTCAGTGAAGGTACTGAGAAAGCCATCCTCCTCCAACTGCCTGTCTTTTTTTGCTTTAAAAGTTAGATTCTCAGCATGTTAGAACTTGTTCTATCTGTCAAATTTAATAGTGTATACTATAAGCAAAAATTACAGGACATGTCCAAGTCACTTATACTATGTATACGTAAAAGATGACTGCATGAGCCTTGTTTCTTTGGGATAAAAAGGAATTATGGCTTGGCAGAAGCATGAGGAATAACTTAAGGGGATTAAGAGAAAAAAAATTATACTGCTTTGTCCATCCACTTGCTGGTGTTTATGTACATCGTGCTATATACGGAGCTAAGGAAGAGGTCTTCAAATTTCAGCACATTCACAGAATCACAGAATCACAGAATGGTCGGGGTTGGAAGGGACCTCTGTGGGTCATCTAGTCCAACCCCCCTGCCGAAGCAGGGTCACCTACAGCAGGCTGCACAGGAC
>Ga0065711_1002308_pt1 | contig 40923 bp, 23 predicted proteins | sample Hoacrofraction12_FD_59098 | JGI IMG/M metagenome (GOLD analysis project Ga0065711, IMG submission 59098) | Hoatzin crop microbial communities from Cojedes, Venezuela - Epithelial fraction 12 v2 (version 2) | ecosystem: Host-associated > Birds > Digestive system > Esophagus > Crop | place... | reverse complement strand
CCTCTTACCAATTTTTTTTTTTTTTTTTTAGTATATATTAGTGCTCAGATTGTGAGCTGAAAAACACAGTGAAAGCTTGATCTTGCTTTCAGGATGCAAGATAGTCTTGTATTCATTGAGTCACCCTGAGATGGTGTAGAACTTGATTGACTGTAGAACCTGAATGCAGCAGAGACAATGTTTACTGCATGGGTTTTTGGATATGTTATTATGGTATGGTGTAACTTACAGTCTCGTAGGGTCTAGAAAATGCATAACATTTATTCCCCTCAGGACTGGATTGTCACATACTGTATATGGTACTGTTTTTTCATGAGAGGCTACATGTAGAGAGTTAACATTTCTCACTTCCTTTATGTGGACTTCGCGGTTTTACAATGCCATATGTGAGATCACTGTTAAAGAGTACGTTAAAGAATTGACATAGTGGTGGTAGTCACAGCCCATATTACAAGCATCCTATCACTCTGCATGCTGTGAAAGAAGTCTAAGACCTGTCCCTAGAATTTGCAATTAGACCATAACATTGGTCTTGTTTCACGTAATATTTTTGAACATTTTTTACCAACTTAGGATAAATGAGTATTATTTCCCTCTCCATATGGAATCACAGAATCACAGAATCACAGAATAGTAGGGGTTGGAAGGGACCTCTGTGGGTCATCTAGTCCAACCCTCCTGCCAAAGCAGGGTCACCTACAGCAGGCTGCACAGGACCACGTCCAGGCACATTTTGAATATCTCCAGAGAAGCAGACTCACAACATCTCTGGGCAACCTGTTCCAGTGCTCCGTCACCCTCAGAGGGAAGAAGTTCTTCCTCATTTTCAGACGCAACTTCCTATGCTTCAATTTGTGCCCATTGCCTCTTGTCCTGTTGCTGGGCACCACTGAAAAGGGTCTGGCCCCATCGTCTTGACACCCACCCTTCAGATATTTATAGGCATTTACAAGATCCCCTCTCAGCCTTCTCTTCCTTAGGCTAAACAAGCCCAACTCCCTCAGCCTCTCCTCATAGGAGAGATGCTCGAGTCCCCTCATCGTCTTCATAGCCCTCCACTGGACTCTCTCCAGTAGTTCCTCATCTTTCTTGAAGTGGGGATCCCAGAACTGGACACAGTACTCCAGATGGGGCCTCACTAGGGCAGAGTAGAGGAAGAGGAGAACCTCCCTTGACCTGCTGGCCACACTCCACTTAATGTACCCCAGGATACTGTTGGCCTTCATCTTAGGCAAAACCATCTGTTAAGTACCTGGCATGTAAAGGCAAAAAAAGCCTCTTACGTAACACTGTATGTGTACATATGTGTGAAATGTCTTTTAAATGAAACAACAGAGCAAAGTTACTTTAGCTAGCCTTCCATCTTATCTGTATATCATCTGAAATATTTGCTGACCTATGCAAATATATCTTGTGAAATGCCACAGTATTTACACAACTACGTGGAATTCACCTTTGTTAGAAAATACTATCTTTGCAGTGTGCATTTCGAATTGTGGCAATTTCTAGGACGTCTCGTGGATGCTGAAAAGAAAGAGAGAGGATCTAGCTGCTTCTGTCATTCTTTTCCACTACCTGCTCGATTACTACATAAAGAAATCCTTCCTGGTGACATTGAAGTAATCAGACCTTACCTTGCCAGGAAGACCAGATTCTTCCTGAATTTTTACACAGAGTATGAGAGAATAGGAGAGAATAAGTGAAAAAATAAATTGTGACTGACATTAAAGGTGAATTGGGAGGTAGAAGAATACACACAGAAACTTTTTTAGTTTTTATGTTAATCTTTGATCTAATAGAAATACAGATGTATACTGTTTCTTTGAATTTAAAATCTTCTGTCTACACAGCAGATCATTTATTGTTGACCAATTAATGTCAACATTTTTTTCTGTAAAATTATAAATTGGAAAGATTTCTTATAAAATTGAACCTATTTGTTGGAAACCACATTTAGTAAATGTTTACCTGCTGTTCAAATTTTTATGACTAAACAGTCTAAAATCAACAGTCTTACTGATTGGATCTATTTACACACCATTTCTGTCTTCTTGCTCTTGACATTATGTTCTTGAGGGAAAGAGGTCAGATTAAACTACTAACAACTTCAGCTTTGTGGTACTGCTCATTCATAGAGAATCTATACAGCTACACCAGCCTTTCTGCTGGTAATCCACCAGGATCTTTGAAAACAAGGTATAGTTTTTGCTCTTACCTTACTGCCATGAATAATTTAACAAGTTCTGGGTATGATGTATTCCTTACTTATTGACCTGCTAGAGAACATTTACTTTAATCACTTAAGGGGCTTATTTAAAAAAACCTTGAAGTATCTTAAGTTTTATGGAATTGATTATAACCATTTAGAAACAGGAATACAGTTCTTCTATGCAAAACTTAATCATGCAAAATTGGATAAAAATGTTTTTCCAACCAGACTTCAGACTTACCTGTGAAATTTGTTGGTATAGAAAGTTTTTTTTTTCCATCAACTCATTTATTAGAAATATCTGACCCCTGTCAAGTATGTGGTAGCTTGAGGGAAAAAAAAAGTCAATATTCTATTTGTTCAGCTCCAAGCATCCAGCACCATTTGAGTGTACTTACTGACCACAGCAATATTGTAGTACACTATGGGAGGTGAAAGGTGGGTGGGAGTAACGTTGGAATTCTTCCATGGGAGAAGGCTGTAGCAAAAATTTCATAAACATCAAATCCCAAGAAAGAGCTTGCAGAAGTTTGTGACTGAGGAAACAAAATGCTTTCAGCATAATACCTGATGTTCGTGCCATGAATTAGGAGAGGTCTCCTAAACAGTGAAATGGAACAAATTATATCTGTTTTGCTTCAGCTATTGCTGTCTGCAGAAAAACAAAAATTATAGCTCTCTGGAAAACTGGAAATCTCTTTTGAGAAACATTTTAAAACTTTGAAGGATGGCCTCTTTCACCAATGGATGGAAACCCTAGACTTGATCTTTGAGGCCTGAGACATTCAAAGTAATCCATCCTTCTTCTGCTATTTTCACATTCATAAAAGAATATGGACAATAATGAATATATGCATGGAAATTAGGTCAGTCACCAATTTTTGCTAGAAATATGTCTTTCAAAAAATAGCTGACAATTTTATTTATAACATAAATTTCTATTATTCATACTGTGCTGTATTAGGCAGTTTTTATTAATACACATCTTCAGAAGATGCAAACTTTGTCTTATATAATGAAACTCCAAAACTAGAACACATTCTTGATATCATACTGGTAAATAGGTAGAAAAAAATCCAATTGGAGAAAAGAAGTTGCACTGATGCAAGGTCACTATAAAAAGTATTCTACCTAAATTTACTGTATATGTTTCCCTATGGTTTTACGTACTTTCACAGGCAGTAGAACGGACATAAACTTCTGTTTTCAGTAAGCCTCTGAAAATCTTCTGTTCTATTTGTTGTAACATTTCCTGTTGCAGCAGTTCCTCTGTGTCTTATAACTTAACCACATAATGAAGAGTTCATTAAGAAAAACACATGTAGAGAAGAGAGTTTGCACGTGTATGAAAAAAGGAAAAATTCAATCAAATAATGAAAATATTTAAAAAAAATTAATTCCATCCAGTCATTCTAATTGTTATTTTGTTGTCTTTGAAACACAAGGTTTTCTGTTTTATTCCTAATTTAAAAATTTAATAAAAAAAATAAGGTATTACATGTTTTTTACATGAAAGTGGGAGAAAGAACAAAACAATATGTGAAGTCATTTGAGTCCTAAATGGAGTAAGTCCCCTGTCAAAACAAAACTAAATAAAACAAAATAAAATATGTTAGACAAATGGTTTAAACAATCTAATATAAGCTTCCATGAATTCTTACACACCAGGGCAAACAAATTCTCCAGTAAAAGAAGATGCCGTAATAAGTGGCAGAAGAACACTTAAAATAAATAGTGATTTTAAAGTGGCTTTAACTTCTGAACATAATTTTGTCTCACTAGAAAACATGTAGGTAGAAAGAAATATACATTTAAAAATATTACAACAATGCTGATACAGTATTTAGTATGGCACTTACCCTTCTCCAAGTTATACCAGAAAAGTTAAACTTCTCAAATAAGCAGATGGACTAACCCTCCCAAAAACAGAATCTAGTGATTTCAACAAAGAGACTGATTTTATTCCTGGAATCCAGGGGAAAGTGTTGTGAGTAAAAAGTATATTTCTAAGCTTACATGATTATGTAATGTTTTTACCACTTATGTTATGGAAATATTCAGGACATGTCTGCTCCATGCAATGCAGTTTTTTCTGAAGTTCTTGGCCATCAAATACAGAACTAGCTGATTTCTGCCCATTATTCAAACTGGAAATGTGGCCCTGTTAATTCATCGCAGCCCAAGCTAATAGGCTCTGTCTTTATTTGATTCTTCTTAATTTGGTAGCTGGCCCAGAAAGCAGTGTTCTGACTTTCACCCATATACAGGACCAAGAACCTGTGGCTATGGGGAGGCAGATTTTTCATCACAGCTTGTGTATTTCTGTGCTGCTTTACTGCACTATGTCTCTGTATCCCCACTGAAACCAATTAGATATCCTGCTGTGTGAAGCGCCTTACAACCGTGTCAAAATACATGGGGACAGGTAGAAATGGCAGGTAAAGGGAGAAGCTACTACTGTTCAGTTTAAAAATGCACACCGTTTAAACTGAAAAAGATCAAAGACCTCATGTAAATAAGGCTGGGACACTGTATTAGTGCTAGACCTTAGCCTCTGTGAGAATGATCAGGACTGAGACTGGTGTGGGACAACCCTCATGACGTGTAAATTGTTCACCAGGCTCCATCCTGGATCCGGAGTTTGATAGTCTCTGGCATGATGAGACAGTGTGTTCCTCATTTGCTTTCGTAAGATCATGTGGTGTTTGCAGCAGAGGGCACTCCATAGATCATTAGGTACGCCAGAAAAAGTGCCACACTGAAGCTAGTGGCACTTACGGTACTGAAAGTTGCGTCTATCTTTGAAAAGTAGAAATGCAAGAAGCATAAGATATTATTCAATAACCTAGATTCAATTTTATTATCTTTCAATTTTAGAGCCGATTAAGATTTTTTACGTTTAAAAACAGAGTGAATATGAACTCCATGACTTTTTGAGGGATTTTCAGATCAGGGAGGGAACTTTTTTTACAGATAAATATTTTTGGTTTTGAGAAATAGACTATTTTTTAGGCTTTTTCCCCATATCCACAGATTGCATTCATTCACAAATGTGCTACTTTAGCACTACTTAAATATCTTACAGTTTTAACAGGAAGGAATGGCAATGAAATTTTTTTCACAAAGAAATGGAGTGAACGTGAGTAATTTGTGAAGGTCACCTGTGATCTGTGGTAGTAGACTTGGGGGCAGTATACAGTAGTAACTCTGGGAATCAATATTAAAATAATACCCTGAATAGCTTTAAAAAAGGAATAACTAGTTCCTGCTTTCATCACAGGTCATTTTTCACTAATAGAGTAGAGCAGCACCTACCATTTTCACTTCACTGGCATCTAGAATCTGTTTCTTTCAGCTAAGTCTTCAATATACCTAAGCCATTCAGGTATCTTTAATCTCACATCAGAGTGAAACGTCTAAACTTCAATCCATCTTTGGAAAAAAAGTGTCTCTTGGTTTTCAGAGAGAGCTCTAAGGTCAGGGTTGATTTTGTATTAGTCGATCAATAATAAAGATAATCATACAGTGCCACTGACTTTTGTCATGTCTGACCTTGAAGTAGTAGATTATTGTTCAATACCAGTCAGAAATATTTCATCCCTTCATGTTTGCTTCACTAATTTTAAACAATCTCCAGCAGTATCCTCTTCAAATATGAAAATAGGTTGAAAGCACAAAAGGTAAACAAAAGTGACACAATTATATAAACAGTATCAGAACAGATCAGAGCGACAGTCTCCTTATGGACTTTCATGGGTATCAATTACACTGTTAACTGAGCCCATTACGGAAAAGTATAACTACTTTTCCATTATTGTGTGACAGATGTTCCAAGACATATCAGAATTGTTTTCCAACCCCAACAGAGGGTAGTTGATTGATTTTTTTTTAAGAAATAGCTTATTTTTCTTAATCCTGAAACAAAAAGTAGAATAATTTTAAGGATTTGGAAGTGAAATACCTCTATCAGATTGAAATATTACAACACTGTAAGAAAGCTGCAGTCACAGGGAGTAAAAGGTTTAATCACTGAAGAAGCATAGGGGTGAATTCTTCAATGGTGTGTATTTTATTCCTGCGTTAATGCCTTTCAACTGATCTATAGAAATAGCTTCCCAAGCATTAGATTGGAGATTTGGTTGTGTTACATATGTATGACATTTATTTGAAGAAGACAGACAGGAAGACTGGCTCATCTAAATTTTTCCAACAGCCACAGACGGTGGTACAAAGGTGGTTTGGCCACACCCCATGAAAAGAACATCAAAGATGACAATGATCACTAACCCAACCTTAAGGTAGTTTGCTATTATCTTAATTTATTTTGTTATTTTCTTAAAAAAGCAGAAAAATGCAGAAGACATGCCTTACTGGGAATTTTGAGAAACACACTAGCAACAAAAATATTACTGAAACAAGATTCCTGCTCTCAGAACACTTCCAGGCTTGGCTTCTTATTAACTTATTTCAACTTACACAAAACTAGCATTTAATTATTGTGATTTTGTTCATGTAACCCATATATTATGTGGATTCTCTAACTGGGGAGGAAAACAACTCTAGATTGCAGTTTGCATATGTTTCATGAGTAACTTGTCCAGTTCTGCTATCATAGAATCATAGAGTCATAGAATCATAGAATCATAGAATCATAGAATCATAGAATCATAGAATCATAGAATCATAGAATCATAGAATGATTTCGGTTGGAAGGGACCTTTAAAATTCAACTAGTCCAACACATCTGCAGTGAGCAGGTACATCTTCAATTAGATCAGGTTGCTCAGATCTCTGACCAACATAAACTTCAATGTTTCCAGGGATAGGGTGTCTCCCACCTCTCTGGGAAACATATTCCAGTGTTTCACCATTCCCCTTGCAAAAAGCATCTTCCTTATACCTAGCCTAAATCTACCCTCTTGTAGTCTGAAAACTCCTTGTCCTTTCACAACAGGCCCTATGAAACAGTCTGTGCCCACGTCTCTTTTACACTCTTTTCAAATATTGAAAGGCTGCAATAAGGTCTTCCTGGAGCCTTCTCTTCCCCAGGCTCAACAAGCCCAACTCTCTCAGCCTTTCCTCATTGGAGAGGTGTTCCATTCCTCTGATCATTTTTGTGACCCTCCTTTGGACCCACTCCAGCAGGTCCATGTCTTTCCTGTGCTGAGGGCTCCAGTGCTGGAAGCAGTACTTCAGGTGGGGTCTCACCAGAGCAGAATAGAGGGGCAGAATCATCTCCTTCGATCTGCTGGCCACACTTCTTTGGATGCAGCCCAGGATATAGTTGCACATCTGGGCTGCAACCATATATTAGTCAACTCGTGTCCAGCTTTTCATCCACCCGCAGCCCCAAGGTTTTCTCCACAGGGCCACTCTCAATTCCTTCAACTCCCAGTCTGTATTGACACTGGGTGTTGCCCTGACCCAGGTGCAGGACACTGTACTTGGCCTTGCTTAATCTCATAGCGTTCACATGGGCCCGCTTCTCAAGCTTGTCCAACTCCCTCTGAATGGCATCCTATCAACCACAGCATTCAGCCTGGTGTCATCAAATACCATAATTATCAACAGCCCAAAATATTTTCCTTTTAAAGATTGCAAGACACAGTAGCTAGAGTCAAGCTTTCAACAATTATTCAGGATATCTCCAAGAGAACTCTGGCTGAACTAGATCGGGGGGTAACCAAAAGCAAGAATGAATGAGTGAATAAATGAATGAATGAATGAATAAATAAATAAATAATAGCAAATTCAATCACTGATTTGATAAAGAAGAAAATTATCAATATAACTTGCAGGAAAAACACAAAATTAAGTCATTAACACACACACACACAAACATCAACATGCTTGGGAAACTTTAAAACAACATGAACCAAATCTCATGAGTACACTGATGAGGCAGAAAAGCTGGGGGAAAATGTTATTTTGGGCCATGGGCATAACACTAAAGAAGAACAGGAAAAACTCCGAACTTTCTTCAAAAAACTTTCTAAACCAACAGCACTTAAATGGTGTCTGACTTATACTGAATATAATTAATCACAAACGGACAAAAACATTCAAAGTCTTCACAAAATAACAGAACCTGAAAGTACAAGTAAAAACTCGGAACATATTGAAATGGAAGTTAAAGACATAGGAAAAATATTTGTATGGCTGCGAACTTTAGAGAATTTTAAAGTCTTATCAAACATGTCAGGTTAATTTTAGTGTTAGTATCATCAAAAGTAATAACAATTTAAAAAATTAAAAACTCCCCTGTCTTTTAAACTTTGTGACTGGAAAACTTTATTAATTTCAGTGAAATGCTATGCTTTACACTTATTTCCCAGTGACACCTCCTTTGTCAGCCCCCCTGACAGTGGAGAAGCCCACACACAGAACACATCTCCAGGTCCCAAATACTTACCGTGTCAGGCCAGCATTGCCCTGGAAGACCTTAGAGAAAAATTGCTCATGGATAAATGTACTGTAATTTCTCCTGGTGATGTATCTGTTTGTGATTTATCTAAAATGTGATTTCTTAATATTTGCAAGTTAATGGCAGTGTGATTCTGTGACCTTTTTAACAATTAGATTGATATTAAATACATCAGTTTTGTTTATCTGCATCATCTTACCATTTTTGTGGCATTTGACAGAAATTATGCCAGATCTTTCTGTAAAATGACAAACTCATTTACGAAAATGACATAGCATGAGAAAATTCAAAATTCCTACAAAGCCTGGTAAATTAAGTATAGATTTGAAAATCTTTGTTTAATGTTGAAATAGAAGCTTGGGATTTGGACATTTATTTCTCCTTAACTAATCAACTTCCACTGACTTTCTCCTGACTGTCCCTCAAAAAATGAGAGTATATGAAGTCCCCCAAGTGGCTCAGACACACACATCTTTAAAAAACAACATATGAAGAAAGAGTACGTGTCCAGTAACAGACTTCCATTATGGAACAAAAGGCTTGATGGGGTGGTGAGTTAAGAAACAGCGACAGAAAAACACAGCATTTCCAGGTGAAGTGTGTAAGAACTCACTTCCATGTTTTTCTGGAATTCTGGGTATTAAATTTCCTTTGAAGGTACAGAATTTGGGCGAAGAATGAAATCCACTCATGTGCTCTGTTAACAGCACTCTTAGCATCTTCCCCTTTGCCTGGACTTGGAGTAAGAAACAGTATCTTCGAAGGGAAGATTTAAATTGGTTTTGTATGTTTTGTTAGTGGTTTGTATAAGGTGGCAAAGCACAAAAACAAACAGACATATGCAGAGGAAAGGATAAGCAAAACAGAAGTCAGTTGGATAGATGTACAGAAAACAGAAAAAAAGACTTTGACAAATGCTGTGGATAAACCCCAGCCAGCAGCTGAGCCCCACATAGCCGCTCTCTCACTCCCCCACAGTGCAGTGAGGAAGAAAACCAGAAGGGCAAAAGTGAGAAAACATCAGCTGAGATAAAGACAGTTTAATAGGTAAAGGAAAAGCGATGTGTGCACACAAAGCAAAACACGGAATTAATTCAGTACTTCCTACTGGCAGCCAGCTGTGTTCAGCCATCTCCAGGAAAGCAGCATTTCATCATGCACAATTGTTACTTGGGAAGGCAAAAGCCGTAACTCCAAATGGCCCTCTCCTTCATTCTTCTTTTCTTCAGCTTTTGTTGCTGAACACAACATGATATGGTCTGGGATATCCCTTTGGTCAGCTGAAGTCAGCTGTCCCAGCTGTGTCCCCTCCCAACTTCTTCTGCACCCCCAGCCTACTCTCTGGTGAGGCAGTGTGAGAAGCAAAAAAGGCCTTAATGCTGGGTAAGCATTGCACAGCAATAACAATTTCAGATTCCTAGTTGATTTAAAATATAGTCCTTTCACTATATCACGTTTTGGTCTGCTGTTTCTTTCGGAATTAGTATTTTATTCTTGCTCTCTACAGTTTCACTCTCCCATGTCACTTTTTCATGCTCTGTTTTCATGAAATGGATGTGTATTTTCTGATATATTGAAGTTTGACACCGAAAACATGCAAGCAAATCCAAAACATGTTAACTGTTTTTTAAAACATTTTAAATGTAAACCATTTGTTTAAGAGTTTTTATTTGTTGGACCACTTTATCAACCTCTGTCCTTGTAGGAAATTCAAGTGGCATCCGTTGTCTGTGAATGTCTCTAAACAACAAACATCCCCAGCTACACATAGAAGTCCAGTTCATGAGAAACACAATATTTTCCTTAGCTTGCAATACTCTTGATGTCCATCTCTAGGAGGAAAAGATCCATTTTTTGTCACATACTCTTCAATTTGAAGAATAATATATATAGTTTCTCCATTTTCACTTCTTTCTTCCACCAAATCCTTTTTAATTTCCAGACCACTTCCTTTAAATTTGTGCTAACATCAGTACAGGTATTAGTATCAGAATCTCAGTCAGCACATTGATTCTTTGTAACACAGAATTCAAGTCACGCAAATCTGGTTACTGTGAAAGGCAGTGAGAATCTTAGCTTCCATTTATTTCTTCTGTTATTTGCAAATGATTATTCTGAAACTTACCCTGGGCCTCTGATTTAACTCTGAGTCTTGATTTTTGGGATGCGGAGAATCCCTAGCAGCACAATTTAGTAACAATTATATCTAACATTAAAGCAATACACAAAAGCCTTCTGGTGATCCTTTGTGACACAACTCGGCACTGAAGCCGAGTCTACACTTGTGAAGTGATTACTTCAGTCATCACAGGAAAGCTATAAACACCATTTTACTTTTGTTCTACCATGCGACCAAGTATATAGCATACAAGTTGAACAGACAGTGATACTGAAGTTATAAAAGAACATTACAGGCAATGTCCAGCATAACTTAGCTGATGCAGTGAGTATATTTGAACATCAAATGCATTCCAGTGTGGAGGAAAAGCCAATTTTTGTAATTTTTTACCAGAAAAAATGTTTTTAAATTCAGTTTAAATCTAGTATAAATGAAATGAAAATGGTGGTATTAGTAAAATAAATGAATGTAATTTATCCAGATTGTTTATTTTCTAGGTGAAAGTTGCTAGTTATTATCATTTTAGCCTGAATGTAATTTCTGGCACAACACTATGTATCATATGCATAACAGGTCATCAAAACAGAAGTTGCAAAACAACTAAAAAGAGTCTAACCTAGAGAGTCACAATGCATCTGTATTTGAAGTCCTCACTCAGAAACAAGACTTTCCTGGAAAAGACAGTTCTACTTAGTTTTTCCAACACATTTCTATGAAGGCTGTTTGAGAGTTTTTTCTGGCTCATTAGAACAGTTTATTGAACACAGGGTTGTGATGTACAAATCTCATATTCAGAATTTCTTAGGTCTATGTACTCATATTGTGTGAATAAATTACACTATTGGTTAAATTTCATAGAAAAAAATAAAATTTCACCTCTGGTGGAAAAGAGTATGATTGTTCTCAACGTATATCTATTTATTGGCAATGGTTTGACTTCCAGTAGTTCAGATAAAGATGGACATAGAGCATAGATAAGATGTTAGGCATGGTGAGGCTTGGGGTTTTTTTCAGTTCCATTCTTTCTATCACCGTTTATTGTATCCTTACACAAAATGTATGGTCTTTCCTAATACATAAATCCATAAAAATGAGGAAAGAATTTAAAAATACTAGATTATTATTTTTACACAGTTTATATAAAAATACTCTTGGTTCAGAAAGGCTGGTGTGCTGATATGCAAACTCTTCACAAATATTTTCTGAGCTCTTCTAACTTTCTAGATGGGCTTAAGAAGTCTATCTCTGTTCATATGCACAAACTTAATTGTATTTTATCAAATCTTTTCCTTTTTATTTTTTATGTGAGATCTGACTGTTGCTTTCTAATTAAACATTATTCACTGATTTTAATTATGAGTGATAGTTCTATTATACACTGTAAGGAATATTGGAGTAAATCCCCTGAACTCTAATGTGTTCAGCTGTAGTGATAACTTTATGGAAAAGAAAAATCAACCTGCTTGATCAAAAAGGCAGGCAACTTCTTCAGGTCATTAAAATAATGATTAACTTGACTACCTGTTTTCACATTCACTTTATAAATATAAATCTATGAAAAATCACACCCTGGCAAAACACGGAGTGGTTAATAGCTGCTTTACATAGCAAAAAAAAAGGAGAAAAGTACTGTCTCGATTTTTAAAGGAGATGTCAACACAAAGAGACTTTTTTACTCCTCTATGACTTCAGTGGGTTGAGCTAAGGGGCTCAGTGGGATACTTTAAAAGGTTCAAAAGGATGTCGGAGGTCAACTCCACTGCTCATGAGAAGCCACAAGTTTGGGCTGCCCTCCTTCCCTGGGGAGCTGCATTTTGGCAGAGGCTGGCCCTGCCTGAGCTGTGTTGCAGCTGCTGAGCAGCCGTGTGTCTGCCCAGGCTCATACCCCCTCAATCCTGACACAACCTGGAGCCATACATGTGGCTTGCCAACCTGGCCTTGAACGTACCTTGCCACAGTCTACTCACCAGGCTGTCACTGCACCAAGAATGTCCCTAGCCTCCACCTCTGGGCCTGGTCCTTATCCTGATTTGCTGCCTCAGTGCTGTGGCTGTTTGTCAGATGAGGGCATCACCCTGCCTGCCTTGCATTCACCCTCAGCTCCCGGCTCTGTTCCCACAGGGTGCAGCCAGACTTTGATCCTAACAGCAGGTTAAGAGAAGAAAACCAGCACTGTAATGCAGAGCAGCCCAGTATATTATCACTGATGGCAATCAAAAAGCAGATATTGAATAAAAAAAGCTAATCTTTCCATGGTATAATTGTTAGCAATGTACAGTTTAAGGACTTTTTGAGATAGAGGTTTCATGATGACATCAATGCTTGCATATCTCAATACATGAATGTGACTATATTTTTCATTTTTTTGGTCAAAGCACCTTCAGCTTCCATATGATTCTTTGGAAGTGTATTCCACTGTCTATTTTCACTCTTTGAGGAAAAGCAAGGCTTCTGTTTTGTTGTAAAATTGCTCCTAGATAGTGTCAGCGACTGACTTAAAATTATCTTTTCCTAAAACAAAGTACAGTATTTATCTAAGGAAATCTGTTTGCTTAGGAGATTTTTTTTTTTACAACATTCTTCATGTTTAGAAGTACATATAAAATATATATCTTCTACATCTGTCTTTTTATATCAGATCATTTAAAAGATCCTACGTGATTCATCTTCAGCAGTCCCTACAGAATAATTAAGACATGACAAAAAAAGCAACAATGAGAATTGGCAAAAAGGCCACCTAGGTGATACACTAGTTATTTGCCTAGATTTTTTGCGAATTTTGGCTCTAGTTTCATCAGAATCTTGTTATGAAGCATGCAGAAATGAGTACCTGAAATCTAAGCAGGGCTTGCTTGCAAGAGTTGCTAGCTGAGAGTGAACGGAAAAGGTTTGAAAAACCTGAGAGGGGAAAAAAATTCACTCTGAATTCTCTCTGAATTCCCTCTGATTTGTCAGCAAAATCTTCTCATGTTTTAATACGACCTTTAGAAGTGCATGCTTAAAAATATAATAATAAAAAAAAAAAATTTATAAATAAGCACTGTGTATTTTTGTATTGTGTACTACTCAATTTACTCTGATGACCTCAGTAGACACTTCTGATCCTGTCTTGTTTGAGAGCAGAAGGACACCTTAAACAGCACTTTTACATAATTTTTCAAAACGTGGAAATAGGTGATTAAGAAACATGTAGGTGGAGCCCTTTATGCTGTAGTCCAAAGCCATTCAATGCCTGAAATGAAATGACTTGAATACATTTATCTGTGTTCCACAATTAGAAAATAAGCTTCGGAAGCCACAGAAAATGTGTGTAAATTGCATACCATTAAGAAAGGGTGATAGTGACCACTTGAATTTACGAAACTGAAGCAGTGGGAGACACTTAATCTCTTTTTATCTAGAAAACCCTTTCTGCTGCAAAATAAGGCAGAACAGTGCTAGCATATCTTTGACATATAATAGACATCTTGTATTTGATAGAAAGTGCTTTATCATACAAATTTAGTACAATAACTATGACAACAAAAATGTTACATGAGTGAGAAATGAATGTGTTAGAAGTAGAACTAATTAATGTTAAGTCTCCCCTTAGAGATGTATTTGCCTGAGCATGGTTGTCACTAAATGCAGTGTTGTCCATTTTATATATTGGAAGATAGATAGATAGATGAATGGATAAAGAATTCCACTAAATTCCGGATTATATTGTTATGTCATTTAAACACACATGACATAAAGATGATGCAGCTCATTTTAGGAGAATTTGATTAGATAAAAATGGCCTTAACTTCTACAAATTTCAAGATGAACTTGAGATATAAACATTGGTAGTATACCATGGTGTAATAGAGAAAGATTTGAAGATCCTTATCTTCTGTTTCTGTTCCCCTGTCACCAGTCCAAATTTTCACTTCTGCTGAATACGTGCTTACAACACACATTTTTTGTGAGCCGCTACTCTTATCCACAAAATAATTAACTTTTTTTTTTGTTATTATTCTCAGCTGCCTTTTCAAGATTAGCAGGATAGGCTTCTGCTTTCAGCTTTTGAGTTGAAAGTTCAATCCTAACATGAAATGGGAGCTACCTTACAGGAGTTAGTACACAATGGATTAGGGACCTGGATTTGTTGCATATGGGCTGGTTACCACTGCTATATCAAGGCCTCACACTGAATGATCACATGTTCCACATGACAAGTACTTCTTCAAGGCAGTAAGGGACAACATGTTTTTTCCATCCTGATACTCACACTGAAATTATCTCTCACTGTTCTAGCACAAATAGGCACATTCTAGCTATTATTTGGTACTAATTTAGCTTTCTCATAAGAACAGACAGTACTTGGGACCTCAATGCAAGAGTTAAAACAACTTTAATTTTCCCACAAAGTTAAATGGATTTTTATGTTGGAATTTTTTTCCGGGGTCTGTTAACTTGCATAATGAGGGCTCCATCTATGTGGTCCGTAGTGGACGATTTGTATTCCAGCTTACTACTAAAGTTAATTGGTGTCATTTTTATATCCACAAACATATTAGTTGGGGAATAAAAATGAGATTCAACTAGTTACTAAACTACTCCGCATACAGCCATATTTACGATTTTGAATAGAAATAGGACAGACCTTAAAGTGATACTAATGGGAGCTGCTATGAAACATTCCTTCATTAGTGAATTAGGAAATACAGTACTGAAGAGCACATTTTTTGGTGTTGCTTTTACATTATTTTTGATGAAAGAAAATGACTCACACATGAAATAAAGAGATTCACTAGCTGCAGATTCAGTAGCAGCAGCAACAGCAGCCTGACATGAGCATCTCTGGTTTAACTTGATAGGCCTTTGAGTGCATGCTTTCTTTCTAGTACCTTCCTAGATTCTCTCCTGTGTACACAGTTTAAAGCTATCTTTTAAAAAGTTGAGGAAGGCAAAGCTTGTTTGTAGGAAGAAGAAATTGAATCATAATACATTTCTTTTCACCACTTCTTTTACAGGTCATATATTTATCTCTTTCTTGTTAATATGAGATTAAAAAAGATTCTGTTGTGTCTGAAAAAAATCTCTGTCGTTTGGTACAAAGATTCTCCAGTGCTGTACTATTTCATTCTAAATAGGATCCAGTATTATCCTTGCTTTGAAATTGTACATAGTTGCTGAATAAAAAGCACTTCAAACTTTGTAAACACAGCAGATCTCCTAAGCCCTTGGAGTTTAACGGGCACGATGAAACCTTTTCTTCCTCTTGGCAGTGACAGTTCTATGTCTTTTTCAAGTAGAACCAGCAAGAGCCAGCATGGCATATTTTCATCTTCAAGTTACAACACTTAGCAGAAACAAGCAACAAGACCCTCAAATTACATTTACACTGAAGCAGTAAGACAAGTGTAATCTAGCTATCAAAGGAACGGTACACTCAAGTACTCCAAATAGTGCAAACTCAGCCCAGGTATAATTTGTGTTGACTAGATTTAAAAGAAGAACAGTGATAAAATCGGAAATAGTCACTACCTACAACTTTAAACACACCTAACATCAAGCAACTTTCTACAAGCTGCAATGTAGATTTTGCTACAGTAATGGGAAATGCTCAAAGTGTGAATATATGATTACATTTTTTGATACAGCTTAAAGTGTTTTATGTTTGTACAACAAAATGCACCTATACACCATGCGCATATGTAGCACGTGTAGATGAGAAATAATGTACAACTTCTGTGGACGTGTCTCAGGAATTTAGTAGAACGTTTTCCAGTGTTTACTTTCAGGGAATCACGTTTCCTTTCTGTAGCTCTCTGACACTGAGAAAATAGGTGCAGAAATGTATCAGGCACCTTAATTTTCAAATATGATAATGTTTCTCTTTAATCTTTTCACTTTTGCTTTAATTCTATACAATGAAGAGTTTAATAATTTGTGTTTCCATCAATGTGATCACAGACAAGGTAGTTTAAAAGATAAGAACAGGAATAACAAAATTAAGCAATGTGTGTTAAAATACATTTGAATATGGAGATAATTTTTGCAATGATACAGCTGCTGTTTTTATAAAGATTTTGGAGATAATTTTTGCAATGATACAGCTGATGGTTTTATAAAGATTTTTTCCTAATTTCATGCCAGTAGAGTTTCAGGATGCCACTACAGGAAAATAAATGGTGAATTCTATTATTGTTAATACTGAACTCAATGTATTCTTTTAGAAAAGCATTCTCTGCAAGGTAACTCCATTCTTGGGGAAAATAGGACATTGTGGGTGAGGAAAGCATTGATAACCTAAATTAAAATTATAATTCACTGTTTTTATTTATTACATCATAACATACAGTCCAAATAAAATTAATTTTCATCAGTGGGAAGTTCTGCATTTCATGAAGAAGACTGAGAGATCTGGCCTGCCATACCTTTTCATATGATCAGGTGGTTGGCTTTTCTGACAGATTATATAATCTGGAAAGAATATGGAAATCCTGTATGCATATAAAGGGGGGGGGGAAGGGGGAAGCTGAGGATGGAGTATGTAGTTAAACAGTTTGAATTCCTAAAACAGGGTTAGGACAGGGTTGCTTGCAGATTCTCCCATAAAAAGAGGTGCAGATCAGGGTTGCTTGCAGATCCTCTCATAAGGAGAGATACTGTGCCCACTCCCTTCATCTTTCGTAAAACACCTGGACAATTGCATGAAATTTTGAGTAAGGTTATCTCCCCACTAACCATGCTACTTATATAGCTCTGTCATCACTTTTGTTACTATTTATAAGAACTAGCTGCCAGCACTCAGCAGAAGCCCTACGGCCCCAAGAAGAATGAAGGGACTGCAGGCTGAGTCCATGTCCTGAAAAAAAGAGCAGGGATACAGTCAGAAAGAATGCCTGCTTTCTGCTTAAGCAAGCACTGTGACAGGTAACTGTTAAAAAACTCACCCAAAAATTGGTTTTGTAAAAGTTATTGACATTATTGAAGGCCAACTTTTTATAAGAGAAGCACCATTTCCTAAATTTTAAATAAATTCTTGTGGATGACTTAATTAGTAACATCCAGTAAAACATCCAGTAGAGAAGATAATTACTTGACTGTCAAATGGAATAACAACAGTTTTCCCTGCAGTGAAATCTCTACCACTATAATTAGGTTATGTCATACTTTAGCCTGAAGGGAATATTAAAAACACAAGACCAGGCAGTTCCATCCACTGTATTTTTCTGTTTATAGCTTAGTGCTAAATTGCTGCCTTCATGATGCAGCAAAGCCATCAATAATGGAGTAACAGCTCTTCTGTTGCTCAATTAAGTTTGCTACATGGATATTAATGTAAATATGGATCTTGTGAGAGAATTCTGTTAACTAATCATTTGTAGTATAATAATAAAAATTATAGGAATTAGGAGTTCTAAAAAAAAAGAACACAGAAGAAATACGTTTAAGCAGGATAAAAAAAGTAGCAATAAGAATTTACACAGGGGATACATATGTACTCACACATTGAGCCAATTGCACATTTCCTTTTTTTTTTCCTTTTGCTTTTTAATTTCTTCTTAGTTCACTATGCAGCACTAAAAAAAAACAAAACAAAAAAACTTAAGAACAACACTGCTGGATTATAGTTTGGTGTGATGTGAAGAATTGCCTACCACCTAAAAGTCCATTTTGCAAAAAGAGATACAAAATTATTTGTTTAGATCTTAGCACCTGTTTGTTTGTTTTCATTTGTATAGACAAAAAATGTTATTCACCAATTTGAATACTTTTTGATATTCAATGAATATTTGTTAAATAAGGAAACTGGATGCTTTTACACCTAATGTAAAATCATGCTGCATTTCTTTTGCCTAGAAAACCAAATTGTATTGCTAAGTGAATCACTTAATGGGGAAAAAGTACCAGGAGAAAATGGCTTTGCAAAGTCTTCAGTGAGTTATATGAATCTTAAAATGCTTGACTTTTATAAAATGGAAAATAACAGTAGCTTCATGTACTCCCTGAAGTTAAGATAACAGTTAGGGAGGCTTCTGGTTCAAGATTTGAGTTTTCTATTCCTAAGAAAATGAGATTACTTTGTAAAATAAGTCATAAAAAAGCGTAGGCACAAGATACAGTCAGGAGAAGAAAAGGTGAAAAAGGACTTCTGTTAGATTTCTGTTCTGTTTTGTGTTCTTTTTTCCTAAAATGCTTTGTGGAGCTTTTTTAAGTGACACACAAGCAAGCCCTCTCGCCAGTCTCAGGTGGGTCCAATATCAATCTGAGAATGGATTAATAGGGATCTAGATTTTTTTATCTGATCAGTAGTCCCTGTATTGAGGGCCTTTTGACTTGCTGGAGAACTGCTTCTAAAGGATATACTTGTTTAAGGTAACTGTATTAAACGAAGCATCATCATTTTTAGAAAAAACAAGAGAAAAACTGATAATGTGTGTGACTGGCTTAGAAGCTGTTTCATCTAACAGGTGAGGTAATTTAAGAGAGATCAAGTAATGGCAATGACAGCTAGAAATACAGTATAAGGTCATCTTTGAAAATTGCACAAAGCAACCTGCTTTTGTATATATTTGTATTGGAGAACTGGAAAGCGCTAAGATGGAAGACATCATCCGCATCCTCACTGCTTTCTGAAACAGAGACTAACATGGTGTAATAGTGCAAAAAGGAAATGGAATTTCTGATTAAAGGACTGACATCAAGCAGTCTCTGTGTGCTGAAATTGAGTATCACGCCACTATTACTACTTACATTTGTCTCCCCATTGCCTTGCTTCCCTATTCCCTTCCTGTCAAAAAGCATGTCCTTGCATGAGTGTTGAGTCCAGTGAGCAAGGAGTGTTCTGCAGCATTATATTCCACTTCAATAAATTGTTCATTTCGTGTAAGTGTCACTTTTCTAAATACCTAAGATCTTTTTAGCGACTAATGATTAACTTTTTTTAAATTAAGCAGAGGGGACACACGTAGTTATCTCTTCTTCATTATCTATAAAAGCAGGAATTTATTACTAGATACCTCTAGACTGAAACAAAGCAACTGTTTAATTGCATTCAGAGCACAGTACTATGTAATACAAAGCAGAAACTATTGTGTTGGATAGTTCAGTCATGTCTCAGGAAAGCAGATGGGAAATTCCCATTCTATATTTGGTTGGGACAACATGGTTGATATCAACATTTTGGTGAAGAGCTCCAAGGAATTCTTCCTTGTCATAGATAAGCAAAAAGTCATTTTTATATGCTGTCCAGAAAGACAACCTCTTTGCTACCACAATGCCCTGTAGAACCTCAGTTCACTTCTAATCCGGAGGAATGTCAACAACAATGCTCTTAGACTTCTTGCTGGAAGCTTCATATTTGCAGTTGTAGCACAGTGCAAGTCTGCTTAGTGTATGAAATTCAGTGGGTTACTGACTTGAGGTGACACAACTATATGCCACAATTTATTATGCGGCATTCAGGTTTTAACACTCCAGGCAACACTGTTTTGCAGGGGTTTGAAGGGAATAATTTTTGCAAATCTACCGTGAGAAGACACCAAGGGGAGACAAAGTTTAATGATACCCTCATTTTCAACTGACAAAGCAAATAAAGCCATGACATTATGAAGTAAGACAGACTGTGTTAACAAGAAGGTTATAGCCATTTTTTCCATCCTGAAGGTCTTGTAGACATGGAACAGTAATTCCAAGACAGAATGGTTCCCTAATGCAGAAGGCCAAGGCACAAGCACCGTAACTATCTTGAACATAAGGAACAGTGCTATTATCAAAGACATCTGAAATCCTACTTAATATTAATTTCTAACACCTCAGAGTGGTTTTAGAATCTCGTCATCAGGCATACATGTAATTATGACCTCCTCTGTACTAAGTGCAATTGCTTATTGATGGCTTCTGTAAGGAAAAGTCCAAAAGTTTTCTCAAAACTCTTTTCAGGTACCACGGTAACACACAGCTTTAATACTTCAGTAAATGAAAAATGCATACTTGAAAACATACTTGTAAATCAGTGATATTTTCCCTTCCTCTCTTTTCATAAAAGAGCATGAATGTTTTGCACTAGCTATTGCTTGGACAATGAGAAGGATTAATCTCCAAGTTACTGCACAAGCCTCCGTCACCAAAGTGCACCAAGCAGGATCCAAAGGTACTAATTCTGAGATAGTTGGGTCCCTATGTCCACACAGGCCTCTATTTCATTGACACTTTTAACAAGGATGATAGCTAAAAGCAGTCATGAAGGTGGCTTTGCTTTAACACAAATTTCTGTCTTTAGGGAGGAGGACTGGCAGTATCAGCTTTTTCCATGTAAGTTACTGTGCAACACACTTATTAAAACATTTTCATTCATTACCAGCCAAAGCAAGATCAGAGCCATTGGTCTGCCAGTGATGGAAAATTCTGTATTGCATTATTCAGTTTACCAAATACTTTTCAGCCATAAGCAGATCAGCGCACACAATTGAGTATGACCAACCCCTCTAAGATATCCTTACAATAAAAATAATCCTTCTTCTGGTTTGCCAGCCTGTGAGTAACCCTGTGCTGACACTTACTGATCATCTCTTCTGACTGAAATGTATGCCGAGTTTGGTATTTTCTTCACTTAATGAGCAGAATCTTCTTGTATATTTGTATTTTAGGAAAACCTGGCCAGAGGCTGTAAAATACTCCTTTTTCCATAGATGATTGTTCTCAAGATTAGTGTTCTGACAAGTAATGTTATCAGACAAATTACTGAACCTATCTGGAAACATCCTGTGGGACTATAGATATGGGGAAAGCAGTTCTTAACTCCTTTGCATTAATTCTGAATAAAACAAGACAGAACCTTATAAATACGACATTGTTAATGGATAATGCTAGTATGCTTTCTCATAACCTCAGACCATGTTTTCTTGCCATTCATGGTGGGGTTTTTTTTGTCTAAATTTGCAAGATCATATTTATATTGACTGAATTTTGTGATGTGAATATTTTATTTTCCTGGGTTTTGGAGTAACGCTGCCTTTTTGTTTTCCACATTGATATTGCAATGGGAATTCATTTATTTGTTTTATTGTCTATAGTTCCTGATTAGAAAAATGCATATGCTGGGGCAAGTGGCTTGCCATCCAAACTGCATTGGCAGACTTGGAAAGCATGGTAATTTTTTGTAGTTTCTTGTCACAATACTTTTTTCTTTATTGTTTGATCACTTGCAGATATGATCGGGTGTTAATTTGAAATATTTTCTGAAGAAATTTTTGAAGTTATCAACTTAAGTGAAGATATTTCATATGAGAAAATAAACCAAAAATAATTTAATGTGTCAACATACAAATATGTTAAAAAGAGCTGAGGTTGATTTAGATACTCAAGTTAAATACAAAACTTTTTGAGCTAATTGGGGTAAATGTAAAGACAAGATCAAAGGACAAAAGGTTTTGCAGCATTCAGGAATGAGAGGAATTAATGATAAGTTTCAAATCTCTGTAAAATACTTTTGGCTCCATGGCAGCAGAAAACCAGTGCTGAAATGTGACTTCATTTCTTCTTTTTGCTTCTCCTGACAAGAGCAGTCTGCTCTTAGCTGAGCTCCTCTGTGGGATGCTCACAAGAAGCTTCAAAGTCATCCCTAGGGAATTAATCTCCTTTGACCATTTCCTTACCCTGCAGAAATCTGGTGTGATTTCAGGAATGATGCCAACAACCATCATGGATGATCAGTTTTTCCTTTTCTTGCTCCTGTCTCTAAAACTCTAGCCTGTTATGTGCACAGTGCAATACAAATAGCATTTTCCCAGATTCACCATATGCTGGGAGAAGTTTTGCATCTTCTACAGTTCCTGTGTGCTTACTCATGTACTTGCTTTGGTACAGTGAAGGTGAAAGTGAAGAAAATAGTTGCCAAGAACAATAAAAATATTTTCACTCTCAGGAGAAATGAGTTAACACCACAAGCCAGCTTAATATTTTATTGCACTGCCTGATGTCCTTCCTGCCATGCTATGCCATAAAAATCCCCTCATTGTTTGTCTGTACTATCTGTGCCTCATTTCGCCTTTGACCTTCAAAAAAGACACATGCAAAAAGTCTGTACTCCCAAACAGATTCTCAATGGAGTCAGTAGGGGTTCAGACAGGCAGAGCAGCACATTTTCATGCACTGCATTGCTGGATCTGCAGAAGGGAAATCCCCACAGGAAAGGAATTTATAAAGGTATGCTTCCTGAGGAAATAAAAGATATTTTATCTCTGCAAAACCTGTTTGTGTAATATATTTCCTATAACAATGCTGTGCTTTAATGGTGGCTGTGCGCTGAAAATACTTTTGAGTGTTCTAAATTCCAATTCAATAGACTATGGCTTCTACTAAGACACTCATTTGTGGCACAGTTCATTTATACATATAGCCTACAAGATCTGTCTTAAATATATGTAATAATGGTAACAACGCTCTTTTGTTTGTACAGTTCAGAAAAAGTGTCTTGTAAAGATTCAGAAAACAGTCCAGCAGGCCTACTAGAGTAATTTAATGTATAGAAAGATCATAAAAACATCTATTCAGATGGTGAGGAGAACTAAAAGGGATCAACATACTAAGATTTTTTAAGGAAAAATTTTGTAATCTGCAGGTGTTCGTGCACATATATGAGGTAGTTTTCTGAAAGGAGAAGGCAACTTCATCCTTATGAAAACCATCTGAGCAGACTATATACTGATACTCCTATCACGTGTAAAAGGTGGATGTTTTTAGGTGTTCCATCATTAAGATGTCAGGGCATTTTCTCATACCATTTTGATCCATTCCTATCCATTATTCTCTTAGTTCACTACCTAGTCTGTCATTACTCACCTTTAAGTATAGAAGCTCTGTACTACTACTACTACTATTCACTTTACAGGACTTGCCAGTTACCATTTCCCACCCATAGACTTTTGCCTTGATCTTCCTGCCTTGCAAAGAGCTTTTTTCTCAGACTTGGATCTACCTGTCCGCATCCACACCTGGGCCCATGTGTACTTTGTCAGTGCTGCACAGAACCTTAAGTACTTTAACTTGTGTAGCAGTAAGGGCCTTTCCCTTTGTAAATGTCCAGCCTGCCTTTCCTCTGCAGCTATGTAACTTTTTACCCATGCTTCTGTGAAAGTGTTTTCCAGAGATCCTGTGCAATTCTTCTCCTATGTTGTTCTTGTGTTGTTTTTTTTTCACCTACAGACCCCAATTCTCTCACTGTTGGCTTCTCATGTAAAGTAAATGTCACTGATGTGAGTCACCCCTTTGATCCTTCTCATTTCCTACGTTCTATTTTGAGGGCTTTAGTTAGTGTAAAAGAAACTCAAAACATAGTGAATAACAACACAGACCTCATTTGAATATGCAGTAAGAAGTATCTAATAATACATATGCAAGAGAACTTAGCAGTCAATCAGCACATGATGTTTGTGATTGATTAAACATACTGTAATCCACACTAACAGTATCCTAAGCAGGAACAACCCAATTGAGTGGATTCCAATGAAAATTATACGGTACCATGAAAAATTGTGGTAGAAGTCAACATTTTCATCACCATGAAAAATTGTGGTAGAAGTCAACATTTTCATCACCTTCAGCTTCACCATCTACTGCGCTGAAGGGGGTGCACAGGGAAGAGATTACTTCAGTGCTTTTCCTGGCTTGCCATTGGGAAATTTATCCCTCTCACTTTCCTTTTGTCTTTCTAGTTTGTTTTATTTTTACCCAGAAGTAACTTTCATGATTAGGGTTGATGTGTGTCATCAGCGATGATCCACCTGAGAACAGCTTTGCTCTTGAAGAACTGCAGCCTGTGCGAGCAACCCCACACTAGTGGAGTATAAGGTGGGAGTGGCAGAGGAAAACATTGTGAACTGACTGCAAGCTCCATTCCCTCTCTCCCCGTGCTGTTCAGAATGGGGAGGAGATAGAAAAATATGAAGTGAAGTTAAGCCTGGGAAGAAGGCAGCGGTGGGGGTAAATGTTTTTACTTTTGTCTTTGCTTCTCATCATCCTGGTCTAGTTCTAATTGGCAATAAATTAGATAAATCTTCCCTGCGTTAAGTCTGTTTTGCCTGTGACAGTAACTCAAGAGTGATTTCCTTGTCGACCAGTAAACTTTTCCACCTTGTTTTCTCCTTCGTCCTGTTGAGGAGGGGGAGTGAAAGAGCAGCTGGGTGGGGGTCTGGAAGACAGTCAAAGTCAAATACACCACAACAATGCATAAGAAAAACGTATTTACCCCTAAATGAAGAACCATTCATTGTCAAGGCAATAAAAGCAATGCTGTTTGAGAACTCTTATGCAAGGAAACCCCTTAACTACCAGCTGTGTACCAATCATGCAGTGTACCATGAGCTGAGAACTTTATGCCTACTGGATATTTCCTAAATCTTACAGAAGACAGCCACCTTTCTAATCCCAGATGCAGCAGAAGCGGAAAGGTAAATGACAGAGTTGCAATTTGCAAATGATGAGGGGAGTCTTCTGCTCAATACTTGGTGACCCTCTGATGTTGATCATCTTACATGTGAAATACAAGACAAGCTCTGCACAGATCCCTTAGAAAATTTCCTTTGTCATGTTAAAGCTTTCCATTTATGGTGGTCTTCCTAAGACGTATAGCAGAATCTTATTCTAACAGTTCTCATTCTTCTCATGAGCAAAGACGTTGTAACAGCATGTGATAAGGCAGGTGACAAGTCTGTCCTGGACTGTTTCCATATGCGCTGCCTACCCTGTATGTTGTCTGTCAAATGACACACAGCCCACTGTGAGTAAAAGGGGCTTTCACAAGGATGGAACACCTGCAATCTTTCAGAGATCCCTCCTGCTAATGTGGTCACCCATGGTGACCACACACTAGCTCTTGCAGCCTGAGATGAAAAAGACAAAAGGCTTCCACTATGTAACAGGTATTATTTCCCCGGTAGAGAGGATAGTTCCGCAGCAGGTCATACATCATACAACACCATCTCATACTACCAAAAAAATACTGCTATGTGATTAGGTAATTTATGCCTTGAAGTGGCATATCACGTATGATTTACTGGATCTGAACATACAGAAGTCTATGGCTCCAGTATAACTAATCCTCAACTGATGGTCTAAAAGAGATTCTGTAACCTTTTGCAGGAGATTGAATTATAGTTATCCTTTCTAATCTAAGGAGATTACGATGATTTCTAAACATATTGGACATTATTGTTCAACTATGTTACACACTATGACAATAAATCATAAGACAGACTATCCATTATTGTATTTATCTATGTTTTAGAAATCTTGGGAATAAGGAATAATCTGCAGAGAAAATGAATAAGTCTAGCCAATAACAACTAGACACAATGTGTTCTTTACCAGTTATATGGCTAGAAAAGTACTTAGTAGGACCTGTACGGGGTAGTCAAATATTGTAGAAAGACCTGTGTGTGTGCATTAAAGGAATCAGGAAAGAAAACTACAAGTCTCCATTACCACTTCATTAAATAACTTAATGCACAGAATTAAAAAACAGACTGACAAAAAGAAGAAAAAGTAGCATTTATATGCAAAATGATGCCTGCATACAAATGTATAGGGCAAGTATGTAGAAAAATTCAGTTTCCAGAAAAAGAAACTATATCTGAAGAACTGCTAGTTTAACAAAGGGATAAGAACAAAGTAAAACACTTATTCAATATAACAGTTATTTTATCAAAAGTAGTTGACAATTTCTTTAAAAGCATTCTATTCTGACAAATTTGAATTAAAAAAGAAAGCCCTGGATGTGAAAATTTAGACATTCATTCTCTAAATCATAGAACATACTAATTTTATTTTCAAATGCCATACCGCCTTACATGTGGTTTCTTTCATAAACTGTTCTTTATTTTTCACATCCATGTAGAGTTTTAATCATCTCTGTACTTAGGAAGTATCCTAATCATGGCAACCTTTAAGGTTGCAGTACACCAAATGCCACTTCTTCCATTTTTATCCTTCATATACCTTGCAATTTTAATTTCTTCATGAAGTTTTCTTACCTTTGATGTTTTACTATATTCTGTCAAAAGTTCCCACTTTTAAAATTTGATCAGACTTCAGATTAAAATTTTTTGCAGTCATTTATTTGCAAACTAAATAAATATTAAAATGAAAATAAATTTGGATTGGGAGTAATGTTGTTTTGGGGGGTTGAGGTAATGTGTTTTTTCTTTTAACTATGCCATTCCATCAATTTTGCATTCTTAGTTTTTCCTTGGTGGGAAATAGCTTGAGTAACTACTTTTGTATCCTTTGCGTAGCCTTCATATTCCAGGGTCAAAAGAATTCAGAACTGTTTAGCATAAACTATCAGTGTCACAAATAATTCCACAAAAGCTATAGAAATGCCTGACAAGTAATCTCCTTTGACTAAATGGGTTATCTTAATCTAAAGCACCAAAACTTCCCCCCCCCCCAAATCAATATCACTCAATTTTCCATTATTTGAATCCCAAAGATAAAAAGTAATGAAAGAGGTCATTCTAGAGACCAACTAATTGAAGATGAAATTTCTTCAACAGAAATGTGGTTACAATTCTGGTGATCTGAGGACAGGATCTGTGTTCTGGTGGGGTGAACGAATGAGGATTGCAATCCTTTGAATAGTATTCTTCACTATGCAGTTGTTAAATGTGGATGCAATCTGAAACTCAGCATCACAAAAGCACAGGGAGGTACATCTGCCCATGAAGATTCAAGCTTTATACTTCAATTTGACTTTCACGATTTATTTCATATACAGAGTACTATACAGACTGCTTTAATTGTACTGAAAGTTAATACAGACCAGAAATACCAGGGATATGCTGTAGTCATAAGTTTATATATATATTTGGTGAAAGTAGGCATCTGAACAAATAACCTTAGGCTTTCTGTTCTTGAGATCACATAACAGCATGAAACCTAAATTCTATCAAATCAGCTAACTGCTGGTGAGTTCCATCTGCCATGAATACTTTGAATAAATCTAATGGATGTCAGTAGCCTGTTGTATATTCTACATATCCCTTCAGACTTCTCTCTCTCTCTCTCTTCTTTTTTTTTGTGTTACTGTTGTACACAGATGTAATACCCTGCTATGGCAGGTTGTGTTTATACGATGAGCACAAGTAGAGCATTAAAAAAAATAGCAAACCCAGCTTCAGGAAAATGAAGCTTGAATGCGTGCTTTCCCTGTTTACTCGGAAAGCTCTGCTAGACTTCTTTTGCCATACCATTCAGGAGAATTTTCATTTTTTAATTTCTTTAAAGATGCTGTCTCTTACCATTCTCATCAACAAACCTGCCAATTTTTCTGTTATCTGATTTTGGGATGTTGTGCCATATTTTTACTTTCTTCTGTCTTCTATCTAATTGCTAGTCCTTGTATTGTTATCCTGCTTTGAGAGTCGGTCCTTGAATTTATGTTTCAATGATTATTCCGAGTTGCTTTCTGTAAGTTATTATTCTCACAAATTTAACAAAATTAAACTTTGTAAAGTAGTATTTCCACACTGTGCAAAACCTTAATTTAATAAGCAGGCATAAGTAAAAGATATAAGGTAGAGAAATCATAGATTTTGATTACAGATATTAACAGAATTACCTATATCTCTGGTACAGATTTGATTACCATATCGGTTAGGTATCTGGAATTTAACAACCAGTTGGTCCTTAGCTGTTTATCTGAATCAGGTCAATTCCTTTAACAATCTCAAGCTATATTTTCTTTAAAAGTAGTATTGATCATAACAAAATTATCTCTTGGCAATGTTCAAAAGCATTTAAATAAGGAAAAGCAGAATTAGAGAACATAGAAGTGTCTATAACACTTAGCTATAACATTGCAAATTCTTTGTGTTCATACATAAGTAATTGCATATGTGTGTATATATTTGATGATGGAGGCCCTTTACAGACTGTATGATGCTGCCTATGGAACAAGAGTTTTGAAATGTCATTCCTTTATCTATTTGAAATTCTAACATGGAAATAAAATGACCTTATCTTTAAGTGGAAAGCAGTTCATTATTTGTTTTTATCATATTAGATTTCAGATGTTCTTGCAAGACAACCCAGAACAACAGTTCTGAAAAGCTGTTTCCTGGGACATAGAAAAAGAAGAAGGAATTTCTAGGCAATTATTAGAGGTATAAGGCCACCCGACTGCAAAAACAAACACCAGAGTATGTGGTCAGGTTTTTTTACTGCATTCTTAGCAATTAAATTTACGTAAAGAAGGTTATTAAGAGGATAGATTCAAATGATCAGTGTTAGATTCTACATGAAGATGTGTTTTATTATGAGCTGAAAATAACGTATCAGTGGCAAGGTTTCAAAGTAAGTAAATACCATCCTTACCTCATTCCTATATGCAGTAAGATATTTGCATTGGTTTCAAACAGCTACAGGAAATACAATCCCTGAGTAATCACATAACTTGTCACCAATTTTGTGTTACAGTAAGACAGGATGAAATTACCACATTGCTTTTTTCTGCACATCCAAAATTACAGTATTAAACCAAATTATTTATGTTTAAGGGATCAGTGAGTAAGGAACGAGTGTTCCTTTAAATACTATTGTCTCTCTCTTCACTTTGCTGTTCAGGAGATATTAAAAAATTAGTATTTACCTACAGCAATATTCCTCTAACAGCTGTATTTGCTATAAAGGCAGATTGTTATCAGCTAGTACAAAACAGACTATGAGAAGATAAAACTAGAGAGGATTATCCTCTCAGTCTTATCTACACATGTTAAATCAGGATCTCTGAATTCCAGCCACTGGATTTAAAAAGCAATGGAGTCTGAGCTCATTGACGCCCTGTCAGTTTGTCTCTCTGTGCTCTTTATTTGGGAACAGAAGTTTGGAGAGGGAGCATCTGCATTCCAGGCACTCTCACCAGTAAAGCTGCTATTGGCTATACAGACAATTTGAACTGCTTTTCTGAACAAACCAGGGGTGCAAGGAGCTGTGTTACTGACAGTGATAGAAGAGTAGAATGGAAATAAAATGGCTGTTAACGTTCTGTCCATCTGGGCCATCATCTTACTTTTCACCATCGTTTCCCCTGGACGTTTCCTTCTGGGAGGGGGAGAAGTTAAATGTAAGGAGGCAAATGCCATAGATTTCTCTGCACCTTCTCTCTGTCTCCATCCAGGGGGAAAGTATCTTGTCTCCTCAAGCTGTAAGAGTCATGAACACATGCCAGCGGCCACTACACCAAAAATATCTACAAAAACACAGCTGGACAGGAAAGAAGAGTTTGAGGAAACTAATGATGTTGGTAACAGAACTTGAGAAAATTGCTTAATTAGTGATGATAAACCTTGTATTGCCTCAGTTTGTATAATATTGCATATCTATCTTGATTAAGGTCACTAACAGTACGGAGTAAAAATTCGCTAGTGTCCCAAATCAGACAAAGTATCTAATCTGGAGTTCTTGCTTATTCCTTTTGTTTATGTTTGATATACCTTAGACTTGAAGGATCAATTAACGTGAAAAAAAAATATCTGTACATTAAAAAGCTGTTGTGTTTTTTTTTATTTCTCAGTACAACATGATATGCTTCTGCTGAGAATAGTGACGTACAGCTCAAGGTCAAAATCAGTTCTATGTTGTTTAAGGGACTTCTTGTTTGTGGGTTCACAAACAAATCAGTCTTCTGGAATAAAAGATGCCTTGAGGTGGGGTGAGTAGTTAATAATCGATTGCAACACCTCTGTAGCAGAGAAAGGCAAAGCAAAAAAAAATCTATGCTACCAGACGCATCCTAAGTTACACAAAACTTTTTAAAAAAGGAAAAAAAACAAGAAAGTAAAAAGGAAGGCTATTGCAAAGGAGATGGATTAGCTGTAGGCAACTGTCTGAAAATGATCTTGCCAGCCTTTATTCATGGTCATGTTCTGATCTAGGGTCTTTCAAAACCCTGCAGCCAGGAGTTTCTTAAGCCATGGGAAGCAATGTAGCCAACCAGGAATAATTTCCTATTTATACAAAATAGAACATTTTTTCTCAAAATTTTTTCATGAAGATTTCTTTCTGTTATTATAAAATACTAGGGAAGCTGCTTTTTATAAAAATATTATTTTATGCTTCATTTTTATCTGCTATCCTTTTATTTTCCTTCAAATACAAAAAAAAAAGTGCATACTGGTTTGTGTTTAAAATACTTTTTGTTACTTCCAACATTTCTGATGAATATGAACATTGAAGAGTTGCAAATTAGGAGCAGGAAAATTGAAAAAAGCAGTTAAAAAAAGGAGAAAAATTTTGAAACTACAGATATATTTTATTTACAGGTGGAAAAGGGGGGAGGTTTTAAATGAAAACTGATTTTTAGGCACTGGTATTTTTATTAAAAATAGAATATTTAAAAGGCTACAATGTTTTTTAAGAAAGTCATACATTCTAAAAAATAAAAATGCTATCTCAAGCTGTCTTTGTATTTATGTTTTATTGCCATTGTTACTACTCCAGTATAATTTTCAAGTGTTTTCAATAATGTAATGGAAAGCATCTTATTCTTCTCTCCCAAAAATCAATAGAAGTTCTGATATTGTTAAAGTCTCTGAAAGAAGAATCATGGATTTTATCTTTGATATATTCTTTTCTCCTTTTTGGTTTTTCTAATTCTGGTAATAAAAACTTCTAGAGACTTACTCCCCCTTTTTTAATCTTAACAGGATTGTTATAAGATGCTTGGGCTGCATTCAGAAGCGTAGCTGAAAAGACATTTTAAATAGTCTTTGGTTGTGATGGAAGAGGACAGGAAGATGATCAAAGCAAATGTAAGTGGTTTCCTTCACTCTCTCTCGATATAGAATATCATAATACATCAATTTATCTGTTAATGCTGCATTTAATGAATCCCTTCTAAGACAAAAAAAAAAAAAAGAGTTGATTTAGTGTTTCCACATCCATTTATGTTCACCTGTGGAAGTATATAACACAGACAGAGGGTAAAGGAAATGGAACTGCAAAGGTCTGGCTAAAGTAATTTTGTGTGCAGTGAAGATACATATGAATTGCTGCAAATTGCTCATCAGGACTTCCCTACTCTTTCTGGAAACACTGATTTCCCTAGTTTCTGGGAAATGTTGATCAGGACAAATCGTACTTGAGAACTTCAGGACATTTCCTAAATTAAAACTCGAAAATACCTCCAGAAAATTCAATTACTCTGGACCAGGAGAAACAAAGAAATGTGCTAGCATTGGCCACACTAAAATCATTACACAATCTGTTTACATTTATGTATGTTTTATTCTTTTATGTATGCAATATCATAGACTAATTATTAAAGAATGTAAAGTGAACACTCACAAACTAATCTAGTATACTAATAAGACAAATAATGCCATAGAAATCCATTTCAAGAGCATAAGGAAAAAAAAGGCAATCTGAGACAGCTGATAGCAATCAGCTTTTAATGCTTATAAGGCTTTTCAAGTTTAAATATACTCTGTTGGGCTAATCAAAGAATTGTAGGGATTGGAAGGGACCTCTCGGATCACCTAGTCCAAGCCCCCTGACAAAGCAGGGTCACCTACAGCAGGCTGCACAGGACCTTGTCCAGGTGGGTTTTCAATATCTCCAGAGAAGGAGACTCCACAACCTCTCTAGGCAACCTGTTCCACTGCTCTGAAATGTCCCCCATCTTGTTAACAGTGCCCAGGTGTAGCAATAAGAAGATGAAAGCCAATGACCTGTTTTTATTTAAAAAATGAAAACGCCTCAGTTTCCCTAAGTTGCCCTTTCAGAAACCAAGCCATGGGTGGCTTTTTAGTTTGATAAGGAGTTACCTCAAAAATATTTATTGGTTTTTATTTCTTTACTGTTGCTTTCCTGAATTAAATTGTAGATCATTGTTAAACATAAAGTGTCTGGTTTGGGGATTTGGGGTTCGTTGGTTTGGTTATTTTTAATTTCATGATTGTTTCAATTTATAAACTGTGTGCAGTTTCTAGACTCTCTCTGGTAACCTCTGGCAGATCTTTGCACAAATGTCCTGTAAATCTGCCACATGTAGTAAATTCTACAATTGCATCCTCCAATCTATGGAACCTTTAATGTGGATGTATTGATAAAAGATAATCTTACACTGGAATGTCTAATTTTAAAATCGTTATGCCCAACAAAAAGATACTTCAATGTGTTTTGTTATAGTCTACTGTTGAATCTCTCCATTTTCAAAGAAAGAACATGAAGTATTTAGTTTACTAAAGGTCTTTCTGTGTCAAAAACTCTTAATGACCACTACTTCATTTTTTCTCCCATTTTCCAAGGTGTGACACTTAAGCCTTTCTTGACTGGATATTTCCTTAACTTTGGAATCCACAGTTACTACTGAAAAAAGTGTTTTACTTGCTGTTACCTCTGAATAAATGATACCATAATAAGTGCCTTCATCTTACTGTGCCACTGAGTAATTTTTGAAAGTTGTTCACAATGTCTGAAGTCTGCTAAACAAAAACACCTATGTATACTGACAAAACTACCATAGTCAGGATTTTTTTACCAGAATAATCTTATACTGACAAAAGAGTGTTGCCCACGTGCATAGGAGCACACAGTGTGTACTAAACCATGATATACAGTATTATGAGGGGGGGTTTGGTGGGGTTTTTTTGTTTGCTTGTGTTTTTTTTGCTTGGTTCTCTTTTTTCCAGTAGAGTTTCTTTTGAATAGCTTATACTGCATTAAATATTTCCATAATAAAATTTGTTATGGTCTCATCCAGATTCTTTTCTCATTAGAGCTTCCAGCATACTAACTATATGATTATTTTGTTTAAACTCAGAATTTTTTTCCTGAAGAGACAGCACAAGCATTTGGTACCAGTTTTGGTATCTTCTGTCACATCAGTTTGGAAATATCTGGATCAGAGGAAAAAACGAACTTGGAAATCTAATGTGGCTGTTGCATTTATTAAGCTTTTTCTACTTCTTATACTGTTAAGGGTGACAACAGCTCTTTTGATGTTTCAGAACTCTTTTGAGAACCCGTATAAAATCTAGAGTTATTTCTGAAAATTGAGAAAACTGTACTATTTTATTTCCCCACTTCTTGTCAAATGGTAGGTTGGTCTCTGTGTTATTCTACCAAAGATATAATAATACTATTCTATTCCAAACTTGTGGATATTTAAAAGGTAATGTGTAGCTATACATACCTTGGTGTGTAGTTGTAGGTAGAATTATAGAATCAAGGAATCATAGAATGGTTTGCAATGGAAGTGACCTTTGAAGATCATACAGTCATCTCTCCCCTCCCATCGACAGGGATATCTTTCACTAGGTCACCTTGCTCAAAGCTGCTTCCAATCCAACCTTGAACACCTTCAATAGCTGGGCATCCACAATTTCTCTGGGCAGTTCATTCCTCGTATCATCCTCATCATAAAAAAAATTCTTCCTCATGTGTTGTTTCTTGTACTGTCACTGCAGGTCTTTGTAAAAAGTCTCTCTCTCTCTATCTCAGAAGCCCCCTTTAAAAACTGAAAGGCTACAATAAGGTCTTCACAGAGCCTTCTCTTCTCAAGGATGAACAACCCCAACTCTCTCAGCCTTTCTTCATACAAGAAGTGATCCAGCCCTCTGATAATTTTCTCAGCCTTCCCCTGGACCTTCTCTTACAGATCCATATCTTCTTGTGCTAAGGGCCCCAGACCTAGAAGCAGCACTCTGGGTAGGGTCTCATAAGAGTGAAGTAGCTAGGGAGAATCACCTCCTTGGATCTGCTGGCCACGCTTTTTTGATGAAGCCCAGGACAGGATTGCGTTTCTGAGCTGCAAGTGCACATTGCTGGTTCATGTTAAATTTTTCATCCATCAGTGTCCCCCCAAGTCCTTTTCTGCAGAGCTTCTCTCAATCTATCCATACCCCAGCCTGTATTGATATTGAGCATTGCTGCGACTCAGCTGCAAGACCTTGAATTTGACCTTGTTGACCTCCATGAGATTCTCATTGGCCCACTCCTCAAGCCTCTCAAAGCCCCTCTGCATGGCTTCCCTTCCCTCATGTATATCAACTGCACCACTCAGCTTTCTGTCACCTGCAAAGCTGAGGTGCACTCAATCCCACTGTCTATGTCATAAATACAGATACTGAATAGTGCTGGTCCTGGTCTGGATGCCTGTGGGACACCACTTGTTACTGACCTCCCTTTAGACAATGAGCCATTAACTGCAACTCTTTGGAGGCAGCCATCCAGACAATTCCTTATCCTTCAAATAGTCCATCCATCAAACACCTATCTCGCCAATTTAGAGACAAGGATGTTGTGCAGGACCATGTCAAAGGCCTTGCAGAAGTCAAGATAGATGACATCTGTTGCTCTTTCCTTGTCTACCAGCATAGTCACTCCACTGTAGGCAGCCACCAGAGTGTCAGGCACTATTTGCTCTTTGTGAAGCCATGTTGGCTCTCTCTGATCACTGCCCTGTCATCCATGTGCCTTGACATGTCTTCCAGGAAGATCTTTTCTATGATTATTTTACCAGACACAGAGGAGAGCCTGGCTGCCAGTCTTCCTTTTTTACTCTTTTTAAAAATCGGAGTGATGTTTCTGTTTTCCCAGTCACTAGAGACTTTGCTGGACTGCCTCAGCTTTTCAAATACTATGGAGAGTGGCTTGGCAACTACTTCAGACAGTTCCCTCAAGACGCTGGAATGCAACTCACAAGTTCCCACGGACTTGTGCATATTCCGGCTCCTTACATGGTCTGAAACCTGATTTTCTCATACGATGTGTAGGTACGGAAAAGTGCTTCCTGTTTGGTTCACGGTGGCATTATCTTTGCTTTTTATTTGGTTAGGACTGCAGCGTCTCCAGGATCAACATCACTGCTATGCACAAAATATATTTATTAATTTTCCCAGGGAAACAAATGAAATATGAAAGAAAAATGACAGTACCAGGGAGCAAACGATGGAAGAAAGCATCTGCACTGGAAAGGTTATAATGCTTTACTGTATGATATTTCCACATATTTGTTACACATTTCTGCGACAAACTGTTTTATTTAGCAAAATTCTGCAAGTTGTCTAGAAGCTTGGTTATGCAGGACACTGACAGATTTCAGTACATTGCTAATATTCTTCTTTAATGTTCTTCACAACTTTCATCCTTTAGGAGCAATAATGTTTTAACTAAGGCATGGACAGCAAAACAACTACTGGTCTTACTACCATATACATATTCACACAGCTTTCCAATTGTTTTTCTACAGTTTCTTCCTCGGAAAAAGAATCTTTTTTCTTTTGTTTAATGAAAGTAGAAGGTTGACATAGCAGCTTGTAAGGGACTTCGGAAAAGGACTAAGGAAAGGATTCTGAGTAGAAAACTGTACACAATTCATTAAGTTCTGATAGCTCATCCATATCACATGTGCAATATCTTTTAACCCTGAAACACTAATTTGCTTTTCATCTTTAGAAAAAGAGAACTATAGCCTGAAAAGAGAACTTCAGCCTGAAGAAGAGAAGGCTGAGAGGGGACCTAATATATGCCTATAAATATCTCAAGAGTGGGTGTCAGAAGGATGGGGCCAGACTCTTTTCAGTGGTGCCCAGCGACAGGACAAGAGGCAATGGGCACAAACTGAAGCACAGGAAGTTACATCTGAACATGAGGAAGAACTTCCTCACTCTGAGGGTGACGAAGCACTGGAACAGGCTGCCCAGGGAGGCTGTGGATTCTCCTTCTCTGGAGATATTCAAGACCCTCCTGGACAAGTCCTGTGCAGCCTGCTGTAGGTGACCCTGCTTCGGCAGGAGGGTTGGACTAGATGACCCACAGAGGTCCTTTCCAAACCCGAACATTCTGTGATTCTGTGATTCTGTAATAAACCACGTTGTCTGTGTGCTACATGTCAAGATCTCATCACTTTTGTTCACTTTCTTAGGATCTGAGACACCAAAAAAATGAGCAGTGTGATACATACAGGTTCAGTCCTTAACACTGCTGGTCATCAGGTGAGTGCTTTTGGGGCAAAAAGGGCAGGTGTCCAAGCTTGTCCAGTAGTTAGATGTCTTGCGTATTCTGTAGCAGATGGCACTAGCTATTCTTGGAAACAAAATTCTAAACCCAATGTAACTTGGGAAAGTTCCAGCAAAAACAATGCACACATATTGTAATTTCATACTGATGCTAATTGGCTTAGGTTCATATGAAAGCTTTAAGCAGTTGCTTGTTTTAAGGCAACAGTGAGTCATTTATAATGTCCTTTCATACAGCATATGTTTGATCAAAACTGAATGAAAAACAATATCAGTACTTGTAAAGGTTATCTTTTCAGAATCTGAGTAATAAGGCTATTATTTTTCACTGTTTTTCAACACTCTTTGAAGAGGAATTCTGAACTTGCATTAGTACCAAATATCATCGCAAAATGCAGTGTCATCAGTTATTACAATATTTTTTAAGGATTTCCAAAATCTTAATTACTGGATTTAGTGAGGTATACGTTTTCAAGTAAGATGTCGTTTGATTGATGAAGTTAATATTCATGTATATGGCTACTGAAAAGGCAGGGTGGTGACATGCAAAAGCAATGGTCAAGGAGGATCTGTGCTTTATCAGTCAGTAGTTTTATTGGCTTGAGTTTTCCATGGCTGCTTCGTCCGATAAATCATCAGTGATTTACTATAGCAGCAGCAGAACAAAGCACAAACAAAATACACCTGTCTGCTTTATAAAGATGACAAGGGCATTCAAAAATGCTCTGATGATTGAGGACATCCCTTACTATAGGACCATGAGGTCACTTTTGTTACACCTAAAACTGATGTAATCAAGATAATCTGTATCCTTACACCAACAAAACACAAATCTAGGAGAAATATATGCAAAAGCCATTAATTTGTTCATTCCTATGTTATAACCCAGTCATGCTGAAGCTCACTAGGGACAGAAGTAGGGATGCTAATTTTGAAAGCAAAATTTTCCTGATATTGTGCCTGTCTTATTTGTTATATTCCCTTTAAATAACCCTGAAGTGATAAATCTGGCTATTAGGGTGTCTGTTTGGCAGGCTGTTCTTTGATTAGGCAGTTTATCTTTAACATGACCAAAAAAGGTTGATCTCCATGAACAATAGTTGGCGGTTAGGTACTTGTACTGTGAATGCTATATGGTACTGAATAGGTAATAGACACAGAGAGTGAGATGAACCAACACTAATGCTCCTTAATAAATGGCCATACTCTGTACCAACAATATATAGCCAGCTGTATACAGAAGAAAGGATGCTGTGGGATCAGGAAAGTATGGACACATTTTATTTTGTATCAAAAAAGATTTATCAAGATCTTCTTCAGTAAAACATGGTTTGTGTTAGACCACGTGTCCTGTGGAGATGTAGAGAGTAGAAAAAACAAGATGGATACTGATTATTTTATAAATTGTGTGAGACAAGTGGTCTGCAGTTATGCACGAATGCATGCAGCTATAATGGAGTGGCCCAGATTTACAGTAGACCTGTATTAAGTGTTAGTTACAAAATTTAAAACACTCTCAGATTCAACTCTCTTTCAATTTTTTCAGCTTCCTCAGAAATGGTAATATATCATATAAAACTATATGCACTAGCAGCAAAGACTTATTTTTCCTGGTTTTCAACCAAAATCTCCATACAGCTTTTGATGGTGAATGTTTGATTTTTAGCTTACTTTGTTGGCTTTTATTCTAAGGTAGATGTTATACAGCTTTTCTGGAGGATGCTCCATTGTCTGTGCCCATGCCATGTGCTGAAGAGGGTCAGCACAGAACATCTTGGCCAAAATAAATAAATAAAAAAATAAAATATAAAGTTGCCATTATTATATAGCTACTTGTCCTTGATATTTTGCTGAATTGTGTTATGGGTTTGTGTGGCAAGGTTTTGGTAGCGGGATGGGCTATAGGGGTGGCTTCTGTAAGATGCTGCAAGAAGCTTCCCCCATATCTGATGAAGCCAGTGCTAGCTGGCTCTAAAACAGACCCGCCGCTGGCCAAGGCCAAACCAATCAGTGACAGTGGTAGTTCCTCTGGGATAACATATTTAAGAAGGGAAAAAACTGCTGTGAAACCGCAGTCGAGAGAGAGGAGTGAGACAATGTGAGAGAACCAACTCTGCAGACAGCTAGATCAGTGAAGAAGGAGAGGGAGGAGGTGTCTGAGATGCCAGAGGAGAAAGTTTTGCTTTGCAGCTTGTGATGAAGACTATGGCGAGGCAGGCTGACCCTCTACAGACCATGGAGGTCCACGGTGGAGCAGATATTCACCTGTAGCCCGTGGAAGGGACCCCACGCTACAGCAGGTGGATGCCTGAAGGAAGCTGTGACTCTGTGGGGAGCCTGTACTGGACCTGCCAGGACCTGCGGACCTGTGGAGAGAGGAGCCCATGCTGAAGCAGGTTTGCTGGCAGGGCTTGTGACCCCGTGGGGGACCCATGCTGGAGCAGCCTGTTCCTGAAGGACTGCACTCCATGGAAGCGACCCACACTGGGGCAGTTCATGAAGTGCTGCAGCTCGTGGAAGGACTCACTTTGGAGAACTTTGTGGAGAACTGTTTCCCATGAAAGGGACCTTCATTCTGGAGCAGGGAAAGAGTGTGAGGAGTCCTCCCCCTGAGGAGGAAGGAGCAGCAGAGATAATGTGTGATGAACTGACCGCAACCCCCATTGCCTGTCCCCCTGCGCTGCTCGTGAGGAGGAGGTAGAGAAATTGGGAGTGAGACTGAGCCCAGGAAGAAGGGAGGGGTGGAGGAAAAGTGTTTTAAGATCTAATTTTATTTCTCATTATCCAACTCTGATTTGATTGGTGATAAATTAAACTTCCTTTTATCCCCAAGTTCAGTGTTTTTTTCCGTGACAGTAACTGGTGAGTGATATCTCCCTGTCCTTATCTTAACCCTCGAGTCTTTCATCATATTTCCTCTCCCCTATGCAGCTGAGGAGGGGGACTGATAGAGCAGTTTTGGAGGGCACCTGGCATTTATCCAGGCAAAACCAAAACAAAGTGAAAATAGAATTTTATCAAATATAATACAGTTAAAAGAGGATTTTATACAATTTTGTGTGAAAAATATTAGTTGCCATTAAATAGTGTAGAAAAACAAAAATTAAGGGAATAAAATTTCCCAAAGTGGAAAACAGGAATCCATTGTATAAATGAATCATGCTTTTCTTTATGCATTAAATTATACAAACACACAACCAGTTCTTGAAAGAAGATATATTTTTCTACAGCGTAACGAGGTGTGCTGCCAGATGTGTTGTGAACTCAGGGAGGGGTTGGAAAGTTTTACATCATTGTTCAACATCCTAGGACAACTCTACACAATGTGTACATTTAGAGCAGTCTCTCAAATAATATAACATTATAATATCATCTTCACAGCTGCAGTCAGAATGTGAAGACATGCACATCCAAGGATGTTACTTATAATTATGAGAGATTGTTCCTGTTATCATAACCTTTAGCTCCCATGGCTTGGTTACTACCACCATGCATACATTAGCTGCTACCAGATCCTATCATCCACAACCTGTTTCTACTCATATTTCACGGTCGCTTACTTACTCCGTTTTGGACAGTGAAAAGTAAGATGAGTTGAAATGACTAAGCCTCTCAGCACTTGGGTGTTATTCATGGAACCATAGAATGATTTGGGTTGGAAGGGACCTTTAAAGATCGTCCAGTCCACCCCTCTGTCATGGACAGGGACACCTTTCATCATATCACTCCGCCCAAAAGCCCCATCCAACATGACCCTGCACACTTACAGGGATGGGGCATACACAGTTTCTCTCGGCAACCTGTTCCAGTGTCTAACAAATCTTCTCGCAAAAAAATGTCTTCCATTCATGCAATGCAAATCTGCTGGTTTTCATTTTAAAACCATTGTCCCTTGTCATGTCACTACAGCCCAGGTAAACAGTCCTTCTCTGTCTTCCTTTATTATACTGAAAGGCCACCATGAGGTGTCCCCTGTGTCTTCTCTTCTTCAGGCTGAACAAATTCAACTCTCTCCAACTTTCTTCATACGAGATGCATTCCAGCCCTTGGCCTTGTTGACCTCCATGAGATTCTCATTGGCCCACTCCTCAAGCCTCTCAAAGCCCCTCTGCATGGCTTCCCTTCCCTCATGTATATCAACTGCACCACTCAGCTTTCTGTCACCTGCAAAGCTGAGGTG
>Ga0065711_1001818_pt1 | contig 40926 bp, 21 predicted proteins | sample Hoacrofraction12_FD_59098 | JGI IMG/M metagenome (GOLD analysis project Ga0065711, IMG submission 59098) | Hoatzin crop microbial communities from Cojedes, Venezuela - Epithelial fraction 12 v2 (version 2) | ecosystem: Host-associated > Birds > Digestive system > Esophagus > Crop | place... | reverse complement strand
TTGGGTTGGAAGGGACCCCTAGAGGTCATCTAGTCCAAACCCCCCGCAGCGAGCAGGGACACCACTAACTAGATCAGGTTGCTCAGAGCCCTGTCCAACCTGGTCTTGAAAGTTTTCCTCCCAGTAGCTGCCGTGTTTTGGATTTAGTATGAGAAGAATGGTGGTAACACTGATGTTTTCAGTTGTTGCTAAGAAATGAAGGACTTTTTCCAGTGTCCCATGTTCGGCTGATGAGCAGGTGTGCAGGGGCTGGGAGGGAGCAGAGCCAGGCAGTCTGAGCTGGCCGATGGAAACATTCCATACCATAGATGGCATGCTCAGTCTATAAATTAGGGTTGGCCAGGTGGCAGGATCTGTTTTCGGTGAGTTTGATCCCTTTTCCACGAGTTCAGTGAGTTCGCGAGCTCTGGGAGATCTGTGGGTTCCGTGATCACTGCTCAGGGACTGGCTGCGCAATTGGTCATCAGGCAGTGGGAAAAACTGTATTGTGTATCACTTGCTTTGCACATTCTTGATGATGATGATGATTCTTATTCCTTTCTTTGTTGTCTTATTTGTCTTTATCTCAACCCACAAGTTTCACTTTTTGTCCATTCTCTGCCACTGCCAGGGGGAGCAGCGAGTGAGCGGCTGCGTGGTCCTAGGTGTCAGCTGCCGGGTTAAAGCACACCACCTGTACAAATGACCCAGTGACTCCATCTCTTTTTCAATCCTGTGAATCAGGGAAGTTGCAACATAGCAGACAGCTATCCCTCTGAATATACAGGAATACTCTCAGATGAGGAAAGAATACACCCAAGAGGGAGCAGCGCGTTTGAAGTAGCAGTCCTACCTTGCACAACACTTCATGCAACTAAACCTTATCCAAGACATTCATATTTAAGCTTTTGAATTACGCATCCAGCTCCAAACAGGCTTCTTCAAAAGCCCCAGTTTTGCCTTTAAATAAATCTTTCCCTAATCATTTTTGTAAGGACTTATTGACTTTGGAAATGAACATAAAAATACCCCTATATTGCTACGTGTTAAGAGATTTACCACATAAGCCCAAGGTGATGTTGCAATTCTTTAAGGATTAAAATTTATACACAGGAAAATACCAAAACCCCTTAAGATATGTCCTGAAGCCTAATCTAACTCTTCAAACATACAGCAAACACAACAAGCACAAATTTGTTACTCAAAGCACTTTATTGCATTACATACATGTTGACATTAATTGCAATTTGTTTCTAGCATATTCAAAATAACCAAAATCCCAATACAGACACTATCTGTGCCTCAATAAATTGCCACCAAAGGCAATGCTTACATCAGCACTTAGATTTGGGTCAACATAAAAATCTAACAATGCCATCCTACTCTGGTGTTATGCTGGGTAAAAATCTCCAGAAAGTGTCAAAAAATAACGCTCCTTATGAACAAAAAAATTCTCCTTAAAAACTCAAAGGAGGGCATGTTTCCAGCCCAGAATGGAGTGCAACGGAGAAAACTCTGTGGTGGCCATGACTGAGCTTGCTCTAGAACAAGACGCAGTACAGTATGGTACTGGGCTAAACCTTGCTTTTCAGCTCTCAGGACCATGCTAATGCAGCTAGGCTGTCTCCCTGACCCAGGCTGGAACATCTGCATGGCACTGCCTTGTCCTGCTGAGGCATAATATCTCTGTCCTACACTAGCTCACAGATTTCCTCATCACACTCCACCATGTAACTCTGACATGCCCTGCATATACTATACTAAACAAAAAACCCCAGGAGACATCTTTAGCTTAACATAAAAATAACCACTGTATAAAAGTCTTTCAAGAACAAGTCTATTTGGATGCTTTAGGTTTGGAGCTGAAGAAAGTAGAAATGGATTTCATTCCGCTCTTATCAACTTTGGCCAGAGCCTTCTGTGCTGCAGACATCTTGCTATTTGCCTGTTAATGGGACGATATATAGAAAAAGTTAAGCACCATCTCCACAGGAGGGGAGTATAAACTACAAACGCCTAAATACAGAATTCAAGCAAGAAGTTGAATTGCTTTTTTAGTATACAGCAGTAAATATAACGTTATGCAGCCTTTAAACTGTAGGAGAAAAACCTTACTAAACAAATTTGAGATTATTCAGACAGAAAAATACTTGTCATGAATTACTTAAACTCAAAGACAGATAATCAATTACAAGGACAAGGAGGTGAACCATCTTTCCCTTCTGCAGAACGAGATATCCCAACTCAAACGTTTACTTTGGGATGATCTCTAAGTGTACATTAAGAGGAATAATGCGTGCAATATAACAGATGCATACTGTACCCTCTGACTCAATCTCATGATTATGCTGTCAGCAGGCTGAATTACAGCCTTGCATTACAAATGATGAATAATTCACACTGATTTATTATCAAAGACTCTATGCACAGTGAAATAAAGGGAAAAGAGATGGAAGAACTAAGGATGAAGAAGGTAACTAACATTTGCAAAGCAGTTCGAGGCCACTGGGACAACTTCCCAGACTTTGACACCTAAAACACATTTTATGAGCCACATTTTATAGCGCTGACCTCTTTTTTTTTTCTTACATTTTAAAATGTTATGTTTTAAATAGCTCTTTTCCCTATTAAGAAAACTTTGCACTGAACTTTTCTTTACGATACTCCTCAGCCTGCAGGACTTCACAGTTACAATACTTGGGATCAGCTAGAAGGTTATGGATAGGATGGAGATATGCAACAACAGTATGATTGTGTTACTATACAAACAAAAACACTGCCAAAGTATTTAAAAAAGAGTAGTATACTGTACAGAGTCCAAGAGCTATCTTTTCCTTCCCAGATTCTCTCATCAATGTGCTTCATTATTTCAGAAGTAAATCATATTTAATGTTAAAACGAATTATCTCTCCTCAATCTCTTTCTATCTTTATGCTCAGTTCAAAAGCTATAGGTACATAATGGGGGAAGGGGGGAAATATGCATATTTAAAACTATTTATCACCTTCACGTAGGGGGCAATCCTCTTCTTTCTTCAAAACTAGCATGTGCCCCGAGTACAAAAAGTTCTGGGGGTTTTGGGGGCAGGAAGAAATAGATCTGTCACCAGCTGCTTCTCTTTGCAAAAGGATAAAGAGTAGTCAGCATTAGTCTGCAGGTCACAAGACCAGCATAGAGGGCCCTTTTGGTTCCCAGTGGACTGAAGAAAGATTAATTTTCTTTCAATGTTCAGAGGAACAAGCCCGTGCAAGCCTCAAAACTTTGGCACACACAGACAGAATCTATTTCTTTTCACATCTCTGTTGCTCTCCTAGGGATAGTACAGTGGCAGGCACCACTGGACTCGATTTGAATTGGCCTCCAAACTTGCGTTGGAGCTGGCAATCAGCAAGATCTGTGTTGATTTAACTTCATTAAGTTGACATAAGTCAGTGCACAAGCAATATTTCCAGGTAAAAATAGCGCCTGTCTTAGCATCCCTTAAGGAATGCTGCCATCTTTGTTTCTTTTTCAGATAACTGAAATTTAACAGTTGCTATCACTAAGCCATAGGATTTCTCATCCAAGTATCTCAAAGAGCTTTGCAAACATTAGCCGAGTACCTTAATACGTGTCAAAGTCTGTGAGGTTCACTGATAAAATACAGTCAAACAATAACAGCAGAGAAGAGTTCAGAACTGGACATTAAGACTATCAAAGTCAAACTACACTTGAATGAAAAGTTCAAGGAGATATAACTACAGTACAGACATCTGCCATTTTGTACTTGTTTATCTGATGTGTTTTGGAGGAGAAAAATAGGCCCTCTGCGCTGATGTTGGATATTACTCTATGCTTTAGCAAAACATGCATGAATGCAAGGCTTGCTTACCTTTTTGGTTTTCAGATTGCTGCTGTTAAACTTAGTATAGTCTTCTTCTGCTTCCACAGGGACATCAGATAATTTCCTTTTCTGAAATGTTAGAGTGAGGAAGTTGCTCTGTCAACCACTTTTATGATTTACACACATGGAAGTTTAAAGTTTTGGCTTTATAACATAACCGTAGCACCAAAATAGGAATGGCAATCAACTGAAGAATCTGCAGTAACAGTGGAAGATCTCTCTTTGTAATTGTCTTCTTTACACGTGAATATATAATCATCTCTACAGTATTCAGAAGAGATCATTCAGTGCCATGGGAAGCATTTTCTTCTTCCTAGCCTTCTCAAGAAAGACTTCTACAAAATCACTTGAATCCCATTCTTAACTTCCACGATTGTGACTTTGGTGTCAGAGTCTATTTAGAGAACCTTTACCAAGCAGCTGTTGGAAGTTAGCATCTAACAGCCAGGGAACCCAGACTCTGGTCCCCATGGTCTCACGGAACTGTGCAGCAACTCCAGTGTTATTGCTATCTGCCAACACAGTGGATCATCATCTAGTCTATTGTCTGTTTGTGCACAGCCTTTAGAAGTAATTAGTTTCTACAGCTTGGCAACAGTGAAACACTGACACAGTTCTGCTGACTCCTTCATCACCTGAATCCAACAGCATATTAAGAAGCTTGACTCTGCATGTGCTGAGCGCCTTCTAACTTCAGAAATAATGAAAGTGAACGGTTCTCGGCACTTCACATGATCAGACTGTAAGAATGAATGTTTCTTTCCATAAACTGTGAGCATGTGTTTAGTTTAAAGGTGAAAACTTCCTGGTATGTTTCCAAAAGGGAAAAAAAGTATATAGCATTTTACAACACAGTATTTTTATTATTATTACATATCTGATATTACTACCCTGTCCTTAATATCCTGTGAAATCTGAACTGTGGCCTTCCTAGTTTTTGTGCCAAAGAGAGTGATTTTGCAAGCAACTTGGATGGTACCATACATTTTAAGATCCTGTTTTATTCATTTTGTTTATGGTGCTTGTGATCTCTTTCTCGCTCCCCCCTTCCCTCTCTCTCTTTGGCACAGAAGCCAGGTCTGCAGCTTAGATTTCTCAGCTCTTAGAACCAGATCCAACACCAGCTTCTTCTTTTGATTTCAATAGGATCTGGATCAGACTCTCTATGAGGCTGTTTACTGTGCTGTGATTACATTTTCAAATGACAATCTAATGAATAATTACTATTCTCTTTTTGGAATCTGATAAACAAGTATTTAAAACTTACAACAAAATGTTCGCATTTCAGCAAAACATTTGCTGTTTAGTCGTAGCAGAGACTGCATATTCTTTGTAGATGTCTGTCATCATCTGCCAATGGCCAGGCTCCCTATGCTGACAAACTGGACAGTATGATGATTATGACACAAGATCAATGGCTTACAAATATTACAAAGAACACGTAATTTTAAATTAATTATTAAATCAGAGAGTCCAAACTGTACCCAGTCTACTCTTGTACTACAAGAGTGAGAATCTGTCATAGCTTTTCTGTTAACCACTAAAGTTGCTACATCTCTCCTCCCTTCAGAATTTTTTTTAACATAATTTCTAAACATGCAATTACTTTACCATAATAGAAAATACATGTTAGACCCTTCTTTATTCACAGTAATCCTACACTATGTCTGTCAATACACCTTGCCCTCCCGAAGAGAAATGTCAACGCAAGTGAATAAAAATGGTCTGAAGGAGACTATAGCTTCCAGTGTACAAGTCTGCCTTGCTCCCCTGAGTCTGTGAAATGAAGATGTGATTTAATCTCTGAAGTTGCAAAGACTTAAACACAGAAGCATCACACACACCCTGGTCAGTGCTCTGGACATTAGTCAGATCCTCAGCAAGATTTCACTGCCCAACAACTGAACAGTTCTAAGCCTCATTTCCTCTGTAACCAAACTGCTGAAATAAAACTATTTTTAAAAATAGATTCTCAGAACCATCCCAACGGCATAAAAGCTATTCGTACATAATATGTAATGTACATCACATGTAGTTTAATATAGTTGTTGTAACACGCTTATATGGCTAATGAATATCAGTTGGCTCCTGATGTGTGTTCAATATTTCTTACAATGCATAAAGATAATTCTTAACTGAATCAAAGGGCCAAGTAACTGTGCAGCCAGAACAACTGTCCAACCACATGGAAATAACTTATATCCATGGATATACATTGGAGAACAAATGCTATTAATAACAGTAGGACCCAATTATTCCTCCATGTGCTAGCTGACATACTGCTTAACAGAACAGTCACTGAACTAGCCAGAAATGAGGTTATTTTAGACTTTGTTTCGGTAAGTAGCAAGGACATTACAGGAAAGGCCGATGCAGTAAGTAACCTAGTTTCAGTAGACACAGGGTGCCTCAGTTTAAATTAAATGGAAAGGATAATGCAAAGTGGTGTTCTTGATTCCAGAGGGGCAAACTTTGTAAACCATATGCCTTACTTCTCTAAGCCAAAACAAAGGAACGTAGTGTGTGAGGAGGACACTTGGAATGTAAAAGAAAAAGATGGAAGAAGTGATTTTGGATCTTTTACTTCAAACAAGGTGAAAAATCTTGAAGGAAAGAGCTTCTCAGATTAAATTATATGAATGCTTCCCCTCACTCACACAGATGTACACATACTCCACCCCCCCAAAAGATACTAGGACTAAGCAGAATTCTACAATGAACAGAGAAAAAAAGACTGAAAAAAAGTTTTAGGGGTCAGGTAATACTGGGATAAAGTGAGAACTGCCAAAAAGTCAAGCTGAGTTAGACCTTGGAAAGGAAATTAAAACAAATAGTGTAAGGTTGTTTAGCCACAGAGGCAAAAAGGGAATAAAAAAAAAGAAAAAGTGAAGCTGCTACACAGTAAAGCACTGGATAGATATTAAAGCTAATCTATGTGTAGCCCCAAAATGGAATAAATCATTTGCCTCAGTAAATTGTTTTCAATGAAGGTGAAAAGATTAAACACAGGGGCAGAATAGAGAACACAAATCACTCTATTCAGGACAGAAGTAAAACTCAATATGCTGATGTCGCTGGGAGACTGCCCCAGAAGTCACAAGTCCAGAGGCAAAACATGGCAACTGTTCTATCAGGTAGGGACCATATTGCTGCAGAATAGCCAAACACCCATCTGAATGTAAGGATGAGGAAAAAGTGACAGCAGGCCTCAGCAGAAAGAAGGGGGGAGAAAAAGTGAAAGAAGGAAGAATAATTAAAGATACAGAGTAAATGAACACTAAACATAGGTAATGTCTACCGACTATTTTTTTTTTCCCAAAGATAACACATTTTCTCGTGACAGAAAATGTGAAGGACTGCCAGAGGACTTGATATGGTGCCACTTAAGCAACTGAAATAACAGAAAACAAAGACGGCGTAAGAATTTTAAGGTAGGTAAGAAACTGTATAAAAGGGAAACAAAAACAAATAACGCAGAAAGTGATGTCGTTGAATTGGATGGAGATTACTTGTGGAGTTCCATGAACTATATCTATTCAAAATGTTCATTAATTGTTAATTAAAGGTAACAGCATGCTAACATTTGCTGAATGTACACCACTGAGTAGCATTACGAATACCTGCAGACCTTTTAACACTGTGAAGGAAAAGCCAGGGAACCTTTAAGACTGGAAACATTAAAAACAGATGAAATGTACAGAAGTACAAGGTATGTACACAGCAACTAACTGCATGAATTTCTTATAAATCCGAATGCTGATCAACTAAAAATTGCAGTGGAGGAAAAAGCCAACAGTGTGTCTTAACTGTTCATGGCATGACTGTGAGCCATCTGATAGATCACACAGTAACAGAAGCAAATGGAATTCTAAGATGTAACCAGATAAAGTACCTCCGGTTAAGACAAGAAGTGAAGAATGCCATCATATTGTATCGGTAAAGGTTTTATCGTGAACAATTATATATATGATTCTGGTCACCTGCTTTGAAACAATTCAGTTCATATTGGAAGAGGTATAAAGAAACGTTCCTGCAATGATGAGGGAATGGACAACCCATCTTACACAACCAAGTCTGGCTTCACAAAATGAAAACAGAAAGGATATATGTTTTCCCTTTACATACTGAGAGAACGAATGTTAGGGAGGGAAAAGAGCCATTTCAATTAAAAAAAACAATGATAACGTTAGCACAAAAGCGCAGGGGAATAAATTGGCCATGAATAAATTCAAGGTGGAATTTACAGGAAGGTTTCTAAGCATCAGAGGAATGAGGTTATAGAACAGTCTTCCAAGAGAAGTAATGGAAATAAAAAATCCTAATGAGACTTACAGCAAAGAATGGTCAGTGTATGAGAGATTATCCAACACGGTTGTCTGGGAATCCATGACCCAGGAGGTCCCTTTCAGGGTCCTCATAAATTACATATGAAAGAAAACCTATGAGGTCATATTGTCCCATCAACCTCAATAAAACTAAATAAGCAAAACAGGTATGAAAAGACTGCTGACCAAAACCATAAAACGTGTCTCTCTCTTTCCCTCCCCTTTTTTAAACAGGAAAACCAACCAAAATATTCCTTATTAAAAAATATGAAGCACCAGTAAATTTCTTGTGTTATTTCAGACTGGCTTTTCACAAGGCCAACTTATTGCATTGTACCCAGTGCTTGGCATAGTCTAATTTTAATAAAAATTCAGAGAAATTAGCTTAAAACACAACATATCTGTCAATATCTTAATATTCTCCTACCTTCAATGGTGGCTCTGGTGCTGGGCTTTTAAGTTCTGGGAGCCTGTAGAACAAAAGATTTTAAGTTATAAATTAAGACAGCTGGATTGCACAAGCTAAAGCTTCCAATTCCTTCTCCACAAAGGCTGCTTTGCTAATCAGCTGCTCACACATGGCATGCGTTTGCAAAAAAAGCAGCTCATGGACTCTGTGTTTCTAACTTTGGTAACTAAAACACAGCCAGGCACCACACAGAAACATGGGCTCTTTCAAAAGTTCTTAGATCTGGCAAACAAACAGGAGAACTCCACCTTGCTTTTGAAAACCTTGGCTATTAGTAAGATGATATTATAAAGCACATCTCTTCAATGAAATTGTTAAGCTATGGCACTTCAAGCTGCAAAATGCACATTTTTTCCATAGGTCACCATAACAGAACCCTTTAAACAGAACTGAACTGAGGGGCAGGTGTCGGGTCCCAGTGATTCTCCAAGCAAAGTCTGCTACTGGCAGGGAACACCAGGATGAGGATGCTGGCTCACCTTCCAGATTTAAATATAAACTACCACAGGCTGGATACATGAAGTCAAACCCCAGCAGCACTAAGTGAGTAGGGAAAAGGAAAGAGGACTGGGGATGAGGAATCTCCTCCTGGATCTGCTGCTCGTGCTTGACAATTCTGGACAAATTGCTTTAACTCTTTGGATTTCCTTCCCTGGATTGCTTTAAAATGGGATACATTGCTCAGGGTTTCATGATGCAACTGTGATAACAGACATATCAGATTTCTATATTACACCTCTCCTCCAGCCCATGGTCCTTAGCATCATGGGAACAACAGAACGGCATAATCTACATTCTAAAAAAATCACATTTAAAGTGTGGCAAACATAATCTCATTGTGTCATTCACTGCAACCTTGATGAACAAATCTCAGTACTCAACAGAAATGACCAAAAGGACATTAACGCATGTCATACAGAACTAGCAGCTAGCTGGAACAATACTTACCCTAAGTATTTTAACAACTCCTTACTCAGATCTTCAGGAATATATTCTGATATTAACCCATGGGCATATCGTACATAGTCTTCAGGAACAGGGCAGAGAGTGGGAAGGAGAAGAAAAAGAACATTCACATTATACAGTCACGTTGCCTTAGCCATGATGCATGCACTACCATAAATCATAAGATTAAATTCATAGTAAAGAGACTTCTAATGGATACACTGTGATGGTTCTCTGTGTTGAGTAGTTTATGTTATATGACACTTGTAGGTTTATTTAAAAAGTAAAGACTTGCTACACTCACTTTGTCAGCACATGTTATTAATATCTGCTGTATGTACTTTACAAAAGCTGTTCACTTTCTGAGAATACTAGATATCATGTATTTTTCCGAAGAAATTAAATTTTAAAAACCTGCAAAAGTAAAAAGCTGACTCAACAGAACATGCAATCATTAATTTTAAAGCATCTGGATCTTACAATTATTTGGCAAGGGCTTCAGTACTAAAGTACATTTTCTGGCTTCAACTGAAAACAATTAGATGAGACAATGAGTCTATTTCAAAGTCTTGTACTTAATTTCAGTACTTTATGGAAAATGCCAAGGCCTATCTAAACATCACTGGCAAGACGGGATAATTATCTGTGGAAATATGAACTACTAGAAGCTGTTTTCAGTACGGGGCAGTCCTGCTATAAATGTTTTTCTGAGAGAATGGGGAAAAAAAAGTGACCCTTTTATAACATGAGGTCCTAAACCAGATATTTTCCGGTCACGTTCTGCACAAGCACTTACTGACCATGGGCTGGATCTTTGAAACTTGCTGTTGTTGGGGCTGCTAGGGAGTAACTGCACCCATGCACAGGAAGTATTTGCCAGACAAACATTAAGCTAAAATCTCGCCTCTGAATTCCATCTACAACAGACCAGCTCTATCTGTTCATACGCCTACACACTTAAGAGAGTTCAAAAGCACGTGGCAAACTAGCCTCAGGGTGGTAAAGAACTACTTCTTCTGTGCCAGAGATAGTTTCTTCTTTTTATTTTTTTTACTGAAAAGCCCACTGCAAACTGGCATTGAAGCAGAAAGCATTAACAAACTGACACCAGCAGATGCATTTCAACTGCACTGACATCAAATTCTTAGTATCTCCTATCTGCACTTCTCCTTCCTCCACTCCCTACGTTCATCAAGGATTTGTCATTCCTTAAGCCCGCTTTCGGGTCAGGAGAGAAAAAGAAATAATTCCAATCCAAGACAACTTCACCTCAGCACTTAATATGTCCTATTTATCGCTTAAGAAAAATATACCCATCATTTCACTATTTGCATTATGACACCGAATCCAAGTCAACTGCTATCATTTTGTACTAAATACAAAATCCACTCTCTTTGCATTTCTGCCTTCTGACTCTTCACTGTCTTCCTTTACCAATTTTAAAATACCACTGTTTGCCTTCTAGGGAGTCTGTGTTCTCACCCTAGCCTTGTCTTGTTATTAACCTCCTGTCAAACATCAGGAATACTTGCGCACCTCTCTTCTTTGTCTTCAGAATGAAATATTCAGGTCTCACGCTAAATCTCCACTCCTTTCCCATTTGCACTCTTTACATCCTCCCAGACTTCTGCCCCACAACATCTGTGGATGCTAACTACATACACCCATCTATTTATCAGGTACTGAAATTTCATAATACCTCTATGAAAGCAATTCCCTACAGAAACAAATTGCACTGTCATGGCAGTGAAAGGATCAGACAAGAAAATTAGTCTTATTAAAAATAAATGTTGAGTAAGGTCCATTTGACTTTCTGTCATTCACTTTGCTACATACAGTGGGATTGCCTCCAAAACTTACCTACTTTTAACCCCCAGTATTCCCTATTTCAGTGCTGCTCTTTCAAATCTAAAAAAGACTTTTTAAAAGACCATTACATCCATGTCAGTATAAGTAAAGAGGAAGGTGGAAAAACACTGTAAATAAGCTATTTAATTACAAATTTTAGATATAAAGCATTAAAGCATAGTCAGGATGGTTACTGTCAGGACAATTTTCCCTTTCTTTAAAAAAATGGGGGTGGAGGTGGGGAAAAGGATGAAAAGCTACTGTAAAGTTGAAGTCTCTTACAAGTTTTGCTGCTTTACCTCTTCTTAAAAACCATATATTACAATCTCTGTTCCATAAAACTGTCCAGTTGCCTCTTAAATCTCATTTATGTTGTTTCCTTTGATATCATTACTTGGTAACTCATTTTCCACTTTGTCAGCAAGTTGCTTTGTTTCTCCTTATTTTTCAACAGCATACAGACTTCTGAATGTCTTTGTAATAAGAAACAATTTGATATTGTTCATCTTGTTCTAAACTTTTCTTAATTTTCACTGACATTCAAAGAATATATTCCGAGTCTATTTTCAGCTTTCTCTACACAACTTCATATCCCAGTAACATTCAGGACATTGCCATTCCCAGAGACAAGTTGACTAAAGGCAAACAGGACCACTCCAGACTTTTTGGTACCAGGATGGTCAATATTGAGCAATTTAATTGAAGCATATTATTGAAGTTTTTGCCCTTAATAAGCGCACACTTGTGTATTCTATACATTTGTCACATGAAGTAATGTTTGGACCAGGAGCTTTTACTCTGTCACTTTTACTTCCTAAGATCCCTTCCCTTTTTGGAGAGTTCTATGTAAAGCATTTGCATGCTAATAAGAATAATAATAAAGAAGTCGTCTGTTCTAATACAGAGACATTTCTTGGGTGGATACGTATATATAAGCATGTGTCCTATTGTCCAAGACAGTCTCAGCTCAGCAAAGCACTTCTGCATATATTTCACTGAGAAAAACATCTTCTCCTTGAACTATGCAGAAGCTAAAAGAACCACAGGTGAGACCTACTCTTAATTACAATGTCTTCTGATGAAGATCCCAAAGAACTCAGAGAAGTCAAAACACACAGTCACAACGTATATGGAATTCTCTGTACAAGGAATAAATTTACTGCACAGGCCAATTCCAATATATTTTAGATTCTAATCATGTGTTTTATCTCCACCTATGCGTTCACAAAAATGAATTCATTACAACGCTTAGTTTTCTTACCTTCTTTAGTATCTGTGATTGGTTTACCGCTGATAAATGTAGCTGCATGTACTCTTTCACCTACACATATATTGTTGCTTTTAAGTGCTTTCACTGTTTGATTGACCTATAGGAAACCACAGAATGAAATGTCTGTATCAGTGTTGTTATGCACATGTTAATACAGTGACAAAGCTCTTGTAATTTTGTTTCAAGCATATAAAACACTCAAGTTATGGACTGTGGTGAAATTTAATATGCACTTGTAATGACTAGCATATGAGCTCAGAAAACCCAAAGGAACTAGCATGTCTTTGAACATGTTGCCTTGGCAACACAGCACCAGTTTTGCAGCACCCTAAGATGAGCTGAGCTACTCAGATGCAACAGCCATGATTATACAGGTGAGAAACACACCTGCTCAGAGAACAGAGAATGCCTGAGCTCAGCTGGATTCCAAAGGCAGTCCTGATGGAAACCAAAGATTAAGGACTTTACAAGGCACTGCTATACTGGAGCTAACAGAGAAATAACTGGCAGAAGCAGGTATTTTCAACAGCATAAACAGGTACTTGTTCAAATGTAAATATTTAGGTACTCATTGCAAAATAGATATCCCCATGTCTCGTCATTGCAGAAAGTAGACCAAATTTTGTGGTTGCATTGACTAACATAAATGACAAGGCTTCCTTGTATCATGTGATGCATACAATCTTCTTCTACAAAGTGGCATCATAGTAGGGGCACATATGCGTGTGTAAAATGTGATTCACCTTCTTTATACCAAAACACAGACCACATCAAGCTTAGCTATAACACCAGTTTATTTTCTGCATGCTGTACAGACCTCTTGAACAGCATGATTGGATCAGGATAGCATCAACCGTACCAGGACCATTCTGACAGACTGTCCTGGTTTTGGTTAAAACAGAACTGATTCTCTTTTAGTGAATCTTCCTTACAGCTAAGTTCTTCTACGTAACTGCATTTTTCTGAAGCTGGCTGCATATTTTACAGGCATTGTCTGCTCCAAAACAGGTAAGACCTAAAGTTTATAGTTACACTGCGCTAATGGTAGGAAAGGAATGCAGAAAAAGGCCCCTGTTCATAATTATTAGTACAGCAGCCAAGGTCACTGATAGACCTCTTAGGTCCCGCAAGTGAGGAGTCGTAAAGGGTCACACCTGCAGGGAGGGGCGGACAGGACAGGTGACCAGACATTGACCAACGCAGTATTCCACGCCATGCACGTCATAATCAGTTTAAAGCTGGGGGATCACGAGGGTCTCCCTCTTCTTCGTCCATGGCCGGCTTCTGAAGAGGACCCTGCTTGTTGTCCAGCCTGCGATCCTGATCCAGATCCCGACCCATGCATCCCTGAGTCCAGTTCCTGTCTGCTGCCGAGTCCAGTCCGGGACTTCTTGGTGCTGCCTGGCAGCTGCCCCAGCACCCAACTCCAGGAAACTAAGTATCAGTTTTGTATATTTTGTTTTATTTCTCTTATTATTAATAATGTTAGTAATATTAGTGTTATTAGTAAAACTCTTTATATTCAATTTGTAAGTCTCTCTCCCTTTTCCTCCTTTTTGCTTCCTCTGGTGGGAGGGCAGGGGTTAACAGAGAGCGTCTGCCATTCTGTTTATTGCCGCCCTGCTCTAAAGGGTGACACAGACTTTGCCAAAACTTCGTGAGGAAATCCATTTGCAGCACAAACCCAAAGCATTTCTGTCCAGCTTTGAAGTATGGCAAAATTTCAAAGTTGCAACAGTCAAAGCTCCCCTCTAGCCCATCTGTGGACGAAGAAAAAGGCAAGCCTCTCACCTTATACAAAGCCTACAGAACACAGCAATAAGCTGAACTTCTGTCTCCCCACACTCCATGAATCCCTTTCATGCCAGCCCCATCAGAAACAGAAACGTAACAAACTTGTCATTTCTCTAACACTTCATCACATTCCCAAGTGCAACAACTTTACTGTGATGTCTGTCCTTGGACAGGACACGTACCTTAAACTAAGGCACACCATATGACTCAAATGCAGCTATGAACAAGCTAATAAGCATTTTCATTTTAAACTTAAAGAAATTTTGACAGCAAAAAAGAAACAAAATACCTTTTTCTTTAACCACTTCAGTGTCTTCTCTTGGCTGTATTTGTGGAATTTCTGACTGCCAAACTCTGAGAAAAAAAAAAATACTAAGGGAAAGAAAATCATGACTGGTTTGGACTGAATTATCACTACATTTAAATCTTTTAAGTTGCAGATACAGCTTTAAAGTTAATTTGTGGCTTGCATATGTTTGATATCAGGGCAGTAAGTTGCAAAAATATTAGAGATGTGGAAAAATAAACAGACTGAACTGATACGCACAAGTCTGAATAACTTGACAATTCTTTCATTAGGCCCTAATCCAGCACACCACATATTTTATTTCTTCATGTATAATCTTGGGCTGCCTGAATTCACTAAAACTCTTCTCAAGCCCGTGTAGGTTGCCAGACCTTCACTGTCCCATATCACTAGACTGGTCCTTATAACTACACAGTTCACAACACAAAACATTGGTTCCATGAGAGCTTTTTTTTTCCCCCCCTAAATATAGTATCTTAAATGTTTACTTATTGAATTCTACTAGTAAGGGGCCAGGACAGAGAGTTGGTTAGGCAAGACAAACCATCCTCCCTGTCAATAAACCCTTTTCCTATCAGTTCTCCGAGTTCTCCCCTCTCACTTCACAGGGTGACTAAAGCATAAGTTTTACTTCTAGCCTCCTTTTATGTAGTTTAATATAATGCCAAAAGAAAATACAGAATCCAAAATAGTGAAACACACTGCTTATGGGAGGAAGTACATGATTCATTTATGATTTATTGAGCAATGTAAATTAGTTCAATGATGCAAAAATTTCAGAAAGTGTTTCCTCTGTGATACCTAGGCTATCATGAACACTTGCTCTTCACATGTGATCAGGTATCTGGAAATAAGTGAGTTCATGATGCTGAGGCAAAGGAGAGAGAAAATTACAAAGGCTCATGGAAATTTCAGTATAAAAATTCAGTATTCATTCACAGAAAACTACCTTTTGGAAATGGAATGAAATGCCTAATAAGATTTCATAGGAGATTTTAGAGCCCACTGTGTTTCAGTCTTTAACAGGTATTTCAATAAGTTTTAATCTCCTGTATACCATTTCCATAAATACCTACATCTGTTTTGTGTCATTTACTGATCCAGTATCATATTCCAACACTGAGTTTATGGAGTCTCCTTCTCCCTTTGCAAACAACAACATATTATTTATGATTGCTTCAGCATTTCCTTCTTTGGGGTTTATCTTGGCTGTTTCAAATTGCATACAAATAGCTAACTATTATGTGCTCTTTGTGTACGCATGGTAGGGGGTATGGAGAGATTGAGGAAAGCTGTTTGCAAGATAAAATTTAGATCTATCTCAACAGCTCTAGAAGAGTAAAATGCAAAAATTCCTCAGAGCAAAAAGGAATAAAACACTAATATACACTTTGCTTCATGAAGCTGACAAGTTACAGGTAATTAGCTGTGACATTGCTGGCTGCAGCCTTCAGGACTTCGAAGCTTCTATATGGCTCTGATAGAAAACAAGCAGAAAATGCGGGAGACGCTCTGGATACTTGAACCTGCTTCTCAAAGAGCTAATGTGATTTGGGTCCAAGTACAGTGAGTACAATTCATGGATTCCTCTCTTATCTAAGAAAGTTCGAGGAAGGGACATCTTCTGGCCACCATCCCCCAACCATGCTGAAAAGTAATTCTAGTCCAGATTCCCAGGCAGACTCCCCCACAACAGCATGATTCAGAGTGACTCAGTTAGGGAAAGGAAACGTAGAACTGTGAAGCCATTTTCATTAAAACATGTGAAAAATAATTACACTGAACCCTTCAGAGATCACTTTGTTTGAAAATATTTTGTGGGCTTGACAGTTTTGACTATTAAACTCTAGAAACTGACAATATTTGAGACCTCTGAAGAATTAAAGTGAGTTATGAAAGTCACAAACTGCTGACAAAAGGATTCAATATTGGAACGTAGATTTAACATGTGATGCACATTTGATATTGGTGAGAGTTAGCGACTCTGTTTGATAATATGACTATATATTGGAAAGCCTTTTGTTCCCTAATGTGTCTGGTGCCTATAAAACTCGTCTGAGACATCTGGAAAGATCAGGTTTGAGAAATACAGATGGAATATAAGTGGGTCTACAATTAAATAATATGTTCAGCGATCGGGTAATCGCTATGTAGACTTGGAAGTTTCCCTGATGTATTGTTGAGCAAACTGCCTAAAGCACATTTTAACATCCATTTTCTCAGTGTTTTCCATAACTCTGAAACTCATATGGCCCCTTTTTTCCTACCTTCTGGGAATACAAGTTTGGCAATATTACTAAGTTATCCTAATCAGGTAAGTTTTCTTGGCTCTTCATGTTAATCACATCAGACAAGATCACAGTGCAGTTTTTGCCTCGCACAATGAAATAAACTGTAACACTCTAGAACTGGAATTCATAACCCTTTCTTAAACCTTCTCTATCATACTTTCTATACGATGTTTGAATTTATTAGCAAACAACCTGCCTCACCCAGATTACCGAGCTGTAACACCCTTTCCCCAACTACTAAAGCAGGTAACCAGGAATTTAATCCAGCAAAATGAATTTTCAGTGCCCTTCAACACTGAGGCCGGGGAAGGCAGACTTTCTGCTAATTCATTAAGTGTAAACTGTGAGTGCTCTAGGGTAAGAATTTGTTAGACAGCTGTTAAATGCCTTAAGATTAAATTAAGAGTGAAATAATTACATTGTTAGATTCTGCCAAACATATCAGAGCTGCAGAAGACTCAACACAACATATACCCCTTGCCCTAAAGCCCTACTCCTCAATCAAGAAACTCTACAAAGTGGACAACAGGTCTTACAGCTAGAAAAGATTACCTTAGTCATAATATTGGTATTTTTTACAGGCAATAAAAGACATGAGAATATGAAACACATAGAAGGGGACTGAACAGAAAGGTGATCTGTTGCATGACAGGCAAGCAAGTGCCAATGTGTTTGTTGCGTAACAATATACCTGGTGTTCCAAAAAAAGAAAGAAATCCTGAGAACAAGTCCCACTTACTTCCAGTGCAACCCAAACCTGAACAAGAGAAGAAGCAGCAGGTGTATGCAGGTACATGCCTAGGGACATCCAAGAACATCACATACAGCTGGTGTGTGCATGTGTGTACAGCTTTAACGACAAAAGCAATTTTTACCTTACATTTCAAAACAAAAACCAGGAAGTGAACATAACTTCTTTAACAGTTAATACAATTTGGTGGCAAAACGACACAAACTTATAGGTGTACATAGTACATTAATAAAATCACCAATGCAAAAACCGAGCAGTAAAGCATCTTCACTACTGTCCAACAGAATACAGTTTATCAGAAGATGCTCTAATGGATAACAACTGCAAATACAATTTCAGAATGGATACAGAGGTTAGACCAAGATATAAGACCTTGTCTACAGCAAATACTTTTTTTTTTCTTTAAAAATCCTTTTATTTTGCTGTTAAGAAGGTAACACAAATACTGCCCAAAGGCAGCACTGTTGTTTGGAGGAAGTGCCCCTTCAGAAAAATAATCCAGACCTTGTCCTACATTCCCATACAGACTTCTTGGTTTCACAGCCAAGAGGATCTGGCATGACTTTTCACCTTCTCACGTTGGGTGCACAGAAGTTCAGTACCCCTTTTCTCTCACCCCTAGCTCCTTAGCCAGTGCCAGACAAGTTGTAGGGCACAGCAATTGCACAAAAGCTTACTAATAGTTTTTACTGGAAGTATTTACCCCTTCATGGCAAGGCAAAAATGGTTTTGCAGTTCAGATGTATCTGTCTTAAAGCAGTGTTCTCAAAAGTCAGAACTCACCCAAATAAAAAGGTTGCCTGCTCCCAATAAAACCAAATGTAACTAAATGTTTTCTGAAGGCTCTTTTGGAAATTCAGGAGTATCACAACAGCACATAACTTGAACTACCCAAGTCCCAGCAAGACTATAACAACAGTCTTGCTGCCCAGATTTCCTGCTCTCTTGTTAAAGTGATCATTTTCAATGGAAATAGGTCCTGCCCTACAGTTCAAACTGATTTTCTGTGGGAAGCAACTGTCCCACTTTACTGCTTACGCACCATAACATAGTGGAAATGCTTCAACTTGTGTATATAAATCTTTCAGGAAAAACTCACAGCCTCCCCTCCCAATGTTCTATACAGCAATAAAGAGGTCTGATGTTTTACTTCTTAGCAGGGTTTACATTCTTCCATCACCTTTCCTTAGCCACTTCCCAATTATCTGTATATCACCTAAATATTTCTTCTTAGATATATCAACAACAAGGGCAGAGTGCTTTGTGAAAGCACATTCCTAGTATTTCTGGCTTTTAATCTCTGTATCTCAGCTCCCTGGAGCAGCTCCACATGCGTAAGTGTTAGAGAGCTTAGTTGTTTTGCACTTGGTGGTAGAGTCCGTGTTCTCAGACTCCTTTACCTCCTCCTGCAGATCTCCATCTGCGTGTAGGTAAATCTCCATTCACTTTAAGGAAGTCAACAAGCATAAGGAGAATGCTCTTTAAAGGACTGAATACAAAAACTGAGGTCTTGCACATTTTGCAGGCCTGTAAAGCTGCAAAAATTATGTAATGGTCCTTCCTCTTCCCAAGAAAGCACATATTGTCCTCATATAAAATAAAAGCCCCCATACCAAAGGGAAGTCTGGGCAAAGGTTGAGGAACCTACATACAGAAATGATTATTTTGCTATTTTTTTCCATTTAAGTTTTGTCTCTCATACACTTCTGTATCCCAGTCAAGTTTTCTGATTTAAAAAAATCAAGTCTTTCAACTTAAACCCGTAACACTAAAGTATGCAAAGCTAGAAAACTTGGGGTCTGCTTTCTCAGCACATCTTCTCTCTTCTTCAGCTCTTTCCTACTTATTGTTTGAATGCTTTCTGACGAAGGGAGAAGAAAAGCCAAATGGACAATGGCTAACTTCTTCCACACCAGACCATCTTACACTAAATAAAGAATTTAGAGAGATGTAAAACTTTCACCAAAAGGCAAAGAAAGTTCACAACACATACAACAACGTCAAGAAGCCAGCTCTAACCAGTTTATCATTTTTATGACACCTAGCAACAAGACTTCATAAGTATTTTAGAGTTACAGCAGATAATCCGAGATCCACACGTTACTATTCACAATACTGCAATGACAACTTCTAAGCCTAAGCTTCTCTTTTTAAAGTACAGCTTCGTCCAGCACTTTGGGTGTTTGGTAAAGCAAAAAATATTATTTAAATCTATCTTGTAATGAAGTGACACTTACAAATCCAGTCTTTTTTCTCCCCCCTTCCCCTTTTTTTCACCTTTTTCTTCTGTTACATGATGTATGTACTGTGTAACATCTGCACACTTCAGTAGCAACGGGCAGCTAGGGTACTCTGAGTCTAGGACAACTTGATCAAGTGGCTGGAACTTTCCTCGCTGCTGAAAATACATCAAGGGGATTATAAAAGCATTATTATAATGTTAAGACACATATACACACTACATATATACAGAAATATATATGCATGCAATGGCCATATCTTTAAAATAAAGGATTTAAAAAAGATCACATTTTAACTGGTAACACATGACATATTCAGAAACTGATTACAAAGCAAGCCATAAATATTTATCTCAAACCAGTAAATACCTGCAAAATGCTGAACTCTTCAATTACTGCACTGAAAAGACCAAATTTAAAACAACATGGGGAGAAACTAATGTGAAGTACAGCAGGATTTTTTGGAAGATGACATAAGACACAGTAGTTAGTGTGTGCCAATAGTGTTTTAGACCAAAACCTGTTGGATTAAACCCAGTGTCATAACTTCCATACAAATTTTGCTTTTCTTTCCATTAAGATAAATCTCAAAGGAGCAGGGCAGCTTCTGGAACACAGTATTAACCTTTCACCTCTGCAAAGTCAATTCCAGTTTGGCCAGAGTATGTACATAAAGTGATTTTGGCACAACTTAAATAGCCACACACATGACAGAACCATCAAACAAATTTTGCTGTTGCCAAACAATGCATAATCATTCAGCATGGTCTGGCACAACTGGCAGCCTTCCCTTTGGAATGATCCTTTAGCGCATCAGTACAAAGAGTCAGTGAGCTCTCCATCCTCAGAGAGTGCATGGTCTCAGGAGCCAAAGCTGAAGTCATTATACTGGTCAACAGGAAAAAAAAAACACTTGGGTATACTGCTTTCATTATTAATTAATCCTCTTGCTAGACAGTCAGAGGCTTAATAAAAATAACCATCTATTGTTAAATCAGAATAAAACCAAGCAAAAAAAACCAAAAACAACAACAAAAACCAGAAAGGATTTAAAGTTTTTTTTCTCCTGAAAAAGAGAAGACACTGTTACAATGGCAAAAAGAAGGTTATGAGACGCAGAAATAAAGCTGCAATAAACTGTTTCCTATAGATAATTCACCTACACAAACCTGCTTGTGTTCCAAAGCAAGACAGCCACATTTATATTGTGCAGGGGCACAGAGCCTAAGCCAAGAAAGCCTGCTGGACAGGAGATGGGTCTGCTCAGAAGACACTTTAAGCAGCCCTGCATCACACTATGAAAACCAAAGGATGCTGCAAAGGATGATCCTAAGATACCCAGCAAGTACCTTGACACTCATTAGTTCAAGCCAGAAGTGACTATGCTGCATTCAAGCTGGCCTTGCACGAGGTATCTGCAACACAACCCTCAAGAATTCCCATTACCGAAGAATACGCTAACTTAGGCAGGGCAATGTAGGAAAGCATTTGCCCTGATTTAGGACCCAGAACAGCTCTATGCATTTATCTGGTATCATGCCTGGCCTAAAAAATCAGAAAACCTAGAAAACAAGGTATGGAGAAAGTAAAGGACAGTACAGGACTCTTCCCATGCACAGAAACAGCAGCAGGAGTTGTCCTTTACTCAGCCTAGCTCAACACTTTACTACATAGACAAAGAAGATTTACTGTTTCCCTAATTTAAGTTTGGTATAAAGCTTTCAAAGGGATGCTGAATTCAAACAGAGCACAGTGCCTAGAGAATGAGCTAACCTATTCCTTGTGAAATGAATGCTGCAGGGGGGTTGGGCTAGATGACCTCTAAAGGTGCCTTCCAACCCAAAGCATTCTATGATTCTATGACTCTATGCAATGACTTCTGACGGGCAACCCTGAAGCAGGAACAGAGCACAGAAATACAGAACACATTTGCACATCCTATAACACAAATAACTTCAAAGAATTGCAGAACAACAGGTTACTATTACAAATGTGAAGTAGGACTTTATTTCTACATCATACACAAATTGTTGTCCTGAAATCTCCACTAGCAATCCAAAACAGAAAATAGTAACCTTCTAGGCATAGTAACCTTCTAGGCAATAGTAACCTTCTAGTAATCTTCCAGGCAATGCTCTTAAAGCAAAAAATCTTAGGATGCATAAAGTGAAATTATTGCCTCCATGAAACAAAAAAACAAGGATCAACATTTACATTTTATTTTATGCCTTTTTTTCCGCAGGCAGATTTTAAACAATAAATCAATAACTTTGCCTTTTAATAAACTTCAGAAATTTAACTGAAGTTTTGCCACAGCACGATAAATCAAGCCATTTATTAATTATCCAATTTTCGGATACTTGATCATCCCGCTGATGTATCATCTATGATATAGCATCTCTACAAATACTACTTCTAAAGAGGCAATGTTTCCTTTCAAGTTCAAACTGCCACAGAAATGTTCCTTCTTCCTTACCCATAGCATCCAAATTCTTCCTTTTTCCCTTCTTTCCCAAAATGACTCATCTACTGATGCCTCAGAAAGGGCACTAGTTTGTTTTACTCGGATGACCTCCCATCATTTTAGATTCAATAGTTCTGCGATGGGTTCCCACAAAAGGACAAAAGAGATTCTCTGCTTCCCTTAAAAATGAGGTGATTAGAGTTTGTTAAGATTGCAAGCTGACTCCTGGAATATAGTTTACTGACCAAAAAACTTGGTGCAAACAAAAATACTTCTAGGGTGGATATCTCTGCTTTAAATGTAAATTAAAATTTCATTATTATAGAAGCCCCTCTTTGTAAGGTTAACATAACTTCTGCAGAAAATGAAGTCAGAAATAACATTTTCTCCTGAGAATTCCAGTGAAAAAATAAAGCAGGCTTACCTCCTTGTCTGCCTTTATGAGGTAGTAAAGTATGAGAAATAAGGGGTCCATTGGTGTAACAAACAGCAGGCGTCCATCTAAGTGACAGATATGTAAAAGTAAGCTTAGTACCAAGAGGCATAATGTATTGACCTGTTTTTTTTAGTATGCTTTTCAGGAGTGCGGGCAAGAAAAGGAGAATGTTTTTTTTTCAGTAAGTATCCCAATATTTTAATAAAATGGGCAGGAAAATACCATTTGTGATTTTATACTGAAAACACAGAGAGAACTCTATTCTCAACCCTGCCAAACTAAAGCACAAGCTCCACTGCAGGTCTGATGGCTTCAAGCACGCTTAGTTTTGCCTTTTTCTGGATGGTATTAAAACCAGCACAATTGAAGCTGCCCTTTATTGGCAGATTTGGGTGTAACACATACTTGTTCTGGGGAACCAGATATATCCAGCATACTCCGCCTCAGACACCGGACAAGCCAACACTATGCTGGCAGAAGAGGTAGGCAGGGCAAGAAAGAATTTCAAGAGCTAGGTATGAGAGCTGCCTCTCATCTGTAAGGGGAGAATCTGCATGTAGTCTCCCTAACAGAATGAAATAAACTTAAGTAGACCAGAAAATATGGCTCAGTATGTTGCATTCAAAGTTACACAGAAAGGAAGAACTTCGTCTCCCATTGAAACAGATACCTCTGCCCATCTGGAGCTCATTCCAGGACAATGGCTTAGTCAGGCTTTTTGTATAATTGTAGATAATTGGAAACAATGTAACATCAAGGAAATTCACTAATGAGACCAAATAAGTGATGACAATTTGACATTAATTAACAAACCAAAAGCAAATAAATGTAGGACTATTTGTAAGTCTACTTACAAACATGAAAGCTTTGATAACAAAACTGGAAGGAGAAAAAACACTAACCACTTTCCCAAAGCTTCCATTTAAATGCTTTCCACTGTATCTCCAGGAAGAGGTATTTTTATTTGTTCTAAAGAGTTCAGACTTGCTATAGGTGTATAAAGACATCTGGCCTCCTCTGCAGATAACAAAATAATTCACTTTAACTACAAACGTACAGCTTTTTTTGTGTTGCTGTTCCCCTGATCGTTTCAGAGATGCAGCAGCCCTAATATTCAGGAACAATTTTTCCCCCTGGTATCTTTTAAAGAAAACTGAGGCGATGATTCCTTAAGGCAACTGTTTCCCAAGGGCCAATACAGAGGTCAGAAAGGGAGGGGGAGAATACAATGTGGACATAATCGGGAGCAGGGAGCAGACCCAGTCTTTTGGCTCACCCCCAGATGGAGCAAGGAAAAGCTCACAGACATACTGCTTGCATTGCTACATGCACCTGCAGAGGATGTTTAAAAGTTAACACACGCTTTGGGATATTACCGTTAAAGAAGGCATATGTCTGGTGGGGTTGCTTTTATTTATTACTATAAATGGCCTTTTTTTCTAGTTAAAAAAGAATAAAATAAATATACCTTCATCTCCTGAATGAATACTTATAGCTTGGTCTATGGATGTGTTGGCAGAGAAATGCTACTCCCATTACATCCTTGCTGATAAAGCATTGTTAAAGCTGTCGCAAACACTTACATAAGTTTCCTCCTCATTTTCAGAAAGGTGAGCTAGGATCAGATAATGACTGCGATGGTATAGACAAGCTCACTTCAGACAAAACACTGAAATGGCACCTTCAGACTGTACACCTATCCAGAGATCCCAGCACTCACACAGGGGACTACAGAGGTAATCAAAAGAAAGCAAGACCATACATTCCAACGCCTGGAGCTCAAATATGCAGCTCTGCTTAGTTGGCTAAGGCCTTCCAGCTCTTTTTCCCTCCCGCAGGATAACACATATTTCACTTACACTGAGGACTTGCTGGTCTGATTGACAAGGCAAGCTAAGTATTTTATGGCACTTCAGTTTAAATACAATTGAATGACTTCCCCCCCTCCCCTTTCTTAAAGACAAATGAACAGCTGTCTAATTGAGGCTGCCAAAGGCAGCCTTTTAAAGAGAGACCACAAAGCCCCCAGCCCTGGTTAAATCCAGATGGCAAATGAGTGTGTCAGAAGGTGGGGATGTGATGCAGCATGCCCCAAACAACTAGGAAAAACACCTGTAAATTTACTAGAAGAGAGAGCGAAGGTCTGTGTATGAACATTAGTTACAGCTTGGGGAAGGATATATTATATTACTCACCTTGTTGGACAGTCTGACCTATAAACCAGGAACGATATTCCTCATGAAACGCTTTTACTTCAAACAGCTGCTGTGCACCACTATTGAATAAGTAAAGGGTTGCTTCCCCTGTTGAAAAGAAATCTGGTTTGTGTTTGTAAGCTTTCACAAAAATCAAAAGAATACCCAATACGTCTGAAGAATGTGCCTTATATACATACAGACGCACAAACATACACACATTCTACATAAACTCACTACAAAGAAAGCTCAAAGAAAACTATTATATACAGATGTTCATTTACCAGCTCTATAAACCAAACTGAATTTGAATCAATAAATAAGACTTGTGAATAGTTCATCTTACAACACAAAGCCTTTGATCCAAATCCAAGTCACTCAAGAAATCAGCTTTTCTTCGTACTGAAGGGGGAAGGTGGAAAAAAAGAAAATTCCCTTTCCTTCCATCATGTTTGTCTCCAAGATATCAGACTCCAGGTTAGGGGAACAGAAGACTCAAACCTTCAAGTCACAATTTGCAATAATCGTTTTTTGCGTGTATCAAAATGGATTGTCGATGACTCGGTACAGGTAGACAAATAAGGTGAACAAGGAAGCTAAAAGAAGTTGCTTTGAAGTGCCCATCAGAATCTTGATAATTTGGAAAGGAAAAGCAAAGCTTTATTTCAGGCCACCCCATGGCAGTTCTGCCGTTTCAGATCAGTTCTGGGTTATAGTGAAGGGCTGATGAGCATGCTGCAAACAGGATTGGCAATTTCCATATCTAAAACAGGAAGTTGCTGGAACTACAGAAGGGGCCACTGAAATTTGGTCAGCTGACTCTGTTAGCTGGACTGGTCCTGTCTTGGTATAAATCCACCTTCAAGAGACAAGAGCAACTACAACATGGCAGTCGTGCTCAAAACACATAAAGTGCAAAGCTGCACTGACTTGCAGATTATGGGCTGGCTCAAAAAAGTCTCAGTGTAAGCCCCTGCAAGCTGATGTCAGCACTGCTGTTCTCAGCCTGCAGAGATTCCTAGGTGCAGAGGGAGGTCAGCTAAAACGGGCAGACATATCTCTTCCCCAAAATGACTGACAATGCATTTTTCCCCCTTTATTCAGAAGGCTGACCAGATGTTTAACCTCACCTAAGGATATAGTTTCAGTTCTCTGATGATTTTTCTTTTGGGAAGAGAGGAGTGAAGAGGAGACATAAAGGGGAGCAGAGGTTTCACTCATTACCATGTGTTTCTCAGCAAGGGCCTACACCACAGCTGATCAGTGACAGACGTCAAACCACTCGCAGAAGTGCTCACTGAACAACTTCAGACTCCTACCAGTGAGTATGCTAGCCAAATGCAGTAGTGAGCTACAAAATCTTTGAAAAGGTACCATTCCTATTGCCTAACTCCAGCTCCTTAATTTATCTGCTTATGTTAAAAGGACAGTCACCAATGGTTCCCAACAGTGTCATTAGACAGAAATTCTAGGGAATGGAGAGAGAACCTAGGCAGCTTTGCTCACAACTTTACCACTTCAATTAGTTACTTAAGTCTTGTGGTATGGTTATTTCCCTTCTTTCAGTTCAGCACTCTGAAAAATGCTTCTTGTGGTACTTCTGAATTGCAGGCTGAACTCTAGTTTATAGTCTTTGTACGGGATAGAAATTTTGTCCTTTTTACTTGCCTATAAAAGGACCATGCATACTTTTATTTAATAAAGCGGTTAGCGTGAATTCTATAGTGTGCTGAGTCCTTCAGTGCATATTTATACAATATCTGGCATCAACAATTCATCTGTTAGACCCAAACATCAGGAAAATACATTAATAGAGTGTTCTCAGTCCTTCCATTTTCAGAACCTATACTTATAATACGCTACATAACTGAAAGTTTATGCAGGTCTATAAATAAGCTCCTGTAAATTCTAAAAGAACACACCCAGGTAATCATTGTACTTCAGGTTTTCCCCAGAAACCTTTCCCAAGATCTCTGATTCTGCAAGGTAAACAGATCTCTTCTTGCACAGAGAAAAACAAATTAATATCTATGCTTTTAAAAACATAACAAATTAGAAAGCCAATATAATACAGCAGGTGGAAAATATTCGTGGCTATATCCCACTGTAAATCTGAGCAACCAAAAAACAGGTATCACGATGAATAAGTGATTTCACATTCTGTAGCTATTGTTTTTAACTTTTTTCCACTTTCAAGAACAAGTAGCAGTTGCTATACTGTGACATCAAAATGTACCTGAAGATTTTAGTTATAAATATCTATAAATACGAGCAATGAATTTCAAAACAAATCATACAACTTCAATCTACAGAAAACAAACGAGCTTAAGAAAAGAAAAAAAACAGCATGAAACTTGTTTTCCGAACAAAATATGTTAACCCGAACATAGGCTTACTGCAAGTTTCTGCTGCAGTATCTCATACTCCAGTTATTACATTACTCGTATAATAATAACAAATCCTTGACAAAAAGAACAACCTGACAAGAAGAAAGTAACTGTGGGATGGCGGTGTCGTATCACCTCCATTTGCTGGTCTTTTCAACATATTTTGAATTCGAAGTGCCTCAACATCCATTAATGAAGAAAGAGACACCATCACTTGGACCAGGGAAAGAAAAAAATAACATTTAAAAATGAAAAGACTCAAAAAGCTTGATAAGTATAACTGAATCACTTCTAACTCTATTTATTTTATAGTATAAGATAAATGCTATGAAGCCTAAATTTGCATTAAAAAAAAGCCAAGGCTCAACACCCAACACTGTAAGCTCCCCAAAACTAATGCACTTAAAACCAGAAATTAAATTATACCTCTTTTCTCTGCTGCCAATATTCCTGATGAATAAACCGTTCAATCAATTAAAATTGTAAAAGAAACCCTAAATGTTTGCACAGCATTAACTACTCTGGCATCACCAGCAGTATCTTTGGCATGTAAGACTTACACTATCATCATTATTTCAGCTTGCAAAATATTAATCTTTTGGTGGTGCAGGGAATCACTCAGAACATTAACAGGCTCATGTCACAATTTCAAAACTTGCCTGTGCTTGGATTGCGCAGTTTTGTAAACAAAGGTTCGCTGTCAGCTGTCTTAGGGGGGTCAGTAGCAGCCTCTGTAGGGGGAGAGGGAAAAGTTACAAACTTGTAAATTGGGAACTATTTTGTGTTCCGCCATGCTTATCCAAGACATTCAGAATTAATTGGATTGACGCTTTTTGAAAACTCACATATTTCCTGCCTAAAAGTTATATGTCTCAGCTCAAATTCATCCTACCTGATCAAGGCACCTAAATTATGATTCCACAGTTCCTGGCACTCTCTGTCTGCCACAGGAAAGATAGACCTATGGATGACTTGTTTTGAAAACCACTTCCCCCTAGAGAGCCTCAGGCAAGAAAGCTCCTAAGTTTGACATCTCAGTTAAGTGAGATGAACTGGTGTGTTGCCCTTATTAGTCACAAAGACAATGAGAATGCTTTGGTAAGTTAGACCAACCACAGTGTGGAAATTAAAAAGTTAAAAGTGCAAAAGGTAAAATATTTGTAGGAAGAAACAGAAACAGTGGTCCTCTAAAGCTTCTAGGAATTCAGCTTATGCAGGAATAGGAGGCAGGAATTGTCTGAGTGGTTATTATTACTTCTGTGAAAAATATGCACACTTGTTTATCTGTTACGTATAATCTTGAAAAATAAAGAGTGTATTTAACTGCTCCACAAAAAAGAGAAGCTGAGAGAATATGACACCTCTGGCGTAAGCATCTGACAGTTGTTGTCATTTCTGTGTCTTTAAACAAAAAAAGACAAAAAGCAGAGCCACAAAAGTACGATTTCTCTGTGAAATTAAAAAAAAAAATTAGAAAGGAAACAGCTCCCACAAGGATGCTGATTCAAGTATGAAAAAACACCTGTAAGGATCCCCAGTTAATTACATTCTAGCCAAGCTCTCTTTGTAGGGAAAGTCTAACTTATATTTATGAAAACAACTTCCCACATCTGAGTGAAGAGCAACATGACAGCATTATCTTTCTTTGCTTGCACACTGCCAGTTCTGTCCCATTTCCTTTCATATAGGCATTCTTCAACGCAGGGAAAATTACTAAAGCATTTCCCATACATAACCAGTATCCAGACCCCAGAGAATGGGCTGACAGGGATCAGCCTGATGCTTGCATTATGGTGCCGCTGAGGAAAGCACAGAGCAGCAGAGGCAGGTTGCACAGCTCCTTACAAGGGAGGCTGCTGGAAGGAACAGCAGTGCCACATCGCCCTTCCCCTTTTAGTAGCATCCAGGAGGCTTGTGGAGAGGGAGATAGCACAGTTCTCTTCTGTGGAAAACAGGGAAGTAGGAACCTCAAGTACAATCAAAAATAGCTGTCCTCGACTCTGGCTGAGAGCCTATCCGCAACACACCTGGAAAGAACTGGTAGATTTCTCACAGGCTGATCACTGGCACCTCAGTGGCAAAAAAAGCCCCAAATAACCCTCTCATCTTTCACATCCACTCCTGGTTATTCAGCTGTGTCACAAACAGAAACTGCTGAGATAAATACATAAGCAGGGCTTAAAAAACAAGTGCATTTTGTGATAGTGTTGGAGGATAAAAGTTCTCAGACTGGTTCGCAGAATTTAGTCATCTTCTTCCCCTGAATTTTTAGCCAAGTGTGGCCTGAAAAAGTGCTTTAAAAAGTTTTAAAATAAGTTGAGGGTTTTTAATGGAAAAAGTCCGTATTTGCTAACCAGACTTGCTTCGTATGCTGATACATAAACACACATGGTTGTCAAGCTACATTTGCCCTGGCAAAGGCAAACTTCAAATTTCTAGAGCTGTGTATATTTCAATTCTTGACCACAGTTTAACATTAGTGTACTTTTTGTTACTTTTTAAAACACTGCAGTGATTAATGACAGTGAAAGAAACACACTGCATGTGTTTACTTTGATGTGTTTCACATGAACAGGTTAAAATATACACACTAACTGTGAGTTTCAAAATTTAAAACAAAAAGCAAAACAAAAAAAACCCCAGAGGAGCTTTTAGCGCTCACTTGCTCTGCTTTCTTCACACATAGATTTATGAACACTGAGAATGAGCCCACCTGAGCCCCACGTTGCATCTTGTATAACATGAACAATTAAGCAGACAACCCTTCCTAAAGTAGCTGTTCATAATGAAGTTCACACCTTTATTTAGTAGTATTTATTTTACCTTCTAGTAACACACCGAATTTACCCATCCCCGCTAAGCCTGGAAGATACCTGCACATAGGCAGCACTCAGTGCACCAAACCTAACGGATACAGTGTCCCACCTCTTCCTCATGAACCTTCTGCCTTCCCAACCCAGACCACCACCCTCCATCACTAAGGCCTGCCTCGTGCCACCCCAAGCTCAGCACCCTCTCCTCTGCCCCCCTTTATACGCAGCCTGGCCCTGCAGCTGCCTCGGCTCAGTCAGTGGCCCCTCCCCATGCAAAGAGAAGCACAGCTCTGCCCATTCAGTTCTTTGGTCCCCCCCAAGCGCCGTGGGGTTCATCACTGCACAGGGTTGCAGCCTTCAGTGTCAGTATCTCGTGCTGATGGGATCAGAGTATATGTCACATGCTCCACACAGCTGCCACAGAAGATGGCTTACCAGAAGGGACACGCACATGTGCACACACAAAAGAAGAAGGGAAGGAGTGCACAAAGGCAAAAGTGGTTTCTTTGAGTTTCTTTTACCTTCAGTTTCCTCAAAATGTAGGCAATACCCCACTCCATTTCCAGGGGTAGCAAAAGTATATTTTTGTTGCAGATTGGCTCTACTAGATGTCAAGTTGGCAGATAAAAAGAGGCAATCGGGAGAATGCCTGCCTGGAAAACTGGATGTAATATTATTGTGGCCTGAAGGGTGAAGAGGCACTATTTATCTGAATTTAAACACTTCATGACTAGGAAAATGCTGAGCAAGCGATTTTTGCAGTTAGGTGTCCAAATCCAGCTTCTGTGTGTTCTGGCTCTTAGCCAGGAAAGGTAACTGGATTTCTTTAATGTCATTACATTTATCAGTCCTTGTATTTGGGCAAGGATCTCTTACAGCTAAACAAACAAAGACTTCTTAAAAAGAAGTACTGTAGCAATTTTCTAGGAAAACTAAGAGTTAAATTAGGTTACTTTTTTTTTCTTTTAGTTTTAAGATTCACATCCAGGTAAGAAATAACCTCACAGAAAATAAGCAGACAAAAAGGACATTACAGGAAGATCTTTTTTGTTAAATCCTGAAAGAAAATACCAGATGAGTGCCACTGTGCTCAGTACCAGAGTTTCCATAGCTCAGCCCTGTGAAACTTGTTCATCTACAAGAATAACAAGTGAGAGAGGTAAGACCTTTCTGACTATTATACTCTCTACCAACTGTCTTGCAGCTGTAAGCTGCAGATAACACACAGTCAGTACAGTTCAGCTTACTAACAGATGTGCCAGTACAGCATGCTACTCTCCTAGAATAACATTAACTAGAAGGATACAGAAAACCGATACAAGGGTACAGAGTGGCTCAATTAATCCTGTCCCAAGGAAGTATCTCAGTTAGCAAGCCACTCTCTAAATTGCCTGAGAAGACAGATGACAGGCACTTTCAGGAGGTGGCTGAACCCACCTAAAGCCTAAACCCACCTGTATCATCCCCTGTAAGTAATGCCTCTGTGTCCATCAAACTTACACACACCTTCAGCAACACAGAGTAAATCCGGATGCGGTACCGCTACAGCTGTACCAGAGGAGGGAGTTCTGAGGTAAGCACAATGCAGGACAATAAAATGCCAACGCTGTGCTGATGTCTACTTTGCTTAAGTTATAGTCTACTGTTCTTTCACTACTAACCAAATCACACAGTGTATCTAAAAATGTGTGTGATATATCCATCAGTTGTAGTGGAGTCTACAGATGGAACCTCAGAATCCTGCAGCTGAGTGACAGAGACTATAAAAGCTTAAATGAGGCTTTCCACTACAGAAAAGGAGAAAAGCCTATCATATTTCATGGAGGTCAGACATACAACAAGGTAAATTCTAAAAAATATATAAACAGAACAAAGTGAAAATGAACCAGCTGTCAAACGATTTCTAGCAATAATTTCTTCCACAATGGACAGATAGGAGGCACTAAAGAATCTGGCCATTAAAAAAAAAAGTGTTAGCTAGTACAGCAACATGAATAAATTGGAAAAGAACATAAAACTCCCACTAAGATCTATGAAACTGTTATGGATGATGCAAGGTCGATTCAATTTTTTTTTTTATTAAAAAAATGCTTATAGAATACTATATATAACAGACTAATATCAAGTTATATGGAACTCCCATGCAAAAAGCTGCCAGCCAAGCAAGCAAAAAGGCTGTAAATATCTGTCAATTGCGTAAGAGGAAAAAACCCTCTGAGAGTACAAATTTCCCTACCACCATCACCCTGCAGGATTATTTAAAAGTCTGGAAATATAAAGTTAAGATTTCATTTAAAAACAGATATTAAACCATACGTCATCTACACAAGTCTTTTCCATTCCCTTCTTAACTTCTAACTATGCAACGAAAGGTGTGTCAGATGGAGACATTATGATGGAGCCCATTAAATGGACATTTTATGGAAGACTTTAAACTATGTAGCCTAAGGGTACAGATACATTAGCTCTAATAATCATTTTAGTTATGTTCTTTGAATCAGTCAGCCCTGAAGTAAACGGTTTTAATTCAGTGCCTGTGTGCTCTGCCCTGCAGCATGCCCTCAAAAAGGCCCACTGAATATTAATTAAGTCCAGTACTTTGTATCACCCAAACTTCTGACAATTTTTATATGTTACAAGGTAATTAAGTATTAGCATAATAAATGAATTCAGGAATGCACAGACTGAGGAAACAGTTTCATGAATGGCTTCAAATGACCAAAGATCATAGGCCACTGAAAAGCGCAGTCCTGAAGTTTCTACCTCTGCTCCCTCCCTGCTGCACATGTCTGCTGCTTTCTTTCCATCAAAACTAGCAATCTTGTGGCCACACAGCAAGTCGTTTCAGTTCACTGATCCAGCTGAGAAATAACCAGTCACAAAAACGAAGTATTAATTTTCACCCAGATTAGTAAACTATTCTCACTCACCATATGGTTACACGATCACCAGAACAAAGGGACAGAACCCCATGGCAAGAACAGATGGCATAGAATATAACCTACACTACATGTGACCCTGGGGTCTTTGACCAGTGTACACTAATCAGAAAACTAGATTGTATGTGACTTTACAGAGGTGGGAAAGCAAGAGATGGGCCACAAGACTACACTGTTGCTTCCTTGGCTCACAATATTCTCAGGGGAGTACTAAACGGCACACAACTTGATTTACCTCTGGCAAACAGCCTCTTCTGCAGGTGCTAACATACAAGGTATGGCTTTCCACTTGCACACACTTGATTTTTGGAAATTTCTTCTTAGTTGTTACTCATCTATGTTAACTTCATGTTTCCTCACCACCTTACCCTTTCCTTGACCATACGTAGCGCTAGCTTCAGTGAGGGGACTTTTGCCATGCCTGTTGTAAAAGACAGAATGATTATCATTTTGTTAATAACAGCATTTATTGTTTGGTGCCCTAAGGAAATAACGTGTAATGCGACACAATGTACACTCCTTAAAGTCTTTCTGTCTCCCACCTCACCTGAAAATACTATGATAAAACACAGTGGTATCTAAAAATGGCACTGTTTTCTATCTTGAGCAACACTTCACATGGAAATGCTGCTAGATGGTTTGAGTGGTCTTTTGCTCCAGTACATAGCTATGCAATACCGCTAAATACTAAGACTTCTGCCTGAGAGCATCTTTTGGCTTCCCCTTACGCTGGCACAGTTCACTTCTTAGGCCAAAAAAAACATGTTCGTGGACTCACTGGCAGCAACAGACAGTACTAATTCATCCTTTACCGAAATCGAGATGCTAGGCAGATCATGCAGGGGTTTCAGCTGAATGAATGAGAGATCAATCTTGAGAAGTTCAAGAACAGGTTATCACTTGAAAGGATAAAAACTTCAGAGTTCCCTTCTTAATATTTATAGGGTCAACACTGGTGCAGCTGTATTACTGGCTGAATCAGCCCTATTCCCATGTGCACAGAGGCCTAAGTTGGCATAAGTTGGTCTCTTCCAAGCCAGATGGCAGAAAGCAGAAGTAGGAGATGGTGTTACACATTAAAACATCTCTTTTCAGTTATTTTATTTGCTGTGCTTCCTTCTGGCTCCTTAGCTTGCCAGTTATATCTGCTTTATACACAGCTGAGCTCAGTATGCCTTTTAAGAGATGACATATAATAAATGGTGCAAATTACCTGCAGGCAAAAGGCTTTGTCCAGGACATACAAATGCCAATTTAGGGGGAGGTTAAGTAAAATATGCCCACAGAGTACTAAATTACAAAATAAGCATATTTGCATTCAACTTATTAAAAAGGTATATAAATATGTACATATATTTTATATAATATTTCAAATGTTTTAAGTCCGCTGTTAAAAAACATGCATATTTGTTTTTTGTAAACACTATTTCCAAGTTCTTTATCTAAATTATTCAGCAGGTATAATGTTCAAGTATCCTGCTCAATTTTTACATACATTACAACTTGCAAATCAAGCTCCCTAACAGCCCAGCAGTGTGGTCTATTTTGTAGCAGATAAATTGAACTGTTCTTTAAATGCTAAATAAAAGTATGCATCAAAGCGTTAAGTGAAAGGTGCGAGAATGGAAAAAAAGTAATATAAAACCTGCCTACTTCAGATTTTAAAGCAAACTACTTTTGTGTATTAAGTATTCCACAGCTGCTTTTGCTATGACATCTCCTCTCAATATGAACCAAAATTTTCAAGTCAAATGTTTCCTCTGTTGTTGCACAGAGACCAAAGTTCCTTAGTCTCATCTGAAAGAACGAAGGATTAATTTATGTGTGCTGATGCCCTACGGTTTGGCATCACAGTCCATTTATTTCTGCCTCCATCTGACTTTTTGGCATATATGAGATCTGTTCAAACAACTTGCCAAGTCTAATGTGAAACTGCTCCTTTTCTTTTTAAATAAGTAATTCCTAAAAATAATAGGATTGTTAAATTTCACTCGCCCCTTGCAGTCCTTTCAGTGCTATTGATATGGCAGTTCTCATAAAACAATAAAAAAGCTAATCAATTTACTGCTTAAAAAAACAGTAGACTGAAAAAATGTAGTCAACTAAACTTGTCTAGTTCAGAAAAACAAGGGTTGAAAGTAATTTTCAGCTTGCAACTAACCCCTATTTCTTTTCCTAATACAGACACACACAGAACAAATTAAATACAGCAGTCTTAACTTTAGGTGGAGTGGAACACCAGACTTCGTAAACTGCCTTTAATTCCTGACCTCTTTGCTAAAACCAGTGAAGGACATAAATAGCTCCAGTTCTGACATAACACCTATCCCTGAGAAAGTGTACTGAAAAAAAGTCTGCCCTTCACACCCATCCTGTTAAGCAGCTAGTGTGATTTTGGTTGCTATTGGTAAGACCAGTTTGAAGCCATTAAGTAAGAACATTTATTGTTATACATAGCCCAGATCAGATCTATGTCACACATAGTGACTTCATCTCAGTACCTGAGGGTTTTCTAGAGCCCTGCCCTTAGAACCCTACAGTTAGATGAGGGTCTCACTATTATTTCTCAGTCTAGAAAATAATTTCTAGTTCTTATGATTTTCAGAGAAAATATTAAAAATGGTAGTTCCATGGGCCCAACTCACAAAGTAGAAATTTCCTACATGCACATTAAAAAAAAATAAATCATTGGTTCAGGTAGTAGGATTTAAAAAAATTTACATGAATACTCAGTAAAGGGACAGAATCTCCTCTACTAAAGCACATCATTAGCAACTTTCTAGCTGTGAGATGCTCAGGTTTTAATCCCCAGGAACTACTTCTTTTCCCTTGTACCTGTTCAGTAGCTAGACCAATACAACCAGAAGCCTGTACAGCTCTACACTCTCAAGTGTAAAAGAGGGGCTCGAATACATGGGTACTACGATATCCCAGATTATCCAACTACTACAAGAAATACAGAATAGCATAATATGGAAACTCGGCCACCCATCAGTGAAGTCCATGTGGGTCCTTCAGGGCTTATTAGCACTTTGGTGTCTCTGTACCGTGATTCCTCCAGAACACCAGATTCGGGAGGTCTTCTTAACCATCGACGTCAACTACGCCGCAGAAAGCAAGTTCAGATCCAGACTTCCAGCCAACCTAATAAAATCCCCTGGAACGTGGAACACAGCACAGAAACACCCAAGTGGGTCTACACAGAGCCAGCTTGGGTCCACCAGGACTTATTAGTTCAGACACTGTCTGAAAGCAGCTGCACTGCAAAGCTGGTTCTGGAAATAGCAGAGATGTGTTAACATGGCACAGCACTTGAACTAATAAACTGTTAGTGCCGAGCTGAGCCTGCTCTAGGCCAAATCCAGTGCCTGTATATCCACAGCACAGTTAATCTGCAACTGGATAAACTGCCCAAAGACTTGACTCTATTTCAAGCCCTGCATGCACAGCTCTGCTCCTATTCACATGCCCAAGTTTTCTGTCCTCATCACCTCCCTCCATACGACCAATCCCTCCATCTACCCTCTTCCTGTTTATTCATCATCTCCTCTCTTGACTATCCACATCCATTTCTCAGCCTTCCTCTAAATGTCCACATAAGGCTACACAATGTACACCAGTGGCTTCCAGCCTTTCAGGAGTGATTAACATGGTTACCACACTCTCCTCATCCTATCTTCTCCTCCAGACCAGCACTTCCCAACCCCTCTCCCTCTGACTTCTGGCTTACCCCTTTGTCCTGCCCTTGGTGTTTCAATCCCTAACATAGCAACCACTATGCTTATCAAAACAAACAAAAAGATGATTGTATTGGCATATCAAATCATCCTGCCTCCATGGAAAAAAATTCGTATCAGCAGAAACATCATTATAAGAGCTCTCACCAGGACAAAGGCAGGCTACCACTTCCAAAGGTAAAACTTGCTACCTCACCTAGAAGTCCCTTACCAGCCAGCCTGGATATGACTGTCTGAGGCTCTCCTTTCCCCTTCCTACTCTGACTTCCCTTGTATGACTCTCCCGCGCCAAACAACCTGAGTGTCCTGGTATGGCAAAGGGCTGGTGAGAGCAAAGACTGTCATCGGGCTGCTAATGAGACCAGTGAACGAGGAAAGAATGCCATAGGAAAGAATAAGCGTAAACAAAGACTAATTGAAATGAAGCACAGGGTGACTGGCCTGATGCCTGAACATCAACTCTGCCTCTCAGCTCAGGCAACTCTGCTCCCCCTTCCCACCTTCACCTACCTCTATAATCCATGCAAAGTATCTGCTGAGCTGCATGGTTTGTAGCTCTGTCCTATCATGTGTAGGCCTGAGATGCACACTTAACAATCAAAGTCTTACAGTACCGGAAACATAATGATAGAGTTAACCACTTGCAACCGAAAGTGACAGAGTCTGGCCCTCTAGAACACTTCAAAAGGGCTGGGAAAACACACATGATTAGTAAAACAACCACTCCAGCTGCATTACTCCTCTAGCCATAATCATGACTTCAACAAAGAATATGGGCAGTTCTACCTGACAGAGTAGACTCCTTGTTTCTGGGCTGTTTCCAGAACCCTGACTTCAATATAAAAATTAAGAAATGGAAATTAGTAACAATTTCATAACCTTCAACACTAAAGCGGACAAGCATACTCTGCTTACCTTCTATGGCAATTAGAAAATGAAATCTGCCTGCTTTTTAGCTGCTGTGCTCCAGATATCAACTCGATGTTGTCCATTGCTAAAGTCAAAATAAGAAAGAATCTCGCCTTTCTCTTACACGTGTTTTGTACACAGTTAAGTGCTTCTACATGTCACATAAGCAGCAAAACCACGGTGAAAAACTGGTGCAAAATCAGACAGATTCTCAGAACAACATAATAGCTAAGGAATCAGAGCAACACAAGCATCATCACTCAGAACCCCAGCCATATCTTTTCCTTGTTCTAGGAAACTACTCTGAAACTCTAACAGTTTGAATGATTGAAAAACACTGATACATAAAAAAGCAAGTTTCAGTTCTCCTTGTTTTATTTCTATACTTCTGACAGACCTCATTCTTTTTTAGACTAAGATATCTAGCCTCTTTGCAGAACTAGTCACCGTCTTCATCCACACAGGAACTTTTAAGATGTCACAATCAAAGCAAGATGAATGACACATATCCAAGTGGAGATGCTACTAGGTTGTGTAAGATGGTATACATTATCAACATTACAACCTGTTCTAGGAGGCAGAGTACCCAGGTGAGAAGTTCAAACTAACTTTAGCACTCAAACTGGCACCTCAGAAAGTGCCTTTATTACAATAAAAGTTCTGGACCTTCTTGCATAGCATTCAAACACACCCTGCTCCTTCCTTCCACTATGCACAGGGTAATGGCCACAGATACAAGAAGATAAATAGGCTATTTACACCTAGAAGGTATTAGTAGACTTCTTAACAAATAAACTCACATCCAGAACCAGATCCTGCAATTATTTACACCAGTCATTTTTATGCATGTATGTAGCACAATGCCATGTGGGTATTACAAAGATATGGACTGCCATACAAATAGAATCTTACATGGTCAATGTATTTTTTGTTACAAATCCATCTTCATTCCTAAAAGTTATCACATCTTCCTACTACAAATTCTACTAAATGGCCAATGAAGAACTTCACTCAACAAAAATGTTAGTTAAGAAATGCAAAACTTTGAAAAGTGACAGATGTTAACTTTTAAAAATCTCTTTTTGGAATAAAATGTTAAAACCAAACTAAAATCATTAAATCTATCTAATTTCATCAGTCCTATTCATATGATTGGCAAGTCTCATCAGCCACGGAGTTCCGAAATTATCAGCCACAGACTTTTTTCAAAATCACTGTGTACTTTGAGGTTATATTAAGGCTTAATAAACCTTCTTAAAGGTCTGGAGTACTATATAAATTTTGTCAGAGCTGTGCTGGTATAATTGGTAATACAAACTGTCTGGCTTCATGAAAGTTACAAGCTCTGGCTCCAATCCTGCAACCACTTACTGAAGAATTTCACTTACTGCACAGAACTGACTACTCTTGCATAAGTTAAGCATATTTGTAAATATTTGCACAGTATGGACATCTGTTGGCATAGCCAGTCATCTGATACAAGACTCAGCTTTAAATCCTAGTCTGCAGAGAATCAATATTAAAAAAAGGAATTCCTCACTTATAAATTCCTTTCTTAGGCATCAAGCATGTCAGATACCAAAGGGTGGAGCTGAAAAGTTAAAATCAGAGAAAGAGAGGAATCATTGTGATTATAACAATTGGTTCTGCTTCTCATGCATCTAGAGAAGCCTGGTTTCTTACAGACATATGTCTCAAGACTGAGCTCCTGACTTGTTTTCAACCTTTGCTGAACTAAGCTCTTGCTATACCTTTCCTTCAGTGATGCTATTTTAGTATTTCTCACATCACCACAGGCATTTTCACAAAGCTCATAAAATTGTTCCAAAGAGCTCCTCCTTTTTATCAGGCTTGGTTGAAATTAACACTCCGAAGTTTTGGGTGGGGCAAGAAATGGGCACAGTACAAAGCTGACCCACAGATATTGTGGAAGCTGCATATCCTTCGGAAATCAAACTAAAAAAAAAAAACTTATGAAGTGCTTCCTTCCTCTTACTGTCTTGGGAGTTTGAGCACATCCTGTTTCACTCCTTAACACAAAAACCTTTTGTGATCTGTGAGTTTCAAATTTTAAAACCTGATACTAGCCAGAAATAAAGGGGGATGCTTATCTTCAGTGCTAAGTGAGAGAAACTAAATCTACACAGTGTTTAAGGCCTTGTGTATACAGCATGTGCAGAGCTGCCATGTGGGGGTCTGCTTCTTTAGCTCACAGAGAGGAAGAGCCGAGATCTCACTCTGGCTTAGGACTTCTCGTTTCCAAGGAGTTTGTTTTAAAGCTGAGGCTCAGGGCACTAAACCATTTCCTTCAAAAAAACGCAGGAACGGACTGAAGGGAGGGAGGAGAGGTGTGCTGCCAGCAGCAGCGACACGACAGCGAGGGACACGACAGCGAGGCTCCATCACGGATCTTGGTGACGAGACCTGTCTTCTGCAGCTCCTCTCCCCAAGGCTCACAACGCTGTTGGCAAACCAGGGGCCAGCTGACCTCTGGAAAACCCTAACGACACGCAAAAATAAACGGCACAGATGCAGTGAGGGAAAAACGGTCCCTGCAGAGGAGAAGGGGGGTACTCTGCTGCAGGACCTCGTGTAAAGGCTGTGTCTCAAAACGACCTTACCACACCAGGGCTGGGGCTGACCGCACACAGCAGCCCAGAGACCTGCCCCAGCCCTCGGAGAAACGTACCCGTCTCCTGCCCGAGGGGAGGCCCAGCCCCGCCGCGGCGCGGTGCGGGCAAGCCCCGCCAGGGCCAGGCAGCAGGTCGGGCTGGAGAACGAGAGATCGGCGCTGCGGCAGTAGCGCGTCCCACCTCGGAGCCCCGCTGGGTTACCTGGTGCAATGAGCACCCACTGGCCAGGGTGCGCGTCCCCGGGACGCTGCTTCGCGCCGTGCATGCTCCGTACGCGCCGGCCGCCGCCCGCGCTCCCGCCGCCGCTCCCG
>Ga0065711_1002281_pt1 | contig 40929 bp, 22 predicted proteins | sample Hoacrofraction12_FD_59098 | JGI IMG/M metagenome (GOLD analysis project Ga0065711, IMG submission 59098) | Hoatzin crop microbial communities from Cojedes, Venezuela - Epithelial fraction 12 v2 (version 2) | ecosystem: Host-associated > Birds > Digestive system > Esophagus > Crop | place... | reverse complement strand
TTCCATTCTCCTCCCTTCTAATTTATGGGTTTGTCTCACCCACTCCTCTGCAATTAGCCTTTGACTATTTTTTACACAGTCCCCAAAAGCACTTAGCTCTAATCTTGTTTACTCTTCCAGCCCGTTAATTCATAACCTCTTGTGCGTTATCCAAAATAATTATTCAAGTGAGCACCTCTTGCAATTCCAGCACGTTTTGCATCTCTGGGTAGATATTTCCACAATATTGGTGTTGCTGAAGGAAACATATCACGTCAGACAACTCCAAGCAGCTCACGAAGCCCATGAGTACCTCAGAAGTGGCCACCTGAGAAGAAGCCAGCGCAGCACAAACACCCACTACACCAGGTCACCTCCAACATCAGCCAGGGCAGAACCAAACTCTTCTTTATCCAGCTGGCAAGGCACTTTGCTGACCAACTATTTGTCCACAGTCACTGTCCCTTTTATTTTTCTTTCCCCCTCCGCCCTGCACTACAGACCTCAAGTTTTCCGGACTGGAAATATCCAAAGTTTCTTTCTTACTTCGCAAGACATCTCTGGTTTTCAAGACGGTGGGTAAGGGAATTAAATCAATTGAGATATATTTTGCTTTAGTTTTACCACCGATTAAGCACCGACTAGCCTTCACTTAAGCAATGAACTACACAGCATGCTTCTCGCACACCAAGGACGTTTCCTGTGCTCTGAACACTTTTTCTCCTCTGCAGAGAATCAGAACAAGACCAAGAATCTCTCTGGCTGACAAGAAGGAAAGAGTTGCTGCGAAGGAACCTCCACTTCTCCTCTGTCAGCAGCAGCGGGGCAGGGTTATCTGCGCCTGCCAGTGCTGTGGGAAATTTCACAAGGGATGCTCCGGAACCGGCACAGAAACCTGGAGCCTTTACACTTCCGATTGCACCCCCCTGCGCCACTGGGGATAGGTGAACACATGTTTCTAGACTTTGTTTGAATCCACAGAGTAGTAACATCAGGAATCTTACTTCTTCAAGTTCGTTTCAGAAGGATTCACAAAACCTAGTAGGTCAGATCTTTCCTGAAGTATCTCCTTGCTGAGTTACACTGGATGCTTGCACACATGCACACACACACTATTGACTGTGAACCACCCACGGTAAGTCGGGAGGAACAGGAAATGCACACTCAGTCGCAGGAAAAGCAAATACTACACTTTAAGATGCCTTGGTACTGACTTCACCTTTACTGGAATTCAGACTCTGTCAGTCTAAGAGTTACTTTTACCTCTTCAGTGTGACTACTGCAACACAGGATTGGTGCCGCTTTCTTTAACGCAACCAGCTTAACAGCTGCACGAGGTGCTCTGCATAACCCATTGCACTGCCAAAAAACAAGATACAGATAACGGAAAAAGTGATGACATCTGATCCTTTCCAGAGTAAGCAGTATTTGAAAAGAACCAGAACGCTCAAAAAAGGTGATCTGTACTACGGCATGTGACAAGATGCCTCCAGGACTGCTCTTGGTTTTGGTAACGTGCAGGATGCGTAAGTGGTCCCGGCTCTCCAGCGGGCAATTCTGGGGTGTGTTCAGTTTTACACAAGCTGGAAGATAAAACATAGGCACCAGATCTACTCCCGAGGACATCATACATGTCCTCGCCATCATCTTGGAGAAGTGATGTATTAAATACATATGAGGTCTCAGGCTACAAGCAGGGCCGTGACAGGGATGATATACCAGAGCTGTTACAGATGCAGGGATAGCCTAACACCCACCACCAAGACTACATTGCCATACTAAAGTAGAAGCATTCAAGGGGAAAAAAAAAAGCCAGCGCTTGCTAAACAGTAAGAAAGCAGGTTTCTTTTCTGCCACATAGTATCAGGAGAAAACATGGAAATCAGGTACATTTGCATTGCACTACCTCACTACCTGAAGTCCTGGACCAGCACCAAGAAGAAATATTAAATTTTATTATCTTTTTAATTTTACACTTACTGTTTAATCCATTTAATGGGATTTCACCCAGTGATTCCTACATCTCTGGAGGAGGTCAGAGTAGATGATCACGGCGATGCCTTCTGGCCTGCAAATCTAGGAAATCACTGGGCCATTATAGCCTCTCCAAAATATGCAATTAAGAAGTACTTATAACACCAGCAGCTGTCTGGGATTCAAAAAGCCTCACAGGTTTATCTGGCTTGGGGAACCAGAGAAGTAGGATAAAAAAACCTGTTAAAACTTCCACATTTTCCCAAAACTTCTAATAATACAGGTAGAAGCCTTACATTTGAGATAACAAGATGATACCCAGACCACCATCTCCTTTATTCCTAGCATCATAAACCTATAAAAAAAAAATAAAAATCATTGAATCATTTGAATAACTTCTAAGCCGAACGGCTTGCCTAAAAGCCATTTTTGAAGAGGAATGTTTATGCACACCAGAAGCGGAAATTGGGTTGGATTGATTGGTGGTGGTGGGAGGTATAAAATGGTACTTTTCAGCGCCTGCTGCAGTTGCTATATGGCCGAGAGGCATGCCTGGTAGTACAGAGGGGGATGACTAGAGCACCATTAGTGGTGTGCTATACCCAGCCCTGGATTCACAGGACAAGAGGGCTGTATGTACTGCAGAAAGAGAATGATGAACAAGAATGGGAACGAGTACATTCATGTCAAAGAAGTTAAGAAAAATGCACGGTCTGTATTTTGGCCCATTACCTGGTTGAAGCAGGTTTTACCTGTTTCAGAAGAGGGTAATATAAACAGAGAGTGAATTAGAGACACAGGCTGGGTGACATTTCTCAGGTCAGAACCGTAAGAAAACTTTGCAGATGCTTGGATCTGACAAAGTCATCACCACCTTATCAAAAACACATAAACCAGATCCATCCGAGAGCTACTCTCTGACTTCCACTCTTTCCTGCCCCTCCTGAAGAACACCTTATGTCTCACCACTTCAATTATTTTCCGCTGAACTGAGGAAACAGCTTTCTAAAAGACCAATAAGAGTAGTAGCCAGGATGGTTACACAACTTCAGTCACTTAAATTTGCACAGGAGGTTAAAGGAGTAAATGTTGTTGAGGAGCACTCAGTCACTCGAGTCCAGGCCATCAGCGTGGTTGCCAGCAGCGCGGTTTCCCACCCCAGAAACCCCACGCAGCAATTCAGAAGCCTCCCAGCACTTGGTGACCATGTCAAAACATGTTGTTTGTAAAAGCCGGATAACACTTTCACTGTAGTGCTGCATTTTCCTCCAGCATACAAATACTCCTCCATTTGAACAGGGAAACACAGCTGTTGCCTGAAGTGTTTCTTGTCCCACTATTTTGTGGAGGTACCTGAAAGCACTCCAGTACCACCATCACGCGCTGCCAGTAACAGCTACCTCCTGCTGACCCCGCAGAGCACCAGGGTTAGATAATACTGACTCCATTTACTTTGCAGGTGAGATTTTATGTTATATGCTATAGGCAACCTTTAGCACATGTTAGAAGGTCTATGAAGAGGCTGCTTCGAGCAGGGCAGTCTGCAAGCTGGCAGCCCTTTAAAGGGGAGAGCGCTATGTCCCAGGCAGCAGCGCAGGGTCAGCCTGGCTCCAAGAGGAGTTATTGGGAGGTTTGCTACTGAATTCAGTGAGAGGGGAAAGACAAAAGCATAAGGAACAGGAACATAGCTCTCTAAAAGGGAAAGGAGCAGCAGAAGTGCAGGACAGAAAAAAAATGACTGGTAGAGAGGTCTGGAGATGCAAAGCGCTTAGGAGGAAGGCTGTCAGCGCAGGTGTACAGGGAACATAGAAGTGCCGGGAGGAAATGGAAGAACTGTGTGGAAAAACAGAATGAACTTTTTCGTGATTACTTTCCATCCCCAATAGAAAAAAAATAGAATAAAAATGAAAGCCGTTTATACAAAAGCAAACACCAGTTGAGAAGGGAGTTATGCTTTAATAAAAATGTAGTGGGTAATTTCTGGTTTCGCAAAAGGAAACTGGGACTGAATACACACAGCTCCTTTTCATTAGGATTCTACATTTTAAAGGTGACCAAATAAAAGATCTCACTTATCAGCACCAACATTTACCAGCAACGCATTTCTATAGTCCAGGCACCAGCACCTTCAATTATTCTTGGTGGTGTCCACTGTTTCTAAAATAAAGTTTTTATACAGTTTGTTTTTACAAGCAACAGTTTCACAAACCTCTTTGTGCTCTAGAGGAGCTGAAGCGTGCACAGTAAATACCACACATTCAATAGCTCTCTTTATACCTCTCTATTATAGATGTTCAGTAGGTGTAGGCTTAAGAACGCACACTGTTTAAAGACAGGGTAAAAATGCCTTACCAGAGGCAGCACTACTAAAAAGAAAGAACCTGCACTATTTACCATATGTTAAGATCAGTAATACATTAAAAGCCATCAAGAAGAAATTACATGCAGGCCACATTGTTTTCAATGTGGTTCTTTATTTTCTCTTTTTTACCATCTTGATCCATACAAATGACGGACCAACTATAGAGTGAAAATGGTTTCTTGGGAGATGTGGGTATAATGCCCATTATACGCTGCTGATTCCCAGTGTGTAAGGGATGGTGTTATGCAGGAAATTGCTGCAACGTTAAATTTCACTGCAATCCATTTGCTGTGCATTGATGCAGCCAAATAAAATGAAAAAGTTTATTACAAACCCTTTCATAAGAAGAACTAAGCAGAAACCACCGATCACTTGATTATGTGTGCTCGAGTTCAGGTTTATTCTTAGACACTTGCACCTGAGCTAACTCACCAAGTGGGGACAGAAATTTTGCTTCCCATCTCCCCATCCAGGAGTAATTTTTTATACTGTTTGAATTATGTCTGTAAAAGATAAATCAAATGCATCCTTTGAAAAACTTAAATCTAGACTCCCCTACAAACAGGCATTATTTGCTTCTCACAGACTACTGCTCTTGCACCTGATGCGAACTGAGAAGGAAGAAACACCTCCTCTGGAACTGCCTTTTTCCAGACACGTTCTCCGTTCATGGGGGCTTCACTTCATGCTTTTAACGGGAAGAGCCTCAACTGAGCAGGCACTCAATACCAGTAAACAAGCCAAATGAGCAGTCTAACTGCAGCAACACAAAGCATAACTCAGAAAAGGTGCTGCAACACACGTTTAAGTTGTGTTCAAGCGTTTCGAGCTTGACCCAAAGCTCACTGTGGTTAATGACCGATTTCTACCAGATGTCCTGCTGGGTGCTTTAGTAATGTCTCTCACTGAGTAAGGTCTTAAGAACATGCTCAAGAGCCTTGCTGATTTCGTCTTTTATTCAAATCAAAAAGGGTTATTTAGTTTTCTGGTTAGAAAAAAGAGCCCAGAGGATATTTGGATGTACGTAGAGAAGACAAGTGTTTCCTGTAAACCAGCAAGGTTGTGACTCCTTCATTAACACTGCCTGCACTGTATAAAACATCTCTGCTCCCATAACAGGGAAACCCCAGTGCGGTACCAGAATGTGCCCGATCCCCACTGTCAGGAACATGTAGGTTTGGGATCCCTCCTCGTTTGTCACACATCAATGAACCAGCAATATGTTTTGAAAGCACTGAAGCAACCCGTCCTTCTTCAAGAGCCCCTGAGGTTTTTTGGCCTGATTCCTTGAGTCCTGGAGCTTAACAAATGAAGAACTGCTCTATATTCATGTTATGCCATGAGAAAGCATTTTTCTGTACACCTTAAGTTAGTGGAACAGCTCCACATTTGAAGAGAGCAGTCAGCTGCTGTCCTGTGAGACTACCCTCAACCTCACACAGTAACACCACCATGCCAAGAGCCATTCTGGGACACTGAGTACTGGCATTTCTAAAAAAATCTGGGATTTTTGAAACTTCCAAAATAATCTGGCGTTGTGGACATTGCGTTCTGTCCAGGAGCTGACTGAAAACAAGCTGCAGGGAGTCACCCAGGCTCGCAGTCTGAGGAGGAGATCCATGGAAGGTGTCCTTCACAACTGTATGAAGTCAGGCACCGGAGTCCCAGACCTCCTCTGATTCTCACACTACTTGAGATCAGGATCTGCCTCTTCAGATCCAAACGCTTTGAAAAAGCCGTACTGCCAGGCATTTCATCAAATTACTGCTGTTGAAAATTATTCGCTCCACACATTTGCTTCCCTCAATCATGGAGGAATATTACTGAGAAAATTGTACATATTATGGATTTCATGTTTTTAAAATAACTTCAGTCTTCATTTTAACAGGCTGGACTCAATTCTAAACTTGCTGTTTGCTGATTTCCTCCTGTAATACACCACTAAAAATGACTGTACAATCAGGCCACTTAGTAATAACACGACCATTTGTTTACATGGCATGTTTTAATGAATCATTAATATATTTTGTAAGTACTTTAAGTAATCTGTCCTTTACCTTGGTACTTCACAATACACCCCAGGCTTAACGGCCCATTAAAATGTGCCCTGTTGAATCCTGTGGCTTAATTGATGTACTTTTGCTCTTTTGATACTATTTTCAGGAAATTTGTTTTTGTTTTCAGCAAGGAATGACAGCACTAAATTGAAAATGAGCTCAAAAGGCCATCTACTAAATGTAAATGTGGGTGTTTTCCTTATGATTTTTTCTAATCCTCCCGGTGTTCAAGATTATGGCACATTTAGATTTAAATTACCAGATTGGTTGATCACAGCAGGAAATAGAGTAAGCACATTATTTCTATTTTGACAGAACAATAGAAGATTTTTATTCATTTCATTAAGCAGAACTACTTAAAGAAGAAAAAAAAGTCTCACTGCGTAGCACCATCTTTTACTCATGAGCATCCTGTTGAAAATGCAATTAGCATTTTCAGAAGGAAGAGAAGTCCTGCAGTTAAACTTCATTGCCACAGCAGACATCATAAGTATCAAATGAAGCTCTAATATTTAAATTTTTCTGTGATCAACCTTTGCAGTGCAAAAAATTTATCATAAACTATACATTAAATTAGGATTTTTTCTCACCTGTTTTTTGAATTCATGCAGAGAAAACTGAAGTACATAAATAAGCTTTGTAACAACTCTGAAAGCATTAGCCTATTTGCAACGAGGAGCTGGTCAGAAAAAAATTCTGATGAGTGTACTTTTCCCTACATAGCAATGTTCAGTTCTTTCTGATTGCAGTAATACATTGTGACACTGCTGGGCTTTTTTTCATAGGGAGAAGATAACTGGGAGGCTATCAACTTCTGTTAATTTTAGCATTATTACTGATCAGTGTGTAAATATAAATCCCAAATGTGTCCGTTGCTCCTTAACACCAGAAGCTGCACAAGTGAAAATAATCATTTTTCTGCAAATTTGTGTTAGGGACTTCATTTTTCATATATTTTAAATCTGAAAGTTATGCACAACAAAAGCAAACACACTGACTAGTCACAGAAGACACATCTCATTCCGTGACTGGTAAAAACACCAAAGCAAGTGGCAAGTAACTTGGAGGTGGTCAGGTTGACACATACTGTATCCAGACACAATAAAAGTTACAGCAACTCTAATACGGAAGGCTTCTTTCCAAAATTCTGCTGCTGTGGTTTTGCTATACATTAAGGTAATGCTGTTTGTTACCACTCAGATTAAAGAAACAGCAGTAAGTGTGTTTCAGAAAACATTTACTATAACAGAGAACTTCTCCCCTATGGAGCATCTCATAAGGAGCTACAGCAAGCAGACAGTTTGGGTGCGATAGCATTTTAATTTAGCCTAACATGGGGTAAAGTTCCTTAAAATTACATAATAAAATACTATGCAAATTGCTAAGGCAGAGGCAAAGAAAGACAGCACAGGCAATTGCAGGTACTTGAAACACAGTGACATATGGGCACCGACAGTGACTTGTGTTTCTTGTCCTCCCCATTTTTCTCCTCGTTCATTCCCATTGAGAAAACAAGAAAAATTAAACTACTATCTAATGATTAAGGCACTGCCTTAGGCTCAGACTTCATTCCCCATGTCGACACAGACTGCCTCTGTGATCCTGAACAAGTCATACGGTACCACTGTATCTTGTTCTCCATGTCATAAAATCAGTTATCCCAGTTTCTTCCTCACAGATTTCCGATGCTTCAGTACTAAAGTGATACGGACCGTAACTGTAGTACCCAGTGGGACTTAACATGGCAGGCAGTCTTTGTTCATTATCTGCTTTCACCTTCTAATGTCTTCCAAGGTGCTACCTTCTTCTGGCTGAAATCTAGGAAATCTAAGCATAAACTAGGAGATCTTTTATAAAACACAGCCAAATTATGTTTGCAGCTGACTGTGTAGAAACGGGGCAAACTGCTGCTGATCATACAATACAAAACTAATAAAGGCAACGTGTCCCTAAGTAATACCGTGCAGCTAAGATAATATTGTATGAAGTGCGCATTTACTGAAAAAAAAAAAAGTCTACAATAGCAATTATTTTGGCAATGACACCCACCAAACCACACAAGTGTCACAGAATCATGGTCACCTTGAGCTACGTGTGCATTAACAAGTAATGCAGCGTAGTCGAGGGGATTGCTAGAGAAAACAGCTGGTTTGGATGGACAGCATCACACTGTGTGCCTTTGGGGACAAGAGGGGAAGTAGCCTGGACCAACTCTAGTCTGCTCCAGTGGACAAGGTACGTGCAGCAGCTGGAGTAGACCTTGCTCCAGCAGTACATCTCCCAGCCTAGCTGTATCACAAAATAACGTAGCCTCTTTGATCTCCAAGACCATTCTGTGAAGTAAATCAAAGCACGCAGTAACTGGCAAGACTCATTTCAGAAGCCAGCTCCTGATCTGAACTACAGCTTTCACGCAGATGCATCTTTGTAACACATGAAAATACTTTCACTGTGGCAAATGCCAGCCTGGGCACTCCAGTGTGCCTAGTGGCATCTTAGCATTCTCCCAATGCACTGCAAGGCAACATGCACAGCTCCCGAGCAGTGCAATAATATGTTCCAGTTTGAATGCTGGGAGCAGGGCTGCAGGTGAGCTCCAGCATGAAAAGTTAAGAAGCCCCAGATTCCAGTAGCCCAGCTGGCACATAACTGAGAAATGAATTCACTGCATGGTGTCCTCCTGCAACAGCACTGGTCATATCTTTTCAGGATCCCAGAAAACAACAAATATGAGTTCTGTGAGACAACTAAAACAGTAATCAAAAGAGAGTTCACAATCAACGGTGACTCCAACCTTAGGTAGCTTAATAGCAGGCTTTACACCACTCCTAGCGAAAAGGAGAGCAAAGGATAAAGGGATCAAATTTGTTTTTCTAACACTTGGGTTCTCAAAGCCCAGAAAGCCTAGGCTCGCTGCTGATCACGTAGTTCACCAACCCAGAAAACACCTCACCAAGCTCACCTGCGATGAAAATACAAACTTGTGTCATAATAAAGTTAATTAACGTCCCTTCAGCCCTTCCCTTGGGCTCACCAGCGGCCTCGGGGAGCACTGTACCTGCCAGACTCCCTCCTGGTACCCGCTATGAAAAGTTAACCCGCACTCCCTGCTGAATGCCACAGCTGTGATCAGCTACTGCACCAACGCGGGCTTGTGTCTGTCTCGTACAACCGAGGAGCATTATTCCAGCGGAGGCAATAGGAATTTGTCAGTGCAGAAGCCAGCACCGCAGAAGAACAGCGTGTATTTTACCTAGTGGGAATAGAGCATGCACTTTCCAGAATTCAGACTGTATTAAAAAACAGAAAAACCCACACTCAGTTAAACAGCTTCAGCTAACGAAGTACACACAGAATACTAAAATGAAGGCACTAGACCTACAATATTCTGGTTTTCTCTGCCCTCCTGTTTCTCATTAAGATGCTGAAAAAAAAGAAAGGATAACAGTCTGAGTCTATGACACAAATTAAAATTATATATACAAAGCCAAAGAGGAAATAACATACACATTGGGCTCAGCAATTATATTCAACAGGCAGATGAAAAATTGATACAGCAAGGAAAATATACTGCCCTATGAGCCTTCTCCTCTCCGCAAGGATAAAACAGGACTTTGAATTGCTTCTACAACCAACATCCACATTCACTAAGGCAGCAACAGACCCACTAAGTGCCCTTTGCAGCTGCTAAAGTATGGAGGTATCCACAGCTACTCCACAGTCATCAGGCGCTATGTTACGTGAGCCCCATCAAACCATCCCGTACCTGGTGACCTGACACGAATGACGTGGACTGTGGTACGTTTTCCAGCTCAATTTTTCCACCAGTGCATGCCAAATGCTTTCCCTTCTTTCTCCTATGACAGAGGAACCGTCAACTTTAGCTGCCCAGAGCCAGTTTGAAAACATAAATTCAATTCATGTTGTTATCCTAGCAACTCACAAAAGCATCGCTCTGCTCTAGCATACCCTGCCTGAATTAAAATCTCCTCAGAGATATCTGGTCATTAGTTTAAGCTTAGCATAGCAAGACTTCTCAAATCTTCTTCCCTTTCTTTCCTCAGTCACTGCTGACAGTACAGTGCCATTTGCTGCAATCCAAAACCTGGGATAACCTTCAACTCAGATCCTTCTCTCTGTCCCCAAATCCATCATACGTGTAAATCCTGCAGATACTCTCTACGTAACAGATTCAGATCTGGCCTTTCTTATCAGATCACACTGGAAAAGCTCCTTCTGTGCTCCCAATGCCTTTTGTCTTTATTAAAACAACATCTTTTTTTCCAGGTTTGACAAATGCAATTCTTGCCCTGCTCACATCTATTTGCAATGCTTCTGAAAAGATGATTTTCCTCCCCTGTCACTTTGACCACATCAGCCATCGTATCTGTTCTCTTTTGGCTCCTTCTTTTATGTTGTATCAAACAAAAAGCACCTTCATTTTCCCAGCTCTTCCTTGCCTGTCCCTGTCTTGTCAGCTCTCATTCTGCACTGTGAAACAGGCTGTCGCATCTCTTCAGCCAGTGACTTCTGCCTTCAGCAGCCACTTGCTACAAAAACACAAAAGCAGCTTCAACGTCTCCTCCAGTGTCCTTCATGTGAGGAAGCAACTCGCTTTGAACATCTCCAAAGTTACTTATTACAGTCCCCCCTCAGCTCTCCCCACGAAGATTTCCTTGCTGCTACAGCTAGGGAATGACCAACCTTGGACAGCTGTATGCTGAGACCTAGCAAGCCATCTACTGTCATCACAGTGTCTTTGTTCCTCTGTCTTTAGTAGCCACTTGTGTCTCATCTCACAACACCACGTTGCCTGTTCAGAGTTAGTGCAGTGCACAGCACACTGCTATCCTTCACAGCTCACGGCTGGGCTTCTGAGCACTGTGGGAATGCACATAATCATGAACAAAACTGCTGTCTTTTCTCTGCATTTGGCTGTGCTGCCGCTCACTGAATAGCGTCGTTTGGAAGCTGGGCTCCAGCTCTGCGTTGGCTGCACAGATCACGGTGCACACGTCTGAGAGCGCCGTGTGTTTACTAGTGCAGTCCAGGTCCTTGTAATTTCCTTGGCGAGTGCTAAGGGCTCAAAGGATTTTCAGATCATCAAGTATTGACAAGTAAAAGCTTTTATATTGGAGAAATATGAAACAGCACAGGCCTTGGGCTTCTTTTAAGAAACACATAAGCCACAAGATTTCATTTCATGTCATGAGAGTTTTGCTTTTAAAGATCAGAAATCTGTGCCAAAAGGCACTTCTTTGCCCTAGCAACAATTTCCAGGGCAACAGACTTTCTTCTAAAGTTGAAGGTCTTTATGTCTTGCAGAATCAGTTCGTCAGAGGTCTCAATTTCCCATCCTTTCCAAGTGACAAATGCTCAGGTAGTTTATTATATGTACACCACATAATTCAGATGGAATTCTATCTTTCGAAAACTAGATGTATCTGTAGTCATGCTGACCTTGGTTATCAGTTAGGACTGAACATGGGACATTAGAATCAAAAACAGGTTTTGCGTCTTGAAATAAAGACTAATAGCCATGCCTGGCGACTGGTGAAGACACCATTAAGATATATAGCTTATAGTGTACTGGCACCCCAAGAGCAGATGCAAAAAGAAAAGAGGTGTTTGGATAGACTAGAGCAAGCAGAGAGAAAGGGAAATGCCATTAGAAAAGTGCAAGAAAGTTCCAGATATTGAAAAGGAAAATCCTCGGAGTACTTCAATTTTTCTTTCCCAAGAGAATACAAAATGAACCAGAATCCTGGTTCATAAATCTATGTTAAAAATGCTTGACCTAATACACTGAGCTTTGATCTACTCACATCAACTTTCATCTTCAACTAATCATTGTGCTCTGGGCTGGGTAGTAGCAGGACAGGTATATCTTTCCAAAACCTATTGGACAGTAACTAATTTTAAAGATTGGTTTGCAGTTTGTAATGACATGGCTCTTGTATATGCTCTGTATAAATCAGCACAGTCTCGCATGCTACACTGAACAAATCAATAAATCACTTACAAGTAATACTTGCAGACCTTTTATTATCAAGTGCCCTTTGAAACACTTCCTGCCCCTTTCACATAATATTTCCTATCTTCAGTAGTTACTAGAAAGGTATTTTATCATTTAACTGTCTGTCACATTGGAGACGTTTTATGCTTAACTGCTTAGCTGCTACAAGATTCAGCAGACTTCTGTGAACCTTTTTTCCTTGGGCTCGATACCCTTGAAAATCCTGGTAGAATCAGGACAAATGATGGCATACGGAAGTGTGACCCCATAACTAGATCCAGTCTAGAGTAGCAACAAAATATTATGGGATCTGTCCATCAACTCAAAACAAATAAAGCTTGGAGTTTTCAGTGAAAGTGGTCTATAGCAAACTGCTCACAACCAAAGAACACATGGAGAATTTTTTATCTTACTCATGTGGTGAATACTCCTGGAAAGCAAAGTATTTGTTTATGGTGAATTGGTGAATGAAAGAACGGGTTTGATCAAACAAGTTATCGATTACTAACTCAGTTTTAATCAGCAAATCACCTCCAGGGGGACTTATATATGTTAAAGTGATTTCTGAAGGCAAAAGGATTCACAGATTTTCATTGCAATTGCTTGTCTTCATAAACACAAACACAGCCTCTGCCTTGCTTCCTATTTCCCATTTCTGAAGAAGTTCTAACCTTCACTTTTGTTTTTGTTTTTTTTTCTTTTAATCTTCCTTTCAACAGTGATAATAGAAAGCAACAGGTTCTACCCCAAAAAGAGTTCTTTGGAATAAGAGAGAAACTTCTGCTTTTTTAAAAAAAGCATTTTAGCATTGTAATTATCACCAGTGTTAACAGCATGTAAATCACCATTCTTTTCAAATGATCAGCAGATGCAAATTCAGGTTAGCTGGATTCAAACAGTCTGCTCATCTCTTTGCTAACAGCACTAAGCTCAGAATTTTCAGAGGTGTCTATCTGAATCCCATGTACCCAAACCTCGTTGGAAGTCAGTGGGCCACAGCTGCTAATTCGCTCGGAAGCATCAGAAATAATTTCTCCTAAGCTCTCACGTAAACTGTAAGGATTTGTGCTCTTAGTGTTCAAGAACTCACATCCCAGTCTTTGAGCTTGGCCAACATAGCTCCAGTTACAGACCCCTGCTCAAGAAAGAGGGTAAACATGTTTCGATACCTAAACAGGACAGAAATGAATGATTTTCTTTAAATACAGCCTGCCCATACTAGAACATTTTCTTCGTCAGAGAACCTCTTTATACTGCAACAACCAACTCCTGCTGATGTCAGCTGGGGAATGAGCAGAGGGAAACTGGGAAATACACATCAGAGAAAAGTATCTGCTTTGGACATCCTCCATTATCGGTTTTTCCACAGACTCATTTTCACATTGTTGTTCTGCTCAGTCCAAACTTGGGTTCACAAAGGCCAAGCGTAGCTCAGCATGGCTGGGACACCAGAACTAGAGCTGCCCAGGTCATTCACCCAGGCCCACCTGGCACGAGTGATGGGAGGTATTTTTTCTGAAAATATGAGAAACAGATATCAAAACACAATAAGCAATATAATAAGTCCATATTCTTCAGATCTGCACATAATTCTAGTCAAATACCTAAACTTCCAACCACCTATCTCAAAGGACAATGTGTCTGAAGAGCAACATTAGTGGATCCCTCCTGCCTGCTCTTTCCACGCAGGCAATAAAGAGCATCCCATGCACCTGTGCACTCCAAATTACACAGTTCATTACCAACAGGAAGGCATTTCCATCACACTCAGCAGCAAGGAGCGGATGATGGATTTTCTTACAAACTTTAAACTTCTAGCAGAACCTAGAGCAACAAACCTGAAAGCCTTCATTCTGGAGAAAGCATGCCGTATTCCCTGTTGTAGGCATGAGAGACTGGATTTTCACAGCTAATGTAAGACCTGCTTTGGTCCTTACACTAATCAGGAATTTGGCACAAAGTCATGTGAAGTTTAAAATATTCATATATTTGATCTAATGTCTCAGAAAGAGCAACAGACATAAGTTCCAAACCAAAACAGATTATCAACCTTAAAATCTAGACATTTTTAATGTATTTTTACTAATCTAGTTAGAGCTTTCATCCTTTCTGGATGGCACAGGTTAAAATACTTGGATAAATGCTCGAGGCTTTGGTAGGAATCGTCTCTTCCTTAACACTTTTGTAAGCTGGCACACCAAAGTTTTCTCTTCAAGGTAATCAGTAACCTTTTGTAATAATAAAGCTTTACAGAACCTATAGACATCTCCTTATGTTGTGTAAGGGTGTATGTATTTCTAATGTGGCAGCTGACGAACTAGCATGTGCTGGGTTGTGAAAAAAGTGTTAATGAGAATGAAGATGTAAGAAATAATGTTAACCAGGCCTTTTCATTACAAGTGAAGAGAGCTGTGCATGTGTAAAATGGGTACATAAAGTTTTATAACATATTGCCTGCTCGGAACCTCTAACTTTTATAATACATTTCCATTACTATTTGCTGTAAATTGCCTATGTCTTTTACATTAAAAAAAAATGGTTCCAGCTAGACAGCTAAAAGGTTTGATTGCAAGCAACTGTAGTTGACAGTATCAAACAGGAGAAGTCTGTAACTTTGAGCTTAAAGCAGAAAAGAAAGATGCAACTTTGCAGAGCTCATCGCTAGAGAACAAACCGTGAGCTGTCCATTCCATTAATGCTTTGTCCTGATTTTGGGGGTTATTCCTCCACCTTACTTTTGGAAAGCACGAGAAACACCAGCCTTTGTCCTCTTCACTCCCCAAAGAGCTGAAAGAGTCAGCAGCAGTTTTTAATTTGATTCAGTTTGTCAATAGCAACAGCTGTAATCCTCCATAATCAATGGCCACATACAGCACAAATGGCTGTTAAGAGTTTTACTGGCTTTTATTTTATTAGCAGGCAGGGGGGCAGGGACCTAACAATACTTCCTGGAGCTCTTGTTATTGCGTGAGGAAGCAGTCTAGAAGCCAGCCTACTCCTGCTTTGCTGCTGAACCCTTTTCAAATGGCGAAAAGAGAGAAAGTGGAGCTAGTCGAGACATAGCCCTTGTTTGGTTCATCTTCTCCACGTCACATGCAGCCTGTGTAGAGCAGACAAGTGGACTAACCAGCCCTGCTGGACAAAGAAGGAAAGCCAGTGGCCCCATCTACGTTGTTGAAAGAAACATATGTGTGAAAGCCAGAGCATATGTTGCTCACCCTTGTGCCCCTGGTTAAGCTGAGGAGTGCTGGTGCGTGCTGTGCCATCTCTCATTACTCCACCACATCCGTCACTTGAAAGCGGGTGGAAGAGTGGCATGCTGCCAAAGGAAGATAAATAATTGATGTTAACATAAAGAACATATAGCAGCACTCACATCAACAGAAAACAACTAAAGCAAGAGTTCAATAGCAAATATGCTTTTGTAATCTCCTTTTATCATTTTTTTCTTCCTCATGGGTGTGACCCAGTTTATCACGACTCCATGAGCTGACAGCGAGTTGAGAAACCTGCAGCAATTGCCTGGGACGACAGCACAAGTCTGACAAAATTTTAGGTGATTTTATGTGTTATAAGGTAAGAAAAAGTCTTTCAGGTGGGAACATTGAATAAATCTTGCCAAACTGCACCAAAGCCAGGTTTATGGGACAGTTACACACAGCAAACTGGCTTACCAGCCCTACCTCCAGGCTCCCTCTGCCTCAGCAACCTCAGTTCAGAGAGGAACTAAAGATCTCATGAGTAGTGAAAACGGATATAATACAGAGATGTGCAAGGAGTGTTCTACTCCCAGAGCAGTTTCTAGTTACCTGCAGACTAGTGAAATTGTCTGATTGCTGAAGACCAGGAGAGAAAAAAAAAAACAATTTTCCCTGTAACTCTTGATACTTAGTCACTGCCACAGACAGGACAGAGAAGTGCATTCCCCTGTATGATCCCATTTACCTATCTACTGTTTATTCAAACAGTCACATGGCCCAAGATTTCCTGCTCCAAGCAGAAGCTTACAATCTTTATCCTGCAGCAGCCCCACCGTTCAGTAACGAAATACTGCGTGAAATACATGAAGGAAAAAAGAATCATCTTTCCAAGTTACACAGAAATCATATGGGGTTTCTGAGTTTTTTTCATTATTTGGCTGTTAGCTGGTTAACTGCTTATCATGCGACCCCAATTCTGCAAGCATCACCCCGGTGAAGTCTCCATAGAAATTGAAGTCATCTCATGTCACATCACGCCTTTTACCTCAGTGCTGGCACACTTCCCTGTTGAATAAAGGTAAGTGTTTCATGACTGCTACCATCTTCACTGTTTGACTGACAATTAAAAGAGGGGTCTTTAATTGACCTATATTGGATTACACTCTGCTGTGCAAAGACAAACAAAGCCTCAATAACTAACAGGTGAAAGAAATCAGTTTATTCAGCTGTCTACAAGTTTCAAGAATAAAAGTCCTTCACACTTCCTGCAGAAGAATGGTGGAACCAAGTTGCGTGTCTGCAGCAATTCAGTGCTCAGTGTCTGGAAAACTTCTAAGATGCGTATAAAATATAAAATGGGAATGACATAAATTTAGAGCCTAAGAGATGAGAGCAATTTTTTGCCAAATAACCTGTTCTTGCTCAGAGGAAGCATTAGGTGGAGCAGTGAGGGGAGCCTTTGATTCATCTCTCCTACAACAGCTCAGCCTAAGCTGAGCATTAAGCGAGCAGCATAACCAAGGGTGCCCCATGGGCTCCCAGGTATTCCCTAAGCTCAACTGCCAGGAGAGGCTCCTCTATTTCATCGCCTTCCAGTTCCCATAGCTCTTGGCCCTCCTCCCAGCAACCTGACCCACGTGCCAACATCCCCCTCACTCCCTGCCGAGCGGCACAGAGCAGCACTGGTGTCCACAGAACCACGCTGTTAGTCCAAGGTGCAGTCCTGCATCCTGACACGCTTTACAGGTAATTACATTTTATTAACCAGAAACTGCCATTCATATACCTTCTCCCATTACAGGCACTGTCTATCTCTAGCAGGTGCCCTGTCATAAATACATATTAATCTGGCAGCAGCAATTCCATTTCTAACGGTGTCTGAATCACTCTCCATGCAACATTAAAAACAGCAAACATTGAAACTGGGTAAGCAAATACTAACACGACCACAAAATCTCTTAGCCCATCAGCTGTGTGTGCCCATGCTCTTTGACACTGGATTTGAATGTCAGGTGGGTGGTGACAGCAGATGCATACACAGCCCTGAAATGCTGTTAAAAATACACAAGTTCTTGCAACGAGGCAGAAAGAGCACGTGCACATATGTACAGCTGCCACCCTTGTGAATTTTATTCCTAGATGAGTAATGCAAACAATGCAATCATAAAATATTCTTTTGGTATCTCTTTTAGTATTCATAGTGTGCTAGTGTGGTCTAAAAACAATTTAGACCGAACAAAAACTAGTGCTGCTTTTACTGATTCTGATATTGAATTCTTTTTCTCTCTGCTATCCCTTCCATGAATACACAGTGAGTCAATCTGGTATGTCTTGATGGTTGAATAAGCTCTTTGATTTTTGAATTATTTTGAGATTAACTGAATTTGAAATGTCTGCTGCATGCAATGTCTTGCTGGCACAAAAAGATGAGCTTTGTTATTGACAGAGAAAAGTTGCAAAGCCACATTTTTCATTATTACTCTGTATTGCTGAACTTGTGCTCCTGTCAGACTGCTGCCTGCCACGACAGCAGGGGCCACCAGGTTGAAAAGTTCAATTTCCAATATTCTCTCCTGACCTGCCTGAACTTCAGAGAGTAACAAAGTGGCCTTTTCCAGCACGACAGAAAACCAAATCTGTTTTATAAATAATAAAAAATAGTGGGCATTACATTACGCTGCTTGAAAGCTGTATAATGCCAAGAATGCATCACACACCACCTGAAAAACATTTTTTTATCAGTATAATTGGTTATAGCGTCACAAAAAGTTACTAGAGTTTCTACAAGTTGTCCTTTGTTGGTGCTCTGAGTCACTGTTCATCAGAAGCTCTGAAGAGCGGGCTGGCCACCTGAAAATTTTCAAGATTGTAAAATAACTTTAGAGCATGGACAGAAGCACACGTTCCTAATGTTACTGTCCACGCAAATTACTATTACTGATACAATTGCCATTGAAAAACTACACGTCAGGACTAAAATGGGGAGTTGCCAAGCTGAACGCAGGGAAAAAAACAGACGGAAGAGTCTCATCAGATACTCCACCAAAACCCAGACACAGTCCAAGAAGCTTTGCCCTCCAGAAGAAGAGAGGGAGGGGAGGGGAGTGCTGGAGCGGCTGGTTCTCTGCAACATCCCCTCAGCACACCTTAGAAACACCACTTCTAACAATATCCCTCTTTCCTGCCCCGAAATGACCCTGATTTTCCTCTTTTCTTCCAAGAGCAGCCCCTAAAGAAGTCCCCTGCAAACTCTGGGTGCTCAGTATCCGACATCCTCCAACAGTCACTGGTAACGAACCTGGGATCCATCACTGCCACTTTTGATCCTGCCACAAGACCAAGTCAAAGGAAAGGACTTCAGTCTGTGTCCCAGCAAAATCCAGGCACAGAATCCAGAGCACCCCAAAAGAGATGTGAAAGGCACCAGCCAGTGCGTGATTATTCAGCCCGAGCTTCACGAGCTCTGAGGTCTGATGAGAGTATGACTCAGAGACTACGGGCTGTGACACGTGGGTGTGAAGCAAAGCCGCATAAAGCTTGGCACTGTTGCGTTTCTTGAGAAGTGTTAATTGGGAAATTTTCGGTGGGGCCACAAATGTAGGAATCAGAGGAAAACCAACTTTTTCTTCTCGCCTGTTCACTATTGCTTACCAGTCCTTTAGTCCAGCCAAAAGTGGTTTGTGCACAGAAAATGCATTTGTAGTTCTCCCTCTCCAGCACTTCCCACCCTCTCTCTTTCTTAGCCTTTGTCCTCTTCATCACTGCCGAGACTCTTCCCACCTGCCTGCTTCTCTCCTGCTTACCCTCTTTCAGTTCCCCATTTCTCTCTCCCTCCTTCATCCCTCCTTTCTTAGCTTTCTTTCCTAGCTCACATTCCTGGTACTCAGCTTGAAAGTGTCCTAAGCCATCTAAATTAATTTTCCTTTACTATTTCGACCTGACCAGCACATACACCGGGTGCTTTTTAGAGACAGGAAAAGAGCTCTCGTCCCATAGAGGATGGGCCTGCCCATTTCCAGAAAATCTACAGTGGTACAGTAAATGCAACATTCCTAGTATCACATTTCACTAGCTTCTCTGATGGCTAGTGTAATTGAAATAAATTATGAATCCCACATGTGCCACACTAACAGAAAGCAATAAAACACAATATTTATGAATAAAGATAGCAATTATCTTATTAAATCAGACAGTAATGTTATTCTACCAGAGGACTCTTCATCTCACACTATAATCAATACTGATTATGAGTTTAAAGGAAAGGCTCTTGCCATTACTATAACAAGGTCCCACAGATTTTAAAAGGTAATGAAAGTTTTTCTGTACAAAGTAGCATTCAGCAGAGTTATAACTGAGATTTTGAAACAATCTATTTGACTTTTAAGGTAGAAAGTCTTGGATATTAGCCAGATTTTGACATCCTTGACACCATTGTCCAGCTGATGCTGTATCGACATCAGTATTGTTATCCAAGATTGATACCAGCATGACGTGGAGCAAAATCTTAATCTTTTAAAAGGTTTTTTTTAAAGGCTGAAAGAACCTAACAAGACACTCAAGATATTTCTGTAGCTCTGTTTCAGTAGGTAATTTTCTAGAGATGTAGCACACCAGCTTGATTAAAAGATAATGAACCAAAATGTATGACTATTTCTGGAACACCTATTTTAGTCATTAAAGGCAAAAATTATCCCCAAGAAACATACACTTTGTGCCTCAACTCCACATCTATATTTGGGGACAGGTTTTGGCCAAGATTTTCAGAAATAGTAACCGATTCTGACACCTTAGCTTTATGGTTGTTTCCTTATGATTTATCCTAGTTTTCCAGCAGATGTACCCCTTTTAAAGGTGTTTGACACAGGCTACTTAAAGACACAACAGTGCTACTAGGGTAAATGGTAAATATATTTATTAAAACTGAGTAAGCTGTATAAATGACTTCCACCATTAAACAGAATTTAAACCTGTATTTAACACTTTTTTTTTTTAAAGGAGAAAAAAAGTAAATCTAAGACAAAACAAATCTTTTAAAAATTATTTTCTCCTTATTTTTCTTTGAAGGATGGAGGAAAATGCAGTCATTGACCAAAGCAAGCACTTCCCTCCATGGTCCCAGTACATTCATGCACCTAATCAGTAAGGAAACATCCATTTGAACTTTGAAATACTCCATAACCATAAACAAGCAAGTAGTTAACAGAAGCAACACTGAGTCCTGTGGCATGGAGGCAGGGAATGATCCTGTCCACACTTGCTTGGGCTGATGCTCTCAACATTTCGCAAGGAAGGGATGGGAGTCATGGAACAGCAGATTCCCAAATCAAACAGCACAGTTCAGGGCTTGCTGCTGATTTGAAGACTGAGAAGGGTTAGGAAGGAGGAGAAAGAGAAAGGGAGTTTGTTAGAGGGAAATGCATTGAACTCTGAGAGGGATTCAGTCATCTAACAGTTTCTGTTTTGCTACAGGAAAATGCAGGAATGATCATGGCTACCATAGAGCATGAGAAAAAGTTTCACTCCATCAGATTATGAGCTAAGCATGAGCACCACACTGCAGCCATTCAAAAACATTTCGCAGCTCGCATGATACAAACTGGGAAACCAGCAGCTGCCATTATGAGGGCAGTCACAGCAGAAAGAGGTTGCTCAAGGAAATGTCTCAGCCTCAGCCAGAAACCAAGGGTACTGACTCTTGATAAACTCTTAGTCCACTACTTTGTGCGCAAACACTCGATCCGCTCTCCGCTCTCCTCCTTTTTTCAGTTTACAACTACCATTATAACAACAACTCCCTGCTTAGCATTTTTGCCTTGTTTTTACTCTCCTCTTTGAAATCAAGGGCACTTTTAGACAAGGAGATTCATGAATGTCCCCTACTATAAATTTAGCACAAGTATATTGACCCCACGCAGGAACTTACGATGCAGCCTGGACACGGTCTTAATAGAAGCAGAGCTATGAAAAATTTTCCCAGCAACTTTGAAAATCCTGGAAAAGTCCCCTGACCTCCTGTTCTGTTACTTGCAAGTAACAAGCTCAGCCAAAGTTCTCTGACATCTTGTGGAGTTTGCAATTCTTTCAAATAACCTTTTACTAAGTTCTGTGTGAACCTACACAGATTTACAGCTTTAGGATTAAATCACTCAAACCTCAATGGGCTCTGTGTAAAAAATGAGGTGAAACCACAATAGCTTTAAGTTCTGCTTGCAATTTCAGGCTTGCTTTGAACTCAATGCACAAAGAAAAATGCACTTTAAGCCCAAGCAAGCAGTCTTTTGAAATCCTGCTCTCTTGGAAGTACGGTAGACAAGCCACCTCTGCATGTTACTGGAAGCTTTCTTCTGCGGTACAGGGTCAAAAGGAGGGAAAACACATTCCTGCCCTTCTGACTAATAATTTCCATGTCCTAGTTTTAAATATAAGTCCATCTCCTTTGACCAGTTTTCTCGGCCAAGCTCAAAGTTTTACCCGTCAGAAAATTTCACTTTCTGCAGCCTGACGCCAAAAATAACTTATTGTGAAGTCTTGAAAGCAGCACTCATTTCCTCCACTCTCGAGATCTGTCTCCTCCTCCTTTTTTAACGGCCTACAATGCATCTTCTACCTATGGAACATGCTGGTCATGTCATTCATATTCTACATGCCTCCTTCCCTGCTCTTCAACACCTCTGTGTAGTCACGGGCTCTACCCTATTCTAGCGTTTTCAGATTAGGTTTCCCATTAAATGCTTCAGCATTCAAAAATCCAATACTCCTCTCAGCAGACGCCCACAAGCAGGGTTTATTCTATAGGTTCCAACACTTCTTCCCTTTTACAGACACAGACAAAATAGAAATGTTTCTGCTGGTTCTTTTCCACTTCCACTAAAATTCTAAATTTAGCACATATTGATCTAACCTGTCATTGGTGACTTATTGACTCGGATATTTTAGCCTAATCCTACCATTTTTTTTCTTCCCCCTCTCTCAAAAAAGTGAATCCAGAGCAAAATAAAGGGAAAAGGTGGAAGCTTTTCTTTTACACATTGTCTTTCTAGCCTGTAATGAGCTTTGTTTTTTCACAGCCTGAGGCATTCTCCAGATCAGTTCACAGACCAAAATGCATGGAGCCAAATGTAAAAATAACAACAAGAAATTGTTACTATATGTAGCTTGTGATTGCAAATGATACCATAAAACTAGCCAAGTACTCCAGTAAGCCAGTTCAGACATCTTTGGTTTTTACAGTCACAGAAAGTAAAAGGTGCTGATCTGCAAGAATAAGAGACCATGCTGATGTACATGAAAGAATTAGGCATTTGATGCTTCATTTCAGAAATAAGTACGATAACAATCACATTCCTGTACCAAATCTGAGTTCCCCAAACTAAACAAAACTAACTAAATCCCTTTCTGAAAATACTGGTACACTTCACGAGCTAGTGTTGGAAGAATCCTTTCTTTGACTTCTACATAAAATGCATTCAGTTTGCAAGTCTGTTTTGTTGTGGTGGTTTTACTTTCGTGTTAACTATCAACTATAAATGCAACCTGGGAACTGAAAATGAAGAGGTATTTCTACCCTATTTCAAAATATTTCAAAAATCACTACCAATGAGTATTGAGTAATCAATAATAAAGAATTAGTACTTAACTCATGGTTTCATTTGTACATGAAGCAGAACAGAATTCACCTCCCTCTCCCAAAGCGATATCGAGTTTGCAGTGTTAAAACTATCCAAGGGCAAAGTAATTCATTAACAAAGGCTACAGATACGTCTGGAATAGAAATATATAAGACCTGATCTAATACCCTTCAATCAGTTATATGACTCCCGCTGATGCTGACAGCTGACATTGATGGGGATCATAGAGCAGATATGTTTAAAAGAAGTCACATTTTAGACATTAACAACTAAACGGCTCAAAACAGACTCTATGCAAAATTAAAGTCTATCCAATCACTTTTTTAGACTTTCTAGATTGTTTAGAAGCAAATTAACTAAGAAGATTCAATAACTCAACATCACATTAGGCCAAGAGCGAGATTCTGCATTTGCTCATAAATAGAAGTGTGCAAAATATGATCATGTGTCTGCCAAGAATATTTCCTTGTTCTAACGTAGCCGTACTTTCTCTAGATACTCTAATTGTTTCATTTTGGCAAAGATAAGTTTTCCAAATTAACTTTTACTGACCCTCGCTCCCTCCACCAGCTTCATAATTCTCATCATCGCCTTCCGAATGAATAATGTTTGTTTATTTCAGCTTCTTTCCAGCAAATACTTTCCATCAAACATCTGTCCCAAGACATGTGCTAGCTGGAGGGTATAAACGATGTGTTCACCCTGTTTGCAATTTCTCACTGCCAGTCTTTCCAACAGCAAGACTGCCTTGCAGCCACGCACGCTGTATCTACTCTGGGTGCTTTCTGCAAACACAAGGGCATTTTCCAAACCCTGTTTGCTGTTCGAGGCACAGCCTGATGGTTTTCTGTCCTCACCAGGTCAAAGCTAAGCCTTGTCAAGCTGGAGGTGTGCAGCTACCAGTCTGGAGTTCGCTCAGCCATCAGTCTGGAGTTCGCTCAGCCATCAGTCAACTCCCATCCAAACAACCACAATTATTTTCTGGAGTAGATACACTCCTACAGACAACACTATCACTAACATTTTTGATGTGGAAGGCTTTGGGCAGTGAAGCAGCAAGAAGTCAGAGAACAAGAGTGTGAAAGGGACATTATTAATTACTATGAAATGCTACAAATATTGTGCATCCACTTCATACTGCATCTGCAGTTCTGGCCATGAAGTACATCCTTCCATTAGTACGGTCTCCTCTTCTGATTTTTCAGTGCCAGATAAGAAAAGAGGTGTTTACAGCCAGAAGCAAGCACTTGATATCAATTTCCAGGACACTTTATAGACCATACTAGAGATGCTGACATTGGTCACAAGACCTTATCAGGATCCAAGAGCACTTTGCTTGCTGAGACTGTTATTTAACCCAGTACAACGCTTCACCTGGTGACAAAAAAAGAAACCCTGGCTCCAGTCCTCCTGCAGCAGAGCTCTGATGTGTCAGTGAAGACAAGAGGCTGATATGGTACCTGGCGAGTCTGCTAATATACCTGATCCTGGGGCCACTGCACGGTGAATGCAGATTTCATGCACTTTTGACATCTGAAAGTTGACAGTTTATGAACTTACACAGACCAAGAAAGCCTGTATGATTCCTCTTCAGGAGCTTTTGTGTCTCAGTGAAACCTGTCCTAGGACAGTCCAAAACATCAAGTTTAGTCAGGTAGACACGTTTCACCCCAGTCAGACAAGTGTAACAAAAATGTGTTGAAGGACTACTCAGCATTAATGAAGATAAGTACTCCAACATGTTTCTTACAGAGTCGAGACTACAACTGCAGGAAAAGCAAAGCGCTATGCAAGAAGTGCTGGAAAGATCAGGGGAAGGATGCGGGCAGGGGCTCACTTCACAGTCCCACCACAGGTGTACAACAGCAGCTGCTAACAGGAACTGTCAAGGTAAAAAAACTGTCACTGGACAACATCAAAGCTGAGAAGGAAGCGAAAGAATAGCGAATAACAGCAAGCACAGGTAAATAGTGGTACAAAAGTGCCATCTACACTTATAAGCAAGGACAGCACTTAATGTTAACGAATTCATTAACATTCTGAGGCAATAAGCTCGTACACTCATAGTGTTAGAGCATTTTAACATGTCTTGAGTAGCCTGTTAAAAGAGGAGGACAGGTAGTGCTTCATAAATTAAATCAAATACGTTATGTGATCACATTTATTTTTATCTGAGCCTACACCTCTTGAATTTTTTATCACCTTAAAAAAAAGTAGATATGCCCTGCAACCCATCAATTTGTCAAGTTTAGATTTTGAAATGCATATAAAATTTACACCCACTGAGCATATTTTTATACCCACATAAAAATCTATTCTGGAAGTGTTTTGCCAACATGTCATCTATAAAGTTTTGTTTAGACTTTTTTTATATATATTATATAGGGGGCTAAGGTTGCTTTTCTGTTGAAGAGCTTTTAATCTTAGTCATATGAGACACACTCTCAGCATCACTCTGCTCATATTTGAGATATAGCATCTTCTGCGTGAAGAGAAACAGTGACTGCATGATCACCAAATTGGATTTCGATTCTGACTACAAACTCAGTAAAGACTGTAATTATGCTTGGCATGGTCCTCTCTGGGCAGGCAAAATTCAGGGTCCGCATGCCTTACAGCGGACATGGCCACCTGCCTGCCTGTCTGCTCCATCTTGCGATGTAAGCACCCGAAGACTGGGTAACCCACAAATATGTACCACAATGTAATAGCCAGCAGGTAAAAGATAACATCAGGTGCAGCTGCCTCCTTAACTTGGCGGGGAGGGGCGCGAGCATGGAATGTCTTAAAATGGTATAGATCTCCCACTTGAATGTAGAGTATAGAAAAATCACTTGTAAGGGTATTCTGATTATTACTGCAGTAGAAAACAATAACACAGATATGCCCAGTTTCTTCTTAAGCTAAGTACCTGTCACATCCTGCTTTGTTCTTTTTACCCCCTTGCAGGTTCTATTTGATTAGTGAGAGATAACTTATGAAAAGCAATTTCAAAGACTGTACAGTACCACACTCAGTTTTCCAAATGTTGCTTTTAATGGGTTCTGCACACTCTGTGGTGTCCTGGGTTTTGTATTAAATAACCATAGAAAGTCACTGTGATACAGTTTCAATGATCAACTAACACAGATCTGATTATACGATCCAGGAAAAAAAGCTTTTACGCTTCCTCTGGGCCACGGCTGTGTGGTCCGCTTTCCTTTGCTGTTGTGTACTTTGTACTCCTGTCTGCTTACTACCACCAAGATAGCAATTTCAGAGAATCTGCATGGTAGGTAACCTGGCAACACTACAAGCCAGTGAAAACTACCTTCATGTTACAATTTGCCTTAAGCTGGACAGATGCATACAAATTTAGGGCTAGAGTCAGAACTGTGTCTATGTGACTCCACTGACTACACACATGGAGAGTCATTTACCAGCTCCCACAGAGGCTACCTATTTCCCATTGCACTCCAGGAACTTACTGGCATCCTTAAGCACTCAAACCCCTGTTTTCTTTCATTCCCTTGTATTTATGCTGACACTTGACACATTAGTAAGGAAAACCTGTCTTTGTCCACAGAATAAGTACATGAGCTGATATATGGAAAAAGTCACGAAGAGCGAGAATACAGAGTCTTCTTCACTTCGTTGGGACTGGTCATGCTGTCATATTCATCTTTGGCACAAGTGAAAGCCAGATTGTTCATTTTTGCTTTCTGGATTTTGATGTGCATGGTGACTAGTGCATGGCACCATCTCACACTTCCCTGCTACCAGGTTCATGCACAGAAACACAGGAGAGCTCGGCTCCCGAGGCCCTGCAGACCCCCGGACGCTCGCCCAGTTCTCATCCCTGTTGACAAGAGCCAAGGCACTGACCCAGGCAACAGAGCCCATGGTGGGCACGGTGCTGCTGGGCTGCATCCTGTATGTATGCAGAGCAGAGAGACAGAGTAAACTAGGAAAGGTGGGACTGGAGAGAATGCCTTTCCTTAAAGGGCGAGACCATGCCCTGGTCAGACAGGACATTGGTAGCTCAGCAAAGTTTGAGCCAAGTTTGAGCCCAGATCTGTGAACAGTCTACCACAAGGCAGTGCTTTCAAACTCTGAATTAGTGAGAAGACTGAAAATTATCCCATTAATCTACTAGTATTTGAAACTGGCACAGCCAGGTTAAGAGCATGTGCCCTCATTAATTTAAAGCACACAGGTAACTCCCTGCTCTCCCCGTTCCTGTAGATTTTCTACATTAAACAGTGACCTCCACTTGCATATCTCATCCCTAAACATTTTCAGACATGACTTTTACAAGTGCAGCATGATTTCACCTGGGCAGTTCTTGTGCTCCTTCATATGTGTGTACTGTGGAAGAGTATTTATATATTAGGTAATAAAATATCCAATCACAACCAGGTTTGTGTGCATAAAGGGACAAAAGAGCTTGAAGCCTAATTTTAACTACCCTTTAAGAAGTTACTATAAATCCAAACTGTAATTCTTGAGAAGGAGACTTCAAGTCAGACAAATTTAACAGCCAGTTGGAAGAAGATTTAATTCTGCCCCCCATTCCTGCTCTTCCCCAGCTGTTGGCCAGGTATCACTGCCTGCTCCCCTGTGCACTCTCTGATCCTGCAAAGGTTGTGTTCAGGAAGCTGAACTAACAGGAGGTAACTCACTTCTTTTTTTTTACTTCCCCTCCAAGATTCATTTTTTTTTTTCCCCAATTTAGTTCAAGGTATCAGGCAAGCACCCGTACTAGAGCAAGGAAGTAGTGGGCATGAGCAGACAGGAGAAGACAGAGACAACCGATCACTACAGTAATTTAGCTGCACTGCCAAAGCGAATGACTAAAAATCAAGTGCAAAACTACTTTAAATTAGAACAAAATCGGGCCCAACATAGACCTTTCAAGCATAGATTCAGTGTACTAATAGCAGCCTGAGACAAGAACATTTGTAGCTCATTTCCACCAACACTGCTTTGACTGCATGTTTCTGTGGTCTCTTACCAGGGTGCAGTTCACTCGCTTTCCTTGCTATAACTTTTGAGACTGTTACAGAGGCTCCAGTGTATAAATAATAATTACCTTCTGCAAGCAGAGGCTTACAAATGGCATTGTTTGATTTGCAATACATTTCACTCAATTTTTCTTCTGCGTAGAGAATTCTTAAGGAGAATGCTGACAAACAAGCAGCATAAGGTCTGTGTATTATTAAAATTTAAAACACATGCTGCATACGCAGAATGTCAAAAGAATATGTTAATCAAGTACGAGTACGCCAGCTTGATCGGCTCTTAGCTGTGATGGTGCAAAGCTGAGGGAGTTGCCAATAGCAGAGTTACTCTGGCTCCTTGTAACCACAGAGGATTTACCAAAACACATTAAAGAAAGTACAGGCATTTACTCTTCAAACTCTTGCACTTCTCATATTCTAGTGGATTCATGATGGTAATTCAGAAAGCGACATCAACTTTTGAATTTTGTTTTACTGTGTGCTGTTGCCAGAACTCAGACATTCAGAATGTAACCCCAGGCTATGAGAGACCACAGAGGAAACGAACGAGCTACCACTCCACACAGAGCTTACCGAAAGACGTCCAGCGCAGCCTTCAACATATCCTGGCTTTGCATACTCGCGCCCTGCCCCTCAGAAACCAAACCGCCCACAGTATGCAGCCTTGTGCACCCAGTAAAACCGAGCTGCAGGTACATCGCCTGGCTTTCGCTTTGTCAAAATTCTTCCTTCCATTCCTCTCAGAGAATAAACCCCAAAATGAGAAGACAAAACCATTAAAAGTTAGAGGATCAATTCCACTTACTTAACTGAATGGACCCGCTGTTAATGACGGTTCATATCTCATCCCTCTCCTCTGTTGTTTTGCCAAAAAACAACAGGAATTAAAATACATATTGATTTCCAAGGACTGGATTCTTACTTGCAATAATTTAGGATAGCTCCTTTCACCTACAGCAATTGAGACTGTGGGTTTTCGTTTCCAACTTGAACTCAGTTTCTCCCACTCAACAAAGAAGCAGGTTCTAGGTTTGCACTTCCTTTGCCATATTTCTAGTACTCAGGTCAGCACAACCCTGCGGTTAAAGGCAACTGATCACTGAAGAACATTTTTGCTTTATAAAATGAAAAATACATGAGAGCTTTTCCTAGTTGCAAAATGCTTTGCTCTGGAAACCCCCCCCCCAGCTGATTATGAATGCCGTTCATAGCTACCCCTGGTTTCAGTTTGCATTCATTCATTTGTTTTGTGGTTTTTTTAATTTGTTCACTTTTTCCAGTAAACCCAGAATGACAAAGAAATCTCAGATTAAAAGAGCCTTAGACCCAAATGAGAATTTGTTGATGTCATTACCCAGGCAGCAGCAGAGCTATATGTCACAAATGTGACTCCCATTGATCATAGTTTATAGGGAAAGTCACAGATGTGGTGGCACGTGCAGCGCTTCAGCCACAAACAGACACATGTCCAAGGCAATTCCCTTTACTGCACATTCATTCCGGGAGTAAATGAAAATGGATGGAACAGCATTTTAGTACGAATACCATTGGGAAATCTTGCCCTGCTGAAGCTGGGCGTGTTCTGTGCCATCTAACAGCAGAATCTGTTCCAATGCATAAATTCACTGCAAAAATAGTATGTTTTGGAGTTTTTTGGGTTTGGGGTGGGTTTTTTCCTCCAAAGAAGGATGAATAATGAGCAGAAATGTAGCATGCAGGCAGGTCACTGTCCTTTTGCGTTCATTTACATTCTATTTACAATGTGCTTCTTAAAGTGGCACTTACTCCTTTTTATCAAGTTTTCGTATTGCAAGTGCTCATTTTTTTACAGACTTTGTGGAATTTTTGTTAAAATTATTTTCTTCCTGTGCAGAAACTGGTTTTGCTGATAGTTACTCCTTTCATAGGACTTCTCCTAAGTGGACTCCATTGAGTTACTTCTCATAGCCCTGAGCTGTAGCATGTGTTGGGAAAAGATGCACGAAGACGCATGGAGAATACAGGAAAGATGTGATCAGCCAATTTTACTGCAAAAAACCTTTCCAGAGCTCAAACACCTTCCTCTGTTAATGTAAACCGTGCACAAAGGGAAGCATAAAAACTTCAGCAATTCAGGCCTTAAACGTTACTACTACAGGGAATTTCCACAATTTACTGGTAATATACCAGGCAGAAGAGCTAATGTAAAGCACAGAGCTCAGGGCAGGCACTCTTTTAAGGGCATTTGATGACGAACTAAATTTATGAGTCCAGCTACTTTTTAAAGGTGAAGGAGCTGGTGCTTCAAGCATTACCACTGCGTTTCTTAAGTAATGTTGCTTTCCCTAGGGCTGCAATTGCTTCTTCCATTTGAATAACTGCCAGAAAATTCTTTTTACCAATAAACTCTACTGTCAATGTCAGATTGATATTACTTTTGATAACAGCTTTAAAAAATAAACACAATTCGTTCATCAACAGGTTTTAATCAATAGCTCCAAAATATATATTCAGAAGGCATCTTCACTTTGCTTTTAAACAAATAATTTCATCATAACCTACTTCTCAGTAAAACTACAATAAGTTTTCACATTATATTACAGGAGCAATGGCTATTCACTTCTAAATAATGGCTCCTTTGCTAGACAAGTCAATGGAAATTGATTTGTTTCAGCCTCCTGTGCTCACACACACAAAGCCTGCGTACAACAACCCTATTGACTTCTGCAAACAGTATTCAACCTCGCATCCTCAAGGACTCATGGCAAAATTTTTAAATCATTCCCATCCTATATTGTACCCTTCATGAACCAAGACTGCATTTAAACGTCAGTCGCCAGCGGTAATACCATAAAGAGGAAATTTGTCACCAAACTGAAAATCTACTTTGCATTGAAACATACAGCCCAGGATTAGATATCAGAAGGAAGAAAATCAAGATGTATTGAACTGCAAACTAAAAAGCATTGACTGTACGTACGGTAAAAGGAAACAGGCTCCAGCGCCCTGTCTACACAAGAGAGTTTTGGTGTGCAAGCCACCCTGTGGGCTAGCCAGGCTGCCTGCCATAAAGCTCCCATCTGCACACAAAGAGTTTTGCATGGCAGACAGGCCTTTTTCCAGTCCTGTGTGTACTGAATATTTTCTCTCTTCTATAAACAAGAACATTTAAAAACAATTAAAATAAAGATTAGGGATATTAGCATGGTAGAAGCATTAAGTGCAGTATCAAAGAGACAAGAGACCATATGGTCCATCAAAATCTGTGTTTATACGCCCTGGAAATACAAATCAACCATTTTCCTATCCTTTTCATACTTCCTTTCCTATTTAAATCCGATTATCAACTTTACCACTACTTATCCAAATAAAACACATCACTGCTGCCACTTTTTACATTTCAAGCACTGTTGTAAACAAAAATAATTGTGAAAATTCTATATCTGAATGCCTTCAAGGCTGGTGCTTGACTTCAGGTTTCTGAGTTAGTTACCATCTCACATAACTTCTTGGTCCCAACTTGTTCTACTCCTTTTTGACTTTTTCTGTAATGTTCAAGAGAGCTCCTTTGGCATCTGACAGACTCCACAACAGCCGCTTTGTTCACACACATCACGGCAATATTTTCATTTGCATTTCATACAATGCCAAGTGTCTAGTGACTGTTACCCTCTAGTTACCCCGTAGTATTAAGCTTCAGAGTTATTTATATGATAAAAACCTCAGAAGTGGGCACTTGAATATGTTTTATGTTGGCTAACACTCATCCAAAAGGGATGGACAGGTGACTTTTGTTGTTCCTATTATACTAGTGTAAATACTGCATTATTTACTAGTTCACTAAGTGACATAACCAAACTGTGAAGTACAGCAGAACTCATCCCTGTACTATTCCTTAGGCTCCTTTGCTAGGTTTTCTTCTAAGAACAAGGAAGGAATCAACGTGCATGTGCAGTACGTAGCACTACATAGCATGGATCAGGTCTCTGTGAGACTGTATCACACCTAAGAATGGGTAACAGTAGGAAACAAAATGAAGAGCTGACCACAAAACTTGGTTTTAGTTGAAAATATGATGTGCAAAGTGTTTAAATGCAATCTCAGTAGCACATTGTTTATCTACATTCCTTACAATGAAAGAGATATTTAAAATTCCATACATAAACATGTATAATCCTGCAAGAGAGAGGATACCTTCTGAGTCACCTCACCTGGAGGCTGGGCCTTCAGAAACCCTTCTGATCGGATACGTGAATCAGAAATCTGTTGACTGTACAGATAGGTTGTCACTGATGCAGCACAGACTGATATGGAACTCCTGTACCAGACAACAGCTTTCACAGATTATTCAGTAGTAGTCCAAGGATAGATGAAGAACCTATGAATGTCAACAGCGATCATTTTGATACTTGACTAAACTTTCCTCCCTCCGTTTGTTTTGTTTACATATTTACACATGAACTGCCTGAGCCTGAGCAAAGCTAACGTGTACCAGGGAGAGACCTGAACTAAGCGCTGGTCTTGTAAGAATCACTTTAAGGCCTTAAATCTCAGCACGCATGACAATAGCCTTCGGATAAGAAGCGAAGCCACAGATACAAAACACTCTGGAACACAGCTGCACATGTCACTGATTCCTCTTGCTATTATCACTGAATGTTATTTTCAGATAGCCTTGATTTCTTTTCCTAATTTTCAACCAGTCCTGTTTCAGTTATTTCACAGTAGAGCCTGTACTCAACTAAAATCGTGATAATGAAGTCCAGCCCAGAGAGAAAATAGCATCTTTCAATTTCTCCCTTCTGACAGATAGGACACAAGTTTAATAAACCAAATTGTTCATGCAATTTTTTAAATTTTTTTTTTTTTTTTTAAAGTGTTTCCCTTCCAGCTGATGCTTCTTTTCATCTCAGGGCTCTGCAGGACCTCTTATTTTCCATGGCGATACCACATACAGCAGGTACTGACCCCAAGTCAAATGGCTGTAATGTGATTTGAATGTTGCTTTCAGATTTGTTTTTTTCTTCTGACCACTGAATGTCACTTGAGGTGCTTCTCCTCTTACAAACACATTTCTTATATCATCACGTCAGATATATTAACCTTTTGTCTCTCTCTACCCATATTTACTGTTGTGTTCTAAAACTCATTTCTTCCTCCAGGTTTCAGAATAATAAGCACCCATTAGCTTCTCATAAATGTCCTTACAAATATTTAAAATTACTCTTTCCATTTTCTGATCTAACCTTGCCTCTCTCTTCTGTCATTTACTTCTTCGTGGCTTCATTAAAACAAGACGTGTCCCCTTTTGACTGACATCACCTGAAGAAATATGCTTATCAGCTGGAAAGGAGCTAGAAAACAAAAGACCTGACCATAAACCACCAATGCCCCAAAAATATTTCACATATCAGAAATGCTACTTCCACCTCTGAGAGAACCAAGTAAGCGAGAGGATTTGAAGAGACCTGTCTACAGTTCTGGATGGCTATGTTTGACAAGGAAAGAGGGGGATTTAACAGCAAAGGCTGATGATATAAGCAAAATCAAAGAATGTGGCTTGTTTACCTGATTAAGGAAATAAAAGTTCTCCTAACAGTATAGCATTCGGACAGACATCAGAACAGAAGCAAAATCATATACACTAAAGACGAGAACTAAGGAGCAAAAGCCTTCACGTTAAAAGTCACTCAAAGGTTCTGAATCAACAGAGAAACATGGGAGCCGTAAGGATGCAAACACCTTTTTTTTCTTCCCCTTGTAAAACTGGGCTTGATAAACTTAAGGAAGAAACTATACGGTATACACTTGTAACAGCAGGGCATTAGACACCGACATGGGGATCAAGAAGATGCTGAACATGCCAGTGTTTAAATGAAAGAAAGATGCTCAATGTAAACCTGGGGGTTATATAGACAGACAAGATTACACTATTCGGCATGGAGTATTTGCAAGAAAAAACAGACCAGGACAGATAAAAGCCATACATTTGTAAGGATGAAAGCCTTCTGCTCAGGGGGAAATAAATGCTGACTGCTTTGGGGGAGAGAGGGAGAGAGAGAGAGAGACAGAGAGACAGAGAGACTGGAGAGAGTTGTTATTCCCAGAGCGTTAGATGCGTTTCTGAGCACTCCAGCTCTAACACAGATGGGGGCAGCCAGTTCTGAGGGGCAGGAACAGGACATGGTTTGCTCTACCACGAATGAGGTTACATTTGAGAAGGATCTCCAACAAGGATGTGCCCCTTCTGAAAACACAAACCATCTCCCAGAGGCTCTTACTAAGCTGTGTCATAGACAAGTTTCACGCTAATTCTTCAGCATCACCGTTTCATCAGTGCAGTTAAGAGAAGACTAAGACAAGCAGAAAAATAAGAACCATGGCTCAGAAGTCCTTGCTTCATTATATATGTCTTTGGAAAGTCCTAGATAAAATGAATTCTGAGTCCAACTGCGTTTGAAAAACAAAAATACCTACAAGCTCTCAGCTGGACTGTTTCAAAAGGTGTCCCAAAAAATGACCAAAAGCAAAGACCGGAAAATCTTGATCTCGCTGAACTTAAATAATCGAACTGCCATTAACTTCCAGGGTACAAGTCTCAACCCAGGAATCACAGCAAGAGGCAGTGAAGGGGAAGTAGCAAAAGATGGGCATGGCACAAGCACATATGCTGAAGCTAGTTCTCCAGCTCACAAGATGATGTCACTGTTATATACACAACATCAGGATGCCTGTAAGCGAATAGAATTATTCATCATATTTTTCTTCCTCCGTCTTTCTGGGTGTTTGGGTTGGGTTTTGTTTTGTTTTCGATTACAGTCTGGAGGAATAAAATCTTGTATACAATAGCTGCAGAAGGANCATTCANNCAGACCCGAACCTTGTATCTTCAACCCATCTCCTTGTGGATCATCTCAAAACTGTTTCACAGAATCATTTGCCATTGCCTGTCATCTTCGAGAGACTCCAGTACTTGGAAGCTGCAGCAGAGGCTTTCCCTAAAGTCTCTCATGAAAACAGCAACTTTAATTTATAAATCAAATCTTCAGTCCTTGAGTTGGCAGGAGAAAGATGGATACAACTATAAATAAAAGGATCTCAATGTAGAAAATAAGTCTGAAAAAAATTAACTTTAGAAAAAATAGGAAAATGGATGTTTGATTATGCAGAGCAGACCCTGTCTGAAAGCTTGGCATGGGTAACACCGTGCCAGACTAGAGCACAGAGTGTAAGCACACATCGCTGGCCGGATGCAGCAAGAAACAAATCTCGTTCACATGTATCAAACCAGGCAGAGCAGGTGAACAGAAATTAATTAATTAACAGTATATTATTAACAAGCTTAATGAGGAAATCTAAAATTGCAACTGATAATAACCAGCGGGAAAATTATTAATACTCAGGTGCACCTAAGGTTAATTTTCTTTCTGTTTTTCCACAGTGAAAGATAACCACCAATTCTTTAAACAAATCTTCACCACAATGTCACACACTGAGCAGTGCACGAGCCTTAGCAATAGGGAGGCAGCTTCTTTGTGGCAGCAGCTGCTCCGTGCCATCATGCTGCGTCTGAACATGAGGAAGAACTTCTTCCCTCTGAGGGTGATGGAGCCCTGGAAAAGGCTGCCCAGGGAGGCTGTGGAGTCTCCTTCTCTGGAGATATTCAAGACCCGCCTGGACGCGGTGCTGTGCAGCCTGCTCTGGGTGACCCTGCTTGGGCAGAGGGTTGGACCAGATGACCCACAGAGGTCCCTTCCAACCCCGACCAGTCTGTGATTCTGTGATTTAAAACCTGGTGTTAGAACTCACGGCACAGTAAAGTTTATCAGTCCAAAGTAAGCAACAAGAGACACGTCTCGATCCTAGGCAATGATGACCAGTTAGCGGAAATGTTTCTTCTCTCATTCTCTAGGGGATTTTGGCACTGTGACATGAAAAGGTGCCTTGCTACTTCATCCTGGTAATGGCCAGCTCTTCAGAGACTGATAACTAGATGCTAATGTTCAAACACTTATGAAGAATACAACATTTATTTTGGCCGGTCAGAACCAAAACACTGCCATTCGTGCTTCATACAGCTAGCAAATGTAAAATGCAACCCACCCCTCTAAAAGCATTAACCCTGCACACCCGATGAATGTATATAACATTCCACCATCCTTTATCATTTCATACCTTAGATTTCTGGTGTAGATGAATGAAATACAAACTGCCCAGCTAGTGTTGGGGTAGTAATGAAGGAGTTAACAACCCACCACTAAGAAAAAGAAACAAAATACTTTGTTTCCTCCACTTTGTCACTGTTTTGTAGTTCAACATTTACCACGAATTAATTACTAAAAGTCTCCATTAAGACTCTTAACATTTAGACTAAAAGTTCAGCGTAAACTCAGGGTCACTGGTCACAGTGCTCCTGAGCAAGCAGTCTTATTGCTTGGAAGTAACCATGAATGTTAAAAGGTACAAGGCAAGTATAATCAGGAAATCAAATACAAAACTCTAAAAATATCCCCATGATCTATGCATGTAGCTGTGGTGTCTGACAAATTCAATTAAAACTGTCATACATCATTCCTACAATGTTATTGATAGAGACATAGCAATATTGAATTTTAATTATTCAGCCAGTATTGATCCCACAATAATCTGGTGAAAATCATCTCAGGTTGTCAGTATCCCTAGGAGACAACAGCTATTATCTAATTATAAATCACACTGTGTCATTTGATAAAAGGTTAGGACTTTCTTTTTACACATTTTTGCAGTCAGATTCTCATGTATAAATCAGAGTGACATGATTGTCTGCAAATGCTAATTATTTTCTTCCCATTGAGCATCTCTTCCATTACCATGACGGACTCATAAAAGTGAGCTCTTAGTGCATGTAGCAAATTCCCAGAGATGCAACAACAATTAAGGAATTGAGATTTCAGATTTTTATTCCATACTGACCTTGAGCAAGCAATTGTAACACTCACAGGGTTTGCATTATCCCGAAGGAGAACACTGGGACAATATTTGCAGTGCCCACTCTTGCTAGACGCTTTCAGATTCTCAGAGGAAAGCTGCCGAACAGCAGCAAACTTCCCTTTTCAGCTCTTACGCGAAGACAAAGAGGCTGGCTAGTAATCCTGCAGAGTGCTCTCCTCTTCCAAAAATCTTCATTTCCCTCTGTGCCCTGCTGCTGCCGTCAGGGAACTGGACAGCTGACACTATCTATCCATTTTATTCCCCTCCCCCTCAGACCCCAATTTACCTGGGGACAACAGGAGGACATGTCACCCCGCAGTGACGGCGGTGCGAGAGGCAGGGATGGCACCCCGGGGCCAGGGACACACGAATATCCCCCACCCACACACAACAGGCGCCCAGGACCCCTGTGACAGCTCTCGCTTGCCCACGCCACATCCCCTCCCTCCACCCAGCTCATTCGTCCCCCTTCTCTGTTCTGTGGGTGGCAAATGGCCCCGCTTTCAAGTAAGTTGTAAGGAGGGATGCAAGATGCCTTCTGGCTGTCACTTCACTGCCCATTCCCATGCCTGGCAATGCCAGGAAGCTTATTCTTTGGGCTAAGCAGTGTTCCCACAAGCTCCCCCCATGGCCTCTGGCGAGGAGACACCGACAGCTGAGAACAGCTATGATACACTGCTGACATAACGAAAACACCGAGAAGTTTGAGGTCATCTGGCATTATTCAGCAGCCCTGAAATAACCGCTCAAGGAAGTCTCCAGCAGTCCCTCGCAGACCCTCCCTCTTCATCTTGTATTATTTGGAAAAGACACCTCACATCCAAACAGACCTTTTATTACACCTGGTAATTTGGGCCCAGCGGAAGGAGCGCGCATTCCCAAATCAGGGAGACAGTCCTAGCAACTGTATTTTTTCCTTTTATGACAACTGGCTCTCAGCTCAAGCTCCCTCCGCTGACCACCAGCTGCAGCACGATCACGCGGGCAGAGAAGTGCCAGCCTATTTACTGCTTCAGAGATCGTAACCAGCTTCTCCAGCTCCGCTGAGAGACCCAAGGGCAACCAGTGCTGCTCCCCAAGTAAGGCAGTCAGAAGGAATCTTTACACACAATCCAATAGCATATGACAGACTGTATCCCTGCAGGGTACATTTATGTATAAGGAAAGAGGGTGATAAAAGTGCCTGATCATTGCTCCCTAAAATACAATGACTTAAACAACTGCAGCGATGGTCTGTAATAAACGCAGCACTCAGTGCCATTCTGGGACTCCCCTTTTTCCCCACACATGCCTTGAACTTTATGATACAGAAATAAGAATAAAATAAATGATCAGCGACAAATGACCTAAACTGAGAACATGAAATCTGAAAGGGGAGGTTAAATATTTAGAAAACTGTAAATGTCCTCCTTTAGATTTGAATTTTATCCGATTTGAAAATGTCACTATTGAGTCAAGGACAATTTAGAGACTAAAGAAATTTTTCAGCTGAAACAAGGGACATTTTGGTAAATCAGGTTCAAATGAGAAACATACACACAAAAGCTATCGCTTGGCACTCATTGCAGTCTGCAAGCGCTCAGTGGGCTGTGGGACTCACTTTATTTTGTCAGAGGACATTTTTACACTTGTACTGGAGACTTCCAAATTTGTGACTTTTTCTGCAGCTAATGGATTTCAGAGACTCCATAGGGAGACTGACTACAATCCTCCATCCCTAACACTGCCCTGCACTGAAGGATCTTTCAGAAAAAAAGGAGATACATTATTAGCAACAGCCTTACATTAGCACTTACCTTGGGCACTTTTGCAGGGGTGAGGCACAGTGCCCGCACATGGCACTACCAGAGACTTCCAGTAATATCATAGGTTTTAAGTCCTTTGGGGGACTGAGTTCTAGTTTGAATGGAGAATTGGCATGGAATAACCCAAAGACTTCCTTTCACTTCATTACCCAGAAAGCTAAAACGTGAGGTAGCATTAAAAGCTCCTCTAGCTAACCTTCGCATACTCACTTCTAGCAAGTCCAGATGAAGTCAGTACTGTCTTCACTCCCAATTGCTTCTTCACTCTTCATTTTCACTCTTTCAATTACCTCAAAAACCTCCCACACGATGCAGTATGACAAGCCACCACAAATAAGAGTAGAAAATCCCCAGCGTGATTCATTTGAGCTACCACACACTTCTCAGTCACTTTTCATACCTCCGCCAAGTTCATCTCAGCCCTCTCAAAAAGAAAGCTGCGTGTCCTAAGCCACTGCTGTCCTGAGCCACCTTGGTTCTTTTTAAATACTTCACTTTATGACTCCTTTCTATCTTTATAGGTCCTTTCTATTTTCAGTCCTTGCTGTACACCATGTCGCTCTCTGTGACCAGTTCTTTTCCATATTTAACCTCATGTATTCATAACTACCGGCGCTTTTTGGTTTTTACTCTGAACTGAACTTCTCACTTTGCTTCCTCTCTATGTTGTGCCAAAAACTTCATGAACATATAAATATACCAGCAAACACAGTCGCAGCAGGGTGTAGAGTTATGTGTTGTTACTCTATTAGCATGAGTGACACAAAGCCAAAACGACCCTCCAGAAGGCACCTAAAGCAAAACAATGCCAGGAAACGCCAGGCTCACCACACACCATTTCTTCCCGTTCTGCCTGCAGAAACGTTTGACTTTCCCATCACGGCCCAGTTCTCCCTGTCCAAGCCCACCGGTAACTCTAGATTAGACTTGCACACACGTCACCACAGATTTACAGGTCATGGGTGGTGGCGCAGAAAGCACTGTTTCCTTCTTTGCATGGTGACCCAGGTACCTCAGGTCTGACTTAAGAGGAAAAGCTGCACTGTCTGCAATCCAAAACTGAGCTTATGCCTAGCAACAAGGGAAAAAAATGTGTGCCAAAACACAGAAGAAAACCTGCCTGCTCATTTTGAGGCAAATGCAAAGTTGTAAAGAAACCCACATTTTAAACAATCCAAGGGTTTTTGAAAACTTGAGGACCCATGTAGTTGGAAAAGGTTACATGCTTAAAGGCTTGAATTATCCCAGACAAACGACTACATTTCACAGGCAATACAAAAACCTACTGACTGAGTAATGGCAGCTCACAGGCGTACAGAAAATCTGCATCTAACCAAAGGCAAAAAATGAAGCAGAAATTAAAGCACGACTGTGAAGCGTTTGGCTTGGAGAAGTTTCCCAGAGAGGCCATCCATCAAATCCCGCACTATGCACAAACATGGTCTCAGACCCACACAACATGTAACATTTTCTCATCATCGAGACACTTGGCATTGTTTCACGTGTCTAATTTTGTGTGATTTTTTTCCTAAAATTTAAGCTGCTATTCAGTCATATGTATTTTAAACCTTTTGACTGTAACAGCGTATTTCAATATTCTGTGAAATGCAGTATCAATGATTTAGAGAATAACAGCACAAATAAGATAGATTTCCAAATGGTATATGATAACTTTTGATAAATAACAAACGACATACTATCAGTGCCTTTGGGTCCTACTGTATTACAGTAGCTTGTGCACTTGCCCTAAAAATGTTGCTGCTGCATCTTGGTACATCTTTCTATCCACCTGTCTTCCTAGACTACGTGATACAAGCACTTCAAAACTGTGAAGGTCTCAGCAGAAGTCATTGAATAAAACACTAGGTGTGACAAACCAGAAAATCAAAATGACCCACACTCGCCTTAAGCTGCAGGACAAAAAAAAAAAAAAAAAACAACCCTTTCCACAAAAACTTC
>Ga0065711_1028485_pt1 | contig 40939 bp, 25 predicted proteins | sample Hoacrofraction12_FD_59098 | JGI IMG/M metagenome (GOLD analysis project Ga0065711, IMG submission 59098) | Hoatzin crop microbial communities from Cojedes, Venezuela - Epithelial fraction 12 v2 (version 2) | ecosystem: Host-associated > Birds > Digestive system > Esophagus > Crop | place... | reverse complement strand
AGGGGGCATGGGGGGGGGGGTGTCTCATAAATCTGTATATGATTAAAGGCAGCTGCAGATTGACATGGACGTTTTGAGCTTGTCAGCCCTTTGTGTGATGTATAGCTATTGAAGCAAGCCAGCAGTGGCAAGCTGAAGACAACAAATTTCTTGCACTTCCTAGTCTTCTTGCCGAGGACTGTGAAATAGATGCCTAATCAGCCTTGAATTTGTAAAGGCCCTAACCCAAACCCCAGCACCGCTAGTTTTCATCCTGGCCATTTATTCTAAAATCTTTCAATCTCTTGTTTCACTAGCAATGAATGTGGAGAAGTACAATGAATTCCTTTCTGGTAACCTGAGAATATCAGCTAATGGAAAAAACAAAAAGTGCTCTGCAACTATATTAAATTTTCAGGTTTTTTTCGTTCCTGCCCCCGACTGGCTGATGTTAACATTTTTCTAATGTCCTTGAGATTACAGCAAATAGCTTGCAGGGAAAAAAACCCCAAACCCAAACTCCCCAAACAGCTTGAATTACATCCTCAGCTGGCATAAACCGATGCAGCTCTCCTTTTTATACCAGCTGAGAAGCCAGGGTACCGCTGCTTTTATTTTCAAATTTGCAACACAGTTACCGTAATAAAAGTAAGATATTGAGATGAGTTTTTCTCCAAGTGACATCATAAGTTAGCGGGGAGCAAGAAATGTGTTGGCAGAGTTGAATGGGGTGCTGTGCACAGAGTCCATTTGGCACCAGCAGCCAGACGCCAGGATCCATGGATATGTATCCAGGGTCAGAGTCTTGCATTTTGTGTCCTGTTTTTATGGACATCAAAATGATCGGTGTATTTAGGAATAGAGGAAGGAAAAAATAATGATGAAAACATACATCTGTAGCATGGTAGCATTTCTGATTATTCAGCGTGTCTTACTATAAAAGTTGAGTGGTTTAGGAATTATCCAGCTCTCTGTGAAGTGCTGCCCATGCTGGTGTTTCTAGGCAAGCGGTTCCCCTCCAATGTTAGAGAAGAGTAACAGGTACACGAGGAAAGGCAAATGATGAAGCTGAAACGATGATGTTAGACCTCCAGGGTCAGCCCCACTCTTGCGTTCCAATCTTAAAGATTTGGCTTAGACACAACCAGTTCAGATGTTTTCAGTCCCACATGGACATTTGAGCAGCTGAAAGTTAGGATAAAACACAAGTTGTCCCTAATGAGCAGTGAATGTCACGGATGAAAGCCATGTCTGAGGACATCATCTTTCACCCCTAGTGGAGACATCTTCCAGCTGGGCAGATTTGCCCCACTCTTGGCAACGTGGAGCCTTCACTGCAGCATAAAGATGAGAACATCTGGCTTACACCCATCTTCGCTTTTCCGTGCTTTTGGGAAAGTCACAGTACTAGCTCACCCTCATCTATACCCTCTGCAGAATAATTCCGTATCAAAGGTATCTAACAGAGGAAATATTGTCTTTGGCCTTTATCAACATGATATTAATATTTAAAAGATGGAACAACATTTGTCAGTTTTTCTCCTCCATTTCAGGGAGGCAGTAAAGCTTAGGTTGATGTTACAAGGCTTTAAAGTACATGGAAAAAGCCACAGAGCATAGTTAGTTACTAACCACTTTCCCTTGACAACTCACGAGGCAACCCACAAATGGCATGCAGAAAGCACAGAGATTATCAAGCTGGAAATTGTGTAGACTGGTCAACAGGAGAACCTGAGATGAGGTTGCAGCAGTAATCTCTCATATGATTTGATAATTAAGCCCCTAAGCCTGGTTTCAGAGAAGCACCTTCCTTTGTCTACTGTTCCCAGTTCAAATTGTGTTCCTTTGGTGATGTTGGTCATGTCTAACACCATCTGGAAGGAGGAGGCAGTACCTAATCTGAGGCATGAATTTAGGTGTCCAGGGAACTTGCTGGTGGGCACTTACGGATCCTAGGCAATTGCAGAGTGTCAAGTTTATGAACAGTTGGTGGATCTCAAGTTTGGATTTAGATGCAACTGCCACATCTCTCAAAAGTCTTGGTAAACATTCATATTTTATCTGGGAAAAAGAGATATTTGGAGAACTGCAAGTTCAGGGCTTAAAAGGCAAAGAGATCCCAAGTTACTAGGAATATACTGATGCCAATAAAGGCTAAAACAAAAGGCCCTAATAAAGTCAGAAGGACTCTACTGTGCTCCAGAAAACCTTTTGGAAAAGCTGACTCCAGATTTTGGTATTTGCTACCTGGAAGACCTCACACTTTGTGTTTTTGAGGATGAAAATTACTGCATGGCATTTGGAAGCAAGCTTTTCAGAGGTGAATTTTTCAAAGACAAGACAACAGTAAAGAATCTGAAGCCCACTGTTGTATAACTGTTGTCTTGTATAACTTGTATAACTAACTACTACCCAGTAGTAATTGCTTTTAGGGCAGTCTCCCTGTATTTTAACAAAGCTGTGATACATATTCCAAATGGCTGTAGTATAAAAACTTGGCCTGGCCCCAGATATCAGGCTTGGCAGCAACTTGTTTCAGAACTTTAGAAGTGAGATTAAAGAAGAAGAAGGCGTTGAAAAAGGGAGACAGAAGATGGGGATTGATGATTTTGTAGCATGGACATCCTTGTAGCACTTCTCAGGATTTCCTGCTTTTAATTTATTCTTGCACTATTCACCTGGAAAGAAAAAAAAAAAAATCCTTAAGTTCATGCTCTTGGTTGGAACATGTCAGTTTCCAAGAGATATGTTAGCTATTTTCACATGGAATGGTTACCACTTGGCATCTATTCTATATTCAGAGTGCATTGGGTCAAATTCATCTGTGTTGTAGCCTTCTGAAATCACAGGATTTCCAGTCAGGATGTCTTTGGCCCAGCGTGCTCTGCCTATTTTGACTCCAATACATGATGAGATTGTTAGTTCCATATTTCCTGAAGCATAGTATTCTTCCTTAAGCACAAAGCCCACTCTGGTCTCTGTGTACCGCTGAACTAGACTATAAAGAATAGGTGCAAACCCTGCACAGGAACTTCACTGACCATGTCAATTCCTTTTAGAGTTTCCCTTTGAAAGAACACATTAGTGATGGGTTTGATGTGGCCTACCCAGTCACGAAAGCTCTGAGGATTGAGTCCTTCTACATAGCTAGCCTTAATTTTCGGAAAATAGCTTTTAAAAAACAATGAAAACCTGCCAATTGCTTCACCACATTGCCCATGATAAAAGTGCCCATTCAGCTGGTGTAGTTACAACACCTGTACTGTTCTGCTGTCTGGGAAATGTCCTGCATGTCTGCATCTCCAGCTTGCCCAGTGTTCAGCTCCTGTTGGGAATTCTCCAAAGTAAACTCCTCCCTTCCCCTCCCCAGGTGCCGCACACGCCTTGTTCCTGAGCGCCATATTGGTCAGAAAGTGCCCTCCCCATAGCAGCTGACAGTGCCACTTATGGACAGGTGGACAGAGGTGAAGAACTCAATGGGAACTTTGGCTAATGTGATGTGGATCCCATGTAGCAGATTCAAAAGTTAATCTGAACATCACCACGGAGGTCTTGCTGCAGCACAACACTACAGATGTCTGAAATATTCCTTGCCAAGGGGGAGAAGAAGAGCATGAGATAGGGCCAGGGGTGTGTGTCTTACACTCAGGGCACAAGACTAGACTGAGCTCAATCTGTAGATTACAGAAATCGCCCTCAGCCCAGAAAGTCTGAAATGATCCTCTACGCTGAACTCCGCAAACATCTCCCTCAGTCACGTGAGTCTGAAATGACTCTGTGCATTGAACAGGTGGGAAGGGAGAAGTAACAGATGAGAGCTGTGCTGTCATGCTTTGCTGCTGATTGATGAGAAGTCTTCACCAGGAAGAGAACCTGAACCTGCTGTGACTGGGACTCTAGGCTGGGATGTAAACAGTGTATATAAGGTCTCCAGGCACAGTTTTCCTACAGTCTTGAGTAGGGCACCCATTCCTCATTTGCAGAAAGGGCTTGTAGGCCTGTCTTTATCTGTCTTACCCTGGTAGACTTCAAGGTATTTTGTCAAGGCCATGGTTTGGAAAGTGCTAAGCAAGTTTGGCCAAGGCCCATAGGTGCTCTTGTAATACAAGGTAGGAAGAGCAGCAAAATTTAAAGAGGTTCTCCCTCAAGAGGGAGGGAGGGAGGGAGAGCCTTTTTAGAGTGGAATACTGCCATAGTCTGTATTACCTGCAAAACTAGACTGAAGTTCAAGATAAATAGAGTTTCTTTTACTGCTGTCTTTACTAGAGGCAAAAATCCGATAAATTCTGATAAATATAAAACGTAAATCTATAAGACCTAAGATTCATAAGAAAACTGGTCTCCCATTGGATTAACCTGTGCAGTTTTCAGTGTAACAAACAGGCCATAACCCCTCCATAGGCAATACAATTAATTAAATAATAAAATGATGTTAAGCTGGTGCTGATGATTATTTCAAGGGATAAGTATAGTTATTCTGGCTCACAAATGAAAAACAAAAGTAGTTGAAAGTTAGAACACGGAGCAAATGGACTCTTCTGAATCCTCCCTCTATTGTTAAACTGTACAAATCTGTTGCTTTTCTAATAAATAATCCCAGCACAGAGCATTTTCTTGCCAATATTTTCAGCAGCGGAAGCCAAGCCAGAAGGTTCTGAAACCAACATATTGGCATGGGTGTTTTTTTTCTCCTTCTCCTAATATACCATGGAATCTAGTTAAATATTTTTCCACTCCTTACTTCTCTCTGCGTCTTCTGGAGAAAATGTGAGTCCTATTTCCTCATAAAAATATCTTAGCATTTGACAAGTTAGGTGTCTTTGATCCTGAAATGTTTTTGGATGATTTTTCTCCCCCGCTTTGACTTTGTAATATAACGCTCCATAAAAAGTATATGCATATATGCAACTTTAAAAGGGGATCCTTATTTGAAATTAAACTTTTACACCAATTAACCTCCTCCCAGTGCACTATAAAGTGCAGTAAAAACAGTGCTCTTACAGAGACCCTTGCAATTCTCAGATTGATGCCTCCCTGGCTGTGGAACCCAGAACATCTGCTTTAAATTAGCTCGGATGGAAGGTCTACTTGTAAATGCATGACTTAATCAGCCTTACTAAAGTAAATGGCACATACTGTAGCAGAGGGTGCTTCAGAGTCAGAGTCAAACCTGTCTTTCTTTTGAAGCAGAGAGGGGAAAAAAAAAGGGGGGCACAGAGGGGGCAAACTTTAAACCAAAGGCGATTTTTTTTTTTTTTCTTTTATGAGCTGACATTAGCAGACGTGTGGCTGTACCATAGCCAGTCTAACTCCCAAGCAACATGTGCAGCTGCACAGGGCAAGCCTGCCTTGCTCCTTCCCATGCTTATATACCCATGCTTTCTGGCCCTGTTTAGGCGAAGACTGCAGCACGTTCACGGAGGTGTGCCAGGTGGTCTTCTTGTTTGCCTGCAGGCTCTTGCCCAGCCTCCCGGAGAGTGCCCAGGTTTGTCCTGAGAAAAGCATAACAGCAGCTCATGCAGATGACTTTGCACAAAGATGAGTCTCTCTGCATTGCTCGGACCCCGCTAACCTTCCCCGAGAACAAGGAGCCACAGGCTTCCTGTTGGTTTTTAACAGTGGGGACTGTGAAGGGTGAAGAATTGCAGAAGGTTCTTATGTGGCTGAGTGACTGGGCAATAAAATGACAGATGAAATTCAGTGTATATAAACATAAAGTGATGCATGTGGGGAAAAACAATCCTGGATTCATTATAAGATGATGGACTCTGAGCTGGCTATTACCACTAAGAAGTGAACCTTGAAATATCATCTCAGTGCTCAGAAGCCACCAGAAAAAAAGCAAATTGAATGTTAGGGATGATTAGGAAAGGAATTGAAAGCAAAACAAAAGTCACCTCATCACTCTCTGCAGCCATGGTTCATCCACACCTCAAATAATGTGTGTTGTTCTGTCCCCTCATCTGAAAAAAAGGATATAGTAAACTGGAAAAGGTTCCAAAAAGGATGATCAAAGGTTTGGAATGACTTCCATATGAGAAATGATTGAATCTGGAAAAGAGACAGATTGAGAGTGAGAGTATGACAAAGGTCTGCAGCACTGCAAATGGTAAGGAAAGGTTGAGCAGGGATCAGCTGTTCACTGTCGCACTGGCAAGCTGTGTAAGAAGCGCTGCAAAATACACGTGGAAGGTACAGGGAGACAGACGCAAAGAATTCTGTAATTCTATCAAAAGGGGGAAAAAGCCACAAAGATACATACAGGTGGGAATGAGGACCACCAGAACTGGAAACTGCTGGAGAGAAAAAAAAAAGTAAAGTAAAATAAGAGGGGACAAATACTCAGGGAAGGTCGGTCTGCTGTTTGTCTGCCAAAGAGAGAGCGCTGTACGCTGGGGACAGCAGAATGAAACCGCTTCGGGACAGTTCACTGCTGCATCCTGGTCACGCTGAGGTGTTGCACATCTCATAGAAAAATAAAGCGGAGGGACAACATCATAGATGCAAAACGGGGTCCACAAAACACAGAAACTACCCAAACCAGGGTTGCCTATGCACTCTTTATTCAGTGCTATTGTTCTTTACAGTCTAATTACTCAAGTATATCCTTTTCACAAACTTAACCCACACATCTTGTCTCCTCTGCCCTTGCCCAGGGCAGCTTTCGTCCCCTCTACATTTGTATAAGGCTGCTCTCTACTTTGTGCTGGTTGAACACCAGGGGAGAAGCCACAGCAGAGACAAGGACCTCTTCTCCGTGCCCATGTCCTCATACCCAAATGACAGAGCAATAATTACAGAGACAGTCCTTCTGAACACCCATAGGCATCCATAGCTGCTCTGTGGGGAGGTCCCAGTCCGGTCTGAGCAGCACTGGGAGCTGTAAGGCAGTTGAATATGCTCAGTAAAAGTGGGTTTTGTGTTTTTTGGGCTTTGGGGGGGGATATATATATTTTTTTAGCAGACATATAAAAAGTGTTTTCTGAGAATGTGGGAACTGTGAGTTTTTCAGAAGATTCTTGCTTGTACTGTATGGGGAGATTTTCATAGGCACAGAAAAAGTCACCTTCCAACAACTTACCAGCTCTCGAGTTCTTTACTCAGCAGGCAGGAAGCACAACAGCTGTTCACAGAACAGGCACTAGAATTGTTGTAACATAGATAAAACGGTATGTTTCTCCCAACCCTATTTTCTTGAAAGAGACAACTCCTTTGTTTTTGAATAAATGCATCTTTTAAAAAGTCCCAAATGTTAAACTTGATGCTTCTGGAATATATGAGAAATCTCAGTGTATGTAATTGCATTTTCACAAATTATAAGCAATCAAAATCAGGACATTACAATGGCAAATGCTAAGCAATTATAATAAAAGGTGGTGTGATTGGTCCCACATGTACCACAATTAACATCAACATCATGCAAATTTTTTCTTATTTTGGGACTACCTGTACTTGGGAAGAAAGAAGTTTTAAAATAACAAGTATATGGACTAAAAATACTGGTAAAGTGGAAAATGTGGATGCTATGTTACCAAGCATCATGTATTTCACATTACATGCCTATCTTTATTTTGTACAGCGTGCTTCAGGAATGCACATTAGGGCATGAGATTGGGTCCTGGTGGATTCAGTGGAACTTTAATATATGCGCTTAAACAGGACTGAGGCTTTTCCAACCCAGAAATCATACGCTAATACAAATCTCAATAGGCATGTTAATTTAACATTACCGTTTGTATCCACACTCATTGAAGTGAGCAGATAAAGACTTAAAGACTGAGATAATTTAGGGGGTCAGAGTGGACCATTAGATTATCTAGTCTAGTTCAGCAAAGAGTAATCCAGTTATTAAGGGCAACTCACTTTTTAGACCAGTAATTTGAGTTTGGCACATGACTGAATCTGGTTTGGCTGAAACTTCTCTTCCAGAAAGGCATTGTGTCCAGATCTGACCACGGAAAGAGACAGAAAGCCTCTCGCTTTCCTTGGTAGTGAGTCCCTGCAGCTAGCTACTCTAACTGTTCAATATTTCCTTCCAAGAGTTAAAACTCTTTCTTCCATCTATGGGTATTTGTGACACCGTTCCTTTTGGCGTTAGAGAGGCTTCAGTCCTTGGCATTTTGACGGAGAGACCTATATCCTGTCGTTAAGTCAGCCAGTCTTCTCTTTGCTTCCGATCAGTGAAAGAGTCCGAGCTGTTGAAGTGTCTACCCGTCATTTTCTCCAGCCCTTGATCAGCATTTTTGGTGCACAAAACCTCAACATCCAAAATATTGAGTGACTGCTCCCATTCATGTGGCTTACTGTATCACAGACCACGCTTCCCACCCCATGTAAGACACATTGGACCCTTGTTCAAAAATCCTTCTGATAAGCCATACTACCAAAAGGCTTAGATTTTATTTTTCTGAAAGGAAAGCTCTGCAAACATAGCTAGTGCATGTTTGGCAAGCAGCTTCATCTTCCATTTCCTCTGTTGAGATGCTTGGGACTCTGTCTGAACTGCTCTACACTTTACAATATAAAAATACAGTTTCTGGGAAAAGCCTCCTCTCCCTCTGCTGGTTCCACTCAAAACAGAATTAAAGCAGAGTTAAATGGGATCTTTCAAACCCCAGTATTTCCTGGGGGCCTGCTCTTTGCTATCAATCCATCATTTCTTTATGGCTCATTTTCAGATGCATTTGTTAGAAGTAGGAGTCATTCTCTGGCTACACCCTTCTTTATGTCATAAATCAGTCGCTGTTGGCCTGCCTGGATGCTGCTCAGTCCTCTCAGTGCCATTCCTGCCAGCCCTCACAAAATGCAGCCGGCTGAGTCATACCTCAGCAAAAGGTCTGTAACTGCCCAGTCTCGTGTTATTTCTTTTCCATTAGAGAGCCCAACTAGGGGTGACAATTTATATTTTGGGGGTAATACATATTCTAAATAAAGCCTTGTTGCTGTTTTCTTTTCCTCCTCTTCTACTTTCTTTCTGTTTTGTTCATTATGTGTGATTTTAAAAAGCATTTATTTAGCATTGGGCTTTTAGTGTTAGAAAATGGGAGACATATTGATTGGTAGTTGCTCATGTGAAGTTGTTTAAATAGTATTTTAAAAGACATTAAGCGGCATTTCACATCAAAAACCACTCAGACACATGTATTTGGAAAGATACTGACTAGACTCATATTTCCTGTATTAAAATACTTGTATAAAAATGTGTTCTTTTCTGATTTATCAAACAAGCAAATGGCCCTCTGGAGAGTTTCTGGTTCAGACATGAATACCTAAACAAAATCTTAGTGAATCATTTGTACTTGCTAGAATTTTCCAATGAAGACCATTATAAATGTATCAATATTAGGGTGTGCACATACTCAGTACACGCCCAAAATCTGAGTTGCTATAATGTTGGCTCTTGAGATGCACAAGTATAAATGCATATGAGAACACCGAGAAGATGTACGGAGAATATCAATTCCTTATTCAGATTTGGTTTGCTACATGCTGACAAAATGTTCAGCTAAACTTATCTCCTCAGCTCAGCACCATAAATTTCAGCTGAGATAGGAGGAACTCCTTTTCACGTAATTGTTTTGCACATTTAGGGACAAGAAAACACTAGAGTGAGACCCACTGAGCAGATCAGAGCAGATAATTTGACCCATCTGTAGGATTTAGGAGTAGGTTGGAATATGTCAAAATATTTTACGCAATTTAAAAGTCATGTGTCTAATTCAGCCCTCAGATATAGATGCATAAAAAAACTCTACCAGATGTTGTAAGAAAGACAGGGAATTTTGGCAGACATGGGAAAGTAAGAGTGAAAAGAGAGGACAGTATACAGATTTTGGCTTAGACCGGGAATTCAGGTCCTGATCTGAAACCCAATGGGGCTGAAGCAAAGATTCCTATTGTTTTCAAAGGTTTTTGGCTAATATTTCCTAATATTAGCTAAAAAACATTAGAGGCAGTGAGGCAGTGAAAGATCACAGGGATGACAGCCACAGTGCCTGATACAGATTAGAAGGATTTTTGCTTGGGCCTGAAGGAAGCTGACAGACATATGGACAATAAATCTGTGTGTGTGAGTAAGTGTGTGCATATATCTCTCTATATATTATGTGTAGCGCTGGTTTTATAGACTTACTCCCTGGCTTTTCCAGTTTGGATGAAGTTCATTTTCTGTCATTCACCTCACCACCCCATCCAGTCAACTGCCATCGCTTGATTTTTTAGCTCTAATTTTATGTGACCAGAGGCTGTATTTCAGAATTGAAGTCTGGGAGAAGCATGCTCCAGCTCCACAAGTGGCCAGCCCTAAGTAAGGGTAATGGGCTTGATGTGCTTCTGGTCCCAAGGCTGTCGAGGAGGAGGAAAAGGCTCGTTTAGGCAGAGGGGAGGAAAGCTGCCTGAACTGGTGGTACTATGATGAGGAGCTGTGGCTTGTTTGGCTCAGCTGTGGAACCTCCTAAACTGTAAAAGAAAAAAAAAGTCCCTGTATAGGCTATAAAACCCCTGAAAAATGGTTCATGAGACAGGAGAGGAGCTGGATTTCCCTTTCTACCACAGGAAAAGCCTGGCACAAAGAGCGGCCAGGGAAGAGCAGAAACTAAAGAATTATTTTCTTGTATTGTCAAAGATCAGAAGCTAAAACTTAGTCATCAAGACTGCAAGATTTGAACAGGATGGAGAAGAAATATTAATAGGCACTAACGAAGGAGAGAAAGCTATGGCTGACTGGCAGACTGAGGGCTTGACTAATGTATGTAGAAATCTCTCCGCATTAGTCCTCCTGCGAGTAAACTGAAATGCTTTCGGGGCAGGGGAAGAGCCTGGGTAGAGACCACAGCTGGGTCTGGTTCCCCTGCAGGCACACAGCGCCCAGGGCTGCCGAGCTATGGCCACCACCATACATGCCTGAGAAATCCTGGAGGTCGCTCGGGTGAGAAATGCACCGCAAGGTCCAACTGAGTCCAATACCAGCCTTAGAGTAAGATGGAGAGAAGGAGGAAAGACATCCTAGTATATGTTCCCTGTGGTTTAAATTTTTTTGCTGTTAAAATTAAGCAAAGTGTGTTTGAGATCAGTTGATTTTGGACATTTTAATGAAATACCTCTTTTGAAAGTGATTGTTTTAGGATGGGGAACCACTCAGCATAGGAAACAACTAGAGAGCAGCTGAAAGAGCAAAATTGGATTCAGTTACGGCCCTGCCTCCATGGCGAGACTCGGTGCACACTGAATTTCCAAATTCAACACGCCCTGGTCCTGACACGGGTGGAGCTCCCCCTCCACTTTCAGCCCCTCTCAGTTCTCAAATGGAGCAAAAAGGGTTAAGCCCTGCTGCCGTGGTTAATGTCTTGGAGAGGCTAAGGGAGAAAAGGGGTTATATGGCCTCCGACAGCTTGTCTAGCTCGGGGTTTGGAGAGGACGGGCTCCAAGGGCAAAGAGGAGACTCTCCCCTGAGCAGAGTTCTGGAGATTGTTCCTTCTCCTCTGCGTGTGCAGCTCTTGCCAGTTCTTCCGATGGTAGCTTTGCAGTGATGGCATGGATTTAACCAGCTCCCCTGGTGCTGGGCAGCTTCGTGCCTTGCAGCACGCCCGTCCCCGCCACGCCCGCCGTGAGGAGAACCCCCTGTGCCCAGAGGGGAGGAAAAGCAAGGAACAGCGCCCCTGATTGGCTGCTTAAGACACAGGCCCACCTCCAGGGGGTCGGAGCAGCCAATCCAAGCTGAGGAGAGGGAGAGCAGGGTTCCCAGCCCCGCCTCCTGCAGCACTCGGGCTCTGGGGTTGCACTCCAGGCTCTGCGCTGCCCGGGTGGGCTCGGGGGCAAAGCTCGGAGGTGGGAGCTGGGGCTGCTCTGGGGACGAGCGAAGCGGATAAGGACTGGGGGGGGTGGGGTGCACAGGGGTGTGTGGGTGCAAAAGATGGACTGGGCGGGTGAGGAGGGAGGCAGGGCGACGCCAAGCTCCGAAGGGCTGATATCTCCTCGCGGTAAGCTGGATGGAGAGCTTACTGCCTGGTACACGGCTGCGTGAGCTGAGAGACTGTGCGCCCAGTCTCACTTCAGCTCTCCCAGGCTCAGGAATTCGCATCAAGGCCTGTGCGGCTTTCTCGCAGTCAGCGTGACAAGTTGAGCCCCGTGCTGATGTGGGGGGAGGGGTCAGGTTGTCACGATTTCATTCGATCCGTTAGTTTTTGTTCTTCAAATAAAGGCAGCCACATTTTGTTACCTTACGTTAAAACTGACTCTTAACAGACACGGATGAATCGAAGCTAAACCAGACACAAGTCAGGTGGGATTGTTGTTTCTCTTCCTTCAGGTCGTAGGGGCAGGGAGGTGCTCCCTGGTAGCGTCAGAGCTGTTTGCGATCGTCAGCAGCAGTGGTCACCACCCCTCTCATCAACACGGGGCAGTGACCGTGGGATTCACATCTCGAGCTTGTCTGGTAGCTGCCTGTCCCATCACAACAGGCCTAAACATACAGGCTGTGCTGGGGCAGCTTCCCACCTTCGTGCAGCGACACCGTTAACACTTTTGCAGATCTCCGGTTCATACAAGCATCCCCCTTGAGTTAGCTAGGAAAACAGTGCCAGGAATTACATATATTTTTCTAGTCAGTAGTGAAAAATACTCCCTTATGGACCTTTGGATTTCTAGACCTCTGCAAAGGCAAGGCTGATCGGCCACTTCTGGAACGACTGTTAACCACAGGATTTCACTCAGACTATTTGTAAGGGAGAGGCATTGTAGGCCAAATATCGTATCAAGTGTCTCTGTGCAAAAGAGTGCTTTTAGTAATTGTTAGTGCTAGCATGTGAAAAGCTTAGATAAAATATTCCATGGTTCTGCATCAGACATGGGTGTTCCTAGATATCCTCCCTAAACTGCTACCTGATGATAATAATCAGCACAGTGGCTGTTTTGCTGTTACTGAAATATGAGCACTTCTAAGTTCATGTGGCTGTGTGTCTGTCCATGTACTCCTGCAAGTGCAGGAATTAACTCCATTTCTGTATTTCATTTCATAGGAAGGGCCAATTTCTTGCAATTAATGCCCATCAAGAGTTTGTATGACTCTGCAGCATGAGAACTCTGGAATTATGCCTTGTAATTCAGGAACTTCTAGGTTTTGTAAACCCTCAAATGTTTTGTTGTTGCCTTTGTTGTTCCATATTTGCCTCCCCTTAAATATTTCACTGCTTTTTCTTTTGTTTAAAATGTATGCTATTATGGCCTGGGATACAGTATGTAGACCGTATCTGTGTATGGGGTAAGCTAGTAGAAGCTACTCCAGAGTTTCCCTTTCAGTAAGAGGGCTTTGTGACATGTACATAAATCTTTGAAGTATGTGTTGAGCCAGCTGCTACATCATTTAAAAATAGTCAGGTTGGTGCCAACAAGACAGATCACTCAACTTGGGGGCCATAAACAGAAATCAAAGGCATGCATTAGCAATGCCCCAGTGTTTGTATGGTTCCACGATGAACCCTCTGCCCCTTCTAGCACATACGTGATGGTGTTACAGAATAGTCTGCTGTCACTTCTATAATGTATCAATGCTGTCCAGCCTGGGAAGGTGCCACATGTTGGAGGCTGTCTGAAGGTGGAAGATATTTTCTAACTTTTTATGTTAGATTGCAGTCAGTTTTCTCAACTTCAAAATAAAGGAGAGGTTTTAAGAGTTCTTGTTCTTATATACCCAGCAGCTTAGCTGATGTGCTATTTGGGTATTAAATACTTGAAAACGGTCAAAGCCTATGAAGTGGTCAAAGGGAAAAGAAACAAGGTCAAAAGTTTAAGCCATAATACATGGTAGGCAAGGACAACTCAGATTTTAAGCAGTCTAGACAGCATATTAGCAGAAAAAGCTTACTGTGTTGTACTTTGTTTATGGGAGTTTTCCATAAACTGCAAAAAATATTAGGAATGCAGCATAACCAAAGCTTTGCCTTTTCCTGTTGAGAATAAGCTGTTGTGCAGTTTATGCTCAAAGAGCATGGCACCTATATACACATAATTCAAGTAAAAGGGCCACAAGGCCTTAGGGGAAAAGATGAAAAAAAAAAAAAAGCTAGTTTAAGATGATTTTTTTCCCCCTCCAAAGGAAAAGTAATTTACGTATCTATCTGCAGACAGGTATAACATAGCCATTGGTGCTTTATAGCGGATTTAGGAGACGACTGCAGTATTTGGGCACCTGTGTTTTTTATGTTCACATGTGTATATTTTCTTGTTTGCAGAATGAAAAATATGCAGTCTTGATTCATTTACTTTGCTCGGCTTGTTTCAAGCTTTTTTTTTCTCACTGAATAAAAAGCAAAGTATGTGGCATTTTCAGTCCATAAATCTTGCTTGCTGTGGGCTAAGTTGTGCTCACAGCTCTACTTAGAGTAAGTTAATGAGGCCACCACGTACCCCAGGGCAGAATTTGGACCTCTGAGGCTACCTGGGTAAAGCTGCCTAAGTGGAAGGATGGTTAAAACACTAGCTTGAGACTTGACAGACTTGGGTTCAGTTCAGTTCAGCTCAGCTCTGTGATGTGACCTGTGAGCTCCTGGGGGAAGTTGCTTACACTCTCTCAGGCTCCATGGCTGTGCTCCACAACGGCCCTGGATTGCAACACTTACACTCTTTCTTTCCTCCGGTTTTGTGCTAAAAAGCCACACCCTCATCTGCCCCTTTGCACCACTACAGAAGTGGAAACGATCATTGTTTTGGTCTGACATGAATGCCAGTTCTTTGGGACAGGGACCACTTTTTTGTTTGATTCCTTTCTACAAGAAAGTAAACTTGACTGAAATACTCTGTCAACAGCAGTGCCATCAAAAAATCTGATTATTGATCTGTACAGTTAACATCTATTAGCTCTAATTAAGGAATTCTTGCCAAAACTCGAGAAATATTGCTCTTACTCTCTAAGGTTACCTGCAGATACTTAACTAAAGGGAAGGCACCAAAGTAGCTGACCACATGGGTGCGTATCTAAAAGAAAACTGTCAAGACCGTTTTATGCAAAACACCTCACCTATTCCAGCTCTGTCTTTCACTCGACAGACTGACAGTCAAAATTGTGAACCTGTTCATAGTCCTCACGAAGAAGAACTCCCTTTTTGGACTTTGGCCTACATAACCATCATTTATGTTTTACAAGGCACACAGTATTCCTTAGGGATTGTTTCTGAACTTTTGATCAGCAGTTTAAAACACATTGGGGGTTTTTTTCAATGAGATTTTCAAAAGCTCTCTTTGGAAGCTGTGTTGGGCCAACTCAGAGCAGTTTTGTAAAGCCTGCCATAAGTACTTTAAGTCGTGCTGCCCACTTACCTTCAGGTGTTTACATATACTGAGCATTTTGCTTAATCTTGTATGTATGCAAACACTGTAAGGTTTTCAGATTCGGTTTGATTGTGGCTGGATTTGTGTTTTGTAAAGATGAGGCCATGAGAAGAAAGAACAGGGAGAAAAGTCCAGTGGGATTCAGAAAGAGGAAGGCAGGCAGGACTGGGAAAAAACAAAGAAGTGGGATCTATGTGAAAGAGCAAAATGAGGTTAGAGAAAAACTATTAGTTAACAAATGTTATCTATATGAAGTATATAACAGTCCAGCAGCTCCAGCCTTATGAGATATACCTGATCTTATACAAAAGTTAGGATACTGCAAAAGAGTTTTAAATTTGAGTGAGAACTTTCTTATTGCTTGTATGTGTGCGTGGTCTTAAAGCCTCACTGAACAAGTAACCGAGAGATAGCAGAGTGAGCAGCTGGTCTCTGCCAGGGAGATAGCTGGGATTTGAATCCCAAACAGGACTGTAGTTTACAGTGGCGCTTGCAACGACGTCAAGGTGCGGCAGGTCTGTTCACTGGGATGGCAGACTCGGTGCCTCCCACCTCGGAAAGAAAAGTGAGCTCTTCTTCCCAAGAAAGTAAGGATGTCTGAACTTCTAGCAAGGTAAGCTGAGGAAATTCACAAGGAACAGAAATGTCGCTGTGAAGATGAGATGAGGGAGAATTTTTAGCAATGCGCAGTGATGAGTCATTGCAACTTCTATTAATATAACTGGCACATATGTAAATAAATTCACATGTGCTCCTCTGAAAAGTTAGCTCATGAGGTCAGTCAGCAATAATAAACCAAGAAGAAATGCAGTTTCATAAAAACAGTGAGCCATGGCATTATTTTCCAGACATTTCAGAAAGAAAAGGAACAACTTGGTCATTTGCAGTGGAACAAATGTCTATGTGTATCTCAGAAACTGTCTTTTAGCTCTGCACAGGTACATTTCATGGACTTCAGAAACTACATTCATTTGCATGTTGTTTCATAGACGAGTTCAGTGAAGAAATCTATGCATTCTCTGATTGCTTAAGTACAACATATGCTGTGTGGATATATGGCCAGATCTGAGAACATAAATCAGCACAGCTCCCTGGAGATCAATGGACCTTAATTATGTTATACCTGTTGAGGATCTGACCATGTATAACAGGAGCTGGACGAAGTCCTTTCATGTTTCAGGTAGTGTTATACATTAGCACCGTAATGCAGGACTGCCTTTCTCCCCCCTCTCATAAAAGTCTGAAACCTGTTGCCTGTTATGCCCTCAGCCACCCATTCATAGTTCCGACACCCTTGAGTCCAACATTGTACAAGAAGAAACCTGTGTTTTCTGAACAAAAGCTCCTGCTGCTCTTAGGGTGGGACTTTCCAGACTTACAGGTTATCCTAATAAAACCCAGGAATGTTTTAAAGGCAATAGCATGAGAGACCACCAACTATTTTATTGTTGAAGCCTAAAAGAAAAATCTATTATACCTGAGATTGACTCTGTAGCTGTTCCTTTTAGCAGGCTCCTTAGAAAAGTAGAAGAAGAATTTTTACAAGGGCATTAATGCATTATTTTAGATTGCATGAGTCTGGATATTTGCACAGAACTATATAATAAGCATGTGAGAAACTAAACAGGATTTGGCCCCATCACATGTCCTTTTTAACACAGAATGCAGCAGAAACAGTATAAACAAAGAGGACCAAATCTTGCCTGTTCAGTATGGCTATTGTTACTTTTCTAGATGTTTGTCTGTCCTTTCCTCATCAGTGTAACGTGAGCAAAACATACATACATAAAATATGTCAAAACATACACACGTTCTCAAAATCTTCCCATGAAACAGATCATAGTTAAGAAACAAACAGGAATTTTATGGGTTGAAAAAAAATCACCAAATGCTGAAAACGTGAATCACCTCAGAATGGTTCAGTGCACAATTTCCATTGACGTAAATGGACTGACTAACTGTATCTGATGGATCTGGGCTTCCCATGCCCAAGGCTGTATAAGAAGGTATCTGGTAATGAATCAAGTTCTCTTGAGAGCCAAGCCAATACCGTGCACAAAATTTATTTTAACACTTGTCCTGTTGAAGGTAATAAAGCAGATGATCTGAAAGCAAGCCATGCTCCATAGTTAATGAAAGTGATAGTGGCTGTTGTCCTGAGCATGTGGCTTTTAATTTTTGGAAATGTTGATGACAGGTTTGCTTACGGCACCGCAAATTAGTTTCAGTGATCCAAATGCCTCATCTAGATGCCTAGATGGTCGTATGGTTACACAGAGCATTCTTGACTAGCCATACCTTTTGCCATTAATTATAGCTTTGTTGGTCACTATGTTCATATTTCTGTCATGAAGTACTGTCTATGGAGGATGTGAATATATAATGCAGATTTTCAGAGGTGAGGATTTAATTACACAAGTGTTGCTTGCCTTCTCAAAAGAGCAATGTCCAACTGTCTCTCTCAATACAGGATGATATATGTAATTGAGAAGATCTGAGCCCAGCCATAAAACTCGCTGTAGCCCTGACACTTGAGACATAGGGCCAGGTTGTCAAACTCTCAGACAAAGAACAGTTGTTCAAAACACACTGAGTGAACCTGCATCTCCGCATGCAAATGTCCACAGCAGTGTATGTGGTAGCCTAATTTACACCTACAAATCCCAGTGAAAATTTGTGCTGCCTGCTGGTAGTGAGGATTACAGGAACTGATCTGAAAGAAGGCCTACAGAGCTGGCTCACTGCCTTACTAGTTTAGAGGAAAATTCCTGCCAATTTGGCTGGTTTTAAGTTATACTTCAAATGACAGAAAAACAGAAATTAAAAGCATTGAATACATTTTGACCTTATCTTAAGGTAGTTTGGTTTAAATTAAAATGTGATACTCAACATGGGATTACCTCTTAAAACGGCCTTATTTTATTCCATCTCCACATAAGAGGGGAGAAAAACAGACACAAAGAAATAGTGATCAGGATGTAGAGATTTAAAAATCAGCTGGTGTGCTTAGTCGAATGTATTCCCTGACCTACCTACACATTTATTCTCTTGCTCACACACAGACAGAATTAATTCATCCCAAGATGCAACTGTGCATCTGTTTTATATATGTGACTAGTCACTTCAGAAATATTTTTATCTTGTGGGGAGCATTTACAAGTGTAAGAGCAGGAAAGGTGACAAATAAAGGTGAGGGTATACATTAGCCAGACAAGAATAATGAGATGTAATAACTATGGACAAAAATCTACTTCTCTGTGATCCGTCCTATATGTAATCTCCAACAGGGATTCAGTGATTTCACCTGGAAAGTATTGAGAGGTTATAAGGAAATCCTGCCTGTTAATAGAAGCCGTAGGTAGGAGTCGGGTTGTCTACATCCACATCTACAGTAGCACAAATTTCTACTGCTTTGTTTGAAGGTAATCTCAGGCTGTCTGTTAAATCAGGCCAGTTGCTATTAGCTGCTCATCCAAACCAGCACATGAGAATATGAAGCAATAGATAGGAATGCACAAGGCAGGATAACATCTAAAGGACCTTGTCGCCTTCCAGACAAACCCCTTGTTTCCTCAGGTGAACTTCTGCCTTCATTCCCACTCACGAATTCTTAATCTTCCTACTAAAAAGCAAAGAAGTTCTCTTCTCTCTGACAGCAATTGGGTCTTAAACAAATTTCCTGACTGAATTGGCTCTCACACAAATTCAAACTGCAGATCCATCTCTGTTCTGAGCCCCTGTTTCTTCCCAGGTTACTGAAGCTCGCAGGGATTTCTCTTTCCTTCGAATCTCACTGTCCCTACTGACAGGGCTGCAGATGAGGAAAGGACGCTGGCCACAAAATGCTGAAAAGTGAACTACCTCCGGCTTCCTTCAAATCCTTTCCCTAGTCCCAAAGGAATGCATTCAGAAGGCCAAATATCTCAGGAAGCAGCTGCCACACCACATACTTCTAGCTGGGGATAGGTCCTGAGATGGTGGGAAAGCTGAACTGGTTTGGAAAATGTTAGTGAAATTGCCTTTGAAACCAGCTTAGCAGAGATCTGCCACCCAGCTCAGGTTTCAGTGGCACAGAGGAGATAAGAAACCCTCCTCGCAGTGCAGAGGCAAGGAGCTTTTAGCGTTTGATATGTCAGATCTTGTTTAGGGTAAATAAGCAAAATTGCAGTGCTTCATTGCTTTGGAATCGGGGGGATGTTTTTTTCCTCCTCCTGCAGGATGATAGTCCATTTTGTGCACTATGCCCAACGGGTGCAATGTCAGGAAAAGATGCCTACAGTCATACAGTTGCTGATTGCAGAGTTAGAGTGGGATTTAAAGCATGCTGTAGTCGCTGAGGTTGTGTTCTGGTACTGTTTCAGGAGCAAGGCTGCATCCCAGTGTAGAGAACTTGTGTGTTCATTACAGGAGAAGAAAAGCTGGCTGCAGTAGGGGCTTGCTCTACTGCCTATCTTGTGCCCAGAGACCTTGGTTAGTGCAGACGCATATGCTGGGCTGAAAAAGACAATTAAAAGCCCTGATTCAGCATATTTATATCAAAACTCATCAACTGTGACTAGCTTATTCCTCAGTTGCCAGAGTTCTAGGGGAAATCAGATTTCTCCTCTGCTCTTTGCTTTTCTTGGGATAGGCAATATAATTTAGGAGGATCATCATCACTTTTTTTTTTGAACATAACTTCTTGTAAAAACAATGCATCTCTGTTGTACAGAGAAACTCCAACAAAGCTTTTTGGGGGGGATGAAACCTTCCCAAATTCTAATTCTCCCAGTCCCTGAAGTGTTTTAGGAGAGTGGAATAAACCCACTGTTCGCAGAGTGAAGAGAGCTTGCGGCTTTGCAGAGTACTGTAGGCAAGACCGACCTCTGCAGGACAAAGAGAAAGAAGTCTAAGGAAAACCAGGCTGAACCAAACTGTGGTTTGGAGCAGTAGCAATAAAAAGTAAGTGTTCTCCCATTTTTTGGAGAAAGTCTTTCTTCTTTCCCTATTGTCTTGAGTCAAACTCCTAGCGTATGTTTACAGAAAGGGGCAGGTGAAATTCTCGTGTGAGCTCCAGCCCTCCTCAAAGAGCGCTTCCTTTGCTCTCACTGGTGCACAGAATGGTCGTGAAGGGGGATAAACACTTGCCACTAGTTTTATTCAGGGTGGAAAGCTCCTTGCAAAGTGGTTGTCTGGCCGTAAGGCAGGCCACGCTTTGCTGTGCATTTGAAAGGTCACACCATGGTGAAACTCACCCAAACACTGAAAAGGATATTAACATTTTTCCAAGCCTCCTAGGACCAAACCCGAGATGGTGGACAGGGGGTGTGTGTGTGTGTGGCGGGTTGGGAAGTTTCTCCTCCTACATGCTGATTCTTAGTTTACGTCTTTTTTCTTCGCTCTCTCTTTTTTTTTTTTTGTTTAAGAGTCCTGTATCAAAAAGTTGCCTTGACTGCTTTAATGGCTGTTCTGGTTCTTTTCCCTCTAATTACTTGCCAGTGCCAGACTGAGTTGTTCTTGTACAGTCAGCACTGCAGATTCTTAGGAGACTCCAAAACAGTTGAATAAAAAGCTAGTAAATCTAACAAGTTGCTCAGTGAGCAGTGGAAGTTGTGAAGCCAGGCTTCCTGTGCCTCTCCAGAGTGGATGCTCTGGTGTCTAATAACATCAGTGTCTCTCAAGGGGTTGCACATGTGGATTCTCTGATGGCTGATAAGAGGTGAGCTCACACCGTGGCTTTTCTCCTCTGAGGATTTTCTAACTTTAACCTCTCCCCTTTTCCAGTCTCTATACAAGAAGTAGGAACATAATGTATTTGAGTCTTCAGTCCTCCTGTAAGATTTGGATGAAATTACCAGACAGATTTAAGAGCTTTACAGGGAGACAGAGTGAATAGCAAAGACTGTTGAACACATGTGTACACAAACATACACACACACAAAGTAGTTTGGTGACCCTTTAAGCTGGCCACTGAAAAATGCAGCACCTCTCTCTTTCTCTCTCTCCACGCTCACTGCAGTCTGCCCATTGCTCCTCTCCGAGTGCTCTTGGCACAGCCATTTCCACAGCCGGGCGGTGAACCGATCACACTTAGAATGTGTGAATGATAGGGTTTGGATATTAGGTTTGGGTTAATAAGACTGCATGGCTTATCTTTTTTTTCAGCCAGCACCATTCCCTCCTCTGAGTTGCTGCAAGGCTGCACAAACACTTCCTGCAGAGGCAGAAGTGGGTGGCCAGGAGGGCTGGGGTGAGGGGGTGCAAGCATTTTTTATTGCACTGTCAATGCCTGCTTTAAATGCATACTGAACTACAGCCACAGCCACCATGAGAGACGAACCCTTCTTTCTTCAGGAAAAGAAGCTAAAATTATCTATAAAAAGAGTGGTGGGTTTGATACCTAGCAAAAGAAGAATAAATGTAAACCCAATGGTCAAAACATGAAGATTTGTTTTTCCAGCAACCCTAACTTACAAAAAGAGATATTTCTTTTTGCAAGTGTAGCGAAGGGGGCAGAGAGAGAACAGAGATTTTGCAACTACATCAAGCTCTCAAATGTAGAGCCAGGCATCAGAATTTTAACAAAAAGTTCAAGTTACCACATAAAAAATAGCAGCAGGGAATCCAGGGCAAAGAATACAATAGTCTTGAGGAGATAATCATAGCAAAAGCATTCCCTAAGGATGCTTAAATCTCCATCACTTGGACTCTGAAAGATGGTACTGGATACTGTTTCATGGAAGAGGTAGTGTTTGTATGAACACTTAACAGCTTTACTATGTGTCTAGCTTGCTTTTCATTAGATTTGCGCACTCTTCTCACTTTTTAGAATGGCAAAATAGCTTTACTGAAATGATGTCTAAGATACAGGTGAATTGCATGTCATTGTTCTGGATGTGGGAGTGTCCGGGAGAGTTCTGTGCTTGTGCTATGCAGGAGATCTAATTTGGTTGTCACAATGATTCCTTATGGCCGAAAAATCTGTTAATGTATCACTGCCTGGACTTTGGCTGCTAAAAAAAAAAGGTTATTGTTGAAATGGAGATTTTGAGACCTGGTGTCTAAGTGCCACAAAGCTCTTGGTTTTCAGATGTATTTTGTATGTGGTTTGTTCTCTTTGGCATTGGGAAACACAATCTTGGTTCCTGCTTCTGTTGTGATGGACTGGTAATCCTCAGTTCTGTTCCCACTGATTGTTTTTCAGAGCCACAGCTGGCAACAAAGACGCTCTGATTCTGGTTTGGATGTCATGTTTCTAGACCTCTGCAGAGTTTCAGGACTTCCATCTTGAATGGCCAGGAAGATCTTAAGTCCTTGCTATTATTTATTGTTCAGTATCCCTGTTACTGTCTGTTGTTGTCCTTCTTCTTACCATTGTTGAAGCTGCACAAACCCAGAGGAGGAGGATGAGCTCTGTCCTCCAAAGAATTGGTTCTTTCCACTTTATGTGACATTAATTTTATGGCCATTAGCATTCTGCTTTCATTCTTCCAGCTCTGCACTATGCTATGGTATGTAGTTAAGGAAGAATTTATGCTCAAAATGCTACTTTGGGAAGAAGTGCTACTTCAGGTAGAAAAAAGTTACAAACTATGAGCACATGGATCTCCACTTCCATAGACAGTGTAACTGTGATTACTGTTGGGCAAGCTGTTCTTGAGTTGGAAATCAGGAAACCTGACAATGTCATGGTTGGTAAACATCTGACAACTGACACTGTCCTGCTTAGTGCCAACTGGCAAACACCTACCATAACCAGTGCAATGGAAAAACACAGCAATGCAATGTCCATCAATTCCTACATTATTCCTCAAATTCCTGCTTTAGCCTTTTTCTGAAAATTTAATTATGTTCTTCATTACTATTCTGTAGTCTGTGTGCTGCAGAAATACACTGGAATTGATTAAAATGCCTATATTTTTTGCCCAAGGCAAAGTACTTAAGTAATTGATTTGAAGCAGGATTTCTTTTCAATTCTACCGCAGTCTCTGGGCTCTTGAGCTGCTTCAGTTCCCTGCTTGCTTCCATCAGGCTTTCTTTTTGCTCCTCAGCCATCTGGCTTCCAGCTCTTCAGTGTTTTCATCCCAATCCCCTTCATATGCAAGCCCAGATTATAGGAGTTTGTTCCAGCTCCAGATAAGTAGTAGCTGGATTTTTCTCTCCCAGTTGCCAAAACTGCCGCAGTCCATCACAGGAAAATAGTCCAGTTACGCATCGCAACCTACAGGGCCTTGAGGTACCTGGCCTGCAGTCCCTGTTTTGGTGACTCACTTGTGTGCAGAAATGAATATTGACCAAGGAGAAATATCCCAGGCTCCCAACAGGAAAATAAAAATGTGTCTGGAAAGTTGTTTACAGAAGTTTCCTTTGCTGAAGACATTGCATTTTTGCTGTTCCACCAGAAAGTTTGAACCAGCGCTAGTTAAACGTGAGGGGTGGGTTTCATTTGTCCAAATGGAAGTGCTTAAAGTGTAGTCCACTGTGCTGTGCTAGTATTCTGGATTTCTTTATAGTCCATGGAAAGGCACATGGAGTGTGTGATTTATCTTATTGAAGACATCTGAAGCAATTCAGATGAACTAGACCACTTTCACGTGAAAGTGGTCTAGTTCATTTTCATTCTCTTCAGTGATTAAAGGGAGTATAATGTGATTATAAAACAGACCTTTAAGTGAAAAATCCACTTTAACTCATTAGAGAAATGAGATGTTAGAATGTCTGCAGCTTTGTTGATTTCATTACTGCCTTTTTTGCACCATGGTCAGGCTGAGCTCCTCCTCATCATGAATATCTTAAGGTGATTCTAGCAATCAGGTGTTGCAGCTGTGACATTATTACCATAAGCTGTAGCTCAGAAATACCTCCAGATTAGCTGAAATGTGCTTTCCATCAACATCAGGTAGGGACATGTCTCTTTCCCTTCCTTTTGTTTGCAGGGAGGAGGAAGGGGAGCAAACCTCATCTTTTGCAATTCAAAACTTCACAGTCTCCACTTGTGTCAGAGTTCCCGTATGACTTTCTTATAGTACAGTGGGATCGTATGGAATGGAGGATCTTGTTTCACACACATCTGTCTTTTTCGAACCCACATCACCACAAGAGCAAACATTCGTGTTTAGTGACCTCCTGTGCCAATACTCGTGTCTCATTGGGAAGGGAAAGGATTTTCCTCACTTGGCAGGTGAACATCTAGATTGTGTCTCGTATTCCGTCTTCTCAGAGCCAAGGTCTGCAGAACATGCGTTATGAAGGCGGCAGTCTTAAGGCCTCAGGAGAATGAGCCGATGTTATTAAACCTGTGCTTTTTTTCCTTTGCAGCAGTGTTTGTCAGCCTGTGGTCTGTGTACCTCTGGGAGTCTGTGGAATACTCCAAGAGGTCCACGAAAAACAACTAACAGAAGCAAGCCTATTGTCAGTTGGTTTAAATTCCCTTTGCAAGGATACATACCTCCTTTTGAAAAAAAGAAAAGGGAGCTTTTAAATTGAAAACTGTTGACAACTGCAGCTCCGTAATGTTAGATGGAGTAATTTTTCTAAATGCTGAGATGCATGAAGGGTCAGAGGGCGAATTATTCTAGCTTGGTGGTTAGCACAATCACTCAGGCAACAGCAGCTGCTCCAATAAGCATTTAATTATTTTGTAGAAACACGAGAGACTGAAAAAACCCACCTCTGAATATCCTACAGTGCAGTACTTAGGAAAATGTCTAGGAAGGTGAGAGGCTCGAACTGGGCAGGAAAGAAAGTGAAGCTTAGCACATCTGTGGGGAAAGTTCCCACCTTCTCTATTCTGGATATAGAAAAGCAACACCTTTCCACACATCTCTCTTCTTGATGTTTTGTGCTGTGTGGGATCTGGTAAATGTTTCCTTGTGGCTGATCAGTTGGAGTTGCTGTACCCATGCTCAGCGTTGGAGTGGTTGTATGCATGCACAGCAACAAGAGAGTTTGAGGGTGGTAACCTAGATGTATAGGCTCAAGTAGCACTGCATCTAGGGTGCCGAAGATCTGTGTTTGTGAGTTGGGCACCAAAAGGTGCTTTGTGATTAAACATTTCATGATTCACCCAAGGCCACACAGGAGGTCTTTGGTAAAGGAAAGATGTAAGCCTGAGTTTGCCAGATATGAGGCCAGTACCTTAACCACAGGGCACTGATGTGTCTATTAACACAAGAGAGGCAGTGACGAGACTATGGGTAAATGAAAGAAGCTTTTTTTCCCATTTTTTCCCAGAATTTTAAAAGACAACCAGTAACATGGGAGTACTACCAACAAGCAAGCTGTGCCAAGGGGGAAGAAGGGAAGGACAAAGCCATGGGTTGGATGTGCAAAGTACACAGGTGGTGAAGAAAGAAATGTGAGGTTAGATTTACAAATATGGGGGGATTTTTGTTTGATGTTTTGATGTTTGTTACAAACAAAGAGGGTTACTGCTGCTCCATGATGTGCTTCTTATTGGATTTCCACATAAAAGTTCATAGCATCCTAATGAGAGGCAAAGATAGGTTCATGGTTCTAGCAGAAACAATATTTGCTTTCAGGATGAACAGCTTCTTATTCCTCGAAAGAGCTGTAATTGAAATCAAGACAATCCACTACTTCCCAAGGGCTTTGTCATACTGTTCAGACATCCTGAGGAACCGTAATTGGATTTTTACCATAAACAAGTGTTGAGAAACATGTTTCTTATTTAGGTTGGTTCATGTGTTCATGTCCTTTTTTGCTTCCCTGTTAGTCAACAGAATTTCTGTTGACACAAGTGGGAACAGGAAGTAAATATTTCAAGTGGGGAAGGGCAAACCTCCTGAAGCTCACAGAACTCAAAACTATTAACCTGTTTTGCGGATTTAGAAAACAAAATGTTTACCTTCACAAACTTGTTTTTCCTGCAATTTAAACTCATTTTCTCTCCCATGCCATTCAAGGAGATTACATTTCAAAAACAAACAGATTTTCTAGGGAGACAATTTATGTGTTAAAGAAGGCTGACAAAGGCAAAGCAGCCACAGATCAGTCCCCTGTAAAGGACTTGTGTATGTCCTTTCATCAGACTTCTGAACATTTTCTCTGTTGGAAAGTGTTTTGTATTTTTATATTAAGTTAAATATTAAATTATATATTTGATAAATGTAATGATAGATTTTAATATTTTTGTATTTCTTATATTTATTGGTTTTATTTATTTGCATTTTTTCATTATGTATTATATTTTTTGAAGCTTCTGTTTGTTTCTCTCCCTTTTCATGTGTTGTGTCTGTGAACTTTTCTCATGTGCATACGCGTGTGTGTGTGTATTTTGCATTTTCTAGTGGGAAGTTGCACTCTATTTAGAAAATATGAATCTGATAACGCGGGAAATAACTTTCAACCCTAATCTATTGGCATTGTCAAAGAATTTGGACAACCCCAAACTTTAAGTTAAAGACAGCTGAGAAAGCAAATCTTTAAATATGCTAAAGCTTGGATGATTGTGAGTTATTCTTCAAACTTACCCTTTTTGTCATTCTCATTTTGGTACTTAAAACGACATTAATTTTGCAGGCAGGGTACTGTGTGTGAATGTCAGTGAACAAGGTTCTTGTCTGTGTTACAGTAACAACCAAATAACTGGTAATGATGTGGCTTTCTTTTTTAAGTCATGAGGTACTGAAGGGAAGAGCAAAAGTTGAGCTTTCATTTTTAACTTTCCATGTTCTGACAGTCATGCCTTTGATTTCTCAGCATTATGGTTATCTGCTAACCCAGAAAGGCTATAATGAGGGTTTGGAAATGCGGTGAGAACATTGGTTTGTACTGTGGTCCCTGAAAGTAAATAGTGTGAAAACAATTTGGCTGCAGTATTTCAAACAGTAGCTTGAATTCAAATAGTTTTTTATTTATTAAAGAACAGGAATATTTCTAAATCTTACTTCTATATTTTTAACCTACGTGCACTATTTTTGTGTTTGTTGTGGCTTCTAAGGAGTTACATTTCATTCTTTTATCTATTCAGAAAGTTTTTGAATACATCAGTAGCAAAAAATGAAGGGTGAATGGTTTCTGAATGCAGTGCTGAAGAGCCAGACCCATGTACCATGGAAATCCGTAGATACAGTCTCACCACATCTAGCTGAAAAGTAGGTCTGGATTCACAGTGGGTCTGAGTCAAAGCCTTGTGAAATCATTCTGCGCTTTCCCCTTGACTCCAGTTGTCTTTGGCTCATGTCCAATGAATGGGGAGCCAGCTGACTTTTATTTCTGACCCCAACTTATTTTTATTTATTATGAGTGGACACCAGCTGCTTCTTTGTTGTGTAAAATATACTGTCTGCCCTTGAACTTTGGCATTTTCCTTCCAAGAAGATGATTTAGACTTTGTCCATGGTTTGCCAAACCAGCAGGCTACATCATACTTTTGGACTTCCGACAGACAATGAGTGGCTAATCCCCCACCTACTTTTGGAGAGATGCATAAAGTAAGATACAAAAAACATATACAAGGCCTTATAAAATGGATGTGTTGATCGACAGGGCCACAGTTTGTGTGATTACCTTTGCTGATATGTTCAATTAACAGTCTTGTCAAGGAGAACCTGGTTTTGGTCACTCAGCCTTACTTCATTTAAGTTGATAGTCCTTGGTATCCAACAGTGGGATAAACCAGATTCCTTAGCTTTGTTTGTTTTGGCCTACCGTGTCTCTTTATTAGGAAAATGGTCAAAGTAAAGTGCTTCCTCTGTGTATTTTGACAGGAAACAGTACTAATATGCTTTCCTTTTGTCGTATGCCTTGCTCTTTTCTCCCGGTGTTGTTTAAATATTTTCAGTCCAATGACATATTTATTAACCCACCGCTCTCTGCATGGGGTAAGACTTTGATTGGCCCATCTGTAAAGACTGTCGGTTAAGGTGGTTTTTTCAGTGCGAGTTAATAATATTACTACTAGTCACGTAAAACTCTGAGACAATCTCTTTAAAAATGGAGCACATTTATCTAAAACAGCTGGTTAAGAGAGCATGAGGGCCCAGCTAGAGTCGGCAAGGTCGGGGGTCAGGGTTAACACCAATCTCTGTGGAACTTTGAAGCTGACATTTTACAGATTATATGTGTCTCAGTGCACAGTGGGCATGGCACATAAATTGGTCTTAGAGGCCCCTATTTGTTCTCTGCATTTTTATGAGCCCACAGAGTTGTTCTTTGAAGCAGCACACACAGAAAATAAAAACTCATTTTAATGTTGTGGAACTATTTGCAGTAAATCATGTTAACATCCTGGCTTTTCTTTAGAGAGATGCAATGTGTTTTTCCATGTTCTTGGGTGCTGTGAGTGCCTCTGATTTAATCCTGTATTTTTCCTTTTAATCTCAATTCATACATCTTGCCTGCTTTCTTGTTCCTTACTTTGGTATTTGCACAGTTATCCTCTATGCCTGGCTGATTTTAAGCTAGCAAGGACACCTTCATTATGCTTCATGCAGTGACTTAGCTATTGTAAGTGCTTACCCTCTCCTCTATCAAAAATCCCCTGGCACTATAAACCAATTGCTATTGCATGGCACCGTAGTCTTAGAAGAAAGCATCTGATTTCAAAGAGACGAAGTTCCATTCTGGAACTAATTATATGATTTACTTTATGGATTTTTTTTTAATTGCTAGGTGTTTTAACTGGAAAATGCTGAATTCTGGAGAGCCACAAGGAACAGACACTGTTAACAGAATCTGCTGGAGGTATTTTAGCCACCTAATTAATTTTCAATAAATGCTTCCAATAGGTAATTTGCTTCTGGCCACATGTAAATCAACTGGAGACAAATAGGGTTAAAATTAGAAATGTGTGATGGGGACAATGTTTATGGACAAAATAACCTGGCACTGCTAGAAGTAACTTGCTGACGGTAATAGAAAATTAGACCACACAGATGTTAACAAAAACTGAATGTTGCATGTCACATGGCCCCAGCAGCGTTCTTCCAGCTGGGTCTCACCACACAAGGCCTGCTTATCCTTAAGCTTCCCTTGGTACGGATTGGGCATAGCAACACCTCAGTCCTCCTCTATCTGGCATGCTTCCTGAGGTGCCTTTTCTCTGTTCTCTTTTGCAAAAATGGACCTTATTGAAACCCACTTGAAACCTCCACAAAGCCTCAAAGACACTCCAACTAGTACAAATATCCTCTGCAGAGCTCCAGGCTTTTACGTTCTCTAGTCTTAGAGCTCGTATTTTCAGAGGCACGTAGTAGCTGAAACAGAGACAATTGATGAATAAAGTTTTCAAACTTTGTTAATTAACAATGGTACTAATCTATATCAGCTTCTAAGAGAAATATACAGATTTTTTAAAAAATAAACACTTCTTTCGTATTTGTTTTTTAAGTTTCCTAACCCCTCTCACATGCTCTTCACTCAGAGCCTTCTAATTCTAGGATAAATCCCCTTGTATTCTCCTCCAGAAAATGAAATCAGTACCTGTCCCCCCCTAAAGGGCTGGCAAGAGATTCTTTTTGTAACTTCCAGTCTCCCATGCCAGGTGGCCCTTGGATAGGTCTGTCAAAAGGCCAAGGTCCCCCATGAGGCAACATGCTGCCCAAGTCCCTTCCTGCCCTTAAATTCAAACTGTAAGAAGTTAGTCTGACCTGGGCGGAAGCAGACTCTTTATCCATGGAGACTTTCATGTGAAAAGAGGTTTATTAAGGTTTGATGCCTCTTTATTATGGGTCTTAAGTCACTTACCTTTATAATTTATAATAAATTAGACAAGTTGGTTCAAGGAAAATGACAGGTTTAGTGTTACTTGCTACTGAGCGTGCCTGTGAGCTGTGGACACTGGAAAAGCCTTCAGAACAGATACCAGCTGCGGTACAAATAGGGAAATCTCTCAAAGCTGGCATTCACAGGCAGACCAGCAGCAGTACTAATAAGACATGGTGGAGTTGCAGTGATATTGCTGACCTGAAAAACAGGCCACAGATAACTAAGTGGTATTAATGACATACATGACAAACATAAGCTGCTGTTAAATAAACATAAGGACAAGTGACTTTTGGAGGCATGTGATTACTCTTCTCGGAGGAAGCTGCCTTAAATTTTTAGTATTATCTGGAAGCAAAAGTCAATGATACAGGCTTGCAACGTATATAAACTTCTCTAAACATAAAGGTGACAAAGCAAACTATGACAATTCTCCTGGCATTTTCCTGGTCTCTGTTACTGAAAAGATCCTCACATGGTGTCAACATTTCCCTAAGTTGTAGTAAATTTAGGTTTGGTCATGCTCTATAGATAGGATCTCTGTCAACTTCAAGAAAAGGGCTTGGGAGCAAATTTGCTAGTTGATCTAGCAATAGCTTTTAACACTGTAAAATCATGAGGGGGTCTGGAAAATTTTGTTCATCTTTTTGAAGTCCCACAAAGTTTATTTCTGTCACTTTATTTTTCCGTGATGGCCAGTGTATGGAAAATGGCAACATATCAGACTCAATTCCCGTCTCAAGAAGCCCCAAACAAGGTTGTGTGCTGGCTCCCATGCTGGTTTCCTTCTTTTTCTTGGCTGTGCTTGCGGAGGCATTTTGCTGACATTGAGAGAAGAATATTTATTTAGTTCTATACCAATGGAAATTTTCTCCGTCTGCAGTGTTGCTCATCAGAGATCTTCTTTTTTGAAATGACTTAATGCCAGTAACCTCTTCAGTTGAAGACTTTTGCTTAAGCAGTGACCATTTTGCTGAGCAGCCAGTCGAGTGGGTTTCATGACTGATCGACAGGATGTGCATGTCCGTCCTGTTCCGGCTGCTGTCCGGTCTGGGAGAGCTTTGCTGGTTAGCAAGAACGCTGTCACAGCAGCTGCTGCTGAGATTACCCACTGCATGCCTTTGCATTTTGGCTGTGGTAACACCTCTGTAGAACAACTTTGTGAAACTAAGTAGTAATAATAATGTCTGTCAAAATGTCCAGCTCTTTCTACTCCTTCCTGGTTGTAAGACATGGGTAACATGCTATTGCTCCATCAAAATACCTAACCTATACAGACTATATGCTTTAGTTTGGCCTGTTTGTGAAATTAGATGGTGAGGTGAAATACATAATACCCAAATCCTTGTATATTGACAAATTTTTCTGCTTGAGAACTGAAAATGCCTGAACACCTTACTCTATACGGCTTGAAAATTCTTAAGGAAATACTTTATGATTAACAAAACTAAACCAGCTGTTCCCATTTTGCTGGGATAATGCAAATCCAGCTGGAAAGTGAACTGGATTGACCCTCCTGCTGAGGAGGCAACAGCCCACAACAGAGAAGGGTGGTGGCAAGAGTGCTGTAAGCATCTTTGAAAGAAATTGTGAATTTTACAAAAAAAGACTTCTGTGCCTTGGCATCCTTGATAATTCCACTTATTCCACATCCAGCTATTCTTAAGACTTTTGCCTATCTCTGGTTTCCAACATACCTGTCCAAGTTGGATGTTTTCTGGATTCATGTATGCTGAAATCACCATTAGTCTTCACCATTTTTGATGAGATAACAAGAAAGGCAGGTAAGAGCTGAATTCAACAGGATTGTGGAGCTTGACACAGAGTTCCATTATAAGCAGATATTTTAGATGGGTTCCCCAGAGCTATGTTCTAAAGTAGTTCAAAAATGGATAAAAGAAATAACTGGCTAAAAAAGATTTTGTAGAGATGAGGACACATCTTCAGCTGCCATAAATTTCTGTAGCTCTGCTGAAGCCAATGGAGCAAGGCCTTTTTATACTAGCTGGTGATTCATCTCATAAAGTTGTCATTTTAATTCCATCATTAATTATGAGCTGTATTTTTGAAATTCATAGTCAGAAAAATAATTCTGTACTTAACATTGTGACTAATCATGCAGTTAAGCATTGCAGGAGGAGGGACCAGTAAATCTAAAGACCATTATGAGAGCAATACCCCTCAGGCAAGAGAATCTTATTCTGTAAGTCATTTTAAACATATTTTTCTGCTGTATCACAGAGCAGATAGATTAATTAACCCTGAATCACATTTAATAATCAAGACTCAAACAATCAATTATGTGTCCCAGGAATTCTGATTTTATGACCCATCTACCTACAATAGCAAATTATGTTTGCTAACTGTGTTTTAGATGAAATTATTATGAGCTCTGTTCACTGCTAAAAGAACTGATGATCATAACATCAGAGAGGTGAATCAGTTTTGGATAATAGAGTCCTGACTTTTGGAGAAGGACAGTTTTTCTATTGATAAAATTCTCTTACAATAAATGATAGCAAGTTTTCCTTAAGCTCTGTATTACCCAGTAGTACAAGCTAGTTAATAAGGGAGTTAGAAATTGCTGGAAATACTTTATTTTTGGATTTATGGACATTTGATACAGTGCTGAATCTATAGATTGCCTTTAAATCTAAAAAGCATAACAAAACTCTCTAAATTTTCTGCATTAAGCTAGATGTATTTAATTAGCAGTAAAGCCCAAGGCTGGGAGCCAGGAGGTCTGGGTTGTAACTGCTGTGGGTATCCTTTGCAAGCCTTGCCTTGCCTGACACCTGGGAATAAAAGTCTCTTCAGGGAAAGTTTGCCACAATGGAACTTAATTTACTGATGTTTTTAAAGCACTTTAAAGGACTGAAATGGGAGGCACAAGAGAAATGAGAATTGTGTGGAACTGTTGTGCATCTTAGTACCCTGGTAACTGTTAACGATGGGCACATTTCAGAAAGCTGACAGAATAGCTTAGATAGACAGCCATGTATTTGGGTGCATACCAAACTTAAAGTGTATTCCTGATGAAATCAATAGAAGTCCTATGCTAAACCTAATGAAAGCAAGACCAGTCCTTGTTCTGGGTCTGTGTCAAAAAAAAATATGCAAGGACATGTTCTCATGAAATTTTCTCACCAGGACTGCCTGCATCACAATGAACTAGAAAGTGCAGAAGAGGGAAGCAAGAAATACATCTTTTTAAATTAAATGGATTATTATTTTTAATCTCAGGACAGGCTTTTCTTGAATGCTGTGCACAGATTTGTTTTCCTTTGCTATTGCCAAATTTCTTGAGCTACTGCCAGTCATAAATCATTTGAGCTTTCATGTCGTGATTAAACACGTTGAGTGAATGAATGAAGATGGGAGATGCCAGTGTGTATAAGTCACCACAGACTGCCAGTTGTTCTCCATTTGCTTCCTCCTCTCCCCACACCCATGATCAATGCTGTTTCCTGTTTGCTTCATTCAGGTGGAGATGTAGCCTGATCCTGCCTTTCTTAACATTTCATTTATAAAAGCCTTCCTCTTGTTCTGCCGAGTAGCCCTTGTTTCTGGGGGAAGCCTGAGTAAGCCCAGAGGTAACACTCAGGTGACTCAAATCCAATGGCTTCCATTAAAATTGCATTTCCATTAAAACTCCGAAAAATTTAGCTTGAACTTTCAGCCTTCAGTCACATAAGAAATGCCATTAACTTATATGTATTTGCTCTTGTGTGTCCACCCCAGCAATGGCTCCTACCCCAGACCAAAGAGTCCTCAACCTTGTAGCTAGTGGAGAAAAATGGTCAGAAAGCTGGTGCTACATTTCAGTCCTGGTTGACAAAGACAAAGAAACATGCTCTGTACTGCTGGCAACTGTTTCTTTCTTTGGAAGAAGGTCACAAAAATGATGAGTGAGACACCTTAAAAATGGTAAATCAGTCAAGGAAAACTAGATCTATTTTGTTTTATCCCAAAGTGTTTCATTATAATCATAAACTATAAGGTGTTAAAGGGGTTAACAGGCTCTCAACTCATTGTCAACTAATTATCTTTAAGGTGTTGTCATCACATACTAATCGCTGGGTTAATGCCAGTTCCACCACTGGGAGGTGCCCAACCCCAGGGTGACCTTCTCTCACCTAACAGATGCTTACTTCATTAACTTCAACCATCGCTTGCACAAAAAAAAGCTTTTAGGAACTTTCATCTTTTTAAAAGGGCAGGGAAAAAACCCTAATAAACTGGTAGCCTGGTTAGCAGTAGGGGATAGCTTTAGCTTAAGGCACCATGGGTGGCTAAGATGTATGAGAAACAGATGTAAGGTCTTTGGTGATAGGTCTGCACTTTCTATTTATTGACAAATGAAATAGGCAATAGAAGGCAATTAAAAGCCAATGATTGCACACAAACAGCGCAAACCATAACAGCAGAGAGGAAAGAAAAGCAACAGCGCTGTGCAGCTTCGCTCGTTCAGGGCCAAGTGACATTGATTTGGGAGGCAAAACTGTGATCTCTTTGTATGAAAATGTTTTGAGTTTAAAGCTGAAGAGGCTTGATATTTGTTCTTGCTTTTGTATTCTGTTTTTCCCCCAGTGCTGCCTGGTTACAAAAAACTTTCCATCTGAGTCTGGTTTTCTTTCTGGGGTTCAAAGGGGAGGTTTAGAATTGGTTTTAACTGATGGAATGAGTAAGAAATATACTCAAATGTGAACAGGCAGCAAAGGGACAGTCCCTTCTTGCTGTGACTGTGGCAGTGACTTGACATCAAACTGCAGGTTTGATAACCTCTTTACATTTTAACCTTTTCTTAACAGGCAGCTGAGACCTGGACATGAAGAGATAAATTCAAGTGCCTGTACTCAGCTTTGCTAAAGAGAGAGATTTATCCCTTTTTTTACTAATCTTCTGTCCTCAGGAAATAAGCTTGCAAGATAATTTATCTCCTAAAGAACGAGGAGTGTGTGTTCTGCTTGTCGGTTGACCTCCTGATCCCAGAATGATAGAGAATGGGGGGAAGAAAAGATCTTTGTAGGCATTTTAACAACCATTTTATACTCGGACCTGGGATAACACCTACTTTTCACTTAATATGATGAAGGTGCAAATCCATAGGCCTAATTTAAATGCGTCTTTATTCTGAAAACTATAATTTTGCTCCAGAGGCGAGGGCAAAACCAGCTCACCCTCCCAGGATGATGTTACGGCCAAGCAGAATCTCATTAAAAATCAATTCCTCATGTCCATAAAACAAGTTTATTTTATCTTGTGGGAGCCTGCTGTTAGCACTCACACAGTCCCATTGTGTGGAATTCTTGCCTCTAGTTGTATGCCAAACTGCACAGTGTACCATTAATGAGTTTCAATTTTATGCTAAGCTTTTCAATATTTTTGGTGTCATTTACTGCAGGTTATTTTGCCAGCATGTGGTGTCTTATAACATATGTTATTAATAGTGATGACATGTTTAGGTTCTCAAGGTTTAAACAAGACCTCCAATATTTACATTTATAAAACCGGGAAATGATGAGAGCGGGACTGCGATTGGCCACCGAAGGCTCCAGCTGTGCAGGTATTCATCCTAACCCTTGCAGGTCAAGGCTTGCTAGCCAACTGTTACAAAAACATAATGCAAAACACATTTTATAAGCACCACAAGACAAGTCAATACATGTTAATTATCTATTCATCTGCCCTTTTTGCAGAGGGTAGTAGGAAGCACGTGTGTTGGGCCTTGTGGTTCACAGCACCCCATATGCCCTTGGTCCGCAGGGACGACTGCATCCCTCCCTGGGTGACACAGGGAGTGCCGTGGGGCTCAGGTGCCCTAAGGAGTCAGCCCGGCTTAACACCGCAGCTAGGCGGTACTTCTACACTGCGGCCATGCTTTTAACCTGCAACAAAAGCAAGGTAAAACATGTCCACTTACATTGCAATAAAAGAGGTTTGAGTTAATGCATTTTATGTCTTATCTGCAACAGGTTAAGGATCTGCACATGCTCAGTAACCACACTTTTGTTGACCTGTGGTAATTTAAACTGCTGTAACTTGATTGTGTCTCTGGGCCTTTCACCTACAGGGCTTTTACATCTCTCGTTATCTGTGTTCTGTTTGAAAAAGAATATTTCGGATTTTTAGGCACTATTATAATTAATAAATAATGAGCTCATAGTAATTTAGAAATGCCACTTTTGAAAGTTGGCAAGAAAACATGGTATGCTCAATTATTGCTAATCTTGTGTCTGTGTGTGTATCTGGGGGGAGAGCGGTGTACTGCAGCCCTAAGTACCAGACATAATTAGGATGATTAGTCAAGGCTGACTATATTGTAAATTGTAAGGAGCAAAGAATGGTGCTTGAGTGATGCTTTGTGGTGCTAGGAAATGATTCATGTCTAGAAAGGACAAATACAGAGTCTTAAATGAAGTATCATTATTATACTTAGTAATAGTAACAGAAACGGTCTCAGTTTGTACTTCTGGTGCACCTAAAATTACAGGGCTAGGATTTTCAACAGGACACTTTCGGTTTTACTTAGCTAACCAACAGCTACTGACTTTGCTTGCTTGACTAAGCTTCCCTGAGAAATTCCAGTGACACTGGTGGAGTTTTCTGGTTCACCAGAAAGTGCAGGCATGGAAGACTGCAGCTCAAAGTGATGCCTCCTGTGAACAACACAGAGTTGCTGTACTGATAACAGGTAGGAGTAGGCAGCAAGGAACTTATGGTCACACACGTGCCTGTGGGCCCAAATGCTGAACTTCCCATATGTTTAACAGAACTAGGCATGGGCATGAGACCTCTTGGGAGAAGATGACTATTTTTCATTCTTTACTTATATGTTGCTTGGCACAACAGCATCCTTGAGGGCATCATCTGTTTATTCAAAGCACTGAATAAATACAATGTATTGAGTAAGTAATAAGCTGATGTTCCCTTCTGATCAGACAATTATGTCAGGTTTTAAAATGCCTTGTTTTGTGAATGTCCTCTTTACCAGAATGAAACAAAATGTTTTGCACTCAGAAGTAGGGCTCAAGACCGTCACACATGAAAATCACAGTCCTATTTTCTGTAGAAGCCCTGGCAATATAGGAATGTCACTACGTATGTTCTGCACAGTCAAGGGCAATGGCTCGTAGGTATAAAGTGGCCTTGAAAACCAGTAATCTTTATACTACATTGTTTCGTGAGGTTTCACTACCTGGGAAATATCTATTAACCTTTTTATATCCCACTGTTGTCTGGTGGCTCAGGGTGGGAAGTAAAGCACTGAGCAATTATTATGCTTTATATAACAGTGATGTTATTTGCTGTAATCTCAAATGCTTGAACTAAAATACAGATAATAAAAAATACAGCATGACCTCATGCTGGTATCTGTGAAATGGATGGTCACAGAGCACAGCCAGGAGCATTGTGACACACCACTTGTTTGGATCACCAGGGAGCCCAAGTTCCTTAAACTTCTCTGGGCATAGGAAATGTTATGGTTACTCAATTTGTTTTATTTTTCCACTATTTTGAATTGAAATTTCACAATAAATGAACTCAGTGATAAAATATAGCTGAAATTTTCTGTATGCTATGGATAAGGAAGCGAACATAATTACGTTATACATCACATTTTGTCCCACTTCTCTATTTTTGGGTTCCATTCACTCAAGAAATGTTTTGAAATTTGTAGGGAATTTAAACCAAATCAGGCCAACAGGAAGGATTCAGAGACGATTCGTACAGGTTTTATGGAAACAGGTGTCTGTGTAAAAGGGAAAGATGCGAATGAATGTCTCTCCTGAGAGAAAGGCTGCAGCACAGCCTCTGCTGTATTCATAGAAATGGGAAATGCAGGAGAAATGGTCATACTGAAGACCCCAAGAACAGGAGAAGCCTCTGCTGGAGTTCATGCTATAGTAGACACAGGATGGTCCAAGCATGAGGCACAGCCACAAGAAACCAGGTTTCACAAGTTATGCAGTTCACAGAATCCCTTGGTTTTAGATCCTCACCCCCTGAAATTACAATTCAGTTCGAATTCAGCATCCTAAGAAAATGCCTATGAATTGGAATATTTGCACTTTGGTCAGAACACTTAAGAGTGTTTTTATTTTGTTTTTAAGGACTTGTTTTTATGAAATCCACAAAGTTCCCTCAAAGGTTATATACAGAAAAAATAATTTGTTCTTAAATTTCTTAAAGTCAAGAAAAATCACCCAGATTTTATTTTCTTTTTAATAGTTAATGAATTTAAAAATAATATTCATTGGAGTTTTTCAAGGCAAATGAACAAGTTAGGCATGCATCTCCTGCTGGCTTTCAGTGGGACAAGTTAGGCATGCATCTCCTGCTGGCTTTCAGTGGGAACTCAACAATTCACTGTCATATTTTTACTTTTAAAATCTCCCCCACCGGTCTGCAAGTATTCATTTAGGCAGGACTGATTTTGTACAGAAGGAAGTGCCAGAACATTAACACAACTTGCAAATAACAGAGGGCTCAGCTGGGTGGTGAACTAGGTCCTGTCTCACCATGCCACAGCCCTCACAACTGCTAATCCTGGATTTAGGCATCCAGCACTAGGAGTGCAAACTTGAAAAATGCAGCTGATGACTTTTTGCTTTATTTTTATTCATCTCCTCTTCGTAGAAGTCTGCAGACTGGCTAGAATTTCACAGCAAGAGCCCCTGCAGTCAGTGAGAGCAGAGTAGTTGGTTGGAGTCGGAAAATTTTGGAGAACCAGAATGATCGGATCTCCATTATTGATCCTCTTGGTTCATATTTTATTTCTGTTTTGGGAAGTGGTGACCGCCTCAGTAAGGCATCCCTTAAAGGTCACCCATGAAATTTCACATTTTTAAGAGCCCTCAGTTTTCTCCAGTTCATCCGGTAACAGAAAGGTGGGGACAGCACAGTGCTGTGCCTGCCACAGACGGGACAGGGCAGGCCCCGGGGGAGGGAAGAGTGTGCCGGCTGCTGGGGCCATGAGCATGGGCCTGGCTGCAGTGAGCTGGCTCTCCCGCACCCTTTCGTCAGATTAGCTGCTGCGTAACCCCAGCACGGGATCCGTTACCACTTCCCTGAAATAGAAGTTACTTGTCCAGCACCCTCAGAGCCTCAGGACCGGTGTCCTTCCTTCTCCTTGCCTAAATCCGCCCTTTCCTAGGGCTCTAACCTTGCAGTTCACTGATTTGGGGACACGGGATGGTGGAAGCACGTAGAAACTGAGGTTTTGCAGCAGGTTCTAAATTCAGTTATTGCTTTGAAGTCATTACTATAATCAACACGAAAACCGTACAGACTCAGATGCACTTCCCTGCTTTCCTTGGTTTTGTGTGTTCTTTGGGATGAAGGCAGAGTTCTTGCAGGTCTGGCTGTTTCTCACTCTTACTGCCCATGTCTTCTCTTCGGGACTTGTGAGCCTTTTCTGCTCCTCTTTGGCTGGAATTCTTTATCTCAGCTGTTCTTGCAATTAACAGCTATCCTTCTGTTATAAAAGCATGCCCCCATCTCCTGTTTCCTGCACACAGCGCCTTTCCCAGAACGTACAGTCCCTTCGGTCTTATCATTTCCAGTCCCTCGCCACTGCTTTCCACTGTACCCTCCCTTGTCAGGTGACCCCAAGCAGCCTCCGAAGTGATTGAAATCCCTACCTGATCATCAGCAGCTTAGTTCTCTTCCCTCCCTGTCCCCTAAGTGTTCATCAGACTTAATAAATGAGGCAGTAGCCTTTTCTTTGTCCATGGCTGTTGAACAGGCTATCGACAACATTTAATGACCCCTTTTTTTATTAGCCCTATGCAAAGGCACATAAGTTTCTCTCATCACCTCCTGTGGATTCTGGGACACTGTAAGCCAAAGGGAGCAAAGAAACAAAATGATTGCCTGCTCAGAATGGATTCTGTGGCCTCTCAGACATGCAGAGAGAGTCCTCTGTAGCAAGCAGAATTCACAAGCTGAATGTGGAGAGATTGCCCAAATTGTCACTTAAGTTAACATGAATTTTTAATAGTCTTTCCCTAGGAATATATATTACTTTCACAAAATAGACTTTCCCCTTATCAAGCATTATTCTTTTACATTTACAGTTTGCCGGACATACAGGAGTAATATTCCATGGTTTGCTACAACTTATAAGTTTATGACCCTTCTGTGGCAGATCAGACTAAACATAATTCATTCACAGCTACTTAGTGTTCTGGGAAATAAACCCCTGAACTTAAATAACTATAGTGTGACCTCTGTAAAATATTATTTATGGGTTAAGAACTATTATTATGTACATATCAAGATGTGCCAAAGCTTATAAAACAAACATTAGTCAGCAAACTGCACTGTTTACTGGCCTAGTCACTCATGGCTTGCTTTCTGGTTATAGTCCTACAAATATCTGTAAATGGAAAAACTATTACTTGGCTGCCTTGGTAATTAGAATGAAGTTGATGCTATGGACCACGAAGGATTCAGTAACAAATCATTCTCTGTCATAAACAGAATGCCAAAATCTCACTAAGCAATCCAGTTGAAATACATGGTGTTTTTCATTAGAAAACATTGATTGACACAAGGGTGCAGCCACTGTCAAAGCCAGCATGGAAATGACAGCCATTCATCTGCGATTCATCTCGTAAATCAGTCAATCGAGTGCAGGGAGAAAGCTCCAAGCACGTACATAAGGCTTCCAAAAGGGAATTTCAGGTTCTGCTTTTGATAACTACAGCCCACAGGGGTTTGGGGGAGCGTGTGAGTGTGTATCCGTTGCACTGCTTGTTCGTGTATAATCCACCTATGTCAGAACACATCTTGGGCACAAGGCTCCTACAATGTTTTACAGGCAGAGTTGTATAGTCACATACATCAGAAATGTTCATATTAGTCAAAACCACATCGTATAATTTTATGTGAGAAATCTGTCATGGTTTATTCCCACCCCCCCACC
>Ga0065711_1028486_pt1 | contig 40941 bp, 23 predicted proteins | sample Hoacrofraction12_FD_59098 | JGI IMG/M metagenome (GOLD analysis project Ga0065711, IMG submission 59098) | Hoatzin crop microbial communities from Cojedes, Venezuela - Epithelial fraction 12 v2 (version 2) | ecosystem: Host-associated > Birds > Digestive system > Esophagus > Crop | place... | reverse complement strand
CTCTTCTTCAGGCTAAACAAGCCCAGCTCCCTCAGCCTCTCCTCGTAGGGGAGATGTTCCAGTCCCCTCATCATCCTTGTAGCCCTCCGCTGGATTCTCTCCAGTAGCTCCTCATCTTTCTTGAACTGGGGAGCCCAGAACTGAACACAGCACTCCAGATGGGGCCTCACGAGGGCAGAGTAGAGGGGGAGGAGAACCTCCCTCGACCTGCTGGCCACATGAGGACTCTCGTTAGCAGACCATGGCTTCGAGCTTTTGATGTCTGAGGTAGATCAGGCCTCCCTAGCCTTTAAGGAAGATGATTTGTATATGGGCTTTTTCTGTTGTAAATCCTCTTTGCTGTGTTGCTGTGTAACTCCCTTGCTCAGAAGCGGATGCCTGGAAGCACGTGGCATTTTCATATTGCTGACGGATACCCCATGGGACATCTCCAGCAGGTATCACACCCAGGAAAGCTTCCTGTGGGAACACAGGTAGCAAACCTGAACGCTCTCACCTGGAGAACTCCGTCCAAAAAAAGCGGCGAATGATCAGATTTGAGAGCAGGCAGCACAGCAGGTGCCAGAACCATCACTCGGAAAGGCTTTTAGGGGACAGGTAAAACATGAGAGCCTGACCCCTGCCATCAGCAAGCAGGGCAAGACGCAAGCTTTAACATGCTGCCCATACATAAGTTCACCATTGCTCTTTCCAGCTAACCGCAGTAAGGTGTTGTCACAACTCTCCTACTCTCTGTACTACGCCCTGTCTATGCTGCTCTTTGGGTTGACTCCGTTCCCATGTTTATACCTTCTCTGTCAGCTGAGCCTGCCCAGGACAGCTGGCTTGCACTCGTCGTCATCCTGTAATACTTTGTGCTCTCCTTCTAAAAGAGTTTGATACCCGCTGTTTTTTCACTGCTGATAGACATCCTCTAACCACTGTGCAACCATTTCCCCCCTTTTACTTCCCATCTCTGTGTTGCTGCTCCACCCTCAGGTTCCTCATTTCTCTTGATGTTGCTATTGCAAAGCTTTCTACCTGCAGCCCTCGGGGCACTTTGTGGGAAAAAGTTACTTGCGCTGATCTTCTGCAGTGATTCAGGAACAGACTCAGCCTGCTGGGACTTCTGGCCCAATGCTCAGCACAGCGGGACCTTTGCGAATGCCTCCAGTACAATGCAGTTGTTGTGCCCTGTGGCGTGGTGGTCAGGACACACTTGGTATACCAAGGAACAGCTATGGGTGTGGAGGGAGAGGGCTGGGGACAGAAAGAGGAGTTGCCTTTAGCTTTTAACATAGCACAAGAGATATAATGTTTTCCATAGGTAATCCTTCTTTTACGTCTTCTTTGTCCCACCTTGCTGCATTGTGGTGGGCTGAGACAGATAGCTGCCTGCAGAGCAAGACCATTTCCCACTGATGGCCTGTGCCTCTGGCAGCATTTGCAGGTACAAACACACACCCTACCTGCCCTCACGGACGTAACCTCGGAGAGCGGGACGAAGGACCCATCAATTGCTTTTTTTCCCCTAGAACTGTCTCCCTTTCCAAATCAGCCCCGATGCCTCTTCTGGGCAGGTTTTGGGTGGCAATGGGGAGGAGTTCGTGGAGGGTTGGAGGGAGCAGCACATTCCAGTTTCTCTGACTGCTTAGCAACCAGGGCTGGCTCAGCTGCTCTTAAGTGCATGCCAAGTGTGTGGATGGCATGTCTAGTGCTCCAGCTCCAGCCTTATGTTTTTCCCCTCTCTTGTTTTTGAAAAGCGTTCCTTGTTTTCTAATTAAGGCGCTCGAAAAACTGCTGGAAACTTATTTTTACTTTCCTGGACAGCTGGAAGCCAGCTACACAACGCGGTGATCAAAGCTACGGTAGTGATCAGAGATCTGAAGCGACAGGTACGGCGCTGTCGGCCTGCGTTTTGGGAGCGTGGCTGTCAAACGACCTCTTCCGTGCTGTTGGCGATGGGCTGGCTTGAAGTCCTGCTGCTGGACGCCCTCAAAACCCCCGTTCCCGCCTTGCCCGGAGGAGTGCGGGAAGTGGGGCGCAGCGCTTCCCGTGGGTCTGCGGAAAGCGAGGTGCCGGCCTGGGACTGCCCTTCCCAGTACAATCAACACGTATGAGATCAAGAAGGCCCTGTTAGACCATCTCCAGGAAAGGATTCAGCTTTGTAGGCAGAAAGTCAATCTGATCCCAGCTTCCTTGCTGGGATCCTCTTGCATCTTGAAGTCATCCCTTGTCACTGTCCTATCCCTTGCCCCTCGAGTGCCCAGACCCAGCTCCCTGCCACAAACCTCATCTCCCATCACTACGGCAGGCTGAGCTCCCCGCCGCAGCTGGGGGTCTCCTAGGGGTGGATGCCATCTCCACCCATGTTACCAGGCGGTAATGCCTGCTGCTGAAACTTGCTGCCTACATCAGGACTGCAGTTAAAACACGGACCCAGCCCCTGCGCACCTCCAGACTCCCCTTGCAGCCTCACCTGCACTCAAGAGGCAAATTCTGGACAATCTCTGAAGCTCAGAGGAGGAAAAAGCTCTTTTTTGTACATGCCCAAGTACGTTCTGGTTTGCAGCATGAGCTGCCGGCGCATGCATGACTGGGCCAGCCCCGTCGTCTTCCTCCCCACGCTATGAAGGAGGCTGTTGGCCTGGAAGGACCAAGGATCACGAAGGGTGGTTATTATAAGGGGCGAGACACTGTGGGACCAGTTATCAGCCACCAAAGGTTAGGTTCATGACCTGAGGTCTGTGACTGACAGAGCGGGTCGGGAGCACCCAGGGCTGTGGCTTGCCTTGCTGTGCCCTCCAGCAGCAGCTCAGAGACAGCCTCCACCTTCCTCTTCCTCCTGCTCCGCGTGTCCCACAGGTCACGGCAAGGAACGGAGGAGCTGCAGGGACGATGAGCGTGGTCTGGGGTAAATGATGGTCAGGTAGGAGAAGCACGCAGAAGCTGGGGTGGAGGGAAGGGAGCAAATAATGCCAGGAAAGTTTCAAAATCAAGTGCTGTGCAGGAGCCCTACAGTGCTGGATACCCCTATTCCTGCATGTTCCTAATGTGACTGTTTCATACCAGTAAACCCAGGAAGAGTCCTCTGGGACAAAGGCTCCAAGCAATTTCCATCCTCAGCTATGCTAGCATGAAACCAGAGTAGCCCTGAAATCCTTTCCAGCAGTGTGCGTGACCCGGCCGGGTCCTTGGTGAGCCAGCGACCCAAGCTGACCGCGCTCCTCTTTCCTCCTCCTGGGCTGGAGGTCCGCACAGAAGGACCGCAGCTTTGAGAAACGATTTTCATTCCCTTCCTGCCTCCAAGATACCGCCACGGCCCTCTCTTCCTCATCAGCACATATTTCTGTGGCTTAAATATAGCAAATATAAAACAAGTGCAGCACACGCAAAATGCCATTCGGGGGAGCGCGACGAACACACTGCCTCTGCAACGTAATGAGCCCCAAGAGCATCTGCCAAATATTTGGACTGAGATTCCAAAGGAGGGGTGGGGGTCCACAGCGTGGAGAATCTCGCGGCCAAACCCTCAGGCTGGTACCCTGGTGCATCATTCTGGGGGGATACGGGTTGCTCGCTGTCCAGCCTGCCTTTCGCCTGGAGGTGTTTAACCACTTGCAGCAGTTGTCTCCTCCAGGAAAGGTGAAGAGCAGCTTTTCGTGCCATGTCACCGGGGCTGTGAGCGGATTTGAATTAAAAAATCACAAATAACATGTAATGTAAAGCGAGGAAATTGTGTTTCTTTAGGGACGTGGTCTGGCTTTGTGGCTGGGGTTAGATGACACCAGTTAGGCCACACCAGCTTTTGAACATCTGACCCTGGGTACTATTTTCAGCGCAGTGATTTTTTAAGTGATTAATGACAGCAGCTTGGCACTAATCAGTGGCTGGTGTTGCTGATTAAGCTAACTCTTCCTTGGCTCACAACAGGCATCAGGAACAGAAAGGGCAGGAAGCTCCCCGAAGTGACAGAAGAGGCAGAGCAGATCAGGACCTCCTGAGCTGCCTGCTTTTCCATGGGAAAATTAAAAAAAAAACCCAAAACTGTAGCCATCCATCTCCAGAGCTGAGCTCAGCAGTGCTGCTCCTCTGGTGGCTTCGTTTCTCTTTGAGAATGTTTTTATTTGGACCCTTTTCAATATTCCCACCCATTTCAATAAAAAAAGGGCTTCACTTGTGAAGTGTATGCTAGTACTGCTTGTGTGGCACTCCTCGTGCCTGTTTGTAGGAGGATCTCAGAGATGCTATCTAGTTTCAAATCTATCTACATCTATAAAATCTCTCCTTTCTCCGAGATGCTCAAGAGAATGAAATCTGTTAGTTCAGTGTGAAAGCTGCGCGTTGTGACCTGATCCATCAGTCCTGATGTAACCCAAACTCCCCAAACAATTACATTTACAAATCAGACAGACTCTCCAGATGGCACCCCATAATTCAAGGAATCCCTAGAGGAAGCAGGCTGTGCTCCCTCTGGTCTTTACATCACCTCCATTAAGGAACTGCAGTGACCTCTGGTCGGCCGGCGATGTTAGAGACAGAAAAAGGTCTCACTTGCTCAGTGCTAGCTCCTTTAGCTCTGTGACGTTACCTGGGCCCTGTCCTATATTTTTCTTCTCGAGTGAGAAAACCCAGCAAGCAGAACTCTGAGACTTACAGGGAGCTCTCATGTAGCAAGACTGCGCGTCCACACACGGTCACAACCACCCTGCGAAAATGAACCCGGTGCCTTGCAGTTCGCATCCATGTTCTCAGCAGAGCTCTTCCACTGCCCCGAGCTACCACGAAGTGAGAAGGATGGGAACAAAGCTCCATTTATGCTGTGGAACCTGAATTCCAGCTAGCCTTGTTAGCCACCGGCATCTTACTCACAAACTGGAGGGCCACAGGGGAAAGACGTGAGCTTTTATAAGCTCGTCTCCAAGAGGATTCTGGAAAATCTTTCTGGAAGTCTTTGAAAACTTCATGTCTATGTTAATGACAATATATTCACAGAACTTTTAGCCATTCCATCGAGCCCCTCAGAGAGGCTGCCCCTCTCTCTTCCGCCACGGCCAGCTCTGACAGCCCTCCAGGGAGGCTCCCACATCGCTGCTCAGCCACCACTGTTCCTGAGCACTATTCTGCTTGCTCCCATATTGCACGGCATGACGAGAGGATCGCTTGCACAGAAGTTCATGGCTGCGGGCAACTTCCCCTCGAGCAGGGCGTGGGGCAGGCGGGAAGGCAGGGCTGTCCCTGAGGGGAGCCTGGCGTGGTGAAAGGGGATGTGTTGCAAGCCCGGGTGTGCGATGCCACACGCGCCTCAGGTGGTTTCATCTGAGGGTTTGGGGTAGTTTGGGGTTTTGCTTCCCAGGGAAGTCATTTCACCTGGATCAGGGAGGGGATTGTGGGCTTGAGTATTTGTGGGGCTGGGGTGTTTTCGGTGCCTTTTCTTCTCTGTGGGATGGGTTGTTATTAATACTAGACAGGCTCATGCGACACCGTGGCACGGGCACTAAAGGCCAGGCGATGTCCCAGCACGGTCTGGTGAGTGCTGCTGGAGCAAGCGACCCGGGCGCTGAGCTCCCACACCACAGTGACCAGGGCAGCACTAAGCATACACAGTTTCCCCAGCAGTTCGTGGGGCAAAACTAAGAGCACTGCTGTGCACTGGGGGAACCTAACACTAGACCTGTGTAGGCAGTACCCTATCTACTGAGTCCTGTTTAGAGGCAAAGTACAAGTAGAGCATCGCTTTAATGATAAGTGGCTGCTGCAGGGCTTCCTAGCAGGGACACGCTGTCACAAAAGCGAGGCTACCTGGCTCCTGCAGTGGATCTGCCTCCCACCACCGTGCCTGGGGACCAGCCGCCCCTATGGATGGGCATGCTGCCCTATGGGCACCAGCCATGCTGGTGCCCACCACTACCACAGGCAGGGAGCGAGCCAGGGTCCTCCAGCAGCTAATTAAGGAAAGGATCTCCTTTTCACAGAATCACAGAATGTTTTGGGTTGGAAGGGACCTCTGGGGATCATCGAGTCCAACGCCCCTGCCGAAGCAGGATCACCTGGAACAGGTTGCACAGGACTTCATCCAGGCGGGGTTTGAACATCTCCAGAGGAGAATCCACAACCTCCCTGGGCAACTTGTTCCGGTGCTCCGTCACCCTCAGAGTGAAGAAGTTCTTCCTTGTGTCGAACTGGAACTTCCTGTGCTTCAGTTTGTGCCCGTTGTCCCTTTTCCTGTCACTGGGCACCACAGAAAAGAGTCTGGACCCGTCCTCCTGACACCCACCTTTAAGATACTTACAACAATAAATGCTTATAAATTTATAAGATCCCTCTCAGCCTTCTCTTATTCAGGCTGAACAAGCCCAGCTCCCTCAGCCTTTCCTCAGAGCAGAGGTGGTCCAGTCCCCTCATCATATTCATAGCCCTTTTCCAGCAGGTAATTAAAGAAAGGATCTCTGAATTGGCACCTCAAGAGGCCTCTTTTTTCCCTCCCCTGCTTTCCACACACAGACACACATGCACTGACTATTGACTATAAGGGCAACTTAAGGAAACCAGTTTGAGGAGCTGGGACTCTAAATATCTGAGAAAGTTGGAATTGAGGTGATTCAAACTGCCTAATTTGGATGCAGCCCAAATGTGTTTATCCCCTGCCATTTGTTCAGGCAGGGGCTGGGTCATAGTGGGACTTTCCCCAAAATCCCACTTCATTTTCTCACTCTATCTCTGTCGCTTCCTTTCTTGCCGCCTTACTTTTTGTCCTTCCATCTTTTTACCAACCATTTAAATTCTAGGCATCATATCCAAGCTCTGGGGCTCTGAACTTTCCACTTCCCAGACTACTTGCAATTAAACCATTGAGCAAGCCAACATCAGCCCTCGCAAGTTATGCAGCATTAAGCCTGTTGTGCTCAGGATTTCCATAGGGATTTTGCTTCACCTGTTATCCAGTTGCCAAAGACACAGGAATATCAGTGGCTCTTCACAGTGTAAATGTTTTCCTGCACCCTCCCCACTCGATCTTTTTTGGGGTGTGCAAATGCACACACACACACACACCCCGCAGCAGAAGGTCTGTAGGTCGAGCTGTGAATTTCAGCAGAGAGGAAGGATTGCTTAGGTGACCGCCACAGTAGGAGCCCTCTTCAAACCATTTCCCTGCCCCTAGACACCAGATGAAGGCAATACGGCTTAAAATTCTGTGAGGCCTCTCCCCTCAAGTGATGATGAGAAGTAGGAGAAATCCTACCATTGGGAAACCTTCCCACCATCAACCTTCTAGTGCGACTGTGACATTGTCAAGTGCTTGATTACTCTTCCCCCTCTCTCTAATTCATGTTCTCGGGCTGTTTTCACTCCTCGCCTTTTAACTCTGCCCTTCCTGACCCGGCTGTTTTGTGCCTGTCACACCCTTGGTACGTCAACCACAAGGCTTTGGTTTTAGCATCCAGGCAGGCGGAAGCTCATTTCAGAGGCGGCTGAGCTGCGCCTCGAATTGTTAAAGGGGTGAAGTTGTTTACGCCACCAGCTCGTGCTTGCCAAGCCACATTTATTTTGTGACTTTACTGATGGGGCTGGGTGACAAAAGGCTTATGTTTCACAGAGCATTGTAAAGACACTCTCTAAAAACAAGAGGGAAAAAACAGGTGAAAATGATGGCAATTTTGCTTCAGCCTTTGGTGAGACACTTATTTTGCAGGCTTAGAAGCTGGCCCAAGCACACCTAATCTGTGGTTTCTCTCTGGCTTGTACGTACCTTCCTCTTTTCTCTGAGGGCTGGTTAAATGCCACTTGTTTATTTGACCTGTTTTTTCCCCTCACTGTTATTATTAGTGATCTAGAAATATCGTTGACAAATATGAGCCAAACAAGTTGCCTTCAAGACACGGAGAAGAAAACAACAAACAGATCAAAGATCTTTTAATTAAAAAATAGGGAGACAACAAAACAGAAAGTGTCTCATTTCAATCTTTTTTTAATTTTGGGCCTCAAAGACTCAATCATTTCTGCTTCAGACACAGAGCACAATGCCCTGTTAAAAATATCCCTCCAGCTGCCCCGGACAGCTGGAAGTGCCGGGGGTTGGAGCGCTGTGGGTGGGTCGGTGCGGGGGCACCCGGGGTGGTGTCTCCTCCGACCGCAAAAGGCTCTCTCACCCGTCCGCATAACTCTGTATCTGCCCATGGACCACAACCAGAAAGAAGCAGCTGCGAGAAGCAGGTGAGAGAAGCATTTAGCGTAAACAGGAATAAGCAAAAATGCTCCATAAGAGCACACCCTCTTGTCCACGCCGTCCTTGTCCTGCACGCTAAGTGGGTCTGCCCACACTCTTGGAGAAAGGTGCTTTAATCTGAGTTTATAGGCCGAACATCTCTCACCGTGACCTATCTATCTGGTTGAAGCAGACACCGTTGCCTTGGTGATGAAGTGATAGGACTTCTCTCCCTCTGGGCTGCAGTGAGTACGGCACACGCATTCTCCGTCTGCAGGAGCGTGAGATAAGCCGAAAGGACAGGTACGACTGGTGGGACCTGTAAACGTTTTCAGGACAATGATCCGTAGTCTCCCAGCAGTCAGTGAGGAGAAGCTCCCATGCTTAATACATTACAAGGCTGCTCATCTCTACTACCGCCTTCGCAGACGTGAGGCGCTCGTATGATGGAAAAATTAGACGTGTCTAATTTCACTCAGTTTGGGGTGAAAACATGGGAAAAACGGTATCTCTGTATGTCTCTGAGGTAGTGTCCTCTACTACCTGCTGACTACCACATCTGCTGGATTACCATACTGACACGTACACATCAGTATCCTTAGAAGACATAATTTGCTGAAAGTTGCATCAGTGTGATGTGCTCTGTGGGGAGGGGACGTACCTGAGCCGGCTCTCACCAAAGCAGGGCTCATGGATGAATGGCTGGCTAGCTACGGCAGAGAAAGAAGCCTGGTCCTGTGGGTCACGGGCAAGCTGTGACATTGATCTCCCCAGGTGACTTTTAGACAAGTCATTGCAGCTGTACGTCCAAGGAAAACATAGTGTCATCGGTTGCTTTAGGGGAAGAGACAGGTTGCCCAACCTGAATTGTTGCTGAACAAAGAGCATGTCTCAACTTTAAGTTCACATCTGAGACTTCATCCTCATTTTTCTCTAACATCATCAATGATGTTGCAATACCCCAGGCAGTGCACATAACCATGAGCAGCAGCTACCTTTCGATTCAGCTAAGCCTCAAAGCTGATCCCAAACCCCAGAGCTAAAACTCTTTTCTCTCTTAAAAAGGACAGGCAGGCTTTACAAGGATGTGAAGGCATCTGGTACATTTCTGCCGCCTACCTTAGAAGTCTGATGCAATTACAGTTCTGCTGGGAGCCTTGACGGGTGGCAGTGCTGGAGCGTGTCTGTGTGCCCTAGCAGAACATCAGTCCTGGGCGAGGAGAGGGCCCTGGGACTCTGACACCTTTTGGTGCATCGTCGAAAGTGGGGCTCTGGTCTACTGAACTGGAGCAGGCACTTACTTACTAAACATTATGGAGAAGACAGCTTTGCTTTTTTTCCCCATACTTTGGAAACACAGGTAGGATTTTGTGTCGGCTCTGACCTGAGAGGCAGGTCGTGGTTACCGCCGGTACAACCAGAGGGCACGTACAGGAGGTGGGAAGCGGAGATGTGAGGAGAGGTCGGTGTGGAGCAGCTGTGTGAAAAAATCTGCAATAAATCACAATCTAATTTCTATTTCTCCTGTGCATTGTCAGTTTAGCTATGTTGATCACTGCTAACGAAATGCCTGGACCCGCATGATTGCTGTGTTTGCCGAGTGCCTGCGAACTATGTGCATGGATGTGTCTGCGCTGATCCAGAGGCTCCTGCTGTGCCAAGCGCCTGGCCTCCATCAGAGGCTGTGCTGGAGCAAAGGCATCATGCCTCCCTGTGAGCACTCAGCTCTCCTCCCGGGGCGAGCCAGGCTCTGCCAAGGGAGCCGACTCGTGCCCAAATCCCCCTCCCTCTCCGAACCCGGGAGCTGCAGGAGCCTCCCTGGCTCCTCAGCTTAGACAGACCCAAGGAAAACCCACGTCTGTTTGGCTGCAGGGATGAGGGGATGCTGTGATATTGGAAGTGATTTCTTTTTAATGAAATACAGCTTCAAAATCTCAGCCACTTAGAGTCACTAAAAATTAAAAAGCATTTTCCCCAAAGTAGGTGTTTTGACCATGTGTAAGACTAACTGAAGTCACTTGCCTTGAATTAACATAGTGAGTAAGGCCATGAAAGATCCAAAACATATCACTGTCTGTACCTTCAAGAGGCTAAAATAGTTCCTTCTAGAAACTTTTGCATGCTACAGCTGTGCCCTGTCAAACAATGGCTGTGTCGCCGGGGAGAGGGGGTTGTGCTTCACTGAGCCTAAGCACAGTCATTCGCAAAAGCCTCCGCAGATCCTTTGAAGAACATGATAGCACAATGTAAGTGCAAGGTTGTTATTAGGAAACAAGAAAATTAGCTAACTGATTTTCTTTGAGGATGAACCTTTTCAAGCTTTGAATACCTATTGTAAGAGTCAGTCTGATTTTTTGTGAAGATACGTATAGTATGCTTTGTCACACCCAGCTCTGTGGCTTGGGATTTCAATGTACAATAAGGAAAAATGATGCTGTTGGAGCATAAGTAAGTGAAAATAGTGAAAATATCAATAATGCTGCAGAAAATACAGAAGTTTTCATCATATGTTTTTGTCTGCATGTGGGAAAATAGCAGTGCGAGCTTACGGCCTATATCAATAGTAAAATATTTTTCCCTTTATCTTTCACAAAGGAGGATTTTAAACTGTAGCTCTGAAAAGACCTATCCAAGGAGTTCTTTGCTGATTTTTTTTTTTAAATATTGAAACTCCAGAGGATTTCCAGAGAGCTATGAGTTAATGTTGTGTCACTAACAGTGTGATAGCCTGGCAGTGGTCCTGGCCTCATTACGGAATAGCTGATCTAAGAGTCATATAAGCAAAATTAAAGGAGATGGAATAAAATCAGCAACACTCATTAGTTTTACAGAAAATAATTGTGTTGGTAGTGTACTTAGCCTTTTGCAAGCAATAAGACTTGCTACTGCATGACGTCTTGACTAAGAAACTTGAAATAGAGTAGATCGATTCCGGACATAATGAATGGATCTGAAACAGGTCTGAATGATAGATGTAACCCAGCTGAGGAATCATCAAGGACGCCAGTTTCTAGCGAGGACCTGCATGGATTGATTCCATCCCTATGGGACTTAACTCTTTTTATGTGAGTGATCTGAAAGGGAACTTTAAACAGCGATTGACTGAATATGCGGGTGGCACAGTGTCTGGGCAAGTGGTAAATCACTCTGAGAACAAGCTACTTGAGAAAGTGAGCTGATTCATCTGGTTTTTAGTGTGGGCATAGCTGGGAGCAAAGGAGATAAGCCATAATTATGCGATAGTGTTGATCCTGTCCTGAGAAACTTTGATGCTGAAAGACTTCAGCATTAGAGAAGAAAGTCTGATGAAGAGGAGACCCTCATGTGATGCTGGGACACAAAAAGACTCAAGAAGTCCTCATACGTATTAGCTGTATATATATGTATATATGCATATATTTATAAAGTATGAGTGAACAGATCATGTAACTTCTGGATTTTTCCCTGGTGTAACAGTTTTGGAGCGGTGGGCTCCATGCTGGTGTCCACATCTCCAAGGGACATGGTCCCTAGAAGAACCATGAAAGTGCTTAAAAGATTAAAACTCACACTTTATAAAGAAACAGTCATTGATAACAGTCTGCTTGGCAAAGGGTAAGAGCGGTCTGAATATAGTCTGTGGATAGTTATATGAGACATTTAGATGTACAAGCAATAGGGAGTTCATTGCTCTCCTGGGCAAGATGGCAACAAACTCAGAAGAACTAGACAAATGTGCACTAGAAGAAATAAGATGTCGCTATCTTTAACTGTGACAGTAGCTAAGCACTAGGACAAGTTAAAAAGGCGGACGGGAGATGTGCCATCACCGCTTTCCAGATGCAGTCGGATGTGGAAAACCACCCCAAAGAAGCCCACGCCCTCCGAGCTTTGTCCTGTGCTGAGCTGGGAGTTGGAGCTCAGCACCTGACAAACACCCTGTCTGGCCTGAACATCTGCAACCGCGTTTTGGCTGGTGCCTGGGTCTCTGCGGCGTCACCAAAACCGGCACTGCTCCCCTCACTCGCATCCCACCCGATCCCAGGCAGCGTGCTGGGATGGATGTCCAGGGGCAACAGCGCTCCCGAAATAGCAGCGAAAAAGTTAATGTTTCCCTGCTAACCCGTTCAAGAGGGAGGAGAGGGGGCTGAAGGGGAAGGCTAGCACTTCGCCTGCCTGGTTTGGGCTTCCCAGCTGGTGGGTTTTGGAGCCAACAGACCCTCCGCCCGAGAGAGCAGCTGGGGTAGGTTTGTTCCCAGTTACACGTGGATGACTTGAAGAGGCTGTCACCAACTCACAGGCTGGTAGGATAACTCAGGTGGGAAGGGACCTCAGGAGATCATCTAGTCCAACCTCCTGCTCCAAGCAGGGTCATGGAGAGGTTTTTAAAATGTTCCTGCTTTTGAAAATCAAGCCTCCTCTAGCTGTTGCTGGATCAGCCCTGCCAGAAACAACTTAGCTGAGGGGCTGGGAAGGGTTTCCTAAGCACCGTCTCTCTCCCTTCAGATAATGCAATGCAACTGTTGAATAACCTGCACACTTTCCTCGCCTTCCCTCCTACGTTTCTGATTAAGAACATAGGCTAGAGGTTTCAGAAACAGCAATGGCGCCTGAATCCCACTGGGTCTCCAGAGCAGTTGAAAACGTCCACACCGAGTCGGAGCACGCAGCTGGTAATGCTGGGAAGCAGCACCCGCCTGCGTGAGGGCAGGATGCAGGGAATGCAGCAGAGTACTTTCAATGCCAGTTCATTTGCCCGGTGGCATCAAGTCTTCCCTGGATTATCAGGACTTTTTCCTGCATGCAAATGCTCTGACCTCTCCTTTCTGCAAATCCGCTGCCCCTCTGAGCCCGGACTGGGACACAGAGTGAGCAATGGGGGCATGTATACGTGAGAAATGCATTTGAGTAGAGACAGTACACCATTGAAACTGCTTTCTTTTCTGTGTCGATGCCTTTCACTGGGGCTCAGATAACTTGATTTGGCACTATTCACTGCTAAGTTTTCCTTACCAACCACAGCTGAGCTTTGTTTAAATGAGGTTTGCTGAAGCTGTGCTGAAAGTGAGTTTAAAGGTTCACAGTCTTTGGAGCAGATCCAGGCAGCTCTTTGTGCTTGCAACTCCCTTGGAAACTACGGAGAGCTGGGGGCCGGGAGAAGATTTGCATGAGCAAGTTCTCCCCCCGGCCCCCACTCAAGTGCAAAGGGGAGCAGCAAGCAGCGGCAGAAATTAGACACCATGGGCCAGATTATTCCTCCTCCTCTGGGTCATCTCAGCTGCCTCTCTGCTATTTTGATCCAGTAGCACTCAGTACACATGTAAACGGCGGCGCAGGAGACAAGCAGTGAGGAACCAAACTCCAGCAGAAAGTTTTAAGGATAAGAAGCTATAGCACTGCTTCTGTGCCCTGGGTTGTGGCAGTCGGAGTGGAGGAGTCTAATTTTGCTAAGATAATTCAAGTAGCAAGTCGCCTTTAGCCCCTGTAAAGAGCCCCTACTACTTTAACAACAGCTGCACCTGCGGTGTTGAATGCCCAATGCGACGCTTTGCATAGTGCAGCCACTGTAGAAAACACACATGGTGTCCCCCCAGCTTTCTTCTTCTGCAGTAACCTCCTTGCTGAGGAAGCAAGCTGCTGAACCAGTGTGAAAGTTATTTTTATTGTATCTGGGGTGCTTTTGTTCTCCATTCTCTTAGGAAAAAAAGAAAGTCTGGTCACCCTGTGACCTTAGAGCCCATAGACAACTTCAGATTTACCCGAGAAATACCACCCAAGCTAGAAACTGGTTTCTGCTCTGAGCAGGAGAAGGATTAGTTTAATAAAAGATGACTTTACCTTCCCCAAAGGCATCATCTTCTTCTCCGGGTGCAGTCGGATCTTCTTGGGCATGCTGCATCGTGGCAAGGACGCAGCTCGGGGAGCAGCCAGAGCCGAGTGCTTGAACTGGTTCCTACGCTACCGCTTGACTATTTCCTTTCACCGGTTTCCTAAATATTTTGGTGGTAACAGCTTCCGCATCCGCACTTACGAAAATAGTCTCATTCATGTGAATAACGCTTCTTGTTTTTACAGACAGCCTTTGAGATGGGTTTTGAGGTGGGGTGTCCTTACTGCCAAGAGAGAAGTTGATTTTGAGAGCAGAGATGGGCAAGACGGGCTTAGAATGCACCCTGCCCTGTCGCCGGCAATGCCACTGCACAGCAGCAGCCCCGGCAGCCCAGGGTGTAGGGGTTTTGCATATGAATGCGAATCCTTTCTGGTGGCAGGGGTAGAGCTGGGGAACAACTCGCCCTGCTCGATCTGCAGAGCAGCTCGCTTTCACCCCAAGGACAGTCTGACCAGAGTAAACCCCCTGGGCTCTCTCAGTGCCATGCGTTCACGGGATTTTATTTTTCATTTAGCGCTGCAGAAGTGACAGCACGTTCTCACCGACGCTGGGGTGACCCGTGGTGATGGACATGTGGACAAGCTGGAAAGCCATAGGTGACGTCTGTTGTCCCATGGGCAGATACACTAGCAGGGACGTGATTCTTGCAGTTAGGCTTTCCCAAGTTACTGTCTTTGGTGCATTACCAAACCTAAGGACCTTCCTGCTGATCAGGTGAGCAATAGAAGAATATCGAAGTAAAACTTGCTGCCTGTCAATAACAGACATATTATTTGAGTATCTCTGTCACTACTAATTCTGCATCACACTGGTCCATTTAGTCGCTGTGTTTCCTGAACTTTACAAAGCAAGTTGACTCCTTCCTGCCAGGTCTCTCAATTTGTGAGAGGACCTTGCCTACAAACTAACTCACTCTAAACTTGCACAAAAATACTTTTGGGCTTCAGGTGGTGTCTGAACCTTGCACAGTCCTGCTGACTTCATTGGACCACTCGGGGATACTTATGTGCGTGTCTGTGCACATAGAGGTGTGGGGCCTAACACCAGTAGTCCTTCACATCTCTGCTACCAGAAGTTAGTGTGTAATGACAGTAAACCTGTACCGAGTTTTGATTACTCAGTCTAGTAATTGCATGTGTCACCACACCCTTGAAAGCAAGACTCCCAGCGCAGCAGTGGTGTTCAGTACTGCTCCCAATAGATGAGTCACAAGCAGATATAATGAGCTCATCTCTAATTATTATGGGTTATTTTTTTAAAGCTCTAGCAGTGGGTTTCTGCAGGGCTGAAAATGGAGACAGCTGGTCTCCTAGGCAGTGCATAGCTTGAACTCATTCAGATGGAGAAGACAAGACAGAACACAGGACAGGTCCATTTGCAGAGCCTGACCTAACCCCAGGCCTTAAAGCCACATTCATTAGCTTCTGCAGCAAACCCTGTGGCAGCACTTCAGTCACTGTAGGAAGGTGAAAATCCCCTTCCAGCTCAAGCACAGCCTTCCCCTGGGCAGAGGGTAGGTGCCTCCCAGTCCCTGGAAAGTGGCACTGCATTCCATGGAGCTGGTGCCTCTCCCTCACTTGTCACGCTGGGCATCTCAGCTGCACAGCCTGGGTGCTGCTGCCTTGCCAGGGCTGGGAAGCTGTGTTTTCCTAGGTGGATGTGGCTGGAGCCAAGAGCCTCCTAGAAATGGTTTTTGGTGGGGCGATGTGGCTTGACTGCCTGGTTGTTCCTCTGCCACAGCAGCAAGCCTCCTTGAGGAATTCCATTCCTCGGAGGCCCCTCTCATCCTTCGCTTTGCTTTAAAACCACACTTCTTTAAGTCCTTGTGGAGGAAAGATGACAGTTTGGGTAAGAGGCGAGGACTTGAGGGTAAGAGAGATGACTTGGGGCAGTCACTTCTCCTCTCTCGCTTTGTGCTGCCTTGTTTATTTGAAGTGATTTCTTCAGGCGAAAACCATCTCTGATCAGGTGGTAGCTGCACCCTGTTGCGCTCAGCAGGAGAGTCCCTTGGCCTCAGAAGGGCCCTTTTGCCATGGTGCTGAGTAGATGAAGACAGCAGTAAGAAGAGAGAAACACCAGTACGGGGTGATGAGGGGAAACAGAGCAGAAGAGAGGATCAGTAAGAAAAAGGAGGGAGGCATGAGGAAGAACAAGATCGAGATGTGAAAGCTGCAGAGGAAAAGCATGGACAGGTAGGGAGGGGAGGGCGACGCAAGGGGACGGTACCTCTGCAGGGGCTGCCTCCCAGGGTCAGAGCAGGAAACTGCTGGGCTAGCAAAGCCTGGTGGGGCCAGCACATGAGAAGATTGCCAGGGGTGAGGGAAAGGAGAAGTGCTGAAGGAGAAGGCGGTCACAGGGTGTACCTTGCCTCAAGACTTCCCGGCAAGAGCCGCTCCGGGCCATGGGCAGCTGTGAAACAGCAGGAGATGGATGGGAGAAACCTTGAGCCCCTGTAAAATCAATGGCTAAACTGCCCCAGTGTGCTGTGGAGCACGTCAGTCTCTGAGGTCCGGCGTGGGACAGAAGAGGCTTCACTGTTCCTGCTGAGGAAAAACCTCTTTTGGGCTTGATTTGAATAAGTTGCAAGATGAGTGATGCTACACATAGAGACAGCCAGCCTAGCAGGAAGAAAGACAGAGAAAATACCCTGCCACAGCAATGCTAACTTTGCTGTGTTGTCCTGCAGTTGGAGCTTGTTTGTAAATCGAGCATGGGAAGTTTTAGCCATTTATTGCTTCCTTCAGAAACACGAAGGAGCAAGCCACGCTGTCCTGGTTGTTGCGGCAGCTCCCTTTTGTGCTGCATTTCCCTGGGACTTAAAGTTATTTCCTTACGCACTGCTTTCAGTCAGCCTCTCCGGATGCCTGTTACCTTGACAGCCCTTTTTTCTTTTATTTTCGGGAATTAAAAGGCATCCAAAGCTGTCCTCTCTCCCAAAAACAACTGTCACCCAAATGAACACACCAGCCAGGCTGGTGATGAATGGTAATGACTCAGCCTCCATTGCAGATGCACAAAGAGGAGTCGCTTTGATTTGTTCCCGCTTGCCACATCGTCCCTTGATGGCCGCCTCACCGACATCGCCTGCAGCAAGCGACGTTCCTCCAGAAACCCGTCCCCCAGGGACCGCGCTGCTCTTTCCCTCCAGACAGGAGAAGTTAACATGGACAAAACCGGCCCGGCTCACGCAGATGCCCAGGCCCCCCTTCTCCCTGCTCCACCTCTGCATTTGGGGCAGTGTAATTTTGCCCTGCTAGTTTGCATGCCCATGTCTTTGCTGTTTGCTGATCTCAACCATCCAGCCTAACAAAGTGGCTTCCTCCCTGCTTTATTTTGTACCATCTCAGCTTTTTTTTGTCTCCCTCTGTACTCACAAGAAGTACTTCTATCTCGTTCCTGTTGAGCTATTCCAAAACACAGTGACTTTTCACCTGTTGGCTAACGAAGCCCCGCTCTACACCAACGCCCCTCTGCCCCGAATCAATTTTGCAGTCATTGCACAGCTCTCACATGTGTGTTCTTCAGGTAACCACATCTGATGCTGCGTTTAGAAAGAGCCACCACCCATCCTCTAAGAACCTGTCAACAAAAAGCGGGGGAGACTGGGGAAATGTCAAAAACAAGGGTGGATCAAGCAAGAGGAGGCAGCTTGTAGAACAGCTCCTTTAAATCACCCCAGCCTTACTCTTCTTCCCCTGCAACTTACTTTGAAACAATTTCTGGCCCAGGAGAAAAATGAGGTGTTCTATCTTCAGATACAGGACTAAAAGCCAAAACATTCTTAATGAAAAAGAAGTGTAAAAAATAGTATCATTTAGCAGTGTTGGATAGAGTTGTTTTAATTCATCCCTACCTTAAATTACCAACATCCCTGCAAGCGGCAGGAGAGATGAGTCGGCCTTTTTCTGCCCTGCTGTGCTGGTGCAGAAGGGAAGGGTCTTAAACACCTTCTGCCCTATTCACATCTCCTCCTGCCTTAGTGCAAAGAGGATTCCTGAGATACAGCAAGTCATGTGTCAGAGGGTTAGTTTGTGCCCTGCTTTCTTCTGGGGATGTTTTGGGGATGAAGATTGCATTGCGGGGGATAACCTACTTGGGCAAGAATGAGAAAAAAAAGAGATGATAAAGGAAGCACAGATGACCCTAAGGCGGAGACAGTATGAAGGAGGACTAGGAAAAGGTGATTCGCACCAGTTACTGGTCAATTTATGAAAGGGAGTGTTCACGTGGATTCAGAGTACTGGTGAAAGTTTTGCTCTGGATATTGCTGGAGTTTCAGTTTTCCCGGTAAACATCCTCCTTAGAAACCTGAAGGATGGAGTTACGATTACTTGCCGAGTTGTTAACTCATTTGCAAGTTACAGAGTCTCCAGGGACTAGATTATCTTTAGGCAGTTTGTGTCAGTGACTGAGCTTAGTATAATTTTTTCTTTGCCAAACTCTTGAAACTTTTTGCATATTTTTCCCCCCAAATTAAGCTCATAGGGATATTCAGTTCCAGAGAAAACCTGGGAGAAGTTCTCCCTCCTACTGTCTGGGAGGAGAGTCAGCAGCCCAGGCCAGTAGAAGACATGACTCACTCCACACAGCTTCACAAACCTTCGGAGCCCTCTGCACAAATCTTTGTGAGGCTATAAATTACACACTGTGTATTTTGGGGAGCTGAAAAAAAGGGCAGGCTTCAGGAACCATTCACCCAGCAGAGAGGACAGCGGCTCCTGAGGACCCCCATAGTGCATTAGATGGTGGAGACGAGCTGGGCATGCAAGCTGACCTCTGGGAAAACTGCACTCTTGTGCCAGGGTGGGTTTGGTGCCAGTTTGGGATGTAGCTCAATGCACCTAAGCTATGCAAAAGCCATGGTGGCTGAAGAACCACAGGCTGGTTCCCTAGCCCAGCTGGTGTCCATGTCCATCTTGGACACATTGGTTTGGGGACCTGGGGGAAGGTCTGTGCACAGCCTTGTCTTCGATGCCCCAGCAGCCACGCACACTGCAGTGAGCAGGAGCCACGGCACACTCGCTATTGGTGCCCTACCATCGCCCTTCGTGCTCCTTCCCATGCTGTGTGCACCGAACCTGTCAAACGTCCTGGAGGTGAGGTCTATGTGTGTCCATTCAGGCATGTCACTGCAATACACAGCACCTAGCACATCCCACCAGGCCCATCAAAGATGACTTCGGCTTTCTTCTTCTGCTCTCTTACCCCGTTTTCCATTCCAGTATCCCTTGGCCTATAAAAGTAGATCATTTCATTCTCATAGCAAAATACTATTTCAATTCAAAGCGAGGAAGCAAACCAGCCTGGATGAAACTTCTACAGAATGAATATAATCCAGAAAATTGTACACAGTAAGTAGTTCCCAATGGTTCATTAGCAAAAGAAAACAACATGGTCAAGTGTGATTTTGCAGGGCTCAGCCTTATATCTGATATTATTCAATATACTCTTTAATATCCTAGGTGGATACGATCACACGCATTACATGTGCAGATACCAGGCTGCCCTGGAGGGGATGCACAGTACAGGACAGAATCAAAATTCAAGCGGTCTGGGAAAAAAGTAAATGCAGTTCAAGAGAGCGAGCTGTACTATGCTCAAGCAAGAATAATCAACCTCATCAATGCAGGATGAGGGATGGCTGCTAAAGTAGCATGTTTTTCTGAAAAGAGTCTGGAGGCAGCCAAACGGGAGTCAGCAACAGCACCTAAAAACAGCAGACAACATGCCATCAGGTGTGGTCAAACACAGAGACATGAGGTAATCCTCTCACTGGCCTGGTGGTTAGCAAGCCCTCTGCCGAGGCAGGACACGGCTTTCAGGTATCTCGATTCAAGGAGGATTGAAACTGTTTGGTGACAGTCCTGAGAGGAGTGCCCAGACTGCTCAGAGGGCTAGAAAACAGGGAATTAAGGAAAAGATGTGAAGGACTGGAACCACTTCATTCAAGGGAAAGAAGATGAATACAGGAGATATGAGTAGTCCCCAAGCCCTCCTTCACCTCTGCACAAAGAGTTATGGACTTCGACTGCAGAATGGAGGAAGAAAATCTGGAAGCAAATTAGGTAGCAAACTAGCAGAAACTAGGAAGAAGCAAGTTAGGAAAAAAGTCTTTCCAACAGTCAAGACAGTGAAGCAGCAAAAGCGAGTGCTTGGGTGAGTCAGCGCTGAGTGGATCAGAGTGCTCCTTTAACTTACAAAGCATCCTTAAAGCTTTTGAAAACTGAGTAGACAAGTTGCTATTGGGAATATAAGAATATTGAATATAAGAATAGTTGATTCTTCCTTTGGGAAGGGCAGTGGGAATAGGAGATCTCTTGAGGTTAGGGTCAATGCTATTTTGCTAGAGCAGCTATTGAGTAATGCTGGAATTCAGCTTGGTAGATTTATTTCTCAGTGACACTTTGCTGCGTGTGAAGTTGTCCCACTGCTTGAGGGGTTCAGCACATTCCAGTGACTCTTGGCTGGGATGAGAATACCTTTGCTGTTTCAAAAAATCTAAGTATCCCTATTATCTTTCTTCTTCTGTAAGAAACCTTCATGTCTGTTTGCTTTTGCCTTCATTCTTTCTTCCTGGTTATTTTCACACATATTCCTCTGTGATTCAAGGAGGTCATTGTCATCAGCAAAGAACAGATGATGGATTTTTCACCCTTTGATGATTAAATCCCATGAGTTTCTCTCAGAGGTATTTCAGATTGTTTCCATAAATTGTTAAAGAGAAGCAGTCTGCATAGCATAACATGCAAACTAGCTGATGCTATCCCCAGCATAACCAACAAATATGTTCAGTCCTGCTAAGCATCAAAACCTTATGTCTTATTAAGGGTTACACATCAATTATATAACCTTTTTACTAACTTGAACAAATTCTAAAATTAATGAAGGGTTTATATGATATGCTAATGCCTATGCCAAAGCCACAAGAACTTCCCAATTTTCTCTACCATAGCATTTGTTAATCAAACGTTTTTTCCCCAGTAGTAATTTTCTTGGGTGTTGGAGGAAACACAGGGAAGAAACTCATCTCATTGTTCAGCTGTATGTCTCCCATCCCAGGCAAGGTATATTGCCAGTTGATTCACAGAAATATTTCGGTAACATTTCGATAGATATGAGTTCTCTTTCTTTCACTTTAGGCAGACCTTTGGAAATTGCATGAAAGCCCTGTGTCATTTATTTTAGACTCCCAGGTCACACTGTCAAAAAAATGGTGCATGTAGATGAATACCGCTCCACGTTAAATTAATTGTGCTAGTAGACTATTCCGTTTTGGGGCCTTTACTACTCTCCATTGTGTGTACCATCTTTCCAGTTTCTCCAGCTGCTGGGAGCAGTTCTCTGCTTCTTCCAGCTCCAGCAAACACAGTGTTCGTGCTGCTGCTGGGAGATGGTTCTTGAAAATGCTGACCCAAAGCATTTTGCAAGACAATGTGGGTGTTTTTCTCTGCCAAAGGAATTTTTGAAGGCACTCTCCCATATTCCCACAAACTGTGGGTAAGATGGGCAGCTTCAGCTGTGAGATGGCTCAGACCTTGCCTGAAGCAGCTGCAAAAGGAGCACGCGTGCATTTCTCTAAGGCAGTCTGTCACAGCCGCTTCCATCACCAGGACACTGTCAAGTCTCAGCATTTCTCCCTCACCCGCAATGCATTCTTTTCATTAGTCCCTAAAGTGCTATAAATTACTGTTTAACACGATTCTGCGGCTCTCTTGCAAAGCACTACTTAGCAGGCGCAGGCGGACATAAGAAATTGCTGCTGCAAATAATGTTCCAGGCAGAAGTATGAAATTCAGGCTGTGCCTTTGCTTCCAAGCTGTGTTACAGAGAGGATTCAAGCACCGCAGGTCCTCTATGGCAGGGTTTTCTCTGCAGGACTCTGGAAGAGCTGGAACAGCCCTAAACCTTGAACCTCCTCTGTTTTGCAGAAAGGCATCACTTCAGTCTTGCTCACACTGGTAAAGCCAGTGTGACACCAGCTTCACTACAGGCTGGAGACACCAGTGAGGTAGTTTGGTTTCTAGCCCAGTCCGGTTTCTGTGAAACCTTTGCTGATGCTGGTCCTGACTTAGGTGCTCTCTCCCAGGCCATGCATCACTCACACCTGGTACCAAGGTCCCATAGAATCTTGGCGTTTAAGTCTAAACTCAGTGGCAATGCCAACACTCAAGCTTTCGATCCTTCCCCAGTTGCTTGTTCCAACCCGTGCACTACAGGTGACCATGGCACAGTTAGTAGTGGGGTTCCACTAAAACCAGAGCATCTTGGATTTAGAAAAACAAACAGCTGGTTGCAAAGGATGGAAAAGCTGTCTTTTATTGCCTGTTTTGCATGTGACAGCAGAGGCGAACCTTTTTTGTTAAAGTCAAAAAGGTTGTTAAATTGAGATAGGCCTATTCTGTTCTGGCTTTCAGGCAGCTTTTCGAGAACTTTTTCTGAAAAATGTCCCCGCTCTGTATTCGCAACCTCTTGGTACATCGGTGCCACTCTGGGATCGAGTTCTCCGAACAATTGCAACAGCAGGATTTACTTCTCCTTTTTCTGAAGCCCTAGAATAAAAGCATCGCTGAGAACGGAACTTGTGGTGAAGGAAATCTCACCGCAAGGGATCCCCGCCCTGCTTGCCTTCCTCCTTGGGCAAGCGATACAGGGCATGCGCAGGGGCTGGATGTGGACAGGGCTGGTAATAGCTCTCCTGGAGGGATTGCTTCATTTGCACTCCTATGAAGTAGCGCAGAAAAGAGGACTTTCTAATTTTCCCCTTTTTTTTAGCACAGTGTCTCACTTTTTGCAGTTTGTTGAAGTGATTAGCAGCTCAGAAACAGTGTAATGACCACAGCAGACTGATTTGGCATTTGTTGTTTTGGTTGCTTTTAACTGAAGAGTAACACTTCTCCCTCACCTGCAAAGCACAGAGGGTAAAAAGAAGTGATGTGGATTTGGGGCCCATCAAAACAAAAAACTGAAGAGCCCCATCCATATCTTCCAGGAAGAAATTCTGGCACTTGGACGGACAAACAACGATGGTATTCGTAAAGTATCTTAGAATGAGGAAATCCCTGCAAACGTTTACATGCATCTGCAATTCCCTATCCCACAAAGGTATAGTAGTTTAAGATGGGAAGAGCAGCTTTTCCACCTCCAAATGATGGATGTGCGTAAACTGGCTGCTGTTGACCATGCTATCCTGAACAAATTTCACTCACGGAATGTACCTAAAGCCTTCCACTGACCGTACGTCGTGGGGGTTTTGGTTCCCTCATGCTGCATTTCTGCACTAATACTTTGCTGGCTCAGGAAAGGATCATCACCCACCGCATCAGTGTTTCTTCAGCAGCCTTGATTTTGTTAATCAGCCTGTCTTTCATCCTGGCCTTGTTTGCTGAGAGAGCTACTTCAGAGAGAGCTGTACAACACAGAAAAGTAAAAATAGCAACAAGAGTTTCAGCAAAATGTGGCACTCCATGCAATTACTTTTTTTTCCATTTGCATCTCCTGAATTTTCTTTTTCTGGCAAGTTTAACTCTTGTGTAGAGCCATCCCCACACACACACACACTGACGCTAGTGAAAGGCTCTCCTAAACACCAGTGGACGATGGAGTTAGCTTCTCCAAGTAAACAAAAAATGGCTCAGTCTGAAGTACACACATTAATGAGTTTTAGTATTTTACACAACAGACACTTCAGAAATAATATTCATGGCTGATAGAAAACAGCGTAAACTGGACAAAAGGAAAACCAGACACAAACTAGTATATCCCCGTGGGCAGACTCTTTGCTCTAGTACGGAAGGGTGCTGTGGTCAATCTAACAGCCTCGGTACAGGCTTCGCTATAGCAGAAGAGACAAGCAATTGGTGATAGCAAATCAGCGACCTACAGTGAGTGACAAAGGATCTGTTGTGGAAGACACACCGGCATGCCCTGCTTCATGCTCTCTGCACGGAGAGTGCTACAGTCTGTGAAAAAGCTTTAAGGGGCTGGGAGGGGGGAGTATATTTTATCTCAATTCAACTTCGCGCTGCCTACCCAGTTCTGCAGACAGGCAGAGAGATGCTGCGGCTCGGGGAGGGCAGCAGGGATGGAGGTGCCCAGGTGTGGGCTGGCTTGGTGGGCAGCAGCGGGCACTGCCTGGCACGCAGCGGGCTCAGCTTTGCCATGGCTGCGGTGCGAGGCAGAGCCCCGGGGAGAGCCTCTCCCCACCTCTCACTCGGGGGCTGTCCCCTGCCACAGCACCCTGCCCTCCTACCGGACCCCGCGCTGGTGGGGGACGGGGAGGGTACCCCTCCTCCCTGCTCCTCTTCAGGGGCTGGCCAGGGTGGGGATAAGATACAGAGTCAAAAGGAAAAAGGTTAATTTTTTTTCATCGTGCATCTTAACAACAGTACCTACACAAAGATCTAAGTATAAGATCTTTTACCCCCCACCTTTCCAAGCAATTAGCATGCTGAAATACAGGCAAGAAACAGGATGACGATGTCAAAACTGACACGTAGGAAGCCCGTTTCCTTTTTGCAAAGGTTTCACCACGTGGACCAAGCTAGCTGAGAACAATTTCTGAACCTTTCTTCTCCCCATGGAGAATTGCCTCCACAGCAGCTTTGGTAACCGTCCAAAACTGGCTGCTTTTGGTGACTGGCGTTCTCCCGGTAGTTGATGCCCAGAAGGTCTCACATTTTCAAAGTGAAAAAACCTCAACCTCCATGGACTGCTTTCCAGAAAAATTAGGTTGCTCAAAAACATCTGAGAAATGTGGAGAATGAAGGCTGCCTGTTTGAAGCAGATAGACTGTCTCTTGGAGCAGAGCGGAGCAGAGAAGAAAGGCAGCTGGTGACATATTCAGTGCAGCACTGGCTCCGTCTGAGCCTTCTCTCGTCGGCCAAATTTTAAATTAATCTCAATCTGGTCTCTGAATTGTGTTGGCAAGTTTTCCTGTAAACTTAAGACTTAGAAGAGGCTGAAGAAAGATGCTGGACAGACAAATTCATGTTAAGGTTTCCAGGTGTGGCCAGTTGGTTGCATAACTGGAGGCTGCTGTGGAAAACACAGGGTGATCTCCCCCAGCGCTGCCCACCTCCTGTGCTCAGGGTGAGCAGGCAAAGCCCCCCCAGCTGAAACACAGCCAGGTGTATGCAACTGGCCAGGGACCAGACCTGCTTACACTCATCAGCTGATGTTCAGGGCTTGCGTCTTGAATAAAGAACTGAGTGAATCCAAGCCCTTTGCTTGCACTGTGTTTTCCTTCCTGAGAGCAAATCATGATTTTTTTTTCCTCTTAGAATCTAAGCAATGTTATTTCCACCCAAAAAGTTTGCTGTTCCAACCCACAGACGATGAACGGAGCAGACAAGGCGAGTCATCGCCGTGCGGGTTTAGTGGCTTTGGGGGTGGCGGAGAAGCTGGAGGTGGGAAGGAAACACCTGTGAGCCTCCTCACACAAGGGCTGAGGAAACTGAAATCTCCATAGAGTTTTTATCTCCATTTCTTTGTGTTTATTGAGATTTTCCCTCTGAGTGCCTTGTCTGACTGACAGATTGACTCCTTTCCTTCTCTCCTTGCTCCACAAGGCTGGGACGCTGCCTAACGCCAACTCATCCCAACACCTCTTTCCAGAGCGCCCACTTGTCCCTGCACCAAGCTGGGGGACTTGTGATCGATTAAAGCAAGGCAAATCATCTTGTCTTGAAGGTTTTAATGAAATCCTCTCTAGTCCCCACTTACTTTCGCAGTTAGGTCAGCAATCCATCACTGCTGTGCTTGCAGGCTTAACTCTGTAAGTGTGTCGGAATAAGGCTGTTTCCATTTTCAAAGCCAAAACTAAACTTCAGATGCAGGCAATAAGCCCGCAATTAAGCCTTTAGAGTAGATTGCAATTTAGAAGATGCAATAACTTTTGGAATTAATCACGAAATTTGAAGTTGCCAGATTTTTTTTTCCTTAGTGGTCAAGGTTAAGTATAAGAAGAAAGTAGCTCAGTGTAGGAGGATCACAGAATATGTTAACGGCTTAACAGCAACAGAAGGACTGACCCAACCCTGTGAATTTGTGAGTTTTACTTTCTTAATTGCTTTTCTCTCTCTCGGGAGCTACCAGAACAGCAATACGCTGAGCTTTTAGCCCATGCTTTCCTGCTCCTTCATCTCAGTCTCCCCCTCAGCCACAGCCAAGTGACTCCACCTGGCCCTAGAGAGCTTGAGCAAGCGAGGCTGAGCAACTCTTGCTTGCTCAAGCCCTCTTTTCTGAGAACAGGGAAGGGGAAGGCAGAGCAAAGCTGTGCTGCACAGGACAGCCTCCGCCTTTCAGACCTGACTGTGGGTGAGCTCTCACCCCTCCGTTGCTTGCTCCACAGCCCAATGAGCGGAGCAAAACTCTCTGAGACAGACGCATGTTCCTCAGTGAATGGTCCATGCTGGTAGAGAGGACTGCTGCAAGAGATGGTGAGCTTCCTTGACCCAGTCACCAGCCCAGAGACTGCTCTTTGTAAGCTAACCTTTCCTAACACACATGCAGCAGTATAATCACATTCATTAAAAAAACCTTCACAAGCCAGAAGCAAGCAGGTCACCAAAACAAAATGCTCCACTGCACACGCTTGTCCCTTTGGGGACAGGAAAAGAGAATAAGGCAGCTATGACAGATGTCAGTCATGCTGCCTGGCACGGCCCTGGTAGCGTGCACTCACTGTGGGCATGAGCCAGCCATGAACCTTGGTGGAAAATGGAATACAGCTCTTTGCAGGCTTGCACAGTGCTCACTTCACCTGGATTTGAGGAAAGCCCTTTGAGTAACATGCTTTGCATAAGAGTAGCAGCCCATCCTGAACATCAGGGTTATCTTCCATTTTATAGCCAATGCTCAGAAGCACTGCTAACGGGCAGATTAACACTGTCTGTGGATAGCGGCACCTCCTGAACTACTTGGAAGAAAGGAATTGGGAGGCAGAGCTGGGCACTTCTCTTGCCTGAGCTTTGCTTAAAGTGATGCTTTCTGTACTCTAAAAGAGAGAGGCTCCCAAGAGCACGTAAATATATTATAAAGCATCAGAACGCTCAATAATTAATTTTCCTCAATGAGAAGATTTTATTTCAACCTGAGCGATGTAAAAAGCCGCTTGGATTCTTACAGTCTGTAAGTGACAAGCTGAGACGATTCAACCCAAAGGCTGTTGTGAAAGAGGCTCAGTCAACATGATCTGGTCCCCATGCAGCAGCATCCTGACTTCATTCTGCGGCAACTGCAATTTTCAGTGCTATTTCTCTGTAACAGATGTACAGACTCCACCAAGCAGCAGATCACTTTTGAGTCGCTTCCCTTATTTTGTGACTAGGAATGGTCTGCCAAAGCATTGGAGTTGCAGCAGCCCAGAGGATCATCCCACTTGTTTCCACCAGCAGTAACCTCTTTGCTCATTTGTGGTGTCACTCCCTTCTCATATACAGCCAACTGGTAGTAGGGAAATTGAGTATTTAAAATGTATTAAGGCATGAGGGGTTGCTATATGATATTGTTGCTACTTTGCATGTATTGTGAATGGCTAAATAATTCCATTGATCAATCACTGAAAAATGAATAAAGGCTCATGAAGGACTCAGTCTTGGGACAAATAACTCCAGTAACTCTAGCTGGGGACAAATATCTCTTTTCACGAGCACATTGGGTGGCAGATGGCAGCAAGGCAGCTATGTTTGTGTCAGGAAGATGCCTATATGGCATAGCTTGTTTAAGAGAAGAACCAACACAAGAGGAGAGATTTGCTGAAGACACAAAACCTTCATGAACATGGAAAGTGCTAGAAAGTTAGTTACTATGAGTACTTTTCTATATACAAAAGTGTACAGGATTCTGACTGAATGACTTATAAACCACTTACACTAAATTTTACTCTTCATTTATTGTCTTTATTGATTTCACTGCTCAAAACCCAACAGCAGAAAAATGACTAAACCCTATGCAGCGTATTAATATAGTTTTCTTTTGTCACTGGGTTTTATAATACTTCCAGTCTGTTCTTTTTTTGTCACCCCTAGCAAACCCTGCCAAGGCCGCGGCTCAGCAGCAGGATGAGGGGGCAGCCCACCCAGCAGCCTCTCCTTGCGCAGGCAGCATCTCCTCACTGCACCCTTCCTCGGCTCTGCCCCGCCAGACCAGCCGTCAGGAGGACATTCAAGGGGCAGACCCACTTCTCATCTAAGGGGCTGAGAGAGGCAAAAGGAAGCTGCAACGGCTATGTAGCCCCCAGGCTACAACCTAAAAATGTTGATAAAAGCCAGGCGCACCAGCTCCTGCTGCCACGGTTGAGGTTAAAGCCAGGAAGATTTCACGGGAAGTTGGCATCCCCTCACCAGGTTATCCAGAGGGTGCGGAAATTAGAGATGGGGAGATTCCCCTTTGCTGGGAATACTGTAATTAAGGTGTAGCAATGAAGGCCTGACTACTGCGTGACTGATGGCCAGTGGCCGGGTTGCTGACTCGCAGCAGGGACTGAGGCAGCTGCGGGAAGAGGGCGAACTCATACCCATCGCCCAGCGAACCCACCAGCAGTGCCGGGAACAAAGCGGCAGCTGAGGTGCTCTGGCAGCACCTTCGGGCTCTTACACCTTCTGTTTCTGTGACAGTTATAATAACTTTTATCCCATGTTGCTCATAGCCCAGTGACATTTCTGGTGGGAAAAAACCATCTCTGTTTCGTACCAGCCTTCTGTGAATTTTTGTGGCAGCTATTTTAGAACTCATTTCAGTGAGTTTCCTCAGACTTCTCCAGTCTGAAAAGCTATGTGTTCCTGTAATAAGGATGACACTCATAGCTAGAAGGCATTTTTCATACATTATTTATTCATTCTTGTATGTGATGAATGTGGGAGGTGTTATGAATCGGTGGTAGGAGATCTGGAGGTAGACTCATTTGCTTTTAGTACTATGTGATTAAAAAGATACTCTCTGCTTGCATAGGCAATGAAGGTATTGAATTTCTCTTATCACCGAGATGGTGAAAAACTTGATTTCTTTCATTTCCTCCATCCAGGAAGCAATGACTGCCAGCACAAGCATACAGTGTGACCTGTTCAGAAGATAGATACACAGTTGCTAGACTAGATCTGTTCTCATCACTTGCAAAGCAAAGAGCCAGGAAGTAGGCATTTAAGGGACAACATCAAATATTTAGAAGATAAAATCTTCACAGAGTGCAAAATGAAAGATTTAATCTGAGCTTTACCTTAAAGACCTGGGTTTGTTTTCCTGTCTACTATCTACTGCCCAAACCCAAATGAAATGTTAGAAGACATTACGTTCGGGTACAGGCAATGTAGAGTTCAAAATCATCTGGTTCAGGAATGTTGTCACTCAGGGTTTTGTTTCTGTCTGTGACAGAAGTACAGAACTTAACCAGGTGAGGTGGTCAGAGGTTTCATGCAGGTTTAAAAGGGGATAAATGAAGACAGATCTCTTTGGTTTCTTTATAATCCTACAGTTTCACCTTTCCCTTAGTACGAAAGACCCCAAACCAAAAACCCACAAACCCTAGCCATTTGGAAAAACATCCAGCCCTTAGTGAAGGCTAGCATGGGGGTGGCATTCAGGAACTGCAGGGATGCAGACACATAATAACAGGTCTGGTGCTCCTCAGCAAGAAGGAGGTAGGTACCTGCAGCCAGTACTGAGAGTTTTGTCTGGATGTGGAATAGAGAACAAAAAAGGTGGTGATGCTCAGAGCACTGCCAGGACCTCCACAGTAGCTCAAAGCTGCAGAGATGGGAGGAACAGTCACATGGGCATGACCCAAAGAGCCAAGGGATGGTAACATTCTTAGGCAGAAGATCATCCTTCTCCAGATGGCCAATGTATTCATGGCAATTTAGTAGCCAGTCGCAGTGGCCCTTGGAGGAACTGGAGGTGTCTTGGGGCACAAGACCATGTGGAGGTACTGCTGGAAGCATGGCTAGAAAATGTCTGTAGTGCCTGCATGGCTTGTTGACCCATGCTGTGCCCACGCGTGGGCTCTTACTGCACCCTGCTCGCTTCTGCCCAGATCCCACAGCCTCAGGCAGAAACGCGCTCCCAGGGCCATGGACTCCACCATAGCTGGTTTTGCCTAGAGCTTTCTTCTGCTTCACTTGCATGGTTTCACTTCAGGTTATGTTCATGATGTTCCCTTTAATGAATTGTTGCACTTTGTTTCTTAAAATATTGCTTGCACAGCTATTTTGCTGAGTATCCTAGTACTGAGGAGAGGGCTGGTATGGGAAGATCCAGGGGTGTAACAGGTCCTTTATTCAGCTGTCTCCTGGAGGTTAGGGAGCATCCAAGCTGGGCTTCCCACGCTGCATAGAAACACCTGCTTTTAATGGCATGACACACCAAAATCAACACTGGCTGCTGGGGTCAGGGGATCTCCTCTGTGCCCAAGCCATGAACAGGCCAAGTAACCATCAGACACAAATCTCTGTAGACTGAAGCTGAGGCTCAGGCAAACACTGGTCCCACCAACAGTAATGCACCATGCACATGGTTGTTTTTGGGCTAGTCTCCTGGGTTTTTCTGAAAGCGAGGAAGCAGTCCTGGTGTCCCGCCCTCAGCTTTTGCCCCTAGCCCATCCTGGAACTTGCAGACACTGTGCAGAGTGCAGCTGGCACTTTCAACGAGGTCCTGGTGTCATTCCTCAGGACAGTTGAGCAGTGGTGACAGCCACGACAGCCACTGTGTGAAGCCTCACAACCCATACTGGTGAGGAGCAGGAGGAGCTGCTAATGGTCAGGGAAGGATGGTGGCTCCATTGATCTCAGCCACTTCCAGAGCAGCTTATGGAAAGCCACAGCATCACACCCTCAACTGGAGCATCCACAACTGCTGGATACAAAACAGACTAGTGGTCCGCAACACACTGAAGGTGGATGGAGAAATAGCTTTTCCCATTATGATTCTTGTTATGGTGGGAAGAGAGGAGGGCAAGCACAAAGAGTTGTGATATGTGATATGTGTATCTTTAATTACCCGAGAGTAATTGGAAAATGAAGCCTGGGGATCAGCCCTATTAAAATCCGTGAAGATATATGAGCACATCCTTACTGGTACAAATTCCATCCCCTGCTATTCAGATAGTGGGAGTTGATTTTTGACTTCGGTGGCAGGAATTGGGCTCCAAAGACAAATATTCTATTGTATGCTTCAAAAGGATGCCAACAAAAAACCCAACAAACAACAAAAAAAGGACCTCTAAAATTCCCATGGTGGGAACAAAGAACCATACATCTTTCTGATATACAGTTAATATTCTCATCTAGGCATACAAAACATAATTTTCCTTTTTAAAAAGTCAAGTAACTAATACAAATCCACTATGCTGGAGAGCAAAGACAAATCCCATGAAATCACTCTGCCCTGTTCTCATGCTTGGGAGTTTGGCAGAGCTTTGCTAACGCCCTGGCTATGACGCCCTGTGAGTGACGGCACCTCAGATGGGGCTATGAGAGCTGCTGACAGCTCTGTCAGGCTCGTAGGCAAGGGTAATGTCCCAGCAGAGGAAAATCATGAGCACAGCTTCTTACACTAGGGTGCTGTCGCTAGCCAAACACCAGCTTGTACTGGTGATGCAATCACTTCATCTGGTTATGGGCTGGAAACATCACTATCAAGATAACAATTCATAATTTATAGATAAGTCATGGGCTTACAGAACCACACAAGGTGAGTGGGGAAGAGCCCCGGCTACCCCAGCTAAGACGTGGCTACATCTGTCATATATTTCCCCTGAAGGAAAGGGAAAATGGACAAGGAAGGAAGGAATTTGGAGAACTAGTCACGTAGCATCAGCTAAATATAAAGCCCTTGGCCCAGCTGAGAGCTAGCAGCTGGATAGGGGACCTCAGAGCGCCACTTCCTGCCAGAAAGAGATGCTGAAATCCTACATGAAACTTCAAGTTAACCTGAAGTTGAAAATCTCTTTCTTGGGGAAGATCCCCAGCAACTTTCTGACCGGAAACTTTGTATCTTGCAAAACCACCTCAGTGAAGTTCAGCAACTTCTTGTAGAGGCAGAAATGACCATGAGGTATAATTTCCACTCAATCTGAAAACTGTGGTCCTGTGTGGAGTTGGTAGGGCCCACTTCACCAGCAAACACTCAGCAGCCATGTAAGTCTTATGAACTTTGGAGAGTTGAGAAAACTTGGGAACAGACCAGGAAAACGTTTAACCAAAGTCATCAGACAAATCCATGGTAGTGAATGGAAGAGAAAGATTTGTTGCTGAAGCTACTTAAAAATGTCCTTTTAGCACAGAACCTAACCATGGCTGAGAATCATCTCTGGCAGCACAATTGCCACGATGACCCTGTCTGACAACTAGTCCTCTGCCTCATGGAAAACACTTTACTGCTCCTGACAGTGAGTCGGTCTTTAAAGAGCAGGAAAAATGTTGAAAGATGACACAATAAAACAATTACAAATTATTGCAGCATGTGCTCAGTCACCTCATGCAAATCCTAGGGTGTGTTCTGCATCACGTGCCCTCTCGTCACAAAATAAACCCTCAGCCCTTTGCCTTGTCAGTGGATTTTTGGCAGCCAAGGAAAATAAAGTGCCACTAAAAGCTGACCATCTTATTCATGGAATAACTAAAAATGATAACAGTTTGGTATTTGTGTCCATTTTTCATCATAAGAAATGCCTGATTACAAAAGCAGCGCAGCCAGGGGGTGAAGGCGCATGGTCTGGAGCAGACAGGAGATCTGTTCTGCAGATGGAGATCCAGTGGGAGATAGTATTTATGCCCCCACCGCCATTCCCATGGCTGGGGGAGGGGGCGAGCGCTCAGAAGCCCCCCTCCCGGCTCACCCCGCACGCTGCAGGGCACCCGCTGGTCACCTCGGTCCTGGCCGGCAGATGCTGGTGGCTGCCACCCAATGCCGACCAGGGACATCAGCTAAGGACAGAGGTACACAGGAAAAATCTAGTAGTGTAGAAAATCAAAACAGGACTGGAAGCGACCTGCAGAAGTTCATTCTCCTGTCCCAAGGCAAGACCACTCTAGGCAGATATTGGCTAAATTGTTTCCTAAGACCTTGGGTGGTGGGGGTCTGAGCCATTCCCGGCAGCCTGTCCTACTGCTCTGTGGTCTCCACCGTTAAAAGAGATCGCCTAAAGTCTAACCCAGCTCCATGCAGCTGCAGTTCAAGACCAAACACCAATACAACATTTACCTTTTAGCAGATATGTTGAATTTATGTCCATTTTAAAGGAAATATACTGATTAGGGATTTTTTCCTTACTTTTCTTGAGCAAGATATTTAGGAAACCTTTATTCACAACAATATCAAGCCTTTCCCCTGAAATCCTTGTTGAGGGTCACTTGTCAAAGGGATGACACAAGAGCAAACATTGATTCAGGAAACAAAAAAAGTTATGTGTCAAAAAAAGTTATGTGTCAAAAAAAGTTATGGTTTTCAGTCTAACATCCCCTTCCTGAAGTGAAATGAATGCTGCAGTTTCACATCATACCCTGAACTTTACAATAGAAGTGGGCGGTGGAGCAGAAGGAGGTGGGCTTGTACTGAGGGGGGGGTGCGATGGGTTGGCTGGCCAGGCTCGCTGCGGGGTGGCTGGCTCTGGGACCCCAAGTGGGTGGGCAGCAGGATGCTCCTGTGGGTGAGCAGACCCCCTGCTGAAACCAACGCATGACTGCTGCCGGTACCCTAGCCCGGCGCTGCTGGCACCCCACAAGCCCCTCTGCCCGTCGCCAGCACCACTCCCTGCCCTGCCAGGGGCTCCTCACTGTCCTGCCCTGACCTCGCAGATGGGTTTGTGCAAGAAAACCAAACCACAGCTGACACTTCTTGCTGCCAGGAGAGGAGGTTTCGGATGCTGAAGTGCTGCCGCAGCCCTCGTGCTTGGCACTGGTTGAGCTCTGCTGGTTGCCGGCCACTCGTGCTAGTGAGCGTCTGACACTGCACTGTGCATGAGGTGTAACAGGGATACAAGCTGCTGGGAGGTAGTGGGCGAGGTGGAGAGCAGCCGTGTCCGGGTGAAGCAGGTTTGAGTGGGTCTTGGTGGGAAAACTCCTTCTGTACATGACGAAGAGGGGCAAAACCTCTTACTTGTGGTGGGGAATGAATGGGTTGATTCAGCTGAATAGCATCACGCATCATCTGTCACTGATTGTTTTCATAAGCAAAGGAAATACTTTGCGTAAGTAAAGGCTTATTAAAACCAGTAATAAAGAAAATGGAAGGCAGAGAGGTTCATATCTAAGTCAGCCCACATTCAGGAACACGCAGTGCCCAGCTGCAAGCGCTAGAGCTCTCCAACTAACACTGCAAAGGGAAGATGCGATGTCGTATTGCTTTCATTAATCGCTGCTTAGAAATGTCTCACTGAGAAAATCAAGAAAAGTCATAAAATAGCGTGAGTTGTTTATTTGCATGACTGTCCCAGCAGGAGAACACTGTTTTGCACAAGGTTTCAAATCCCAGGGAGGGCAAGGCGTAAGCAAGGGAATGCTCACCCAAGATTGCAAAGTATGGTCCAGCAACCCCAGCAGCCCCCAGGGGAGGAAAAAATCTCCTAAATGAATGTTCTGCTTTCATCCTCAGTGTCACAGGGAGGTTTTGACACAAACAGAGTCTTTCTGTGCACCATCAAGATTGTGGCTTATGTAAAACCTTATTAAAACTTTTTAAAAGCCATTCCCAGATGGCAATAAGAGGCAGGAGTCAGAATGACTATGTGGACATTTCTGCTGCTGCTTGGTTCACAAGGGTGTGATGCCCAGATTTTGTGGGAGATGTGAATAGTTATTCCTCACCAGCATGTGGTGCGATGAAGCTACTGATGTCCTACTGTGTATGATCTTTTTCTTTAGCCTCTCACTCAGCGACCGGCTGAGCATGCAGTGCTCGTCTTGCCACGGCCAAGTGTCAACAGCGTTCTGGAGCAGCAAGCCTAAATGCTTCCGAGGTAGGTAAATTAAACCTTCTGGTTTTATTCTGTGCTTTTGTCTGGGACCTTAGCACCTCACATTCCTGCCTGCTCCATGGGATGCTCAGAGGTGCCAAAGCTCTTCTCCTAAAGCCCACTGTCGGTAGGTTTCTCAGTTACAGCCTCTGCCTCCATATACCTCAACACATCTACGCAAGCACACTTTGTGCATAATACATCATTTTGGTGTGTGAAGTGCTTTGTTGACCCAAAATATGCTATGGATGTTTCTAAACAGCCATACTAGAGGGTAGGCTTCCTATCAAGTACACCAATCCCTGAATTTAACACAGACTATGAAAATGAGTCTCCATGTGCAAGAGTGCAAATGAATCCCTGGGTTACATCACCTGAGTCTCACCAGTGTGAGACTGGTGTGCCTCCCAGTGCCACGCAATTCTCTGTGCTGCTGCAGGAGCCCCAGGCTGGGAGAGCCTGGATGTCCAAGAAAGAGGTCAGAACAGCAGGTGGTTCAGGAAAGAGGTTTAAATAAAATAAATCATCCAATATGGAATCATCCAAAAGTACACAAAGTTCTTACCTATTAAGAAAGAACAGCTCCGGGATCAGTGTAAAGATTTGGGGTGTTACACACTGTTCTCTGGCTCTGGACTAATCTGTGTGCAAGGAGCAAATGCAGCACGGTGCCAGAGCTGCTGCTGGTGTTCCCAAGCCATGCAGCTGGGAGGCACCAACGGAGCCGACTCTAGCAGTGCAGCTGATGACTGAAGGGCACGTTTGTGTGAAGGGAGCTCAGACCATCAACGCCCTTGCTACACATGGCAGGCATTTCAACAACTGCCAAAAAGCAGCTGCTGGGGGAATTCCCTCAGGACACCCTACCTCTACTGAAAGCTTTTAGGAATTGGGAAGGGATATTTATTATCTATTTGTCTTATTCATAGAATCATAGAATAGCTTGGATTGGAAGGGACCTTTAAAGGTCATCTAGTCCAACCCCCCTGCAGTAAGCAGGGACATCTTCAACTAGATCAGGTTGCTCAGAGCCCCACCCAGCCTGACCTGGAATGGTTCTAGGGATGGGGCATCTACCATCCTCTCTGGGCAACTTGTGCCAGGGACACTAGTCACAACTCGAAACTTCTTCACCTTTATACCTGTCTCACCGTGGCCCTATTGGCAGAACTTTGCAGCTTTTAGACTAGAAAAGTCTAGCAATCTTTAGTAAGATTTGTACCCAAACTAGCTGAAGTTAGAGGGGCCATCCAGATGTGTAACACATGGTCTGTTAAAGTTCAATGAGCCAAATTCCAGCAGTTCAAACTGAGGCTAGAAAGTCTGTGCCTCTCTTCAAATGGAGTTACTGGAGCAGGCCAATAACTTTTTGCTCCGTCTTCATGTAACGTGGGAGCTCTGGACTATATGGCCTGTGTTCACAGAGCCTGAGTGTAACTGTATGTAATTTTTGACTGTGGTAAAGAATCCTTACAGACAAGATACATGAAGGAAACACAACGGAGATAAGATCAAAACAACTTGAAATTGGAACACTTGAAAGCTTGGCAGAAAATTTGCTTAGGAAGTTTACATGGCAGGGAGGAGTGTGATCCCCCAAAGGCTGGGGATTAAATTTCCAAAATTACAGCAGGGATATGCAATAACAACTCCATAATATTTTGATTAGGAAGGAAGCAAAAAACATACTGCAGGATGTTGCTGCCATAGCACACCCTTTGGCAACACCCTCTTTAAAAAAAATAGAAAAAAAAAGTGAAAAAAAAAAGAGGTGAAAAAGGGAAATCTTCCCATTGCTTAAAGATACATAGAGGTATAATTGAATGCTTGGAGCAGGCATTTTCAGGCAGTCCTTCTCTTACCACCATTGTCCTCCCTGAAGCCATTAAAAAACAATCTGTGTTTATAGAAACCCAGTTGTAGCCAAGTAGAAAAACTTCTCTTCAAAACCGTTGCAGCCAGTGATGGTTTCTTTGAGATCTAACTAGTCTGGCAAGCTTTCCTCCCTTGCTTTTATACAAATGCTTTACTTCACTCCTGGTCAATCCCATTAACTTAGCACACACCTTTCACTGCTCTAGGCTCTCATGCAGCCCTCTAAAAGTTCGGAGAGGACAACTTGGTTTTAATGATCCACTTCTGACAGTTTTGGGGTTGAGGACATTTGAGACTGAGGTTTAAGATACAGCCATAGCAGGAACTGTTCTTGCTTTGTGTGCTGGCTTGTTCTTGAAACCAGGTTGCGGGGTGTTAAGCAGTGCTATCAGTTCCTCTCTCGTGTGTGCCCACCACATCACCTAAAATAGCGAAGTGTCCCAAAGGCTTTGTGTCAGCCCGGGGCACAGAAGGAAGGCGGTGTGTTGTTCTTTCCAACACTGCAACATCATCACTCTCTGCATTTGAGTTCTGCTATCATCCTTCATGCACTTTCTTGCTGCATGTCGTGACATACCCTAAACCTAAAAAAACAATGGTAGGCCCACAAAATATGTCTAAAGACTAGGCTAGGAGCTAAAATTTGTAACTCTACTAATATTAAAAAATGATAAATGCAACAGAGAAATTGATTTAATGGCACATAGTAATTCTCCCATGTCTTATCCCGACTAATACCTTAACGTGATGGCTACCTCTCTCTTGTTGTCTGTACGACAGGGGCTAAGGACTTCATCACCCTTTTATGTCTGGCATTCCCCACTACTCCACAGTTACAGGGCACCCTCTTCCTTGAGATATGTAAATGATTAGCATTGTTAGGATAAACTCTGCAGTTTTCTGAAGCTATTACTTAACTCCCATTACACGTGGCTTGGCGTGGCTTGACGTTAACCTCTGCTGCTTCCAACCTGAAGAAAAGCTTCTGTAGCCAAAAGCATGTCTTTGCACTTTCAGTTACAGCTGTAGGTTGAACAAGAGAAGGTCCCCTTCAGTCTTGATTCACTGCAACTATTAATTTGTTACTTTGTCTCACTAACATCAGAGGTTTTTGAACCTGTTCACTAGCATCACCGCTAGCTCTAGTTTTAATGTGGAAACCAGTGAGCGAGTTTGTGTCATTATCTCCTGTGAGACATCTTGTTTCAGATAGAACAGCTACCTCACAGGGAGAGAACCGACTTAGCGGATGCTGAAATTCCGAAGAACTGGGTTATATTCCTGACTCCTCCATTATACAGTTTATATAATTAGACATAATGACAAAGTTAGTACATCGTATCCGGAATCCAGTCCTCCCACAGACTCCAGTAATTTACTGCAGTTTCATAGCTTTTCCAGGTTCTCCTCCTTAAGTATTAAATGTCAGCAGTTAGCAAGTAAAACCACTCACATACAAATAATATTCCAGCAGGATGCCTTCCAATCCAAAACAAGTCTTTGGTCTTATTCTTGACACCTTCAAAATGTCTTTTAGCAGTAACTAATCTACTTCTAGTAGATCACTAGGAAGTACACAGGCTACCAGTTATGCTGTCTTAATATCATTCTCCAAAGAGAAAGAGGTTCCAAAGTTAAATTTACCAATCCTGAATCCCTCATGACTGTTGCTGCAATGCTAGATGCAGAGGGAATGAAGAAAAAGGGCAATATTTTTCAGAATTACGGGAGTTGTTACAAGCATAAATTTAGACACATTAAAAGACAGAGAGTGAAGTGCAGAGGAAACTTATCACAAAGATCTCAGAACACGTTGTGAAACCAGAATTTCACCTACTCTCTTGTGTGGTCCTGTGTGTTTATGCATAATGGACAGGCTCAGAAAAAGGAAAAAACGAAACAAAGAAGAACAAAGTGCACTTGTACCCACAGTGCAACTTTGGTGGAACCCGGCCAGCTCAGTCCAGTGGCATCACTGAGACTCAGACCAGCCAAAGCTCCTCAAAGGCCATAGGCATCAAAATCTTCACCACTAAGCACACCACACTCAAAGTTTCACTACTGACTCCCAGAGAGGGTACTGAATACCTCAGCACCTCTCAGACCTGAAACCATCTTCAGTGCAGCAGTGGGTCTTGTGGTGGTCCCATCCACCCTGCTGTGGACACCAGCACTCGTTTACTCCCACCATGAGCCCTTTAATGAAGCTTAGTCAGGAAAACCTAGCGTACAAAAAAAATCCCCTGAGCAGCTGGGTCTCCTGGGTGTGCTTGCTCTACTCCCAACATACACACCAGTGTGTGGTTTTGGCACAGCACAAAGCAGCTGTGTCACTTTTTTATTCAATATTTATGATTGTCAGGGATGCTGGCCACACCCAAATCCTCTTGTAGCTCTGGGCGTTAATTAGCAACATGTTCAAAATGCTTTCAGTGCTTCTAGACAATAGCTACAGGTGCCTGCAGACAATGCCAGATGGTGCCAGCAGCCCCTTCTGTAAAGGGAATGTAGCTGGGTGCTAATGAGTGTCATGGGTACTTAGCATCACTCAAACAAGCTGAAGAATTAATTTCCATCAACATGTCTATAGCATCTCTGGATATTTAATAAAAGAACAACAGTGGTAAGTTAATAACAAAAAAAGACAGGAAAAGGAGATGTTTAGACCATTTAAATCTTGTGTGAAACTATTGTGGCTAAGTAGCATGAAATCAGGAACTGAAGATAATGAGACCGAAGTCACCTTCCTCCAGATCAGGCCGAAGTTGACTACAGTAGTTAGGAGGCACAAATGGAACCAATGTGGAGGAGCACTAGTGCGAATAACCTTCCAGCTGCATACCTCAGTGCACTTACTTTCCACCTTTGCAGAAAGCTGGATCTTGTGCAGGATCAGGCCAGTGCTAAGAGGAAGACCGTGACCCTGCCCCAGTGCCCAGTGGTGTTCACTGCTCCAAGCAATCTGCTTTGCTTCCCTCATGCTTTTTCTCCTTTTCTGCCTTCTGAAAATGGGTATTGCCTGGACATGAGCAGTCCCTGGGTGGTGGGGAGCTGCCTGGCTGCCCTCATGGATGTGGGGCCACCACAGAGCACCTGCATTGCAGCTACCAGCAGCTGCCACACTTCTGCTCTGGCGAGGAGCTGCTATCTTATAAAAATCACAGCTCTTGGAAAAACATCTCACATGGGATAAGAAAAGTCTTGCTTATAGGCTGCCGCATTATCTAAATAAAAATGTATTCATTTCTCTTATCTTGCATTTTAATATTATGAGCTGCATCATCTCAGCATGACTTTTTTGGCTTCAGTTGATAACTGTGTTAATTTTTCCATCTAAATTAAACCACATAATGCTTAGGAGCAAAAAGCAGTCACATTATGACATGTATTACAGAAATGTCACATAAATACTATGAGGAAATCCTTTCGTGATGATGGTCAGCTGCCTTTCTTGTAGCAAGAAAATATGAAGGTATTGGGAATATGTCAGGACTGTTTTTTCTGCAGTATCAAGACACTTAGGTGGAGGAAGCTGGAGTCAGTCTGCCTGGGCAGAGTAGGCTGGAGTCTCCTCGGAGGCTCACTGGTGAGGCTACTGGTGGCTCGTCCTCTTTTTTTCCCCCAAACCTGTTTCTCTAGACCTGACATAAGGTCTCGGGAAGAGCATCATGGAGACAAACTTGTCCCTTTGAATTAGTAGGCTGGAGGACACACCATCTGTGAGGAGCTGGGCATGTGCTTTGAGCCCAACAAGGGGTGAGCCTGTAACAAAAGTGCGCTCTGTAAGCGCCAAACCTTGGAGATCTCTCTTAGACACCTCTAGCTGAGAGTCTATGTAAGTTTTGTGAGGGGTTGTTTCCTTTTAATTTCTCATTTCGTGTGGCTGCACAGGAGATACACCCAGCAGAGTGCAGAGACCTTGGCAATAACAGATTTCCAACTTCTTCATCAATGACCTGGATGAAGAGTTAGAATGTACCCTCAGCAAGTTTGCTGATGACACCAAACTGGGAGGTGTGGTAGATACACCAGAAGGCTGTGCTGCCATTCAGCGTGACCTGGATAGGC
>Ga0065711_1001654_pt1 | contig 40942 bp, 27 predicted proteins | sample Hoacrofraction12_FD_59098 | JGI IMG/M metagenome (GOLD analysis project Ga0065711, IMG submission 59098) | Hoatzin crop microbial communities from Cojedes, Venezuela - Epithelial fraction 12 v2 (version 2) | ecosystem: Host-associated > Birds > Digestive system > Esophagus > Crop | place... | reverse complement strand
CTTCCTTCCTTCCTTCCTTCCTTCCTTCCTTCCTTCCTTCCTTCCTTCCTTCCTTCCTTCCTTCCTTCCTTCCTTCCTTCCTTCCTTCCTTCCTTCCTTCCTCCTTTCTTCCTTGAATCTCGTAGCAAATTGTCCAGTACAAATTGCCTTAAATTGCTCACTGCAGAGAAGTCTGGATTCTTTTACTTTCAGGTAGGTAGATCAGCCCCATGATCCCAGGAGGGGACTGTTTGCGAGGTGCTTCCCATCTCGCTACTAATTTGCAGCATGACCTTGGGTCATCCCCCTTTCTTACACTGAACAGTTCTGGAAATAGCAGAAGACTTTCTGGACTAAGCAGCATATTAAGATACCCTTGTCTGGAGGCAGTCAGGCACTGAACATTCACCTTACTTGTATGAAGCACTGTGAAATCCTTGGGCACAAGGTGAACCAGAGTGCAGCTCGGTTATCGCAAAAGAAAGGGATCCTGCCAAATGCATTTCAGTCCATGTCTGAACTGCCTCAGATAGATGCTGCTGAAAGGCTTCAGCTCTCCTTCAATTTGGTCAATCTCTGTCTGCTACTTTGCTTTCCAGGACATTATCTTTTAAGGGATTCTCTGGGCTTGTTATTCAAGTCCTGAAAACTCAATTTAGCCCCCTTGTCAAATCAGTGGCATCCATGTCATGCAGGAGCACAATTTTTAGCAATTTTAGTTACAGAAAGCAAAAGATCCAGAACTGCTTCAGCAAATACTAAGATATGGAGAGTTAGGGCATTAAGTCCAGTTTTCATTCTATTTCTGTTGCACATTTATCAATGTCTTTTGGCTCCCTTAGGCTGGTGAAAAAGCTTGCCTAAAGAGCTTTAATGATTAGAGAAACACCAGAGTACACAAGTAAGGCAGGCAGTTTGTCTCCTAAAGGCACTGTTATCTTCAGGCCAGCTCAAGTGTTCTAACAAAGTTAATTTGCCCAGTAAATTGGGTTCATATCCCTCTTCTAATGTCTAAGTTTGCAACACTTCTCCTATTAGCCACTGTAACTCAATTTCATCTTGGTAATGTAAATAAATCACTTTCCATATTTTTTAACTTGTGACCACCTAGAATTTTTTATCCCTCTCAATGGAAAACCCAAGTCACAGTGAATATCTTGTTCTCTAACCCAGACTGCTAATAAAGACCTATTTCTGAAAAATTATTTTCTGTAGTCTTTAGTCACTTATACATAACAACAAGATTTTTGAAACCCATTTTTTTCCATCCAGTGTTATATTCGTGAGTCAAGACTATTTTTTTAATACAGCTACTGAGATTGTTTTCATTTCATGTTTGTTAAATGTCTCATTTTAGCAATCTTTAAGTTTAAAATAGTTCACGTGGGAGTGTTACTAACCAAAATTACTTACTTATCCGTTAGTCTCTTGGTTACAATGGCTGCAGCTGTAAGTCTGTTCAAGGCATGTTTCCAGAGTGATTCCAACTGCTAGGAGCACGGTTCCTGTTCAACAGTTAGACAAAGGAAGTACTTCAGGACTCGTTTACATCCCCGCTAATCAGTTGGCCATTCAGTACATGAGGTTGGGGGGAAGGGTTCTGGCTCTTGTAGTAAATGACTGAAGTTTTAAAATGGGGGTAAGAGTAATCCCTAGATAAGAAGAAATGAAGGTACGTTGCAGAAGGCTATCTCAGATAAACATGGCATATATTTTGAGTTTCACCACTGGGGTGTCAACCAGCTAAAATTGCTCTGAACAGTGTTAAATGGCTTCATAAATAGCAATAAATCCAACTTCCTGCATCTTCGTAGACCTTTCTGTATTACTCTGCCCACTCTGATTTTCAGGGCAAGTTCCATATGATTCGAACAGGTAAGTTAACTTCCCGGCATGGGGGACATGTTTTGCTTCAAAACAAAAAGCACACACAAATGGTCGGTCTTTTTCTTGATAGACGTTTTGGGGGCCTTGCTTTTGAAAAAAAAAAAAAAAAAAGAACACAGACAAAAAAACCCAAGCAAACAAAAAACCCAGGCAAAAAGTAAGTATCACTATATAAAAAAATTGAATCAACACCACCCTGATGGTGCAGGGAGGCGTTGTGATGGGGATCTGAAAAGACAGATGCTACTGCACACAACTTGGCAGCCGATATTTGGATCCCCAGTTTGAAAAACCCTTAAGACCCAGCCATATGCTTGTCTTATAAGATGGTTACCACATCTTCGCAGCTGACAGGGCTGAAAATGATCTTAGTGATTTCATCTTTCCATAGGGAAAGTAGAGCTCGAAAGGACACTGAAAGCAGAAGTGAATAAAGGCAGATGGTCATCCTTTTTAAAGACACTATTATCATCAAAATATCTTGTACTTTCCATTGTTTTGTATAAAGAAAGTGACTCTAAATTGGCTTTTATCACACCAGGAACTGAGATAAAGCAGCCTGATGTCGAAGTAGTTCTATGAAAGAGAGCCTGCAGTGATAACCAAATATAATAAAATAAAAATCACTGAATGTGAAGACTTCTGAAGCACACTATAAGGGGAAGAATGCTACAGGAAAGCGAGAGTCTATTTATCTATTTATAGTTTTAACAAGTGCTGTTGAACTAAAAATTAATTCAAACCATAAAGAGTTTTCTAGCAAGCTAATATTTTCCACATGATGCTTTATTGGCTTCCCTTTTCTACATTTTCCTAGGCACGAGCTTTTTCTTCAAGCTATATTCCCTGTCATTAATACTTATAAAAACATTTAGAGAAGCACACTGTATGCCTGTTCCATTGTTCCACGGATAGACGTAAATGAAGTCTTGTGCTGTCATTGCACACAGAGTAGTATCTATATGAGTAATATTTTATTATGAAAAGTCTGGTTTATCATAGGTGAGTGCATAAAGGCTGCTGTATAGCTACAATTAAAGGCAATTTTCACATCACACATGTTTAGCATCATGGAAGAATGTTTAACGGTCTCTGCACATCTTCAGCCATATGTGACAAACATACAACTCTTTCTGCAGGTATCAGAACTAAGAGCCGAGCTGTCCCAGGCCCTTCATCAAGGTCCCGGTGATTGGTTATTTATTTGTCTAGCACACCAGAGATTGGTTCTCACCTGGCACTGCCCTGTGAGGACATCTGAGAAAGCGTTTCCTTGTCCACCTTGTCTGACTGGACAAGCAGATGTCCGGGTGAGGAGCGTCAGTCACTGCGTGACTGAAATAATCTGCACTGAATTTCCTTGCAATATAATAGTCAATCTAAAACCTCTTTAGCAAAGGAAAAGACAAGTTAATGGATCCTGGAAAATGTGTGCTTAGATTAAAAAAAATCTACCACATATTAACACCTCCACAATATCCAGGCTTCTAATGTATACCTGCTTCTATCTAACTTTTAAAGCCTTTGGAGACTGAGGAACCAAGAGGAAATAATTTGTAGTTAAAAGAAATATAAGACTATTCGATAATACTAATGAATTCCTTGTTTAAAAATGCAAACTTCTTACCTTTTGTCAAAGAAATCTGATTGTTAGTCAGCTTCCTCCTAATATACGGCATTATTCCTGTGAAAAAGTAACATAGCTTTACCAGTGATCCCTTTTATTTTTCTGAGCCACACTCAATGAGGAAGGCTTATGTTTTAAAATTACAGGTTTCACCATTTGGGGGCTCTTTTTTAAAGCACTACAGGACAGGCTCCAAAGAAAACAGAATGCATCAAACATTCTTTTCCTCTTATTCATATTGAAAAGCTGATGAGTTTTCAGTAGACTGGTGATACACTGTGACACTCAGCTAGAAAACAAACAAATATTTTAAAAAGTGTCCCTTTTCTCAAGACAAGAATAATAATTAAAAAAAGTACTTTTTATCTTTTCTCTTAATAATATGAGGCCATTTCACAGGATCAAGGGCATCCTTGCAGAAGGAAACATTGATTAGAGAGCTGGAAGGACCAGAATGTGGTTGCAGTGTGCTTTTAGGGATTAGCAGCTATGTGTTTTTGGAAAGAAATTTCATTCTTTCTGACAACTGAGCTTGACAGATTTGTATTAAAGATGACACATCTCCAATATTTTATCTAATGAAAACCAGAGTACCTATTCTTAAACCAACAGGGAATATTTGTCACATCTACAAACACTGTATTCTTCCACCCTCTGGTTTACATCACCTCTTCGCAGAAGGTGATTTGTATTTGGACTTGTACGCCTTGCATTCTAACTCATAATTATTTACCTGTTAGAGCTCTGACATATGCAGTGAAGTCACAGGAGAACCAGCTGTTTATTTCAAAACACTAATGGTGAAGAATTTATTTGTATACTGTTAACCTATTTCAGCCCTGTTGCCCCACACATACGTGACTATTTTGCCACCATTTTTAGATATCCTTCCAAGAGCCATGAAGCATGACGCCATGTTCAGAGACCTGCCAAACATCCCACCTTAATCCAGCTGCAGAGTGCAGAGCTAAATCTTGAAGCAGTGAATTGCAATACTCTGCACTACCTGACCCCTAACTTCAGAACGACTCTCCTTGCTTCCTTTGCTTCTAACCTCTCCCTTTACTCAGGGACTTCTCTCTGCAAAACTACAGGTGTAGTTCTTCCAGGTTTACAATGGTATTTTACTATTAAACTGTAAATATGTAAAAATAGAAGCTGCTCACGCACATGTTTCACATTTTCTTATTCAGAAGGCCCTAGCAGGTAAAAGGAAGGTGGATATTGTGCTTATAGGGATACAGGGGCAAAGTGAACAGGGCTGTAGTAATTTGAGAGCTGGCATCTACTCAGGGGCTCAGTGCCTTGTGCACCTATCCTGGGAGAGGGCAGTGCAATAAAGATTTACTGCAATCTAATAAGGGCAATGCTGATGTTGATTACGGATCTGAAATTAAACAAACAGGTAATCTATTCTAATCACATCCAAATATTTGCTGGGAGCTGTACCTCAAAGAGTTTTGCACTTGGTTTGGAAATACCAATTTTAGAATAATTCTCACACACACTATAAACACATGACGGACTTGCACAGAGTAGTGCAAGTTACACAGGGAATTACTGCATGCGCCGTTAATTGTATATAGTTACTTGTCTTCAGTTTTTCTTAGGGAAATTAAGTGCTCTTCCTACCAGTGAAGTGGTAGCAAATTTTCCTGCCCTTACAAACTGTAATACCAAATCCTTAGGGCAGACACAAGACACTGACTGAGTGTGTCAAAGTGGGTAATCTTCACATAGGGAGTTTAGAAGGCATTCACAGATAGGAGATAACAGTCTCCACCGACTGCCCTGCTCCGGTGCTGGTGGGCCAGAGCCCATGATGGACCAAAGCCCATCTCAGCCACTGCTTCTCCCTCCTAGAGTCCCTCTGCCCATGGACCACGGCCAGCAGTTTCAGCACACAAGTCCTCTTTGAACTGCTCGAGGGCTGACGTGTCACGAGCCACCACAGCTGTGCTAGGAGATGTGCTGCAGGAGCAAGGCCAGGATGCTGAAGCCAGATGCAAGATGGGCTTAGCCATCTAAATAAGTAGCCTGCCAGACAGTTTTCCATCCTTGAGCAAGTCATTGATGTTTGCTTCTCATCCCTTAGGCAGCTCTTGTGGTCCCTCCCAGCCGGTGCTTCATTAAGGCACATATCTGACTCGCTCTGAGTGGCAGAGGACTGCCCAGACCAACAGAAGTGAGCACAGCAGCCATTGCCATCAAACATTTAAAAAAATGACTACTTTTATTTACTGGTAAACAGTTCATACAAGAGCACTAAATCTGGGCACTCACAACAGGCAATATGAGGCAATCTTGCCTACTGCAGTTCTGGGACCTGGGGACTGCAGATGCATATATCATCCAAAAGGAATATCTAAGCAAGCAAAAGGAAATATCTCGTGTAATCACATCGCCGTGTCGTAATTAGATGAGAATAACGCATTATAAAACATGTTGACAAGATCCCCACTTCTCAGCAGCCCTTCGAGCACTCTCTTTTCAGATATCATTGAGCAAACAGAAATAAAACCAAATCCTTCAGCACCCACAAATGTGTGGTTGACATACACAATCAATAGGCAGTTACAAAGAGAGAAAAACTGCCGGAGTTTTCTTACTGAAGATAAGGACTGGGGGGAGAAACTTTGTTTCCCCCCCACCTTCAGCAGAGAAAATAAAATTGATTCATTGGTTACAGTGCAAGGAGATGAGCATCTCCAGCAGAAATTAAGGCCACAAACAAGGTCATGATACATAAAAATTTCAAGCAGCAGCAGACAGGACTGGCAATACTGACTGCCGTTTTAACTGCAATTGTCGACAAAACGGCCACATCAAGAGGGAGGCTGAAGGATAGTCAAAAGGTTAACCCAAGGCAGTCTGGCAGAGAAAACATAAAAAACGTCCTCTTCCACAATGGATGTCTGCAGACAGGGCTTCTCCTGCTGCTACCCTGATGGGGAGAAGGATGGAAAACTCAGGGTAAGTAGGGGTCCTGATGCCTTGATCTCAGGCAAGCCCTGTAGGATTTGTCAGTTGAAGCCAACAAAGGTTAGTGGCACCAAAAATCAAGCCCTGTATTTCTATTACTTCTAGAGCTTCTAATGAATTACCCTGCAATGCCTTCTCTCCATCTTCTTCATCCCAAGAGGATATACTATATGCCTTTATGTTGCAGCAAAATATTCCACAGCCGCAAGAAATGAAAGCCATCTGTTCTTTGAAAGTAAAGTGTCTCAGCTAGGATTTTTTTGGTTTAGTTTTCTTTTTTCCCTTTTTTCTAATTAATACTATAATCTATTGGCTTGCTTGCATTTCAAACAGAGCTGAAATACTAAGCATTTCAGCATAAGCTAAGAGAAAAAGTTCAATCAATCTAAAATCGCTGTTTTTTCCTTCCAATTTTTGATTCACAGAAAATGTTGAATATGTTTACACCAGGAATCAAAATGTACCACTTCCCACTGGGAACCCTCCTCTCCAAACCTCCTTTTTAGGAATGAGTTGCTCACAGTGCTTCTTTCTGTCTAACCAAGCATCACTTCATTGCTAACTACTGTAAATCACAAGTGCAAGGGACAGCACTCCCTTGCTTTCAGAGAGAGAACCAGCTGGGCTGAACACTGCAAACTGGAAAACAGAGTTTTTGATTTGCCCAGCAGAATCCTCCGCTGACCACTCTGTACATGGGAATCTGACATAGCTTGAACTGTGAGTGAGCCAAACCTGATGCTTCAGACCACCGAAAAGTCAAAAGCAGCAGCAGGAACATTCAGCATGCTGCCAAGGGGGAAATAAATATAGCTGGAAAACCCTGACCTTTTCTGTAACAAATGTAGCATGAGGTAAGACTGTAAGGGGAAAAAGACTGTACCATAACTGAGATTTGTTGTACACCCAAATTTTTTTCTCTGGGAATGTGCTACCCTTACATTTGTAATGGGAGTGTACACGTGGGGCCAGTGCCCAGGTTGTTCCATCCTTGGGCTGGATGTGGGAGAGAAATGGGTGAGAAACAGGCTGCCTCTCTCCTTACCCCCAGCTGATATGATGGAGTTTGCTGCTAGCATGGGCTCACTGTCCAGGGCCTAGGAGGAAGCAGAGGTCTGACGGAGGAGAGGGTCTCTGGGACCTGCTGGGTCCCAGGGATAACCAGGAGGTGTGATGGGTCACGCATTTCCCCACAGCCTGCTTGGGGCTCAGCCTCAAGAGGCTTCTCGTAGCGTTACCAGTCTGCATAGCGCCAAAGCAACCTCAGGGCAAGAATGGCCAAAGTCACAAAAGACACTAAAGCGTCCCCTTGCTGGGCTCTTAGGAAGCCTTATCTCTCTGAGCAAGTTACTATCGTTGAAGCTCTGCCCTGTCCCTCACGTTCCCCTGCCCTCTATCGTGCCATAGCGCATTCCGCCAAAACAAAAGCTGCCCACAGTTGCAGATGGCCATTGTAATCTTCCTGAGTGACATAAATGAAACAGATGGATGCAAGTAGACTAATGATCTACTCTAGGACGTGTGGTTATGATGCATTGAAAGGAACAGCTGGTTGTCAGCAACATATTTACCAGGAATTTAAAAGACAACAACAGCCATATAATCCAGAGGATTTAATGACAGAGTGGAATGAATGCTGAATAAATGCTCCTTTTGATAAACTCACAAACATTTGGGGGATGCAACAGTGATTTATATTCTTCTGGGAGAAATAAACAAATTAAAGATTTCATGGCCTTGTGAAGACCAGATTTTGTAAATGTGAATTTCTATGTACTTTCAGATTAACCTTTTCTCTCTTGGTATTAAAGGGAAACAAAACATGGAATTTCCATCTTATAAGAAGCTCCAGTTTTCAAGTGTTCAGTTCACTTGTTATCCTGCCCTTCCTGAATCAAGTAAGACACATTTGTTGCACACTCAAAATGTATTGTGGGACAGAATTTCAAACCTGGTCTATAGTGAAACCATGAAATGTCCATACCAAAATGTTACCTTTGTGGATGTCAAAAATGTTTGAGTAATAAGTTTGGTTTTCATAGTGTCAAAATGTTTCTTTTCAACATGGTAGAATGACTGCAATTCACAGTGCGGAGTATGACAGTTGCATTTTAAAATGACTTATCATCCAAACTAATACAAATAGGAAATACTATCAATGGGTAAAATGAAACTAATGAAAAAAAAAGTGCTCTTAGTTTGGCTGTTGTATATCTTCCTACAAAATTTTGAGATGTCAACAAAAGAGCATTTTCTAGCACAAATCATTTCAGAAAATGGCTTTGGCCAGCTCCATGGAGTGTGCCAATAACTGAAGGTACGTAGTGCAAGAGTCTCTGACCCTACCTGCTCTCGACTGTTGAACCTCTCGCATCTATTCTCCCAGTTCTTATATTTCTACACTCCCCAAGGACACAGCCACAGGCAGCTGACTCAACCTCTTGGCTCTGGCAGCAATGCACAACGTGCTGTCAGCTCTCAGCTCGTTAAACCCAAGCATGCAGGAGTTGCTCCCTCCATGTGCACCCTCCAGTAACACAAATCATGAAGATCAAGTCTGGGAAGAAGCCCCTAGGTAAGCTGGCAGTTGAGGGAGCGGGTGACGCATTGTGAACCATGGCCATTGCGTTCAGCTTATCAAATGGCTCCAACCCAGAAGCAGGAGATCTCTCTCCTGTCCCATCCTGTGGATGCTGGCAGGATTTGAAGCACATCCCATGTGGATTCCCTGACCAGATCAGACTCTCGGGACAATTTCCCCTTCTGTATGTGTGGCTCGGTGTGGGGGACGGCCCTGTCCAGATGGCTCTTGGGGACCTGTTTTGGGGCAGGAAGCTCTAGATACATAACACCACAAATCAGACATTGCCAAAATGCTGGCAAGGCTCTCAGACATTATCAGTATGTAGAGGATCCTGCTGTTTACTGACAAAATCTTTTTATTCTTAGCATAGGAAGATGTTGCTGTCATTTGCTGAAGTCCTTCCTGAAATGCAGCTCCTTTCATCCTGCCTCATCATCAGACACAAGCCTTCAGCTGTAAACACGTAGCATTTTTACTGTGCTGTCATTGCTACCACTGCGAGGAAGGTAGTTGTTCTGTACCCTAACTGCCACCAGCATTGTTATTAATCTGCATTACACACGTGTTCAGAGCTCTCTGGTCGCTATCCTGAGCCAAGACACAGGCGCGTAGTTAACTTCAAGTAGACTGCAAGCCCCACCCAAATCAATGGGTCAAGACTTCTGCAGCCCTCAGCACCTGACATTTAACACTGAAAGCAACACTGAAACTCTTCCCCTTCCCATGGCATTCAGCTATGTGAAAAGGCTATTCTTTTAGCATTGGCAAAAAGTTCATTAACTCAGCGGGGGAACAGTGTTACAAGTTCACCAGGGTGCCTATTTCTCTTTCTGTTGGATGCTGAAGGAAGCAATGATCCAGATCTGCTACCACACGCTCTGTTCCCCCGGACAGCTCTTAGCCTCCTCCCGTTTCCCAGACTTGGCCCTGTTATTGCTTAGTAGTTGCTACATTAGCACCTGAAGAAAAAATCAAGACATCATTGTGCTAGGTGCTGTAAACAAAAATAAAAAGGAAAACAATCCCTACTCCCATCTAAGCACAAGAGGAGGCAACAAATACAACAAAGCACAAGGGCAGGCAGTAAGTCTTGAGTTATGAAGTGGAAATCCTTCTAGATTTTCATTAGCAAACTCATTTGAGATAAACTGGAAGAATGACAGTTTCTTGGAGGGGAAACGAACTTCGTCCAGTTAAGTCTGTGCTGCCAAACACAAAAGTTAACAATGACCTTTGCTTTTAATGTATTTGTCTTTCCATATTCATCCATAGGCAGTGAAGCCATCCTATTAGCACCATTGGTCTAACACTAAAAGTCAATTTGATTTAACCATACTTGCTGGCACTGCAAACTGCCTGACTATCACTCAATTAGAAAAGAGACATTAGCTCAGGTGCTGCCTAGAATCTAGCTGCTCTCTCACCTTTGTAATGTGCCCGGGATTCTGCTTTATTTCAATATTCTGTAATCACCTGTGTTTAAACCAATCAAGGGTTATCAAAAGCATATGGGATCAAATGAAAATGTGAAATTTAAAGTACAAATAATCATTGAAGGTAGCTTTTAACTGCTAATGCTGTATCATTACGGCAAAGTTGATGTCATTTACAGCAACATTAAAGCAAGTGTTTTTAAGAGAAAATAAGACATTTGTCAATGAGTGTTTTTAGAGTTATTGAAGATGTCAGAATTAACACACTTGCAATATTTCGACTAAAACAAGATCTTTCAAAGGCTCTTTCTAGCACATCAGCATCTTGTTAGACTTTGAGGATGTTTCAGATCTTCCAAAACTGTGTATTATTTGCTGCTGCTGCCTGTACACTTTGAGATAAAAGCACTCAGAGTAGAAAGATCAGCCTTTTTGCCAGAAAGTATAAAACTTAATTTCCATGGTCCCAAAAGGAAACATGAGCCAAATGCTGATATCCCCAGCCATTACTGAAGAATTTTTGATTATATTAATTACCCATTACCTTTTATAGGGCTATTTCTTCAGTGAGAATGCACCCACTGAGATTAGAGGTCTGTCTCCAGCATCATAAAGTTAAAAGAAGCTGCTAGTGAATATCACAGATGGGTATACGTTTATTGTGAGAGCATTTTTTGAATATTCAATCGCAAGAGGAAACCTCTGAAAATCAATTTGAGTTGTTTGCAGAGTCCTTAAAAAATATATTCCTCTGTCTCTTCTCCTCCAAACACTTATGGTGTCTTGCATATACAGATATCACAGTACAGAGACACACACGGGAAACCCCACCTACTGCATACTATGCCAAGAAGGACAGACAGCTTTCCCCCTGCATGGACAGACTCCTGGCTTTTGCTCCCAAATACTGGTGCATCACAGGCACCTTTCCTGGACCCTCCTGTTTTCTCCTCTACTCCCTCCCAGCCAAAATCCTTGCCCTTCCCACACTCTTTAATACAATGCTGATGGACAGAGCTGCCTCAAAGGGCGGCATTTCTGCAGTACACTGCACGGAGACTTTCTTACCAGAGAACAGCAGGTTTAATAATTAATGTCTCGTTCTGGCTGCTCACTTTTTGGTGTTCCTAATAAAAGCTCATGCTACACCCAGACTAACTCCCTGCTAAACCTTACAAATAGAAACTTGATGATATCAGGGAAAGGCTATGAACACATGAAAGGTTTGGGGTAGAGCTGTGGGCAGCCTGGTCTGGAGCAGAGCACAAGGCTACTACCACGCTGCACCACATGAAAGGCCCATCTGACCTGGCATCTTGTCTTCAAAAGCACTCAGAAAGGATGACAGAGGAGGAACACAATGAAAAAGCAACTGCGTATGCCTCAGGACTGTCACTCAGCAGGTGTATCTACGTGGGCAGACGCAGACAGAGCCAAAGCCAAAGCCAAAATATTTCTGGGGCAGAAAACACGTAACAGCAATCGCATATATGCACCAGCGAATACACCCTGCTCAAAAGATCTGCATCTTGCAGGCTACAGTTGGTGTACATCTGTCCAATTATAGCACAGCAACAGAAACAAACTGTGGTCTTATCTGGGGTCTTACACCTATCTACCCGGTGTTAACCAAGATATACACCCTTAATCATTGTATACATTCATTAGAACAAAAAGCCTTCCTTCTACTATGCTGAAATACATGAAGAGGAACTACAGGTTTCTTCCCCGAATGGTCTGCACTCATGTTAAGCTATATTTATAGGTTCTAAGCAACTTGTGCCAAGTAGACAGGGCTGGCATCCCTGTTTACTGAAGTGCACACATGATCAGATACAGAGAGGCTATGATAGTGCCCTTCCAGTTGGCTTAGGAAAAAAATGCATGAAGACCTGGGTAACCAGAACAAGTGCTTTAAGTTATAAAAGTCTGCAACATAAACACAATTGTGCCAAAATGCACATGGAGCAGGCTCTACCCTGCCACTGTGAGTGCCATCCCTTTCAGCTGAGCACAGTCTGGCTCTGTGGCTTATTGCTCAATTATCAAGTTAATCAAAGAACTAATTGAGCTTTGTCAGCTTGGTCTTTCGAGCCTTTTCTTATGGATGAACTTTTATTAGAGCTAACAGAGGACATGAGGAAGGCTGTAAAGGGCAAGGAGATAAGAAGTCTAGTATGTGAGAGGAATGATAGTTATACGGTATATTTGTGAAGACAAAATCGGGTTTGAGGAAGGAATATGACAGAGCCATGTACCTTTTAAAACCCTATAACCCACTTGGCATTAGAAATCTTTCTTGTGGTGTTTTGCCTTCTCTACTGTTCATTTCTCTAGCTGCGTTTCTAGCTTTCTTAGCCTGTTTGCAACAAACCAGTGCCCCACAGGAATGAGACATTATATCTGTCTGTAACTGAAATGAAAGACTATACCTCTTCTCTTAGCACAAAATGATCCCAAGGAGAAAGCATAGGTATCCATGTGGTATAAAAAATCTGCATATATAATAGCATTTACATGAAGAAAAAATATGACAGAAAGGGCCCAGCAATAATAAAAGCTGTGCAGAAGGATGATTTATTAAAGACACCATTAAAAGTGAACTTGCATTATTGGATGTAGGCTTCGAAATTAAGGCACATGATTAAGTTATGTGGAAAAACAGCAATGAGTTACAGTTCCTGACACTTTTGTGCTGTTTTCTCTCTGAGACTAATATGTTCTCTGAGACTAAAATTGTTCTATACTTCAGAGCAATTAGAATATTTTATCTTTTAAAATTGTTTTGGAGAGCACACATTCTGCAAACATCTTAGCTCATACTGGATAATGATGAGCAAGCTAAACAGAATTTCATGCTTTCTAAAATGTAAATGTAAGGAGGCGTTCATTTCTCTTTCCGATGATCCTCCTATGCTACAATTGACTTATTTTGGCTGTCTACATAATATTCTCACGATGATAAGGAAAGTGCTCATGGGAATTCCCATCACATAGTTACAGAGGACGAAAATATCTTATTTAATGCACAGCATCCAGGATTCAAAGGCAAAGTATTGAAATTGAAGGTGCTCCCTGGCTACAAGATTTTTGCTCACCTCTGGTATGAGACGAGGGGTACTGACTGGAAAATACAGGACTAGTGTAAAGTTCAGAGTCAGGTGTTCGGGTGCACACATTTCACCTCAGAAGGCTGATGCAAAGTGGGCCACTTTGGTGACCCCAATTCCTGCCTCCCAGGAGAGAAGAGTATCATTTCCCACGTAAGACAACCTGGCGAGACCTTGACTGAACTTCAACAGGCAGTTCTTCCAGCTCTGTGCTAAAACATAAACCGAACAAGCCATAGGTACAGGAATCAAAGAAATGATGAGTTTGTCTCAAGAGAATGAACTAAGAGTGTTTGTCTTACTTAGCTTAGCAAAGCAGAGGTCGAGAGAGAACCGAATGAGCTCTATAAATACATCGGGGTAAGAATCAGGGAGCCAGAAGAGCAATTTAAGCTAAAGAACAACGTTGGCACGAGAACAAATGATCATTAATTGGCACGAATAAATTGTGGCTGGAAAGCTGAGGGTGATTTCCAGCTATCTGAGGAGTGATTTCCTGGCACAACCTTCCAGTGGGGGAAGAACAAGCAAAAATAAACAAAAAAAAAGCAACAAAACGCAAACATCAAGGAGATTTAAGGTAGCGGCTGATGCATGCCTGACTGGGATGAGACAGCATAGCCATCTGTGATAGCAGCAGACAGAATTTAAGTGATCCTTTCCTGCCCTACTTTTGCACGTTCACTTTCTTTGTGGGATTACAATTTACAGAAACTACTCTGCTTTGCAATCTGCGATGTTACTGACACTTCCAAAGAAATGTAAAGATGTCCTAGAAGCGCAGATGCTTGCCTTGGTGATACAAAGCCTCTGGATTTTGGACCAAATCACTAGCTGCAGCACAATATGAGAGTACGCCTACCACAACCTACATGATTCACTTAAAGTTAAATCGCTGCGCAGTACAAACCAATGGTCCTGAGTTGCTAATGTCATGAACAGAAATATACAGCAGAAGGGACAGCCTTTTATTCTTTAATTAACTCATACAATTCTTCAGCCATATCATACATCAAGTGGGGCCATAAAAATGGCAATTTTATAGTATGTAAAAAAATAATAAAGTGATTCACAGAGACTGAAGATCCATTTACAGCAAACGTATATGCCTGAGTACCACAGATGCCAAACAGATACATTGCTGTGACCCATAAAACTACTTTGATAACTTATTTCCTGTAACTCTGGGTGACATTGTCACAGATTAATAGTTTTGTAAAATGTATAGGTGCATCAGGTCATCATATAGTTCCTGAAGGGATTTTTCTGGTCAGAAGTGTGATGTTGGTGTGTAGCGAACGACCATTGGAATTTCTTGATGTCCATTATTTTGTCCACGTATACTTAGGATATATAACGAGTGGATGAACACCAGAGTAATCTGGACAATCTAAGGCAAACTTAATTAGAATATTTCTCACCTAAACTTTTTATCCTGAAAACTTGAAAGACAAGATTTAAATGTAACATAAATGTGACCAATTAAAAAAGAAAAGATAAAAATTTGAAATGAAGATGGGAATAAGAACTTAAATGCTGTAATCTCTGAAGAGAACCAGCAATCAAAGTCTAATATCCTCATATTGTGCCAGATAATGAAACATTAAGCTGGAGATAATAAGATTTCTTTCCACTGGCTAGTCTTCAGCATAGTTAAACCTAGGAATGAATAGCTGAAGTGTTTTATATAAGCAAAAGGTTATATGTCAAGGATTTTGAGGGGTGAAAAAAAAATCCAAGCCCATCTACTACGAACTGGATAGAACTCACATAGCTCATTCTGTTTTAAAATTGTGCTATAATTAAATGCCTTTTAAGAAAGACAGCTTCACCGCTGCACACTGATGGGGACTGTGGACGCAGTGGACACTTTTTACCTAGCTTCCCTAAGGAAACAAAGGCTGGGTAATCATGCCATATGTATGAGTAAATCTATGCCTTCATCCTCCCCAGTAAATGCAAAGATTTCCATCTAACTGGACAAAAAGACAGAGATCTTAAAGATAGTAAATTTCTAAAAACTTTCATAGAATGGGGAAAGTTAACAAAGAGAGATATATCAGCAGCCTCCCACTGAAGGAACAGATGGGGATGAGTCACCTGCATCAGCCTCCGAGAAGCCAACACTGGCACAAATGGTCATAGAAAACCAAGCTAAATTCATCCCATCACCCATGGAGCCGCCAGCCTTTTAACATGCCAGTGAGGTGGTGTAACACTGGCAAATTAATTATTTCCCCGACTGTCTACTGGATTTCTGTCATCATTCACCTGAGGGGTTTTATATTTAGAGCTGCAAGGAGGGGATGAGTTGACCATGCCTGCTATGGAGCAGAAAGAAAGAATGAACTTTACACTGGAAAGAGAAGTGAAGAAGAGAAATATTTCAGCTAAGATCTTACAAAACTCTATGGGACTGAGACAAGCACATCTCGGTGAAACACAGCTCCCTGCCTGCTTGAACTTCACGTGCAAATCCAAGACAATCATCTCAGTAAAAACCATAAAATGCAACACGGAAATACCTACACAGCGCTTGCAGATCAACTCAGATGCCCATGGAGTGAGTTTCTACCTCTGAGCTTGACAGGAGGAGGGCCTTGCAGAAGAACGCAGAGGAGGACTTCGGCAGAGTACCCATTCTTCTGGGACTCCCGCCCACCTTCTCGCAGCGCAGAGGCTTGTGTCAAACAGGTTACAAGGCCACTGCATGTAACAGCTACCAATGGGCCTCTCTCCTGCCAACGTCTTTAATTCCTTTTTTCCCCAGTCCTTCTCACTGACAGATGTTTGCTCGCTTTTACAAAACTGGTATAGATGCTTTGCCAATTTTCAAAAATGCCTTTGAAACAAGAAATCATCAATGCTGTAACACCATGCTCTACAGCAGCAACCTGCTCTACAATGAATGAAACAAGAACAATTTTTCGCACTATTTTTCAAAGTGCATTAAATTGCTAATGCAATGAGATGAGCAGTGTTTTCTCATGAAATAGTTTTTGAATGGATGTTCTCTTTTACATGTTCATGAATGCCTATGCTCTCTTTAACTACCACAAATATACACAGCACATCTCTGCTTCATCCCAAATTACCAAATCCCATCAATTAAGCACTTTCCTTCATCTGCATTTTTGCATGATCCCTTTTGCAGACAAATTGTGGAGAGGTAGACTTGCTCATATAGCCAACATCAAAATCAGGGACAACAGGAGCTAGATGGATTTTTATTTTCTAAAAAAAAGATGGAGATCGTGCAGTCTAGATGGGGAGGCACCACTGAAGCGCAGTTTGGGAGCTGCTCCATTCAACCGCTGCTGTAACATACAAGATGAGACACGGAGCGTAGCAGCACTGAATGCAACACTGCGACTAGAGCATGGGATGCCGACACAAGTAACATCGTATCATAGACAAATAATATGCCATTCATGGATTGCTGTGTGGATTAACATAAAAGGCAGGGTTTTTCTATTCCTTTTTTTTTTTTTTTTACTTCTACTAAAGTTTTTGTTAAGTAGAATCTCACAGAAGTACTATTGTTTAACATGTTAGCAAAATTGCTGTGGAAAACGTGCACAGGGAATGTGAATTTACACTTGCAGCTGAACTACCTTCCCAGTAAAGACAAAGACAGGTTCTCTTGGGAGCATGTTTGGTCTTTGCAAAACAGCAAATATGTTAGGATTTTTCTTCTCTTTCTAAAATAAGCCACAGTAATGCATAAAGAAGGTAGCAGATGGTTGCTTCCTAATCTGCACATGAAATATCTTCCAAATACAGAATTTGTTCCTTAATGTCTCAAAGTCCGTATTAATTATACACACTAACAGAGGGGCAGTACTGAAAATGACTGGATCTGGTTGTGAGGCTGAATAGTCTTCAGTGTGGAGTTTAATTGTTGTTCCTCATAAAGCAGGTGAAGAGCTCAGACAAAGAAATTTTGCCAGATGGCAGCTGATAAAACAACATGTTCTGCTGCTTTTTTTCCTGCAAACTGCTGGGAGAAAAGCAGTCCACAAAATCTCCTGTGGGTTTGAGGATCTGACATTTTTCTGCGCATGAGATAGAATTCATGGTTGCCTTTGAGGTGAAAACAAGGTGTACTAAGTACCTTGTGAGACTTCAAAATAAGCTATAGGTGGTATTTGCATGCCGTATAGGCCCTGTCCTGATCTTCTGCCAGGGTTAAATACTCAATAGCTTACTATTAGTCCCTGAACTGCAAGAGAATATATTTTTGATACACACATTAAGGAATCAGATGATTACACACCCACACCCTTGTGAAGCTGCAAACCTACAACAGAGAAACCAGACATTTTATGATGCTGAAAAGAACAAAAACACCATGGCAACTTTTCTGTTCTATTTAATCACATTTACTCAAATTTTATTAGGTGCTTTTTGAAGTAAAATGGCAGGAAATAATCTGTAAAAAATAATACGCTTTTAAATACAAAGGCCTTGAATTTGAGTATAAAAAGGAAACCAAATCTCTAATTTAGTGGAACCAGTATGATTAAAAATAATTACATTAGTAAAGTGAACATTTGGAGAAAAAAAATGATTAATGTGCTTAGTAATAACATCCATCTAATTTGTATAATGAGCATTTTCATTTAAAGCCATGTTTCCATTCAAAATATGAGGAGATTAAAAAGAAATAACTCAGAGTTGTTAGCATTATCTACCCATATTTACATCAGCACCCTGACTCTGCATATGACATGGTTTTATGGCTCTGTTTGCCATTCAGTCTTGACAAAAAACCAAGAACGACAAATTCTAATTAAATTTTTTAATTTATAAACTCACATACATGCCATGACACATTAATTGTGGCAAATCAAAAGAAATACTAGGCATTTAAATACTGATTGCTCGCCATGTCAGCAAAATCACAGAAGTTAGCCATCTATACGGATATAAATTAATATTCATTAGAGCTCTACTAACTTTCTCTGATAACAACTCTGGAAAATATTATTTTGCCTTTCTGTGTGTGGTTATAAATTTAGATTGTCAATTTATTTTTTTTTGCTCCATCCCAGACTGCCCCTTTGCTTTTTCTACAAAGGGCTTGGTCATTATTTTCATTGTAGCTAGTGGATGACACTGGGTCGTGAACCAAACACTATAGCTCTGAGTCAGCCTCCTAGCAGGTTTCAAAATGAGAAGTCATTTAATCTAAAGAAACAGAAGTGTTGTTGCTTAGAACACGTCTCAAAAAACCTTCAGTGTGTGAAACATGCTGTCTCAGAGTCTACTCCACTCCCATCACACGGCAGGAGCATCTCTCCCTCTCCAGGACTCCTTCCCTTGGGCATGAGGAGATTGGCGTGGCCTGGCCATTGGCTGGGCCAGCAAAACAAGCCCTTCTGCAGGAAAGAAGAGACCAGGTGGCGCTACGCCACAAAATCTGCTGCGACAGTCTGGGGAATGCCTGCGTGCCCCTGCTGAGTGACATGCCATATCCACCGCTTGTGCCTGCACCCAAGTCCCATAATCTCAGTGCTCTCTGTCTCACACCAAAGACGAGTCCTGACTCTGTCTCAAAGACGGATAACAAACCTGCTCCTGGGTTTCCACTAGCTTTGTAAGTGACCTGAAAATACTGTAAATGGCCAAGACACCTGCACTGAGATGGCATTTGAAGGTTCATGGCACCTAGAAAGCCCTAAGGGCCCCACAGGTGGCTAGGATAGACATCACTCAGGACAGACACTGCAGAGGGTCTCGGAGCCTCCTTGCTTTCCTGCTGAGTCCCAAGATGCGCTGCATGTGGCACACCAGTCTCAGAAATATAGCACCTTGCTTCGCCTGAGAGGGTACTCATGCTTTACAGCCACCCTGTTCCTACACCTCGTCCTTCTTCCTGCTGCACATAGAGTAAGAAGTGTCCGAAGGAGTTTTCCAGTAAAGCAGCCACTTAACATCACTGAAGTTTGCCCGCATGAAGTCTTAGTGCTTTTCTAGTTCCCAGGAGCTGCTTAAGTAAATAATTAACAACATCCACTACTAACTCCAAATTTACCCAAGTCCAGTGGGCAGGGAGGGAGCATAATCCAGAGATCAGGCACAGGTTAGCTCTAGCTCTAACTTTCATGTTTCTTCCTATTCCCTATAATTTAACTATACCTATATGTGTGTTTCTCTGATTTAGTTCATTGCATTCCAGGTCAAATTCAAGAGAAGTTCCACAGAAAAACTGAACCTCATTTATAACACTTCTCTAATGCAGTGGTTAGTTAGAATAACTTCATTCCCATGCACTCCCTGAAGGTTTTTCAAGCAAAATGTATTTTCCATTTGCTGGCTAAATGAACAGAGAGGAAAAGAAACCAGTTCACATTCAATCCAAATTACTGTAAGGCATCAAAAGTGAGAATTCGGTTCTCAGATCTCATTTTTCAAGGAGACTTCAACAGGAATTTTTTGAAAAAAGAAAAGGTAATTCCCATAAACTTTCTCTAAGTGTGTCACGTACTGTTTTCTGAATGTTTAATAACACTTTCAAGCTTGCAGACTTATTAAAGAAGACAAGGACATTGAATTTCTCCCGTGTCTCTAGCCTCATCTATGCCAGAAAAGTTTAAGTGTTTTTTATGTGGACTGACTGAGCTGGTTATAACCGTCTGTGCTCTCAGCACTGAAAGGCTGAATGCGTACAAGCGACTTGCAAAAACATAATCTGATAGTTTATGTGCTAGATGCCCAAGGTCAAGGGTGCAAATCCCTTAGTCTGAGTGGTGCATCAATGGAAAATTAATGGGGCCATTAAATGTTAAGAGGAGCTTTAGTCACGTTATTATTCTTGGTACCAGGGCACAGGGCTGAGATGCTATGGAAGGCAAAGCGGATGATCTAATGTGTCCTGCTGGCCTTAAAATTTATGAAAATGAATAAAGCCTGAACTTAAACTCTCATTTTGGTATAAAAGCACCTTGTCCAGTCTGAATCAAGTTATGTGAAATACTGCTAAACTTACCTGAAATAAGAAAGCCTCAATTTCAGCTCTGCAACGTTTTAACCATATCTTACTAAGACCAGCTTAAGAAATTTCTCACACAAGCAAATCAGTTAAATCTTTCCTTTAAAGAATAGCCCTCTGCCGTTCCGGGTCTCTTCAGCAGGGATCTGCTCCAGCTGTACGAGACACAGTTTAATAAGCTGAGCACTCTGGCATGTGCTGGGGTGCTCCTCACCACAGTTCTGTGAGTTGCGACAGCCCGCTCTCCCCCCTGGGGTTGTGCCACCACCCTCCCACTTCCCAGGGGATGATGACAAGTGGTGATCCTTGCTACAAGGACACTGTCTCTGGCAGAGGTGGGAGGAGCAGCATTTGCAGCCACCACAATCCTGTGAGACCCTGCAGGGTGGAGGAGCCAGATCCACTTCTGATGGCAGAGCTGATGATACAAGTGCCCACCCCTTGCTGTCAGCCCCCACTCCTCCATCCAGAAGGCACTGTTCTTAACTCAGACTGTTTCTATGATCACTTTTATAGAATAACCCTGCAAGGAGCTGTCCTGCCTCATCTGAGGGGCAAAAATCTGCCACAGCTGAGGTGGAGGAATTTCTTCCACCAGCTCTGCTGCCACAGAGATCACGTCCTTCACGTGCATTGCAAGATACACAGGGGTGCTTATTGTTGCAGTACCCACTAAAGTTTCTTCTCCTTTTCTTCCCACTATTCTTTCACAAGGAGAGAGGAAAAAACCCAGTCCCCACAGATTTTAGCTTCTGCTGCTGTTTTGCAAGTATAGTTCCCTTTAAGAGAAAAAGGTTACTCAGGATAGGAAACCAGACTGTCACTTCTAAGGTAAGACAAGGAAGGATCTGTCATGGCCATTATTCAACTAATCAGGGATAACGTCAACAACCTCAATCTGTCAGAAAATATGTACGACAATGACCTCTTCCTTTGTCAGGAGCAATGGAATACGACAGCACAGACATTATTTCCATGTAGATAAGAAAGCATCCCCCTGCCACTCCCCTGAACAGTGATGCATGTCCATAGCTTTTTCTGATGTCTCCTATTTCTCATGTCTGGCATATTTTGATTCTGATATTAATATTTTATTTTAATATCCTGGTAATAATTTACATTACACAGACATACCTCACTAACGTGAATTAATTGTTGCTGGTGGGATACAGTGTTAATTTGGGGAGGGCTGGCAGCCCCATTTACTTAGGGAAGGACAGATGGCAAGGGTGGCCTCGCTGCAGTATGGCTGGGAAACCTGCACACAGGGTAATCGAACCACCCCGTTGTACAAACTCCTCAGATAATTGGCAGTGGCTTAAAGCATTATTATTCTAGTTCATAGTCCATGACCTGCATTTCCAAAGTGATTAATAAATTTTAAGCCATTTTAACAAATTTGCAAGGACCATTGTAATTTTACAGACTTATGCTCTGCATAAAGCTAGGCCAAAAATCAATACCAAATAATCTCTGCATCGACCCCGTAATTCCTGACTGAGCACTAGCAGTTGCTTTAGAGAGATGTCACAGGAAGAGATGGATCATTCACCCCAACTGGAGGTTAGTCGTTCCTTTCCCATTAAACATTTCCACTTTATTTATAGACTCATTTTGGCCAGCTTCATTTTCCAGCCAATTATTTTCACGATGCCTCTTTTCTAGAGATTTTTAGTATCAAAAATCACTGCTACACTCCCCCTTAACTCTAAAGTCTTTTCATGGTTCCTGTTTGTGGGAAGCTGAGTGGTAAAGAAGTCATGTGAAATCAGTGAAGCCCACAATTTGGGAAAATGAAACCCAAATTGCCTTTATATTTTTTTTTTTTTTTTTTAATTCTTAGTGGACAGGAAAAATCTTGGAGGGCTGAGAAACTGGAGACATGTGCAAAGAATCTCTTCAGTGTTTTTAAATTGAATTCCTTAATGCCATTCTCATTAAAAAATTTCTCCTGCCAAACACTGTTTGCTTATGTCTTCAAACTCTGCATTAATGATGAGTAACTCTTCTGCAAGGTATTTACTTGTTGCCTTGTCACTGTGACAGACAGCAATTTTACAAAGTGTGAGAGAAAGAGGGAAAACTTGGGGAGTGAATTCACAAATTTGGCCTCTGTGCTCACTGCAAATGACCTAGTGATATCACAGGACAGATGCTTTCAGCACATGGATCAGTAAAGCATCCCTATGGGCCTATTATAATGGTTTGGCACAGGTAGCTTTGGACTTTTGCAGAAGTCGTTAACTCCCATTCTGTTGACTACTTCTCTTGCAATGCTTAACTCCTTTCCTGAGATGCCATTTTCTGAGATACTCTGCACCATCCAGTCAGTGGGGAGTGTAGTGTGCACTCCTGGATGCATAATCTTGTGTTAACTATGCTAAAGAGGTAGCTCAAATCAAGCAACGGCATTACACAATCTCACGTGCCCCACACAACTTGATTGTCCCGATTGCTATTTTTCATCCTACCAATTCTATTATTTTCTTTTTTTTTTTTCAGCAAAGGCTGGACAGTTTCTTCCAGACCACAGGAACAGATAATGTAGACAAATCAGTCCAGATTCCTGGGGGACCCATCAGATATGCGACCATGTTGTTGCTAACTCCCCATTTACTAATGCTTTGAGTAACTATCAGTAAACACATTTGCCATTGTTTCAATAACATAGAGATGTGAGATGAAGGAGATGAATGTTAGCATTTTGCAGAAATCTACAGAAATGCTGACATCAGGTATAACCATGCTCAAGCTCACTGTCAATGAGACACTTCTTCCCAATGCTAACAGACCATCTCAGCCCCAAATCCAAAGCTCTCTGAAGTGGGAAAGCCAAGGTCACACTGAGTTTGGATGTGACCAAGCAAGGAACAGCTCAGCTCACTGTGCTTTGAACTACAGCCCTGTTCAAACCAACAGTGTAAACCATGGGACTTCACGTGCTGGTGCCCACTTCCACACTTGCAGCCCCCCAGGCACCCAGAGATGCACCTCCCTGGTGTGCTCCTGCCTTCCCCTACCTCTCTCCTCCCTCCAGCGCCTGCCATCCCAGCTCCCAACATCCCAACAAAGGCAGCACGTAGGCATTTCCTTTTGTTTCTACTTCTAAGAGGCCTTATAAGACCACATATGTTCAGACAGAGCATCTGCTGATCAGTTCAGGCCTTGACTGTCCTAAAAAAGCCTGCCCAGAGAGGGTAAACTGTCAGTCACTTGTGAAATGAAAAACACAGATTCAGTCTTACCCTTTTGCACTCAGCTGTACTTTATATTAAATGTCTACTGGATAAGCCACACAAAATTAAGCACTGCTTGGAAAACCACACAAGAACTGGAAAATACAAAGCCACTGCAAATGCCAGAATCAGTTGCTTTCACACCAGTTATTAAGTCCCATGCCAACATGCAGTAACAACAGGTTGCCATTTACTCACATTTAAATACAGAGCAGGAACTGAGGATCTATATTTTACGAGGCTAGAGGTAAAAAAAAAACAGGATTGGTGAATACACAGGCTGTGTGTGTTGCTGGTACAATTTGTTTCGAGCAGTACATTAGACAGGTAATAGCTGTATTTATGGCAGTCATGGTGGTCCCTGCTGACCTGAAAATCTGCAAATCTATCAAACTGGACAGTGCTTGTTTGGTTGCTGCACCATGCGTGCAACTTCAGTGTAGTTTCTGGAAACTTGGCTTGCCTAAGGAGAGGCAGGCAACACCAGGTTTGGAGAGATGCACATACAGTCCCACCTGCCTGTGCACATGCTGACCCCATGCAATGTAGGTTCTCCTGGTCAGGCAAATCAAGACTGATCTGGAACTAGCAGCAGCAGAGCTATATCCTGCATAGAGAGATTTTCAAATTTCGGGGCTGTATTGCACTAGCTGAATGACACTCTTCAAGATGAAATGGACTACCTCTGCAGGGTGCTGCACAGTAGTATTACCATACTTGGAGCTTCAGCAGGCTTTGCAATATGCTCTGTTGATTATGCACACACTCAGGGCAGACATAGCCCCTCTCCGTGGAAAAGCAAGGGACAGATGTAGAGCTGGATGGGCACACAGAAAGAAAACTGGCTGGAGGGTGAGTGCACATTTGTACAATGTTCATTTGTACATATGTTATTAACTTACTGCCACCTTTTAAAATTGAGTACATTTGGAATACCAGCTATGTGCCACCACAAGCTATGTGGAGTAAATTCTGAAGAAACAAATTAAAAATGCAGTGAATTTTTCCATGGGTTAGATTTTACTTGCTATAGGATTCCCAAGGAGACTCGTTTGAGAGAACTAATGAAACATTAATGCCTGCAAAAGATTTTTAAGAGTGGTACTTTAGGAACTATTTGGCTTTGATGAAAGGTTTGACTGCTTGATAACCCCAGAGCCTGCAGTTATAGTACAATATTTATAAATGGAAGAGACATTTACAGCATCATAAAAGCTTCTGTTTATTATTATGAAATTGCAGTGTTGCACTGAAAAATTAATATGTAGCTTAATCTGTTTCTTGTAGCTTTGTTATGTGAATAGACTAAGTAGCTGAGCAGGCATAACAGGCATAAAACTAACAAATGCCAAGTGATGGGGATAACATGTGACAATGAAAGAGGACAGTCCAAACACTGCTACCAAATGTGTAACGTGCCTTTGGCTCTTGAGATATCCAGCTCAAGAACACAGACAAGTTGCAGATCCAGTGCAATGTTTCCTGTGAACAAGACATTTCTTTACACTGACTGCATCCTGTGAGGCTCTAGGATACAGCAGGGATTACAAACCTCACTAAAATAGGTCTGATCAGAGTACTGGGGAGTAACTAGGCCAATACATTCCCCTGGACATCCTCTTGCTTAGCAGATTTCTCCCTTGGCCCCAGCACTGACTCGTTTCGGCAGCCTGCTCTGCTTCTGCTCCACCTTCAAGTATGTACAGCTACAGGGACTGCATAAAAGTACAAGACATGACATCTTACTGACTGGGTAGACTCATATCTGGATCCTGAAATGGGTAGGGTTTGGCATGGGAGCTGGGAAACTAGCTGTCCTGGATGTCTTTGAAACATTCCAATGCTCAGGCTTTGGCTAGGAACCCAGTGCCTTGGAAATGCAGCAACCAACACAGCAGGACAATGGAAGGAGGATGTGGCTGTGAAAACTTTTGTTTCCCGTGTGTCTCCTGATTAAGTAGCACATTTGACATAGAACAGGAGCCTCTGATGCTCTATACACCTGCTGGTGAATCAGAAATAGCGTGATACTTTATTTTCCTCTCTGATGGATGTATATCCATGGCAGTGTCTGAACAAATGTATTTCAATTTAAAACATTATGAATTCATAAAGGAATGCAATACTGACATTGATGCCTTTATTGTCAAATCAGCTTAGCATATAACCTCTCTCCTTCAAGAAAAGCCTTGAACAAATAGACCCTGCAATGTGATGTGAAGGTTAATAAGTATAGTCCTTGTCTGGCTAAAATTGGCAGAAAAATGTGACAGTGGCTGCTGCTTCTTTTGCCATCCCCAAGGTGGCTCGTGGAAGTTGTAGTTCTTTGCTCTGCTTGTGGCCCATGATGTATGAACTACATCTTCCCTAAAGCACTACGGCTGTGTTGGCGGCAGGCTGTGCTGTACAGTTTGGTTACGTATATTTTATCATAGTGTCTCTTCTGAAATAGCAGTACTTCAGGAGACCCTGTCTAGATGAGGTGAAAAAGGCTGGAAATAAAGGTTACCAGAAGAATGCACCCCTAACCTCTTATTGAATTAGCTTGGAATGAAACTCTATAGATCCCTACAATTACAAATATTGAAAGTGACCTGAAATGGGCTTTTCAGATTTTCCACTGGAAATAAAATGCCTTTAACAATCTAGCAAGAATCATATTTTCTGCTGAAATATCTTTTGGGTACAAATTTCCTGGCCAGCTCTATGAATTTCTAATTCCTAAGAAACCAGTCTTCCTAAATCCCGTAACTGTTTTGGAAAGGCTCATGTTGTTTTTTTTTCTACCCACTGAGAATGAAAATCTGGTGTTCCATATTTCAATCACCTTTTTTGCTACAACCTGTTAGGCAAAACATCAGTGAGACACTGTAAAGGTCCTCAAAGTCTTTTCAGCATATACATCTCAGGGCCTTTAATACAGCTAGCACAGATGCTGTGGGAGAGCTTTATGTTCCGTGTTCAGCACTCTGGATTACAAGAAGCAGTGAGTCCTGCAGACGAGAGATGTAGCACACTGCAGAAGTGCTCCTCGTGGGTATATATATAAAGAGATGAGCAAGGTAATCATAGAAAATTGTATGACTCAAACTCTTCCACAGGCTAATGGCAAGCAAATAATGAACTGGGGAAGTCATTAAAAATATATGAACTCAGCTGAAATACTTATCTTTACAGAAGGACAGAGGTTCTAGGAACACTGTGAATACATATCTATATATAAAGCTAATTGATGAGCTGCCTATTCCAATATGGGTTAAACCTAGCTAAAAACAGAAGGGCTTAATCACTGGTCTTCATTTACAATAGACAAGAGAGAAATTCTCAAGTCATGTCCATGCACAAATACAACTGGACCCACTCAGGAATCTACAGGAGCACCTCCACTGCCACACACCTCTGGGTCCCATCATGGATGTGGATGATCAGAATGAGCTCTCAGATTTGTAGGACAACAGGAAATAAGGCTACAAGAAACTCCCAGTAATTATGTATCCATGTATCCATTATCCTTCCCATCCATCTTACAATCCTAACTATGAAATGTTTATGTTTCATCCTTGTCTTCATATTTAAGGCTTAGTATCTTTTCTTCGCTTCCTTAAGAATCTGTAGATTTAATAAGAGCCATTTTTTTTAAAAAAAGGGAAAGATTATTTTGGTAATGGTAATGCAGACACATAAATCTTTACTTCTTCAATTCATGTACTGCATCCTTTTAGACTTGCTCCCTGCTGAAACCAGCATGATAGCTGCAAATTTAAAATTGGTTCTTAATTTGAAGACCTTTGAGATTTGATACTCTAGACTTGCATTTTCAAACTTCGTGACATTTATACCAAGGCACCAGGGTTATTTGAATTTATTTTTCATTATCAGTAAAAGAGCCTTCAATATATTATGTCATGATTAATCTGAACACAAGTCCCTGAAACAAAAGAAAAGCAAGGAGAATGCTTCTAACTCTTAGGTTTTACTACTAAGCTGCTTTTTGCAATGGAAACATCATACCGTTTCTACAGCTTACTTGAGAATTTTAGGAAGATGGAGATGAAGCTCTTAATGTCCTTGTCCATTTAAAAACTTCTCTGATCTTCTCAAACCCGAAAAGGCTAGGTTCTGACTATTTTTTTTCCTAGTGGTCAAGACACGATAAGGCAAAGGTTTCACTAGTGTCACAGTCACCCCTTTAATCAAAACAGTTTGCAACAAAGACCAAACACACAAAACTTTACTTCTAGCTGTAAGTACAGTTTCCATGTAATGTAGATCATGACCTAAATGTGCATACAGAGTGCCCAGAGATTCCTGCTTCCAGGAATTTGATGCTAGCTCACTTGTGTGTACCAAACTGCTGTCATGGGTGTAGACAGATTTGCCAGCTGTATTGACTCTAATTGCATTCTGCAGTTTCCCTCCAATGGCAGATCCGGGGATGCCTTCCCTGCTGGAAAACAGTTGTCTCCCCAGCACAGATATCCCATCCTTGCAGAACACAGAAACTATTCCGTCTCTGGCACTCCTGCCTGAGGAAACCACAGCCCTGGGTGCTTGCCTCTTCCTGGGAATGGGCCCTAGAGGCAGTGGTGAGATCACTGCCTCAGCCAGGGAGACAGCAGCAGGGACACGAAGGTGTCGCACTTGGCAGGTAGCTCCATTGCTGTGCTCATTTTAACAGCAATTTCTATTGCCACCCTTGTGCAACATAAGCTGGCCCCAGCGAGCAGTACACACAGCACAGGAGCAAGCTTTGCTAGCAGCAGGGTTAGTTGAGGCCATGCCTGGGCCTTGGAGACAAAGAATACAGGTTAAACATGATGGGACTGTAATAGGCTCCACCCCACAAATTCCTCCAGCAGAAGCAGGCAAACAATTACTGCAATTCACGGCTGCCAGCCCCAAACATAATTAATGTGCAATTGCAGCCAGACAGCCATCTTAATGGGGAATGTGGTCTACTTAGCTCACTTACACATAGTAAAAAGGACTTTATTTTTAGGGATCACTGCTAATGGCAGACAGTTTCTTGGGGGCCATCAGGACTTCAGCAGATGTGGGAGCAGATGGCAGGACAATAATGCTTTTTTGGATGATTGGCTAATACCTTTTGCCAAATGCCAGTGGTAATAAAGATATTTTGCCCATCTTAGATCAAGTGACAAGGAATTTTCATCCCAAGAGGCGACAGGAACCGAACTGCACTTTTCTTTGTGTGTTTATAAGCACCTAGAGGTACCCGTGAACTGTACTCAGCAACGCTTTTACCTTCTTTCCCTCCATCTAAGAAACTGTAGTTCTCTATATATTTTGAAAAGGTATTACAAATATTTAATCAGTTTTGTCATGTCTCGACTGTTAAAAGCAGGATGACATATATACCAAAGCAAGGGAGTAAAATCTGTCCAGCAGAAGAGAAAATTTATGGCTGCAATTTTGCAGAGGGGTCCCTATGATGCAGTAAACTGCAAGAATGAAGCATGAAGAGTTTATTAAAGCCATAAGAATCCTGAGATGAGATTACAGCCTTTATACTCTGCCATGCTTCAGATTTGATAACGCATGTCTCCCACCCACCCCCTCCCCCTGCCAGCTCTCCTGGAAAGGCGGAGAGAGGAAGAAATCCACAGTAGATTGATTTTGATTTCACATGTAGCATTCTCATTGATTTTCAAGGCATCAGCTCATGCAGATCAAAGCGGCAGAAGACGCTGACATCAGCCTTCATATCTGAGAGCTTATCATTCCCTGATGATAAAGTTGCAGGATTATCAAGGAGTGCATCTGCAAGTCTATAGCTACTGTAAAAAGCATTGTGACATATAAATGCACAATGTGACACCATTACTCTATCATCTTTACTGGAACACTTAGCAAAACATTTTCAGTGTCACCAAATGACAGTCATGCCTTTGATTTTATTTCTCAGTTTTGTAGCCTTGGAAATTATAATTTGGGGGTAGCACATTTTTTTTCTTTGTCCTGGCTGCCCCTAGCTCTAACATGACCATCTGCAATTAAAAATGTCCCGTGAAAGATCTGGACCAGCATGGCCAAGAAATCCTTCACCTTTTTCAAACCTACTGATGGAGTGTCATTGTAACCGCAAATGATCTGTTAAAACTGCCATCAGAAATGCTTATTTTCTCATTCCAGGTTTTTTTTTTACACTTGGTTTGCTCCTGTGCAGAGCTTTAGGATTAAGCAACATGGTGTTCCCTGGACTTTACACAAGCTACACCCTTGTTTTCTTGTTTTTTTAGCAGGGGAGACAAGTCAGGGAAAACACTGCATCTTTCTTTAGTCTTGCTCTTTAATGCAGAGGACTGATACAATCCTAAGAGCTCTTAGGACGTTAAATAAATGGGAAAGCAATTTCCCAACAACCATGGAGCGTAACATCCCCGGTACCTGGTTTTTGACAGCAAAGGGGTTGCAAATTCTTTGTTATGCAGGGATAACAGTTACATTTGCAAGCACGCTTCTTCCCTCTTCTATGTCCTACCATTCAATAACGCAGGCTTAGCAATGAGTTCACAGCAAGAATACAGGGAAGTAGGGCTATCTTAAGAAGCTTGGACATTTAGATAGACATTTCACTAAAGCTGCTTGGTTACACTGCTCTAAGTAAGTTTTAGAGAAAACAAACTTATAACATTTCTCGCGGTTCTGGGAATCATAAAGGAGGGCAGAGCCATCCTTTCTTGATAGTTGTGGTACCATCAAAATATACCTCACTCAAAGTGAGTCAAAGTCAAAATGTGTTTATGCATTACAAAGATTGTAAAAAGTAAGAGTAGAAATTACACTTGTAGCGCACCTTATGTAGGGTGCCCCAGCCACTGGGGCAGGGTGGGGAGGGGAAAAGCTGTATTCTTGTTCACCACAAACACAAATCAATCCAGAAATCTTCAGTCAGAAACACTGCAAGAAAACTAAACTTCAAAATGCAACACTAAAACATAAAGCTGTTCTGAAGCTCTTAATACCTAGTCTTCACCCTCAAAAAGTCATGCATGAGCAGTCCCTATGAATTTTATTTTTATGGCTGTAGCCTTGTTCATGCCAGTCCTTACCGCCTATAAACTCAGGCTTTGTGCACATCTGCCTACTACAGAATCACAGAATCGCAGAGGTTGGAAGGGACCTCTGTGGATCATCTAATCCAATCCTCCTGCCGAAGCAGGGTCACCTAAAGCAGGTTGCACAGCACCTTGTCCAGGCGAGTTATGGATATCTCCAGAGAGGTAGAATCCACAACCTCTCTGGGCAATCTGTTCTAGTGCTCCATCACCCTCAGAGTGAAGAAGTTCCTCCTCATGTTCAGAGGGAACTTCCTACGCTTCAGTTTGTGCCCATTGCCCCTTGCCCTGTCACTGGGCACCACTGAAAAGAGTCTGGCCCCGTCCTCCTGACACCCACCCTTGAAATAATTATAAGGTGCCCCTCTCAGCCTTCTCTTCTTCAGGCTGAACAAGCCCAGCTCCCTCAGTCTTTCCTCATAGGACAGATGCTCCTGTCCCCCAATTATCTTCATAGCCCTCTGCTGGACTCTCTTCAGTAGTTCCTCATCTTTCTTGAACTGGGGAGCCCAGAACTGGACACAGGACTCCAGATGGGGCCTCACTAGGGCAGAGTAGATGTGGAGGAGAACCTCCCTCGACCTGCTGGCCACACTCTTAATGCGCCCCAGGACACCATTGGCCTTCATGGCAACAAGTGCACGCTGCTGGCTCATGGTTAACCTGTCATCCACCATGACACCCAGGTCCCTCTCCACAGAGCTGCTCTCCAGCAGGTCAGCCCCAAGCCTGTACTGGTGCATGGGGTTGTTCCTCCCCAGGTGCAGGACTCTGCACTTGCCCTTGTTGAACTTCTGCTTCACATGTAAAAACCTGCATCTCTGCTCTGTCTCAGTGTTTTTCTGATTATTTTTGGTCTGAGAGAGTGCAAAAGAGTTACTAGTATTGGTCAGGATGTAGATCACCTGCCTCATAGTGAGAAACTAAAGACATTTGATTACATTTATCCAAGACAAAAGTGTGGTTGACAAAGGCAAGAGGTTTGCAACAGGAGCAAACTGGAATTAAGAGCCATGTCCTCAGGGACAGGGCAAACATCACCTGCAAATGAAGGCCATATGCCACTCCTAACAATGCAGTGTAGGATAGAATTACAGATCAGAAACAATAAAACCACAATCACCATGACAGTAGTTCATCCTGATATTAAAAGTACTTATTACTTTGTGGGTAAGTCTTTTCAAGCTCATAGAAGCTACTCTTGATGCTGACAGCAGTGTGTCTTGTGAAGGCTTCGAGCTGACTGTAGGCTGCAGAACACATTCAAAGAGTGCACACATCCAGATGGCCTTGGTGTTAGGCCAGACTGAACTCCATAGCTGTCGGCTATGCTGTCTAAACTTGCTTTGAGCTAGCCCATTCAACGTATCTACCCCAGCTATCCAAACGAATCATTTAGATGAATGACAGAAACAAGCCCTTCCTGAGGAAAGAGACTAACCTTAGCAATAAGAAACAAAAAGAAAGCCCAGCTGGCTGATTAATGGGAATAGCAGTTTGGTTTTTGATTAGAAATAATTACTATGCCACCCAGAGGACAAAAAAAAACAAAAACAAAACCAAACAACACAATCAAAGAGCAATGAGTGCTATGCTAGGATAACCTGAACAGCAATTGCGTAAAATGCCTTTTTGGAAAGTCATTGACCACCTCCTTTGTATATGGTGTGAGGTCATGATCACCAAAACACTGAATAATGCATACCTCTTCCTAAATTTAAAGAAAGAGCCTGTGATACAAGACCAATACGATGACTACTTAAACACATTCTAGACAGAACTCAGACTGAAGACATAATGCAGAAATACCACCCAGCAGAAGAAATATTACAGCCTGTCAGTACTTATAACAGTCCAAAAGCAATTTATCCACTAGAACTGGGAAGAAAATACTTCTATTCAGTGGGATTTTCTGACATTTTGAAATGCATTTGTATTGTAAAATAGCACAAGAGTTGAGATTTCTTGGTAAACTTTAAAACTGGGAAATAGCAAAAGAATATGTTCTGATAATGTTGAATCTTTTTGTTTAAAAAGACAAAAGATGTTTTAAATCTATATTGAAGCAGTATAAAAGAAAATAAAGAGCATTTTAGCATAAAAGAAACATTATAGTATAAAAGTCTCAATGGAATTAAATGAAATAGCATGAAAATTAAATGTTTTAACTCATTGAGACAAGCAATTCAGCATTACTTAAATGAAGTGAGCTATTTGCTTCCATCCCTTCCCATTGAAATGGCATCAAAACGTAAATATGTCCATGAAATTTCTGCTTTGCTGAAATTGTACTATTGCAGTAGACAAGCCTCATTTTGCCACATGTTTTTCTTCTCTTGTTTCTGCACATAGACTATGGAGTCTGCTGCAAAAAAATGTTCCACTACACTGTTCATGGGTGAGCAAGCTGGCTATCATAGTAAGAGCCCCCTATTTTTACAACTCTTATCTGAGCAGTGGAAGCCAGTAGGTGGTGAGGTCTTTTGAAAATGTTGTTACTTTTAGCTCAAAGTATAAATATTTGCCAACAAATCCTTAGATTATGCCTGGGAAATTTCTCTGTTTAGTCAAGTTTTGAGAGCTGCAGCATGTTTGATGGGAGCAGATGCTACTCTGATGTGTTGATGGGGACTTAGTAGCAGCAATCCTAGTAAATATCACTAAAAGTCCATATCAGTTCGTGACCTTTCCAGATTCAAAATATAACATTAAGCACAACATCGCCTACCATAATGCTCTTTTACAACCTTCTACTTCCTTTTTGAACTTGTTAACTCAGGTAAGGTTTTTTAGAGCTATCCAGTGACACTCCACCGATAAATCCAAGTATCTCACTGATCACAGAATCACAGAATGGTTTGGGTTGGAAGGGACCTTATAGACCATTTAGTTCCAGCCCCTGCCATAGGCAGGGACACCTTCCACTAGACCAGGTTGCTCCGAGCCCCGTCCAAACTGATCTTGAATGTTTCCAGGGATGGAACATCTACCACCTCTCTGGACAACATGTTCCAGTGTTTCACCACCCTCATTGTAAAAAATTTCTTCCTTATATCTAGTCTAAATCTACCCTCTTTTAGTTTAAAATCTTTATCCTTTGTCCTATCGCAACAGGCCCTGCTAGAAACACCTGTCACCATCTTTCCTGTGGGCCTCCTTTAGCTACTGAAAGGCAGCAATTAGGTCTCCCTGGAACTTATCTTCTCCAGGCTGAACAACCCCAACTCCCTCAGCCTTTCCTCACAGGAGACGTGTTCCAGCCCTCTGATCATCTTCATGGTCCTCTTCTGGACTTGCTTCAACAGGCCCATGTCTTTCCTGTGCTGAGGGCTCCAGAGCTGGATGCAGTACTCCAGGTGGGATCTCACCAGGGCAGAGTAGAGGGGCAGAATCACCTCCCTTGACCTGCTGGCCATGCTTCTTTTGATGCAGCCCAGGATATAGTTGGCCATCTGGGCTGTGAGCGCACATTGCCGGGTCATGCTGAGCTTCTCGTCAACCAGCACCCCCAAGTCCTTTTCCTCAGGGCTGCTCTCAATCCATTCTCTCCCAGCTTGTATTTGTGCTTGGGATTGCCCCAACCCAGGTGCAGGACTTTGCCTTTGGCCTTGTTGAACTTCATGAGGTTTGCACAGGCCCACCTCTCAAGCCTGTCCACATCCATCTGGATGGCATCGCTGCCCTCTAGCTTGTCGACTGCACCACACAGCTTGGTGTCATCGTCAGACTTGCTGAGGGTGCACTCAATCACACTGTCCATGTCGCTGACAAAGATGTTAAACAGCACTGGTCCCAATATGGACCCCCTGATGTTCTCAGGCTGCTTTTTCCTGCAGAGCTTCTGGCCACTTTGGCACACAAAGTGATAGCGTCTTCTCATTTGGCAAAGGGATCTTTTTGTCAGCTAGGGCGGGTGAGGATCTGCTAAGCTGAATGAAAGGAAAAACTGTCACTGAAGACACCAGTTGGAATTTTAAAACCTAGATCTTCCCAAGTTTCTACCCATCAAAAGGTTATTATTTAACCTGCAAAATGGTGTGTAATTAAAAGGTCAAGCTTTTAAAGGAGTGCACATTTTAATGCTATCAGTAGTGAACCTATTGAGTTAATGCACGTATTGGGTTACCAAGTCAAGTATTCTGCTCTATTAATATTTATAGCACACAACTGAGTGAAGATATTTGGCACCTACACGGTGCACTACTTGAGTATACACCCTGCACGCAGGAGACGGAAAATAGCATGATTTTCAGTTTCCAGAAGAAAAAAAACAAGGTGCAAAGGGGACTTGCTGCCCAATGCTTGCCCAAGAGGAGTCTGAGCCTCATGATGCTGGAAACTTGACTCAGTAATCGTGGCAGCTTCCCCTTCCGAGACACAAGCTCCTAGCCAACATGCAGCCCTGACCTGAATGGCAGAAAGGAGCTTCCACAGCCCCATGCATGTTTAATGGAGCAGAGACAGGAGAGAGGGAATGCTACAGCTCATGGTGCTACCATGGACTCACTACAGGAGAGCAAAGGGCAGTCAAGACAGCAGACAAACATGAATACCAATACTGATCACTATTTTCAGATTTTTTTTTCACTGAATTTTCACCTACAAAAGTGGTGTCTTTTTAAAGACACTAATGATATCTGAATTTTTAATTCTTGTAAAGGTTTTGCTGATATGTTCAGAGTAGAAAAGGTTCGCTATGACAGTCATGAAAGTGACCCCAAACAAGAGGTTTCAAACTCCATGTTGCAATTTTTGTGCTTTATGGGTAACTCATTCCTATCCTTTCTGCCCTTCTCTCCTGTTGGATTTATTTTTATAAGATCTTTCAAGTTTAAAATTGGATTAATGACTGACGAACCATCCTATTTTTTAACCCGTGTAAGATTTTTCAATGTAAAGATGTTTGGTGACCTTAATTACTCTGGGCAAGGTTTGTTACACGTACCTGTTGAGATAATTCAGTTACATTGTTCTAGATGCTTTTTCTTAGTACCACTCCTTATAATTACTTCTGAAATCATAAATCTCTTGTAAACCTGACTTATGTTTTCATTTTGTTGCCTGCTTGAAAGTCATTCACATTGAAATGATCTCATCACTCTTTGCAAATTGAGAAAGAAAGCATTGTTAAATGTATATTTCATCCTCTTCTTGATCAAAACTTCTAAAAATGTTCCATATTTTTATCTTTTTGCTCTGCAGACATGTCTTGTGAGCACCTATGTTCTGGTGCAATACTAGAACTGCAGCCAGTCTGTATGGATTTCCAAGCCATGCTTCTTATAATATGGTCCTAAACTAGTTTCCTCAGGATCCAGTGCAAATCCACTACATCACAGCTGATAACTGTGAACAAGATGGTGTAGTGGCATCAGTCACACACAAGGAATTACTCAATCCCCTCAAAAAGCGTGTGGAGGTGTAATGCAGAGTCACTCTGGCCCAGCTGATCCCTTCTCCATCCGTTCTTAATTCAGCAGTCACGCGGCGCTGCAGCCTTTCCCTGCAGCAGCTCTGTTCTCTCTTTGGGCTATGCCGCAGGATGGGGAAATCAGAACAACAGCTTGATTCCCATCTGCTGCAGAGACCCACCTTCCCTCCCAGCAGCCGTCATGTCTTGTGTTGCATCCTGAAATAGTGCTCCGTGAAGGATAGTAAGGGATGTATCACTTCTCTGGCCAGCCCACACATAAAATAATACAAATGATGTCATATAACCACATGCACCAAAAAAATCAAATTTGAAATGAAAAGTGTTCAAGTTCCCCATTTTTCTTGGTCTAGAACTGTATCTAAGTCTGTTTTGAAGGTTGTTGGAACATGAGCTGGAATCAAACCAAGTCTACCTGAGATGCCGCTGACCCGGCTTCTTAAGAGGCACATCTACACAGATATATAAATGAGCCTGCCCATACTCCAGACCCAAACATTGCCGGCACATTCTGTACTGCAGTTCCAGTTAAGCATTACATTATGAAATAAAAATAAAGAAAAAAAGCCATTGTCTGCCTTTGATAATTTGGTCTTTATTTTTTCTGTTTGAATGCATTCCTTTGTGGCATCTGACCTCCCCGCAAATCCCACAATATACTGCCAGGAGATGCCACCTTCAGAGCCCAGGCAGTGGGACTGACAACAATGAACTCATATCCAAGAAGAGAAGGGCTATCATGTGGACATTGATGAGGACTGCCTTTGGACATACATAGTGGAAAGAGGAAAGCATTACCCTCATGCTGACCAGACACCAGCCATTTTAGCAAACAGATCAGCAAGTGACAGCGCAGAGCTGCTCGACCTCCTCTTTTCATTTATGTTTGCATTGATAGCCTCAGTGGTATTCCAGCTCTGATGCAGAATGAAGCAGTACGTGGAATTTCTTGCAGAAAGTGAGCCTGGAGATCACGGTGCACCTCCAGAGCCAGCTATTAGTGCACATAAGAGCTACCTGTACAAAATCTCAGAAATTCCTTATCCAGGCAAGCCTGCTGTGTATCTTGTACAAACTTGCAAGCATACACCTTAGGCCTGCACTGTTTCACACAGCAAATGTGTATATGCACTCCTTCATTCTAGTCAGATAGCCAACCCTTGAGCATATTGTCAGAGTCTTGCTTTTTCCAAGTGATTCACACCTAAGCTACTGCCTCCAAGATGATGTCAACCAGAAATGATACAACTTCACAGTGACTTCTGCTTCTTTTACACTGAGGAAAATCCTGAGCAGAAAGAGAGCCCAATGAAAAGTTCAAATATTGATATAACACAAGACAGCAAACAAAATAGTCACACAATAAAGTGGCTAGAGAATTCACATGTGCTTGCAGTCCCTTCTCAGGCAAACTCTCCCCAGCTGTTCTTATGGCATGAATTAGGAATGACCTGATGTGCCAGAGAGCAACAGGCTCTCTCTGTTCCAAGGAAGATTTAAAAATCCATTCAAAGGGGAACAGCTGTAATTAGAGGGATGAGGGAAAAAGCAACTCAGTTTAAAAGTTGGCAGGTCAAGTGTTCTGCTGACGTGCAATGAACACAGGCTGACTCACAGTTGGGACATGGACCATGTTTCCTAGGTACCCCGAATACACAAATCCTGACCACAAAGGATACAGTAGTTGTAGAGTTAGAGGTCAGTGTACACATGTAGACATGCAGATGTGCACATATTCGTGCAGTCTCATTTCTTATTTTCCCTTTTTTATTCCACCAAGCAATAAATGCATGCTCTTCGACTTGATTTCCTCTCCCCAGCAGGATCCTACACCAATGATGCCATCCCCTCCATTTTGCTACACGTCACCACCTGTGTAGCTTCTCTCAGTTAGTGATCAGATTTATCCATTAAGGCTCTAAATTACTTAGGAAAGTGCTTGCATATGTGTGTAAATCCACTGGCCAAATATGATTCAGCTACAGTTTGTTTATCAGTCTTCTTCAGGAGTTGGACTTACATATTTTTCCCTGGAGTGGACATGTGTAAAGCAGTAGGTTGCTAGCCAAACAGTCACCCCCAGGGGACACAGAAAGCTATGCATACTATTTCTCATCACTTTAATCATGTAAATGACTGAAATGAGTTTATATTGGCCTCTTGAGACATTGGATAGGAGAGATATTTGCATAGGTATCTGTCCTTGTGCTAACTAAAGAGAGGAATAACAACAGGGCAACGAGCTGGCCAGACAAGACACGGCAAGCATAGGACTCGGACTTTATTCAGTGAGACAAACAATCATCTGTGCTTCAGCTCACATCTACCACATCTCTGCAGCAGCTACCTAGTTAGGTGCAAAGTCCATACAACCTCTATTCAATAGCATCTTATGGAAATTGTAGCTGCTCAAAGAAAATTAATCAAAAAGGATTTGAAAGAAATGACACTCAAGTACCTGGAAATACTAATATGGTTTTGTTCTTATTTTAACTGAATGTGTTCAGGTTTGCAATGCAAATACAAAGATTCTAAACTTCCAGGTCTGAAAGAGGTTAAATTTAGATTGGATATAAAGAAGACATTTTTTACGATGAGGGTGGAAAGACACTGGAACAAGTTACCCAGAGAAATTGTGGATGCCCCATCACTGGAAGTGTTCAAAGTCAAGTTGGACAGGACTTTGAGCAACCCAGTCTTGTGAGATGTCCCTGTTCATGGCAGGGAGGCTGGAATTTGGAGGTCCCTTCCAACCCAAACCATTCTATAATTTTATGATTCCTACCAAAGTCAGGAATACTTACAGGGAGGCTAATATGTTTTGGTTGTCAGTTTGTCAATGAAAACCCTAAAATTTAACAGAAAAACAAATCAGTGAAAATGGAAATTCTTTTGAGAATTCAATTTCTTAGCCACCACTGATAAAAATGTTAAAAATATACCAATCCAAAGGTAATGAGCATCGCTCTTAGCAGGAAGAATTGAAGCCTTGAAGTAAATAGAGTTGCTTGTAGGAGTAACTATCAGTATGATCACAGTTTTCAAAATAATATCAGAAAGGAAGCATGCCTAAGAGACCTTTTGTCTGTAACCAGTATGCCATCATCTCAGGTAGCAAAAAATCACCTTCTCTTTAAGACAACGTAAAAGAAGACCTGCAGTAGATGTAGATTATACAATTTGGGTAAACCTGCTGTTAAGCAATAACATTTCAGCTACCCCGGGGAACATGGCTTAGCTGAAGGTACAGAAATCACATACTATGAAAGTAAATAGAATCAGAATACGCCAGCCTGCTTCAGCCATTGTAGACTGCCACAAAAAACATGGTACTAGAAATCAAATCCAAGCTGGAAGAGCACTACGTGGCACATGATAATTAAACATCTCCTATAAGACTCATATTTCCACTCCTACACACAGAATATCATGCAGAAAACACACAAATGGTAGTCAGGTAGCTTTTGTCCTGGTGATGTTCTTGCGTGAATTTGTTACTGGAGCTTCTCCCCCATGTGCCAGAGAGCAAGTAATACAGTTTCCTGTCCTACACAACCATTGGAGGCATAAGTGACTAATATTTTGGAGACACACAGTCATTTCTGTAAATGTAGCCAAGTAGAAAGGCGGAGAAAGGTGTTTGGGATGTTGAAAGTGCCAGTGTTATCCACCATTATAACTACTGGAACTTTATTACAGATATTAACCAATACAAATATAGTCTTTCTTGGTCAGCAAGCCTGATATCCCTCTACTCATTTTCTTGTTTCTGAAAAATTTTGAGAAAAGTTTTCATTATTATAATCATTGATCCTTAGCGTTTCCCATCAGACATTTTCTGCTGCCTTTCCATGTGGCTGGTTATCTAAACTACTGGGCATCGCTACTGACAGACTGTGTGACTATTATACATTGAATAGGAAACAACAATGAAGACACTTTACAAGGTGCTGTTGGGAGCTGCCTTTTGAGATATTGAAAAGAAACTTTGGCTCTATACTTAGCTTTGTTGCTGATCTGCCCTGCAATACTGATCATTGCATCTTTGTTTCCTTTTCCACAGCTTATGCACTTCAGAATGCAGCCTGTCTCTTTACAAGTATCCGCTGCAGCACTTTGAGGAACAGATCTCCCAATTTTAAAGAAAAACAGTAAGGAGCAAGTGGACGCTGAAGATGTAGGTAATTCAATTCGTGCTAAAACGAGCTGTACTTTCAAGATCTGCAAACATTTCCAACTCTTTCACTCAGAGACTTCAATATTATGACTGTTTAGTAACGTGCCCTCTGCCAATCCAGACGTTAATTAAAAAAAAAAAAATTCCATATCTACTTGATACTGTTTATAATAAGGCATCTGACTATCCACAGGTGTGCTTTAAATGCTGTGGATGACCTGCCATTGCAGTTCTGTCCTCTATGTAGTCATGGACTCACCAGGCCTTTTTGTCCTCCACACTGTCACTGGCATGCGAAACGTGCTTTTTCATTGCAAGGCAGAACTGCCTGCATGAGGCTGACAGCTCCTTTCCTTTTCCTGCACAGAGGAGTGTGGCTTCACTGTCAGCTCTAAAACAAACAAAAAAAAAAAAAAAAAAAAA